>Ga0209237_1000500_pt1 | contig 22240 bp, 18 predicted proteins | sample GraSoi013_1_40cm_2_FD_185820 | JGI IMG/M metagenome (GOLD analysis project Ga0209237, IMG submission 185820) | Grasslands soil microbial communities from the Angelo Coastal Reserve, California, USA - Sample 10_02_2013_1_40cm (SPAdes) (version 2) | ecosystem: Environmental > Terrestrial > Soil >... | reverse complement strand
TCGACGCCCGCCGCTCGAAGCCACGACATGTCGCGCTCGGTGCTCTGCGGGTAACGCGCGAGGTCCTCGCCCGCGCCGAACTGGATGGGGTTCACGAACACGCTGACGATGACCTTGTCGTTCTCTCGACGCGCCCGATCGACCAGGCTCATGTGCCCGGCGTGGAGGGCCCCCATGGTCGGAACGAGCCCGATCGAGCAGCCGTCCGTGTGCCATCCGCGGGCGATGTCCCGCATGAAAGCCGGCGTCGCGACGGCAATCGGTACGGACTGGCTACGCGCCGGCGCCGTACTTGACCTCATCGCGTTCCGGCTTGGTCGGGGCAGTGGATCCGTTCGCCGAATAAGAGTGTTCGGGGCCAGGGAAAGTGCCGCCGCCGACTTCCTGCACGTACTGCTGGGCCGCCCGCGTGATCTCACCCGCCAGGTTGGCATACCGCTTCACGAACTTCGGAGCTTTGCCGGTGGTGAGGCCAAGCATGTCGTGCAAGACGAGCACCTGCCCGTCCGTGCCGGACCCGGCGCCGATGCCGATCGTGGGTATGCGAAGGGACTTCGTGACACCGGTCCCGAGGTCGGAAGGTACGCCTTCTAGAACGATGCTGAACGCGCCGGCCTGCTCGAGCTCCTTGGCGTCCGACAGGATGCGCGCAGCGTGCTTGTCGCTCTTGCCCTGGACCTTGAAGCCGCCCATCTGGTGGACGAACTGCGGCGTGAGCCCCAGGTGTCCCATCACGGGGATGCCCATTCCGGTCAGGCGCTGCGTGATCTCGACGACGCGGCCGCCGCCCTCGAGCTTGACTGCGTGCATGCCAGCCTCCTGGATGAATCGGCCGGCGCTGGTGATCGCCTGTTCGATTGACGCGTGATAGGACATGAAAGGCATGTCGCCCACGAGCAGGGCCTGGTGCGCGCCTCGCGCGACCGCCTTGGCATGGTGAATCATCTCGTCCACCGTCACCGGCAGCGTCGTCGTGTAGCCGAGCATGACCATGCCCAGACTGTCGCCGACGAGCAGGATGGGAACTCCGGCTTCGTCGAGGGTCTTCGCGCTCAGGTAGTCGTACGCGGTGAGCACGGCAAATCGACGGCCTTCTTCCTTGAAGCGCTGGACGTCCAGAACGGTCGTCATCACCGACGTCTCCTTCGGGTCGCTGCCACATTTCGGGTCAGCGCCCTGTTCACGCGCTCTGCCGCCGCGGGGTCCAGCCCCTCGCTCCTGGCGATCTCGAGCGCGATCTGGCCGAGCATACGATAAAGGTGCTGCGTTCGCCTGCCCGGCGGCGTACTCGAGTCGAGCTTGGCCAGCGCCGCGAGATGGCGGCTGATCGTATCCGCGTCGCCACGCCGGATCGGGCCGGTGAGGGCGGCGGACGGACCGCGCCGCGCGACCTCTGCCAGCACCCCTTCCATCAGCGGCACCAGCCCGTCGGTCGCCTCACGTTCGCTCCAACCGATCTTGCCCAGGAGGTCGACCGCCTCCCACGCCAGCGCAACCAGGTAGTTGGACGCGAGCACCGCGGCCGCGTGGTACGCGACGCGGTCCGCCTCGTCGACACGGCGCGGCCTCGCGCCGAGGTCGCGGGCCAGCCGCGAGAGTCGCCGCAGCAGCGCCTCGCTCGTGGCTTCGATCGCGACCACGCTGCCTCGAAACGCTTCCGGGGCGCGGGGTTCCGGGAACGATTGGAGAGGATGGAACGACCCCGTCGAGTGGCGCGCACCTAAAGGGCCGAGCGGACCCAGACCGAGCGCGCCGCTGCAGTGGACGAACGCAACGCTTCGAGGGACTTCGCCGGCGGCGGCCAGCTCCCTGGCCAGGCCGGCGATAGCGTCGTCGGGAACGGTCAGAAACACTATCGCCCGAGGCCGCGAATGCAGCGATCGGACCAGCAGCGGGGCTCCCCCGCGGGCACGGGCCAGGAGCACCCGATGACCGCCGCGCCGCCACGCACGTGCAAGGCTGCGGCCGAGGTTGCCCCGGCCCGCGACGATGAGGTCCGTAGCCCCTTGCTGGCTAGGAGGCGGAGGCGGCGGAGGCGCCCGATGCCGCGCCCGGCTCGTCCTCGCGCGCGAGGATCTCGTCGAGCTGCTTCGAGTCGAGAGTCTCGACGACCTTCAACTGCTCGACCACGGCGTCCATCTGGTGCCGCCGCGCGGTCAGGATGACCTTCGCCGTCTGGTAGCCGTGGTTGACGATGGCGCGGATCTCCTCGTCGATGACGGCGGCGACCTCTTCGGAGTAGTTACGCTGCTCGCCGAGGTCGCGACCGAGGAAGACGAGCTCCTCCTTGTGGCCCATGGTCACGGTGCCGAGCTTTTCGCTCATGCCCCACTGCGTGACCATGCGCCGCGCGATCTGCGTCACCTTCTGGATGTCGTTCTCAGCGCCGGAGGTCACGTCGCCGAAGACGATCTCCTCGGCCACGCGCCCGCCCATCGCGGCGGCTACGTTGTCGAGCAGCTCGGCCTTGCTGGTCAGGTAGCGATCCTCGGTCGGCAGGTACCAGGTCACGCCTAGCGCCTGACCGCGGGAGATGATCGAAACCTTGTGCACCGGGTCGCATTTCGGCAGCGACTTGGCGACCAGCGCGTGCCCGACCTCGTGGTACGCGACGATCTCCTTTTCGTGCTCCGACAAGCGCCGGCTCTTCTTCTCAGGGCCGGCGACCACGCGCTCGATGCCTTCCTCAAGCTCGTTCATGCCGATCACCTTCTTGTTTCCCCGAGCGGCGAGGATGGCGGCCTCGTTGATGAGGTTGGCGAGGTCGGCGCCGCTGAAACCAGGCGTCTGGCGCGCGAGCACCTCGAGGTCGACCGTCGAGTCGAGGGGCTTGTTGCGGGCGTGCACGTCGAGAATCGAGCGGCGCCCCTTGATGTCCGGCCGGTCGAGGGTCACGTGGCGATCGAAACGGCCTGGCCGCAGCAGCGCCGGGTCGAGCACGTCGGGCCGGTTGGTGGCCGCGATGATGATCACGTGCGTGTTGGTGTCGAAGCCGTCCATCTCCACCAGCAGCTGGTTCAGGGTCTGCTCGCGCTCGTCGTGGCCGCCGCCGAGGCCGGCGCCACGCTGGCGGCCGACGGCGTCGATCTCGTCCACGAACACGATGCAGGGTGAGTTCTTCTTCGCCTGGTCGAACAGGTCGCGCACGCGGCTGGCGCCGACGCCGACGAACATCTCCACGAACTCGGAGCCCGAGATCGAGAAGAACGGCACCCCCGCCTCGCCGGCGACCGCCTTGCTGAGCAGTGTCTTGCCTGTGCCGGGAGGGCCCACGAGCAGCACGCCCTTGGGGATCCGGGCCCCCAGGGCGACGAATTTCTCCGGATATTTCAGGAACTCCACGATCTCCGCGAGCTCCTGTTTCGCCTCGTCGACCCCCGCGACGTCCGCGAAGGTGATCGTCGGCTTGTCGCCCGCGACCATTCGCGCGCGCGACCTGCCGAACGAGATCGCCTGGTTGTTGCCGCTCTGCGTCTGGCGCAGCACCCACCACATGAAGGCGGCGATCAGGACGACCAGGATGATGTTGGGAACCAGGACGCTGAGCAGGTAGTTCGCGCTGTTAGCGGGCTGGAACTTGACGATCACCCCTTCGCCGGTGCTTGTCTTGTCTGCCGCCAGCGTGTCGGCAAACGCGCAGCCGGCGCCGCCCGAGCAGTCGGGCAGCGTGACGTTGTGCTTGGTCCCGGAGAGATCGACGGCAACGCCTTCGGTGCCCTTGATGTCGACTTCCTTGACCTGGCCGGCCGCCGCCTGGCTTATGAGGTTCGAGTACGTCCAGTCGTTCTGGCCCTGGTTGCCCTGGAACGATTGCCAGGTGAACCAGATCACCAGTCCAAGGACGACGACCAGTGCGAAATAAAACAGGCTGGAGCGGGGAAAGCGGCTCAAGTGGGCACTCCTGGAAGGCTGTTAAGCGATTCTACTTTAGCTGGGATACCGCTAACTGTTACGTGCAACGAAGGTTCGCCGCGACGGCTCGCGAGGTCCGCTGAGACGGCGATGCCCGGCACGAAGGCGAGCGAATCGCCCGCGAAAACGAGCGGCCATGTGTCCCTGTCCTCGCGGGGCACCCGCGCGTCGACGAAGATGTCCTGCAACTTCCTGGTGCCACGTCCGCCTACAGGTCGCATGGTGAGCCCAGGCTTGCGATAGCCGAGGCGCAGCTCGAGCTCAGGCCTGAGGTGCGCGGCGGTGACGTCGTCACAGCCGGCGCAGGTGGACACGTCGAGTCGTGGCCCCGGCCGGACGCGCGCCTCGCGGGCGACGATCTGCATGGTCTCACCCACGATACGTAAACGCAGACCACCAGGTAGGTCGATCCCCCGACCGCCACGTCCGGGCTGGGCCAGCGTGAGCATGGCGGCCAGGTGAGCGCGAGAAAGCGCCGGCTCGGCGCCTCCGGCCCTTGCGTAGAGCTGTCGCATCAGCTCCGCCGCCACCGGCTCGGGCGCGGCGGCCACGACAGAGCGCGTGGTGGTGCCTTCGGCGAGCGTGCTCGCGGCCACACCGGCGACCGATTCGTACAGAGTCGCCGCCCGCGCAGCGGCGCCATGAATGCGACGCACGATACCCGGCCGGTCGCGTTCGAACGCGGGAAGGATCTCTTTGCGAACTCGCACGCGCGCATACACGGGGTTGGAGTTGGCAGGGTCCTCGAGTGCCTTGATGCCCAACCGCCCGAGATAGTCCGCGACCTCATGCCTCCATACGGATAGCAGCGGCCTCACGAACACCCCGCGACGCTCGGGCATGCCGCGCAGGCCGGCGAGGCCGCAGCCGCGCAACAGGTGCAGCACGACGCCCTCCACCACGTCGTCGGCGGTATGGGCGATCGCAACGATGTCAAAGCCAGCTCCCACGCGCGCGCGCTCGAGAAACTCGTAGCGAAGACTGCGCGCGGCGGCCTGGACGGAGCCGCGACCAAGCGGCGTGTCTCTGCGCTCGACGAGCACCTCGACCCCCAGGCGGGCGCACAGCCCGCGCACGTGATCCGCTGCGTGATCCGAGTCCGCCTGCAGCGCGTGGTCATAGTGGGCCGCGACCACACGGTGGCCCTCCTCGCAAAGTGCTAGCAGCAGGGCTGTGCTGTCGGGACCTCCCGACACGGCGACCAGAACGCGGTCGCCGGGCGCGATCAGCGCGGATTTGCGAAGTCCAAGCAGCACCGGGTGAGGCGAGTTCATCGTGTCTGGAGAGGGCATGGTGGTGCCGGCTGGACTCGAACCAGCGACAACGCGATTATGAGTCGCGCGCTCTACCACCTGAGCTACGGCACCACGGCGCCGGAGTAAGCCTAGCGAGCGGCTTGCGCCCGTGCCTTGAGCTTCCGCTTCTTGACGCGGTGCTTCGCGATCGCGACGCGCTTCCTCTTGTTCACCCAGATCCTTTTGATGTGCGCCCTGCGCGCGCCCGGCGTCGAAATAAGGCGAAGCCGGGCTCACCCCGGCTTCGATCAGATGCAAATGGTTGCGGAGGTTGGATTCGAACCAACGACCTTCGGGTTATGAGCCGCCTGGCCCTTGATGCATCTTCCGCCGCCCTATGGCAATTGTATTCAAAACCGACGGGCAGGCGGGCCGGGTACTGGGTCTTTCGACGTCTTCAGACAACCTGCTGTGCGCATTCTGTGCGCACAGCAGGTGAACAACCGCCGCTCATAGCTGCGAAAGGAGAAGCCAAATCCATGCCACGAAAGTTCCTTCGGTGAGACTCCCGCCAGACGAGGCACCCGCGACCGAAGTCCTTGGGATCGCAGGGCTGCGGCGACAAGCTCGCGATTAGGAACCCGCGGCGCGCGGTTTGGCCAATCCACGAGTCAGCTATCACCCGGCGGCCCGGCTCACGACCACACTTCACTCACTCCGAGATATGGCCTCAGTGTCGGCGGCCTTCTGGTCGAGCAGCAAACGCTCTACCCGATCAAGGCGAGCGATCATGTCCGAGCGGATGGGGCACGCGTCGGTGGCGTTTACCTTGGATCGCTACAGCCACGCGGTGCCGGCACTCGGGCCAGACGCCGCCGAGCGCATCGCCGCCGTAGTGGACGGGTTCTGAGAGAGTTTATTGGGATGCAGTTACGACCTACTGGCTCACAGGCTGCGGGTCGAAGCTCTGGCCGAAGAACTCTTTGCGCACTGGTGGTTGTGGGGCAAGCGGGCGAGGGCGGTGATCGACGGTGCGAACGACAGTTCGGTTGCTGCGACGGTAATCGGCAGACCTATCGCGTTACCCAACTAGGGGGACGTTGCCAGCAATGGCAGAGTCCCCCACATGAAGCGTTCTCGGTCCGGCGATGGCCGCGTTTCCGCGGATAAATCAAATCGCAGGCGGTAGCCGCAGACTGGGGTAGCTGCTATGCGCTTGAAGAGGGCTGTGGGGCCAAGTGCAATGCTCGGTGTCGATCTTCGGCGTGCCTGCGTCGTCCTGTCGTTCCATCCACGTAAGACTCGAGATAGTCGACGTCGTCAGGTAGTACCCCATGCGTCTTGACTAGGTGGTTTCGCAAGTCGAGCCAATCCGCAGTCGCAGGCCACGAGGAGTCGTGGGAGTGGTGCAGTGAAACGCCAGTAATGGGCCGTTTGGGCTGTGGTGTCATTGAGCAGTTGGCATGCCGATAACGAGCATGCCCGCGCACTTGGTCGCTCCTCAACCCTGAACCCTGTCGTGCGCAAACCGTGCGCAAGACGGCCAGAAAAGAGAAGGGCACCCGAGGTGGGTGCCCTTTTTGTATTCGGAATTTGGTTGCGGAGGTTGGATTCGAACCAACGACCTTCGGGTTATGAGCCCGACGAGCTGCCGCTGCTCCACTCCGCGATCGAATTATACCTCCGTGCGGGCATGCTTCCCAGGAGGCCTCGATCAGTGAGAAGGGGTCGGCGATGCGGTGGCGGGCGGGGTCGGCGACGGGCTCGGGGGCGTGGTGATGAGGTATGTGCGTTCGTTCGGTTTCGCGTACCCGTTGAGGCGGGCTTCCTCCTCGGTGGCAGAGCCCGACGTGATCGCCTGCACGTCCTTGCGATACCCCTGGTTCTGTGCGGCAAGCACGGCGTTCTGATGCCGGATGTCCGCCGCCTGCGAGCTGAGCTTGTGGCTCAGGTACGCCTCCTGGGCGAAGGCGTAGCCGACCCACAAAGCGACGACGAGGAACACCACCGACGTCACCGCATGGCGCATGGAAAGACCGCCCGTGCGGACGCTGCCCGCTGCAACGAGGACCTTGCTGTTTCTCATGCTGGATCGTGTGGTGCGACGAATGCGCGGAAGGAAGGCGACTATAGCAAACGAGTCTTAGCGCGTCTCCTCCCAGCGCTTGGCGATCGACTCGCGGTCGAGATCGCGGAAGTCCACCCCATCGCGCCGCAGCGATGCCTCCGTCTCGGCGAAGCGCTTCCGAAACCGTTTGCCCGCAACCCTGAGCGCGTCCTCGGGATTGATCTTCAATCGCCGCGCGAGCGAGACCACCGCGAAGAGCAGGTCGCCCAACTCGTCGAATGCCTGCTTCGGATCGCTCGCCTCCGCCAGCTCGCGTGCCTCCTCGGCCACGTTCTCAGCGGTCTGGGACGGCGATTCGAAATCAAACCCCACTCGCGCCGCGCGCTTCTGCAGGCCAAGCGTCCATGCGAGTGCCGGCAGCGTCGCCGGCACGCGATCGACCACAGATTCATCGGCGTGCCCGCCGCGGCGAGCCTCGTGGCCCTTCGCGTGCTCCCAGTTGCGCAGCACCTCATCGGCGTCGGCCACCTGGACATCACCGAACACATGAGGATGACGCGCCACCATCTTCGCGGCGACCGCCTCCGATACCTGCGCGGCGTCGAATCGCCTCTGCTCCGCGGCGATCTCGGCGTGCATCGCAACCTGGAGCAAAAGATCGCCCAGCTCCTCTTTGATCTTGGCGTCGTCGCCCGAGTCGATCGCCTCGAGCAGCTCATATGTCTCCTCGAGCAGGTAGGGTCGCAGGGACTCATGAGTCTGCTCGCGGTCCCACGGACAGCCGCCCGGCGCGCGCAGCCTGGCCACGACCTCGAAGATGGCCGCGACACCCGGCGAGTAGGGCTTCTCCGGCGAATCGGACATCGATTCAGATTCTGTCACGCGCTCGTTACCACGACGTTGCGGCCCGCCTCGTACAGGTCACCCATCTCGCGCAGCAGAAAGAGAAGATCATCCTTCCAGGCATTGTCTGGAAGTGCGCCCTGCGCGCGCCCGGCGCCCTGTCGGCGCATCTTGATGCGGTTGGGAAAGACAGAAATGCGACCCGCCATCCTGCGCGCCAGCTCGTCGACGTCAAGGTAGCGCTGGGGGTCGACGCGGATGACGATGTCGTGCCCATCGGCGACGACACCCCGAAGGCCCAGCCGCTGCCCGCGCAGCTTGACCCTCAGCGAGTACGCCAGGTTGTCAAGCTGGGCGGGTCCGGGCCCGTAGCGGTCTTCGAGCGAGCGGAGAACGGATTCCAGCTCCTCCTCTTCATCGGTCGCGGCGAGCTGCCGGTAAGCCCCGAGACGCAGCTTCTCGTCGCGTATGTACGAGCGTGGGATGAAGTGATCGAGCGGCAGGTCCAGGTTCATCTCAGCGGTCGAGAGGACGTCGCCGACCGCGGTTTCATCTGATCCGGTGCGCAGCTTGCCCACCGCGCTCTGCAGCATCTGCAGATACATCTCGAAGCCGACCGCCGCGATCGCGCCATGCTGCTCGGTGCCGAGCAGGTTGCCGGCGCCGCGAATCTCGAGGTCTCGGAGGGCGATCTTGAAGCCCTGCCCCAGCTCGTGAAGCCCTGAGATGACGTCGAGCCGCTTGTCTGCGGTTTCTGTGAGCGAGCGACGAGGGTCATATAGGAAGTACGCGTACGCGCGCCGGCCTGAACGTCCGACGCGACCGCGCAGCTGGTACAGCTGTGCGAGCCCAAACCGGTCCGCGCGCTCGACGATGATCGTGTTGACGTTCGGAATGTCCAATCCGGACTCGATGATCGTGGAGCACACCAGCACGTCGTGCTTCGCCGATTCAAACTCGACCATCACCCGCGCCAGCTGGTCTTCCGGCATCTGCCCGTGGCCGACGATGACCCGGGCACTTGGCACAAGGTCGCGGACCCGATCGGCGGCCTTCTCGATCGTGCGCACGCGATTGTGCACGTAGTAGACCTGGCCGCCCCGCTGAAGCTCACGCATGATCGCCTCGCGAACGACCTCTAGCGTGTCGGCCGTAACGTACGTCTTGATCGGCTGCCGCTCCTCGGGCGGAGTCTGGATGACGCTCATGTCGCGAATGCCGCCGACAGCCATGTGCAGCGTGCGTGGTATCGGCGTCGCTGAAAGCGACAGCACATCGAGCTGCGTGCGCAGCTTCTTCAACCGCTCCTTCTGCATGACGCCGAAGCGGTGCTCCTCGTCGACGATCAAGAGGCCGAGACGCTTGAAGCGCACGTCGCGCTGCAGGAGCCGGTGCGTGCCGACCACGATGTCCACCTGCCCGGCCTTCAGCCCTTCCAGTGTGCGGGCCTGCGTTTCGTGGTCCACGAATCGCGACAGCATCTCGATCGTCACCGGAAACTTGTCGAGTCGTTGAGTGAAGACGTGGTAGTGCTGCTGCGCCAGGACCGTGGTCGGCGCAAGCAGCGCCACCTGCTTGCCGCTCATCGACGCTTTGAATGCCGCCCGCAGCGCCAGCTCGGTCTTGCCAAACCCGACGTCGCCGCAGAGCAGCCGGTCCATGGGCCGGTCGGACTCCATGTCCGCTTTGATCTCGGCGAGCGCCGCCACCTGGTCAGCCGTCTCCTCATAAGGAAAGGACGACTCGAGCTCCTGCTGCCAGGCGGTGTCCGGCGCGAATGCGATGCCCGGCCTCGCCTCGCGCAGCGAATAGATCTTCAACAGCTCCTCGGCCACGTCCTGGACCACCTTGCGCGCGCGGCCTCGCGCCCGTGACCAATCGCCGGTTCCGAGTCGATGCAGCGCCGGCTCGCCGTCGCCGCCGAGAAACTTCTGGACGCGGTCCAGGTTCTCGACCGGCACGAACAGCTTGTCCGCCTCGGCGTATTCGAGCTCGAGGTACTCGCGATGCGCGCCATCCGACTCCAGAAGGCGCATGCCCGCGAAGCGTGCGATCCCGTGGTCGACGTGGACCACAAGCTCGCCCGGAGCGAAGTCCAGCGTGAACTCGCGTGTCAGCTGGTCGGCACGGGCGCGAGATGACCGGGTAGGCCGGCCCGGCCGGCGCAGCCGCCCGAAGAGCTCGGCATCGGTCGCGAGGTGGAATCCGATCGCCGGCTGCACGCATCCGGCCGCGATGTCCATGTCGGCCTGCACCAGCCCTGGTTCGAGCGGAAGATCGAGGTCGAGCTCGATCTCCCGAGGTCGCTCGCGAACGCCGCCCTCTTCGAGGAAAGTCCGCAGGCGCTCCGTCTGCTCGGTGGCGACGGCCACCGTCATCGAGCCCGCGAGATCGGCCAGCTCGGCTGCAGCCCGTGGCCGGCCCACAAGCGGTTCGGCCTCCATCCACCCGAGGTCGATGGCGCCGTCGGCCCCCTCTCCAGCCGTGAGCTCGAGGCGCGGATGGCCGGTGCCCGTTTGCAGCCTCTCCGCACTGACCATCGGCAGCGCAAACCGGTGCGGAAGCTCCCCGCCAGCGGCTTCGGCGGCGGCGAGTATCTCTGTCTCTTCGACGAGCACTCGCGCATCTGCAAGCTGACGACCGGGCTCGATGTCGACGACCGCGAGGCCCGTGGGCAGGTGCTCGAGCAGGGATGGCAGCGACGGATCCAGATAGCCCGAGTAAAACTCGATGCCCGGAAATGCGCCGCCCGCCTCAAGACGCTCGAGCTCTTCCTCCCAGTCCGCCCGGACGTCCGCGCGCAGGCGGTCGAGCGACACACCCTGGCGGAGACGGTTGGCGGCTGCCGCTCCCCGGCGCGGGCCAAACAACAGCTCGCGACCAGGGTGGATCGCAACTCGTGGCACCGCCATCACCGAGCGCTGGTTCTCCGAGTCGAACAGGCGGAGCGTATCGATGACGTCGCCCGACCACTCGGCTCGTACCGGCGAGTCGGATGCGGCCGGGAACACGTCGAGGATTCCGCCGCGCAGCGAGAACTGACCATGCTCTTCGACGAGCAGCTCGCGCGAGTAGCCCATCTCGACGAGCCGAGCGGCCGCGACGACGGGGTCGGGCCCGCTCCCCGGCGCAAGGACCAAAGTCCCCTGGGCCAGGTCAGCGGGCGAGATGGTCGCGCGCGTGATAGCGCGCCGCGATGACACGACGACGCTTGGTGATGTACGGTCCGCGAGCGCATTCAGAGCCTCCAGACGCTTGTCGACCGAATCGTCGAACGCCGGCGGCCGGTCGAGAAAAGAGACCGCGACCTCCGCGAAGACGAATGCCGCAGGCCGGCCTGCGAGCCAGGGCCTCAGGTCGTCGCAGAAGCGGTCCGGTGCCGGCGCGAGGATCAGAACCGAGCGGCCCGCGTCCGCCAGGGCACGTGCGACCGCGCCCGCCACGATCGGCCAAGCTGGTCGGGGCAAGCGTGCAACGCGCAGCTCACCTTCACCCTGTGTCACCCACCGGCGCAGCCCGGGCGCCACGTCTAGGGCTTGCTGACCTAGCGCGCTCATGAGATCTCATCGCAGCCGAGCGAACCGGGCCAGTTGAACCGGTCCATCGCCCTCTCGATGCCCGCATCCAGCGCCACCTCGAGCGCCGTGGCCACGCCATCGACGATCTTTGGCAGCCGGTCCGCCTCGGCCTTTGTGAACCGCCCGAGCACGTAACCGCGGCCTGCCTGCGACCCCTTACGGGCAGGCTTGCCGATGCCGACCCGGAAGCGCACGAAGTCCGGTGTGCCGAGCGCGCTGATGATCGAAAGCACTCCGTTGTGGCCGGCGCCCGACCCGCCGCGACGAATCCGCATCCTGCATAAGGGCAGGTCGAGCTCGTCATGCACGACCCAGAGCTGCTCCGGGGTGAGATTCGTGTCGCGAAGCGCCTTCGCGACCGCCTGGCCCGAAAGGTTCATATAGGTCTGCGGAAGGACGAACCAGACGCGTCGCTCATCGAATCGCCCCACCAGCGACTGCCAGCGCTTGCGGTCGATCTTCGCGCCCAGGCGGCGAGCCAACTCTCTAACGCACGCGAAACCGAGGTTGTGGCGCGTGTCGGCGTAGTCCGACTCCGGATTGCCCAGCCCGACGATCAACCTCTCTTCTCGACTCACTTCGCCCTTCGACATAGACGCGGAAAGGCCCGCGGCGAGCGCCGCAGACCGGTCCGTTGAGTTTACGGAAAGATCAGAGGCGGCCCGCCGCCAGCTGGAGGCCGGATTTCCTCAGCGCGGCGCGGGTCAGGCGGTTCATCTCTCGTCGCTCCGACGCGGTTGCGTGGTTCCAGCCCAGCAGGTGCAGCAGCCCGTGCACGGCCAGCAGCGCAACCTCGGTCTCGGCGTCGTGCCCATACTCGTTCGACTGGCGCACAACCGCGGGCCAGGAGATCGCGATGTCGCCGACATAGGTGCCCGAGCCGGTGAACGACAGGACGTCGGTCGCGTGATCTTCGCCGGCATAGGCCAGGTTCAGCCGCGCCATTTCCTGGTCGCTCGTGATCCGGATGGCGACCGCGCCCCCGTCATCCGGCAGCCGAGCCGCCACCTCGGGCACCATCGCTGCGCGTGTGACCACGTCCCGGACGAACGCCGGCGCGATGTCCGCGCGCACGGCCTTGACGACTTCGGCTTCGATTACAGTCACCTGGATGAAGATTCTCGTCACTGGCGGGGCCGGCTTCATCGGTTCTCACGTTGTCGATGCCTACATCGCGGCCGGGCATGAGGTGGCTGTGCTCGACGACTTCAGCACCGGCAGCGAGGTGAACGTCAACCGCGAGGCTGAGGTGTTGAGGCTCGACGTCCGCAACAAGGACGGCGTGGCGGCGGCGATCGCCGCATTAAGGCCGGAGGTTGTGAACCACCATGCCGCCCAGTCCGAGGTGCCGAAATCCGTCGCTGATCCCGGCTTCGACGCGATGGTCAATATCGTGGGCGGCCTCAACGTGCTGAGGGCGAGCGTCGATGCGGGCGTGAGGAAATTCATCTTCATCTCGAGCGGCGGCGCGCTTTACGGAGAGCCCGATGTGATCCCCGCCGACGAGGATCATCCCGCGCGCCCACTGTCGCCGTATGGCACGAGCAAGCTGTCGTTCGAGCAGTATCTGGGCACGTTCCACCGTACCTACGGGCTGGAGTACAGCGTGCTGAGGTACGCGAACATCTACGGACCGCGGCAGGACTTTCATGCCGAGGAAGGCCGGGCGATCGCGATCTTCGCAAGCCGAATGGTGGCCGGAAAGCCGGTGACCATCGACGGCGATGGCGAGCAGGCGCGTGACATGCTGCATGTCGCCGACGTTGCCGTAGCCAACATCACAGCATTGGACCGCGGCGCCGGGGGTACCTTTCACATCAGCAGCGGAATCCCGGTGACCATCAACGAGCTCTTCCGCAAGCTCGCCCTCCTCACCGACTACAAGCTCGAGCCCAGATTCGGCCCGGCGCGCAAGGGCGACGTTTATCGAATCGCGCTGGACAACACGCGCGCGCGCCGTGACCTCGGTTGGGAGCCGAACGTGACACTGGAGGAGGGGCTAACCCAAACCGTCGCCTACTTCCGACAGCAGGTGTTGAGCACCCGTTAGTTGACGGAGGCGTTCGTCTTCCTCCACACCCTTGGGGCGCGAGCGCTGGTGGCGTTCGCGGTGCTGCTGGGCCTGTGGGGCGCTTACGGATACTTCCGCCACGCGGCGGTGAGCGGTGGATTTCGTTCCAGCTACCTGATCATGGCCGGCCTAACCGCGTTCCAGGGTCTCGTCGGCCTTGGCCTTTTCGCAGTGGGACACCGACCTCATACCCTGCTGCACCTCGTTTACGGGATCTTCGCCGTGCTGTTCCTCCCCGGCGCCTACCTCTACGCGCACGGCGGGTCAACGCGTCGGGAAGCGTTGGTTCTCGCGGGTGCGGCGTGGATCGTGGCCATCGCTTACTTCCGCGGCATCGCGACCGGCTGATCAGGACGCGCGGAAGAGGACGCCCACGCCGTACGTCAGCGCGGCGACCAACGTCCCCACGCCAAGCATCTCGAACCCGGAGCGCACGCCGCCCTTGCCCGTGAAGAACGACCTCGCGGATCCGATGAGGAAAAGGAAAACGGCGCAGAAGACGAACGCGATCGCCAGCGAGCCAAAGCCCGAGAACTGTGAACCAACGAGCAGGCGCCCCACCAGGTAGCCGACAACTGGGATCGCCCCGCCGACAAGCGTCGAGATTCCAGCGACGAGTCCCTCACGGGCCGGATTCTCGAACTGCGACACATCGAGGCCAAGCTCCTCGCGCGCCTGCGTCTCCAGCCACACCTTCTTGTCCTTGGTGATGCGATCCACGATCGTCTTCGCCTCTTCAGTGGTGAGACCTTTGGAGCGATAAATGTCGATCAGCTCCGCTTTCTCGAGCTCGGGCATCGCCTCGATCTCAGCAGCCTCGCGTGCCAGCTGACCCTCGAACACCTCGCGCTGTGACTTGGTGGCGAGGTACGCGCCGCCGGCCATCGACACGCCTGAGGCGACCATCGCCGACAGTCCACCGATCAAGACGACGCGCGGATCGATGCTGGCGCCACCTACACCGGCGAGCACGCCCAGAGTCGCCGTTAGCCCGTCGTTGACGCCGTAGATCACGTTCCGGATGCTCTCCGCGCCCCCGCCGTGCCACTCCTCGTCAGCCGCCTGCTCCGAGCGCCCATCGTCGGGCCGCTCGGCGACTTCGTCGGGTGATTGATGGTCGAGCTCCTCGGGCAGCACGCGCCGCAGCACGCCCTGGGCCTGCTGGTTGGTCACAGTCGAGACCTGGCTCAGATACGAGCGCAGCACCTGGCCCTCGGCCAGCCCCGCCAACGCCAGGGCGGGACCGATTCCCACCACGCGCGCAAGCATCGCCAGCAGCCTGGCGGTCACGTATGGACGACGGTTGGAAAGCTTGATCCCGCAGGACGCCAGCACCTCGGCCCAGGCCTGCGCATGCCGCCTCTCAGTCTCCGCGAGTACCTTCAACCGTTTGCGCGCGCGCGGATTGGTCGCTACCTCGGCCAGGGTTTCGTAGACGTCCGCCATGCGGGTTTCGCCCGCCCAGTTGGAACGCAGCGACTTGATGTCGGAGTCCGACAGGGACGGGGTCGTGGACGGAGCTGCCACCCGACTATGTTAGGTATCGATCCAGCGCTCTTGATTTAAGGTAGGTGCCCGCCATGACACCGAGTGCGCCCCGCCGCGTATTGATCACCGGAGGCGCGGGCTTCCTCGGCGTCAACGCGGCCGCACACCTCATCGAGCGCGGCTGGCACGCGACGATCCTGGACAACCTGAGCCGCGCAGGCACCGAAAGGAACCTGAGGTGGCTCATCACCAAGCACGCCGCGGGAATCACCTTCATCAAAGAGGACGTGAGGAATGCAGGTGCGTTGGACGAGCACGTCAAGAATCAGGACGCGATCCTTCACCTTGCCGCCCAGGTAGCGGTCACCACTTCGCTCATCGATCCCGCCACCGACTTCGACATCAATGCGAGGGGGACGCTGAACCTCCTCGAAGCCGCCCGCAAGCACAACCGCGATGCGCCCTTCGTCTTCGCATCTACAAACAAGGTGTACGGCAAGCTCGATCACAAAAGCGGTCCATGCAAGGAGACGCAGCCGCTCGATTTCCACAGCCCGTACGGCTGCAGCAAAGGCACAGCCGACCAGTACGTCAGGGACTACGCGCGCTGCTTCCATATGAACACCGTCGTCCTCCGCCAGAGCTGCATCTATGGCGCCCACCAGTACGGGACCGAGGACCAGGGCTGGGTCGCGCATTTCGTCCATTCGATCCTCGACGACCGGCCGCTCACGATCTATGGGGATGGCACGCAGGTTCGCGATCTGCTCGATGCGCGGGACCTCAGCGCTCTCTATGAGATTGCGATCGAAAGAATCGACGCGACTCGCGGCCAGATCTACAACGTCGGCGGCGGCGAGCCGAATCAGCGCAACCTGCTCGAGGTCATCGATCAGATCGGCGAGCTCGCCGGCAAGAAGCCGCAGTTCACCTTCTCGGACTGGCGCGAGGGTGACCAGGCGTATTACGTGAGCGACGTCTCCAAAGCCAAGGCGGATCTGGCGTGGGAGCCGGGCATTCAGTTTGATCGAGGTCTCAAAGATCTCGTCGCGTGGGCCGCCTCGCTGAACTAGGCCTTCGCCTCGCCGCCGCCTCGGATGCACGTGAAGTGGCCGCACCCGCCCGGCAGCTCGAGCAATAGTCGAGCTTCACCCCACGCCAGACAGGAGACCGCCATCGACGCTGCGCGCATCAGCGAGCCCACCAGCCCGGGCCGGGCCGCGGCCATGTCCTCGACCGAGCCGCTCACCGGTCCGCGCCAGTCGAGCCATGTGAAGTACATGACGTCCAGCACCTGCAAGAGGAAGTGGTAGCTCCAGCGGGTGGCGGATACGGGCAGCGCGCAGAACGTCGCCAGTCCGGAGAACCGTTCCGCGGAGAAGATCTGGATGTGGCCGCCGTGCCGGACCTTGGCGGTCCAACGGGTGCCGCAGCCGATCAAGCGGTACAGGGTCCATGGCTGCCCTTCGAGCGGCAGCACGATATGGAATCCTCCGCCCGGCTTCAGGACACGTGCAACCTCACGCAGCACGCGCTCGGGTTTTTCGACGTGCTCCAGTACGTCGAAGATCCACACGAAGTCGAACTCGCCGTCCGCAAACGGCAGGGTCTCGGCCTCCGCGATGCGGAAGTCCACGCCTTCAGGTGATGCCTGTGCCAAAGCCAGCGCCGAGCGGCTCACGTCGCATCCCAGCACCTCGAGGTCAGGCCTCTCGCGCTTGACCGCCTTGGCGACAGACCCGGCGCCGCAGCCGACGTCGAGCACCCTTCCCTTCACCTGAGCCAGGTCCGAGAGCAGGTAGCGCAGCTTCAGACCGTTCATGAACCACGGACGCGGGCGCAGGGGCCCCGAGCCCCAACGCTTGGCCTCGTAGTCGAATGGCTGCGCTACTGGCTCGCCGATGGCGCTGCCCCGCACATTTCTGGCGGAAGTCTCACGCGGTTGCCGCCTCTTTCGCCACCTGCTCGTGCGAGCGAGCGACCTCGAGGATGGAGCGCTCCAGGGTATCGAGGTGCCGCTCCCAGTCGAAGCGGCGCGCCCACTCGAACGCGCGCTCGCCAGTCGCCTGGTTGGCCGCCGGGTTGTCGAGCAGCGCCGTGATCCCCCGCGCGTAGTCGCTCACCTCCAGAGGCTCCGCGAGGTGCCCGGTGCCCCGCGCCACCGTGACCGTCGGTCCAGCCTGGTTCCACGCCACCACGGGCACACCTTTCGCCATCGACTCGATGACGCCCATGCCGAAGTCCTCCTCCGGCGCCGGATAGACGTACACCGCGGCGCCCTCGTACAGCTTCTGCAGCTCGTCCTCTTTGATGGAGCCCAGGAACAGCACAGCCTGATTGAGATCGAGCTCTGCAACCAGCGCCTTCCACACATCGGTGTGCGACGTTGACGGCCCCGGAATGACCAGCTGTGCCTTCGGATGCCGCTTGCGCACCTCTTGCATGGCGCGGATCGCAAGATCGAATCGTTTCTGGGGGTAATGCCGGTTGGTCAGCAGCACATAGGGTCGCCGGATCGGATAACCGTTGACGGTCAGCCCACCTGAGAATCGCGCGTTGAGGGGCAGCGGGAAACCCGACAACGCGACGTGGCAGCCGGCGGGGCAGTCGATCGCTTCGCGCCCGTAGGTGCGGCGGATGATGTCGCCGATGTAGTCGCCATTGACCAGCAGCTGGTCGGCCTCCTGCACTGAGCGGCGGTCGGCCCATGCCACAAATTTCGTCGCGCGCAGCACAACCGCCGCCAGCAGGCGGTAGTCCGCGTTGGCCACCCAGCCAGTCTCCCGGTCGATGCTGCGCGGGTAGACCAGCCGGTTGGGCTGATTCAGGTAGACGACGTATGGCACATCTATCAGACGCGCCGCCCACCAGGCGATCCACGCGCTCGGCTGGTTGCAGCCGAGGATCACGTCCACGCCGCGAAAGCGCCAGGCGTACAGAGGCATGAGCAACGAAGTCGCGGCCATCTGCACCGCTTCTCGGAAAGGGAACCAGCGCGGCAGCTGCGGGAGGAACGTGCGTACTCGCACCTCGTCGATGAGGTCGGGATAGCAGCGCGAGGCGTCGACAGTCGGCGCGTAGCACTCGACCGAGAATCCGCGCCTGCGCAGGCCGAGGACTTCCTCGATGACTATTCGCTCGCCACCGCCGGAGTACGTGAACCCGCAGTGGAAGACCGCGATCCGTCGCGGGCCAACCGAACGCACACGGCGCCGTCCACCGACCAACAGGAAACCGAGGAAGCCGAGCACCAGCGCGTACGCGGCGGTGACCGCGTGGTACAGGACGATCGCGCCCGCGGCCACAACCGGGCTCAGGCCCAGGCCGCCGCCGAGCACGAGCGAGCCCGCCACTTCGAGGCTGCCGACGTAACCGGGGCCCGCGGGCACAGCGAATGCGAGCAGGAGCGCGGGGTAAGCGGCCATCGCCTTCAGGGTGGGGACCGGAACTCCCACCGCCCAGAACAGCAGGCTGAAGTTGAATGCGTCGATCAGCAGCGCAACTGCGGTGAGCGCTGCGAGCCTTCCTGTCAGCGCGGGTGTCCAGAGGCCCCTGGCCCCCGCCCGAAAGGCGAAGGCCTGCCCGGCCAGGCCGGCCGCGATCCGCTCCGGGAGCAGCCGCCGCGCCAATCGCGAGCGGGCGATTCGCGGGCCGAGGAACGCCGTACCGAGCACCGCCGCCAGCAGGGCGATCGCCAGCGCCGCAGCGCCGAGCAGTCCCCGCGGCGCGTTGACAAGACCAGTCGCGGCGACGACCGCAAGGACCGCAAGCACGATCGCAACCCCCGCCAGGTCGCAAGCCTTGTCGATGACGATGGTGGCCACCGCGGAGCCGGGCGGTACTCGATGTCGGCGCCACAACCACCAGCCGCGCATGGCATCCCCGGAGCGGATCGGCAGGACGTAGTTGAGCAGCCCGGCCCCGGCATTCATCGCGAAAGCCCGCACCATTCCGACTGGTGCCAGTGGGCGCAGGAGGAGGAGCCATCGCCGCGCCCTGATGAGGCTGGTCACCAGGAACAGGACGAACATCAGCAGCAGGGCGAGCCAGCTGTGGACTCGTGCATGCCCGAGAACCTCGCCGAGCGAGACGGTGCGCAACCAGAGAACCAGCAGGACGATTGCAAACGCCGTCTGCAGCAGACCGCGTATCCAGCTCTTCATACCTTGATGATCACCATGTCATCCGACGCTCGAGTGAAAAGAATCCATTGCTGGAAATCGAAAACGCAATCCTTGGCACGCTCGGGCCAGATCCAACAAGCCAGGCCCTTGGTATTTCCAGAGTGGCGTAGGCGGTTTGTCGTTGAAATTGTGCACCAACGGATCAGAAACGCTAGTGGTTTCCCTGTCAAACTTTTGATCCGAGGCGTTCCGGTTCGTAGGACCTCAGAAAGGACGGAGTCCGGGGCTGGTCTCAATTTCATAGAACCTCACCCCCCGCAGCCAAGCTCGGTGCCGGTGTCGAGTAATCGCCCGGCCCGAGCCTTTTTTATGGACTTTTGGGGGCGCTACGGACGATCTGCTTGTAATCGCTCAAGGCCTCCCGCCACGGCCTCAGCGCCTGAGTTCGCATTGACTCGAGGCACCCGTTGGCCGGCCGCCGCGCCGGCGCGCCAAGCTCGGCGGTGGAAACCGGCTCGACCTCGCCGGCCACACCGAATTCGGTCAGCGTCGCGCGAGCTAACTCGTCCCAGGTTGCGCACCCGGCGTTGACGACGTGAACCACGCCCTCAAGATCGCTCGACGCGAGCCCCATGGCAGCCGCGGCAAGGTCCGCCGCGTACGTCGGATTTACGGTCTGGTCCGAGACCACGCGCAGCCGCTCGCCTGCCATCGCGCGCTGAAGGATGCGCTCAGGGAAGCTCGTTCGCCCCTGCCCAGAGCTGCCGCCGAACAGCGCCGCAGTCCGGATGACCAGAGCGCGCGGCATCACCATCGCCGTCAGCTTCTCGCCTTCAAGCTTCGACTTGGCATAGACCCCGAGAGGGCCCACCTCGTCCGTCTCGATATACGGCCGATCGAGCGCGCCGTCGAACACGAAGTTGGTCGAGAAATGGACGAGGCGCACGTTCTGCTGAGCACAGGCAAGGGCGACGTTGAAGGCTCCCTGCGCATTGACCTGGTATGCCGCATCCTGCTGTCCCTCGGCTGTATCGACCCCGTTGTAAGCGGCGCAGTTGAACACGACGTCCGGCCGGTAATGAGGCAGCGCGGAGTTGAGCGCGGCCAGGTCGGACACGGAAAGTTGCGCGCGGGTCAATGCGGCAGCATCCGGGATCAGCTTCTTGAGCTCCGATCCAAGCTGCCCGCCCGCCCCCAGCACAAGCGCCTTCACGTAACAGCAAGGAAATCACAAGCTGCGCTCCGTCGCTATTCGTGTGCGATCAACTCTCCGGCCGAGGGCGCCGTTGGGGATGCTCGCTTTGCCACCTCGTCGACGATCTTGAGCAGGTTGGCAAGCTGCGGTGATTCGTCATCGCGACGGAATGCAAGCCCGAAGCTGGTCATCGGCGCCGGGGTCATACGCCGGTAAACCACACCTGGGGTCGGAACCGACGAAGCCCATCTGGAGCTTCCAAACGCGATGACGCTGTCCGACTTCACCACCGCCAGCACTGCCTGCTCCCAAGGCTCTTCGGCAACGATGTTGAGCTCCGCACCGCTGTGCTCCGTCAACCAGCGCCTGAACGCCGCAGTGAGCACGGGGCTCAGCGCGCTTGGAAACAGGATCATCGGCTGGCCGGCCAACTCGGTAACCGGCACTCGCTCCATGTGCGCAAATCGGTGGCGCTCGGCGACCGCCATCAGAACTTCGTCATCACTGATCCATCGCGTCGCGACCACGTCGTTGTGGTTGATCGGCATCGTGACAAACGCGGCGTCGAGCTGATCAGAGGCGATCTGCTCCACGTTCATGAGCGAGTACGCGGACCCCACCTGCACATCGACCTTGGGATAGCGATTCCGAAACGCCGTGACGATCTCGCTCATCGCCGCATTGTCTGCGTGCAATTGGTAGGAGATGCGCAGTCGGCCGGCGCGACCCGCGGCGTTGTCGGCCAGATCGCGAAGGGCCCGGTCCTCGATGTGGACGAGGCTGTCCGCGTACGGCAAGAGAACCTCGCCGGCAGGCGTCAGCCGGACCTCTCGCGCGCTCCGGGTGAGCAGCTGAACACCGAGCTCGCGCTCGAGCGCCTGGATGCGCTGGGTCAAAGCGGGCTGCGTGATCTTCAGGACCGCTGCCGCCTGGCCGAAATGCCGCGTGTTCGCGACCTGTAGAAATGCCCTTAGCTGCCGGAGCTCCACGTTATTTCTCGGCTAGATTCGCGGGTGGCCGATCTCGGTTGCTTCCTTCCCCATACCTCCAACTCAGAGTAGCCGAATCTCTGCAATACTGTCGTGCCACGAGATCAAAGTCACAATGAGCGATAAGCTGCTCAACACCGCGGAGGCAGCGCGGTTTCTCCGCGTCAGTCAGGCCTCGGTCCGGAGATGGAGCGACAGCGGTCTCCTCCAGGCCCGACGCGTGGGGCGCAGGCGCGAGCGGCGCTTCACTGAACCGGAGCTACAGCGGTTCCTGGGTCCGCGCACCGCGCCTCCGGCAACGAGCGATCGACCTCAGGTCAGCGTTGGCGGCATCCCAGTGCCCGTCTACTCGCACCTCGCCGCCCTTTACAGCAGCGACGATGGGCGGCTGCGCCTGTCAATTCCGTTTCTCCGCGACGGGTTGCGCGCCGGCGACCAGTGCTTTCTCGAGGCAACGGGCGACGTGCTGGATCTTTACCTCAAGGCGCTCGGCAACGAGGAAGGAGTCGACCTCGACGCCGCCATCAAGGCGGGCAGGCTCGTGGTATCCGACGCGGCAGGCACCGTCGAGCACGTCTTGGGGTTCTGGGAGCACGCCTTCGCGCGATCGCTGGCGGGCGGTCCAACCTTGCTCCGGTTGGTGGGCGAGATGGCTTCTGTTCGCCATCTGTTCGAGTCGGACGGTGAGATGATGAGATACGAAGGCGCCTTCAACATGCTCGCCAAGCGCTTTCCGA
>Ga0209237_1000498_pt1 | contig 22263 bp, 24 predicted proteins | sample GraSoi013_1_40cm_2_FD_185820 | JGI IMG/M metagenome (GOLD analysis project Ga0209237, IMG submission 185820) | Grasslands soil microbial communities from the Angelo Coastal Reserve, California, USA - Sample 10_02_2013_1_40cm (SPAdes) (version 2) | ecosystem: Environmental > Terrestrial > Soil >... | reverse complement strand
CCCGCCCGCCGTCGTCACATGGTAGAGCGTCCGAGCCGCGTCGCCGCTGAGCCAGAGCGTGCTGTCCGACAGGTCAAACGCGAGGCCGTCGATGGAGGCGCCTTCGCCTTCCGCCCCGTAGCAACTGTCGTTCGCGAAGGCGTGCGTGAACTGCAAAGACGCGAAGCCGGTGCCCGGGTTCACCGTGTACACGTTGCCCGTGCCGTTATAGGACCCGCACCAGAGCTGTTGCGCGGTGGAGTCCCACGCGAGGGCGCCGCATTGAACCCTGCCCCCCTCCTCGGGCAGCGGAATCGGACCGAGGGAGGCGCCTGAAGTCGTGGCCCTGTAGATGTTCACGTCTCCCAGCCGCGTGTAGTACAGGGTCGTGCCGCCGTCGAACGCGACAGCCCGCCCGTTTCCCGTTGGACTCGGCACGAAGCTCCGGAGGACTGTCCCCGTCTGCGCGTGCACCGAACCGGGCGAGGGGATCCCGACTCCGGTCACCAGTCCAATCAGCGAGATGAGCACGGCGAATCCCGAGTGGTTCCGCCGAGGCGCCCGTGTTGGTTCCGACGTCTTCACGGATAGACCTCTCTCTCCTGACCAGGTGTTTCGGGTCTGGCCAGAGCGAACGCGCCCCGGTGGCCTTACCTGACTTCTCACTTGACGGCAATGATGCCGGTTGCTGCCGTACCATCCGGCGCGACGCCGGTCGTCACGATCGTCACGTTGGCGTACGCGTATTCATTTCCTCTCGGCGGCCCTCCGCCAGACAGCGGAAACTGCGCCGCCAAGACCGAGCCGACATAGAGGTCGTAAGAAGGCAGCAGCTCTGTAAGTCCTCGGAAGAGAACCGTGTACTGTCCGACCGTCACCCACTGTCCCACACCGAGAGAGAACTGGGCTTCCTGGGCGTTCGCTGAGGGATGTGGTGCCGCGACGACGAGGCATCCGAGCAACATGAGGACGAGCAAGAAGCGTGTGAGGCTGGTCATGAGCGCCGCCTCGCTTCCAGTGGACTTCGGCGGTGGCGACAGGCCTGCTGAGACTGGGCTCGACCGCCCGGGACTGCGTGTGGCCATCTGCCGTTCTCCGCGCTCGCCCAAAAGGACTGCCTGTGGATCGCTGAACGCCGCCTGCGACGCGGAATTATTAGTGCAAAAGGGAGCGCGTTGTCAATAGAGGAAAAGACCCGATGGCGCGTGTTTCCGGAAACTTTCGTGCTGGTTCGGACGAGAAGGCGGAGGTCGACCTCGCCTCCGTGCTCGGTCGTTCGTGTGCAACGTTTTGCACAGGCGTGAAGGAGAGACCAAAGCGGAGGAAGGCGGTTGCAGAAGTTACAGGAGAACGACGCGGCGATTTGGGATCAGGATCGAAAGGTTAGCGATTGCACGAATCCCTAGCACAGATCTTGCTGCGGCGAAGCGTGTGCGTAGCGTGCGCGCTATCCTCCCGTTCTCGGCAATTGTGTTCGTGATCGCGTTGGGCCTGCCGGATGCGGCCCACACTGGCCCGGCGAGTGAGCCGGTGGCCGAGGTCAACGGCGAGGCGATCACGACGGCCGAAATCGAACAGGCCCTCGGCGCGCAGGTTCGGCGCCTCGAGCAGCAGGTCTATGAGATGAAGCGCCAGAGGCTCGAGGCGGTGATCGGCGAGCGGCTCCTCGCCCTCGAGGCAGCGAGGCAGGGCCTCGCAGTCCAGGCGCTGCTCGACGCCGAGGTCACGGCGAAGGCCGAGCCCGTGAGCGACGAGGAGGTCGAGCGCTTCTACCAGGCCAACCGGGCCCAACTGAAGGGCGACGAGGTCGAGGCTCGAGAGCGGATCCGGGCGTACTTCAAGAGCCAGAAGCTCGTCGCCCGGCGGCAGGCCTACATGCGGTCTCTACGCTCGCAGGCCACCGTGGTGGTCCGTCTTCAGGAGCCCCCGGCATTCAGGGCCGACGTGGGGGTCGAGGGAGCTCCGTTCCGGGGACCAGCCGCTGCGCCGGTGACGATCGTCACGTTCTCGGACTTTCACTGTGCGTTCTGCAAGCGGGTCGTCCCGACGCTGACTCAGATCTTGTCCCGCTACGGCGAGAAAGTGAAGCTCGTGTACCGGGACTTTCCGATGGACGGCCTCCATCCCCAGGCTCGGAACGCAGCCGAGGCGGCGCGGTGCGCCCACGACCAGGGGAAGTTCTGGGAGTATCACGACGCGCTTTTCGCCAACGCGCCCAAGGCCAGTCCCGAGCAGCTCAGGGCGTATGCCCAGCAGGTGGGGCTGGAGCTCCCGAGCTTCGAGCGCTGCCTCGCGAGCGGGACCCATGCGGCCACAGTGCAAAAGAGCGTGGACGAGGCGATTCGTCTCGGCGTGACGGGCACGCCCGCCTTCTTCATCAACGGCGAGCTGCTCTCGGGAGCTCAGCCACTCGAGGCCCTCACGCGGGCCATCGAGCGCGAGCTCGCTCGAGGCCGGTGACTGCGTCGACGTCGTTGCCCGCTTGCTCCCCGCGTGCTCGAGGGGCTGTCCTCTCCGAACTCTGACATTGACGGCGCTCGAGCTCCTCCGCCTTCTCCTTGAGCGCCTGCACGCATCATCAACAGAATCGTTCCCTTGACCCCTCTCACGCCGCTCCGATACAGTGACCACATGACCGTCGCTGCCACCGCCGAGCTCATCCGACAGCGCCTCGCTGATCTTCCCGAGGTGATGCCGGATCTCCGGCTCCTCGTCCTGTTCGGTTCGGCAGCCCGAGACCGGGCAAGCTCGGAGAGCGACATCGATCTGGCGGTGCAGTGCGACGGGCCCGCCGACCTCGACGCCTTCTATCTGGCCCTCGCCCCGCGGCTCGGAACCGATCGTCTGGACCTGATCGACCTTCGCCGCGCCGGCCCTCTTCTTGCGATGGCCGTGGCGCGAACAGGCCGGCCGCTCTTCGAGCGCGAACGCGGAGCGTTCCGCGAATTCCAGTCCCTGGCGTCTCGCCGGTACTGCGATACCGACAAGCTCCGTCGCGCTCGGCGGCGGGCGATCCACGCGTTCCTGGAGCGCGAGGGCCTGGCGTGAGCCCCATCGATGCGGCGATCATCCGCCGCAAGCTCCAGCGAATCGCGGCGTCCCTCGATGGCCTCCGACCTGTCGCGCGCCTGAGCCTCGAAGAGTACCGGGCCAGATTCTACGAACGAAAGGCGACCGAACGGTTGTTGCAGGAAGCGATCGAGGCGGCCCTTGATGTCAACGCTCATCTCATCGCCGAGCTGGGCGGCGAGGTTCCGGAGGAGTACTACGGCGGCTTTCTGAAGGTCGGGCAGCTCGGAGTTCTCCCGGTAGACCTGGCCGGCGCGCTCGCGCCATCGGCGGGACTGCGGAACCGGCTGGTCCACGAGTACGAGACGATCGACGACGCGAAGGTCCTTGCGTCCGTGGGGGTGCTCCTGCAGCTCTACCCTCGCTACATCCAGGCCGTCGAGTCGCATCTCACGAAGGCCGGTCTATAGGTCCCGCTGAGGACGATCGAGTAGCGCGCGCCGCTACGCCGGCCGGTAGAGCTCGCCGCCGCTCTTCCTGAACTCCTCCGCCTTCTCCTTGAGCCCTTGCACGAGCGCCGCGGTCTCCTCGGCGATGCCGTGCGTGGCGGCGTAGTCGCGCACGTCCTGCGTGATCTTCATCGAGCAGAAGTGCGGCCCGCACATCGAGCAGAAGTGGGCGAGCTTCGCCCCCTCGGCGGGCAGGGTCTCGTCGTGGAACTCGCGCGCGGTCTCGGGATCGAGCGACAGGTTGAACTGGTCCTCCCAGCGGAACTCGAAGCGCGCCTTCGAGAGCGCGTCGTCCCACTCGCGCGCGCGGGGGTGGCCCTTGGCGAGGTCGGCGGCGTGGGCGGCGATCTTATAGGCGATGACGCCGTCCTTGACGTCCTTCTTGTTGGGGAGGCCCAGGTGCTCCTTCGGGGTCACGTAGCAGAGCATCGCGGTGCCGAACCAGCCGATCATCGCGGCGCCGATCGCCGAGGTGATGTGGTCGTAGCCCGGGGCGACGTCGGTCGTGAGCGGCCCGAGGGTGTAGAAGGGCGCCTCGTGGCAGACCTCGAGCTCGCGCTCCATGTTCTCCTTGATGAGATGCATGGGGACGTGGCCCGGGCCCTCGATCATGACCTGCGCGTCAGAGTCCCAGGCGACCGTCGTCAACTCGCCGAGCGTTTCGAGCTCGGCAAACTGAGCCTCGTCGTTCGCGTCGGCGGTCGAACCGGGACGAAGACCGTCGCCCAGCGAGAAGGCGACGTCGTAGGCGGCCATGATCTCGCAGATCTCGCGGAAGTGGGTGTAGAGGAAGCTCTCCTGATGGTGCGCGAGGCACCACTTCGCCATGATCGAGCCGCCGCGCGAGACGATGCCCGTCACGCGCTTGGCGGTGAGCGGGATGTAGCGGAGGCGCACCCCCGCGTGGATCGTGAAGTAGTCCACCCCCTGCTCGGCCTGCTCGATCAGCGTGTCGCGGTAGACGTCCCAGGTGAGCTCCTCGGCCTTCCCGCCGACCTTCTCGAGCGCCTGATAGATCGGCACCGTGCCGATCGGCACCGGGGAGTTTCGCAGAATCCACTCGCGGGTCTCGTGGATGTTCTTGCCCGTCGAAAGGTCCATGACGGTGTCGGCGCCGTGTCGGGTCGCCCACGTCATCTTCTCGACCTCCTCCTCGATGGAGGAGGCGACCGCGGAGTTGCCGATGTTGGCGTTGATCTTCACGAGGAAGCGGCGGCCGATGATCATCGGCTCGGTCTCGGGGTGGTTGACGTTCGCCGGGAGGATCGCGCGCCCGCGCGCCACCTCGTCGCGGACGAGCTCGGGGGGCATGCCCTCGCGCAGCGCGACGAACTCCATCTCGGGCGTGATCTCGCCCCGGCGCGCGTAGTGCATCTGGGTGACGCGGCAGCCGGGCCTCGCCCGATGCGGTCGGCGCACACTCGCGAACCTCACGCCGCCGAGGGCCGGATCCTCGTCGCGACGGCGCCGGTCGCTCGACGTCGGCCCCGGCAGCTCGTCCACGTCGCCACGGCCGAGGATCCACGGAAGCCGCAGCGGCGGCAAGCCGCGCTTGAGGTCGATCTGGGCGTCGGGATCGGTGTAGGGGCCGCTCGTGTCGTAGAGGCGCACGGGCGGGTTGCCTCCCGAGAGCGGGATCTCGCGCATCGGCACGCGGATCTCGGACCGCGAGCCGGTGAGGTAGACCTTTCGAGAAGGCGTCGCTCGGGGTGCTGTCATGTGCGGCCTCCCTTCGCTGGCATTAACCAGGTCAGGTTCATGCGGTCGGCGGCGGTAGTCGCCCTCTCAGCCCGGTTCCCCGAGCTCCCGCGGTGTCGAACGATCAACTGGCTCGTAGCGTACGCCCGGCGCAGTCGCCGATCAAGTCCCGGCGACGGCGCCCGAGACGAGCCCGCTGACGAGGTAGCGCTTGAAGCAGTAGTAGAGGACGACCGGCGGGATCGCGTACACGGTCGAGACGGCCATCAGGAGGTTCCACGGCGCGTTGTCGGTCGTCAGGAAGTTCGACATCGCCACGGGGAGGGTCACGCGCGGCTCGCCCGTGAGGAGGAGCAGCGCGTAGAGGTACTCGTTCCAGGCGTAGAGGAACGCGTAGGTTCCGACCGCGATCAGCGGCGGCCGGATCAGCGGCAGGTAGAGGTACAGGAACGTCGCGATCGTCCCCGCGCCGTCGATCGCGCCGGCCTCCTCGATCTCCGGCGGCAGCGAGCGCGCGTAGTCGGAGAGCACCCAGAGGGCGTACGGCGCGGCGAACGTCACCATGGCGAGGATGAGGGAGAGCTTGGTGTCGATGAGGTCGTAGTCGGCCATCATCTTGAAGAACGGGATGGCGAGGAACGACGAGGGAATCACGTAGGTGAACAGGGTCAGCCCCGACACGAAGCGGCGGAAGCGGAAGTGGAGCCGCGCCATCGCGAACGAGCCGAGCGCGGCCACGGCCGCGACGAGCGCCATGGCCCAGAGCGCGACGACGAGGCTGTTGCCGATCTGGTGCCAGAAGTAGCGGACGAAGGGGTTGTCCGCGCCCATCGTGTACGTGTAGTTCCTCACGGTCGGATGCTCGACGTAGAGCCCCGGCTGGAAGAGGTCGTCCGTCGGGGTGAACGAGAGCAGGAGCATGTAGTAGACGGGGAAGAGCGTCCAGCCGAGGATGACGATCGCGAGCAGGGAGAGCCAGATCTGAAGCCCGCGCCGCTTCCGCCGGCCCGGGGCGCTCATCGCGTCACCCGCCCCCGTGCGCTCATATCTTCACCCACCGGAGCAAGAGGCCGATGAAGCCGAGCGTCACGGGCAGCGCCACCGCGAAGGTCGCGAGCCCCCACTCGAGCCGCCCCATCTGGAACGTGTAGCGGTACGCGAGCGTCGCGAGCACGTGGGTCGAGTCGCCCGGCGCGCCGCCGGTCAGGAGCCAGGGCACCGTGAAGTCGCCGAGGGTGAAGACCATCGAGAGCAGCGTGCAGATCAGATAGAGGTTCCGCAGGAGGGGGAACGTCACGTAGCGAAAGTTCTGGAGCGCCGAGGCGCCGTCGATGGCGGTCGCCTCGTAGAGCTCGTTGGGGATCGCGCGGCGGCCCGCGAGGAAGATGATCGTCCAGAAGGGAAGGTACTTCCAGATGTGGAAGACGATCACCGCGCCGAGCGCGGTGTCGTGCTGGGCGAGCCACGGCACCGAGGCGAACCCGAACTTGCCGAGGAGATGGTTGAAGATGCCCCACTGCGAGTTGAGCATCCAGCGGAACGAGAGGATGCCCGGCAGCGCCGGGACGGCCCAGGGGATCAGGAAGAGCGCGGCGAGGACCCGGATCCACGCGAACTGGAAGTCCAGGATCCCCGAGAGGAGGAGCGCCAGGACGAGCTTCACGTTGACGGCGAAGCCCACGTACCAGAGCGTGTTGACGACGGTCTGGCGGAAGGTCGGGTCCGAGAAGAGCGCGCGGTAGCTGTCGGCGTCGAGGGCGTACCAGACACCGAACGCCATCGGGTAGATCACGAACGCCGCGAAGAGGGCGAGGAGCGGGGCCGTGAAGAGGAAGCCCTGCGTGGTGCGGGAGCGGAAGAGCCGGGCGACGCGCGAAGGCGCCCGCCGGCCTCCTTCGCGCGTCGTCGGGCTCATGCGGGCCGCGCTATTTGTAGCCGGCGAAGATCGCCTTCATGCGCTCGATCGCCTCGTCGGCGGCCCGGTCCGCCGACCACTTGTCGATGGCGATCCGCGCCATGGCCTTGCCCCACACGTTCTCGTCGTAGAGCTGGGAGAAGGCCGGGTTCTTGTAGTGCTCGAACACCTTGTTCTCACGGTCCAGGAAGATCGTGGTCGCCACGGGGACGTGCATGTCCTTCTGGCCCTTGGGGCCCTTGTGCCCCGTGCGCCAGAACGGGTCGGCGGCCACGTCGGTGAACGCGGGGAACCAGCGGCCGTTCGCCGCCTTGATGTACTCGGTGAACCGGTTCTTCTCGACGACGAACTTGATGAACTCCTTGGCGAGCCTCGGGTTCTTCGAGTCCTTGGGGATGATGATCGTCTTGACCGCCGAGAGATAGCGGGCCTTCTTGCCGTCGGGGCCGTCCGGCCACTCGATCGTCGCCATGTTATCGAAGTAGTTCTTCTTGTCGGGATCGTCCTTGTTGAAGAACTGGGCCGCGGGGATCGACTGCGACGGGTTCGGCGTCATCACGATCGTGTGGCTGTGGAAGCCGGCGTTGTTGTCGCCGTCCGTCCAGTTGGTGGCGTCGGGCGGGACGTAGCCGGAGGTGAAGAGCTCGCCGAACCAGTTGAGCGTCTTGATGATCGCCTCACGGTTCTTCGGCTGGTCGGCGACGACCTTGCCGTCCTTGTCCACCGTCTCGCCGTTGAACGAGAGCAGCGCCATCTCGAAGTTGTAGAGGGTGTCGCTGGCGCGCGTGGACTCGGTCATGCCGAGGCCGTAGAGCTTGCCGTACTTCGCGGGATCCTTCTTCCGGAGCGCGTCCTGCGCCTTCTTCCAGTAGGTCCAGTAGTCATCCCACTTCATCGGGACCTTGGCCGGGTCGTCCGCCATCCCGACCTCGCGCAGCAGATCGCGCCAGTAGTGGATGTGCATCGTCTGCGCCTCGATCGGCACGCCGTAGTACGCCCGCTTCTTCGTCTTGCCGTTCAGCACGAACGCGACCGGCAGCATCTTCTCGTTGTAGCGGGGCCGGAGCGCCTGGATGACGTCGGAGACGTCGGCGAGCTGATCGTCCCAGCCGAACTTGGGAACGACCTGCCAGTCGTTGTAGAAGCAGAACGCGACGTCGGGCACGCGGTGCGCGATGAGCGCGGCCGTGATCTTCTTGAGCAGGTCCTCCTGCGCCGTGAAGGACAGGTCGACCTCGGCCTTGTGGGTCGCCTCGAACTCCTTCACGATCTTCTGCATCGCGGCGTCTTCTTCGGGGTAGTAGCCCTTGTTCCACCAGACGACGAGCTTGTCGGCGGCGAGGGCGTCGGCGGCCGGGAACGACGGGACGCCCAGGGCGAGCACCAGCAGGACTACGGGGGCGAAACGGCGCAGCATGCGCGGCTCCTCCTTGAGCGGCAGGGTTACGTGCGTCCTTGACACACAGCGCTAGAACTACCTTCGCGGGAGCGTGTCGCGCTAGACCTACTACGACTGACGCCGTGAGTCAATCGTGTTATGATTTCGCGCACCGCGAGATGAAGATTTGCTTCTTCCACCTGATGCCGTACCGCTTCCTCCCGGAGGACTTCGAGCGGAGGTATCGGTCGGTCTGGGTGGACCCGCCGCACAGCCTCTTCGACCCGGAGAAGTGCGGCGGCCTCTACCACGAGTTCCTCGACGAGCTGGAGTTCGCCGAGGCGCAGGGCTTCGACGGGCTCTGCGTGAACGAGCACCACAACAACGCCTACGGCCTCATGCCCTCACCGAACCTCATGGCCGCGACCCTGACGCGACGGACCTCGCGCGCGGCGGTGATCGTGCTCGGCAACAGCCTCGCGGCGTACAACCCGCCGCTCCGCGTCGCCGAGGAGTTCGCCATGCTCGACCTGCTGAGCCGGGGCCGCCTGGTGGCGGGCTTTCCCGTCGGCACGTCGATGGACATGAACTTCGCCTACGGGATCGATCCCGCGACGCTGCGCGAGCGGTACTACGAGGCTCACGACCTCGTCATCCAGGCGTGGACCCGCCCCGAGATGTTCGCCTTCAACGGCAAGTACACGCAGGTGCGCTACGTCAACATCTGGCCTCAGCCCCTTCAAAAACCTCACCCGCCCGTCTGGATCCCCGGGGGCGGCAGCGTCGAGACGTGGGAGTGGACGGCCAAGCTCGATTACGTCTACTGCTACCTCTCCTACTACGGCTACAAGCGCGGCAAGGCGACGATGGACGGCTTCTGGGAGGCGATCGCACGCATGGGCGTCGACGACAACCCGTATCGGGCCGGATTTCTCCAACTCGTGTGCGTGGCAGACACGGATGCAGAGGCGGAACGACTGTATTTCCCGCACGTGCATTATTTCTACCAGAAGTGTCTGAACGTCTGGGAGGGCTTCGCCGAGGCGCCGGGCTACCGGACGGTGAAGACGCTCCAGACGGGGACCAAGCCGCAGGTCGGCGCCCAGGCGAAGAAGATCCGCCAGTCGCTCGACTGGCAGAAGTACCTCGACCAGGGCTACGTCATCGCCGGGAGCCCGGCCACGGTGCGGGCCCAGCTCACCGAGTGCATCAAGAGCCTCCGCGTCGGCCACCTGATGGTGCTCCTCCAGATCGGCTCGATGCCGAAGGACCTCACGCTCCACAACACGGCGCTCTTCGCCCGCGAGGTGCTGCCGCACGTCCGCGACCTGTGGCCCGGCCACAAGGATCGGTGGTGGCCGTCGGGCGTCCCGAACGGCGCCTAGCCTCAGATGGTCCTCGACCGCACGCTCGACATCCGCGACGGCGCCGTCCGGTTCCGTGTGCTCTCGGGGGGGCGCGGCCCGCACCTCGTTTACTTCCACTCATTCCATGAGCGCGGTGGCTGGTCGCCGTTCCTGGACCACCTCGCCGCGCGCTACACGGTCCTGGCCCCGTTCCACCCCGGGGTCCAGGGCTCGAGCGGCGTCGAGACGCTCGACGACGTCCTCGACCTCGTCCTCGCCTACGACGAGCTCCTCGACCGGCTCGGTATCGGCGCTGCCCACCTGGTCGGCCACTTCTTTGGCGGCATGGTCGCCGCGGAGCTCGCCGCGACGCTTCGCCCGCGGGCGGCGAAGCTCGTCCTGATCTCGCCCCTCGGGCTCTGGCGCGACGACGCGCCGTCGGAGGACCTGCTCATCCTGCCCCACGAGGATCTGCCCGCCGTGCTCTTCCGCGATCCCGCGTCGGAGGTCGCGCGCGGGTGGGCCACGCTGCCCGCCGGTGAGGAGCAGAACATCGCAGCGCAGATCGAGTCCATCCAGCGGCGGGCGGCGATGGCGAAGTTCGTCTGGCCGATCCCCGACCGAGGGCTCAAGAAGCGGCTCCATCGCATCACGGCGCCGACCCTCGTGCTGTGGGGCGAGGCCGACCGCGCGAACCCCCTCGTCTACGCCGAGGAATGGCAGCGGCGGGTCAAGGGCGCGGCGCTCTCGCTCCTGCCCGGCGGCCACATGGTCCTGCACGAGGTCCCCGACGCCGCCGCCGCGGTGGTCGCGGAGTTTCTCGGCACATGAGCAACGCGGTCTGCCCCGGGGCGATCGCGACCGACCTCCGGGCGAACTCCACGCGAATCCTCGGCAAGGACGCGCCGGAGATGCGCGGGATCGGCGGCGACGAGGCGGCGGTGCGCGCGATCACGCCCGCGGGCCGCCGCGGGACGCTCCAGGAAGTCGCGGCCGCCGCCTGCTACCTCGCGGGCGAGGAGGCCGCCTACGTCACCGGACAGACGCTCGTCATCGACGGAGGATGGACCGCGCGATGATCAAACGATTCCACGCGCTCTACGTCGGCCAGATCGAGCTGGAGAACATCGGATCGAAGGGCACGCCGGCGGACGCCCGGCGCTACGGCAACGAGCGGTTGAGCGAGGTGTTCTTCGCCGCGCGGGACGTCGCCCAGCTGATGGACGAGCTCGGGTACTACGCGCTGTGGACGGCGGAGCACCACTTCCAGCGCGAGGGCTACGAGTGCTTCCCGAACCTGATCCAGCTCTCGCTCTGGCTCGCCACGCAGACGAGGCGCCTCAAGCTCGGCTGCGCCTTCAACGTCCTCCCGATGTGGCACCCCATCCGCCTCGCCGAGGACTACGCGATGGCGGACATCGTGACCGACGGTCGGGTGATCATGGGCGTGGGACGCGGCTACCACTCGCGGGAGGTCGAGACGTTCGGGGCGCCCGTCATCGACCAGGCGGCGAACCGGGAGCTGTTCGAGGAGCAGGTCGACCTCCTGCTCAAGTGCTTCAACGAGGAGGCGTTCGGCCACCACGGCAAGCGCTACGACTGCCCGCCGCCGGTGGAGTACCGTGGCTACCAGCTCAGCGAGATCACGTGTGTGCCGCGGCCGAAGCACCTGCCCGTGGAGATCTGGATGCCGATCGCGAGCAGCAAGTCCATCGACTACATGGCCAGCAAGAACTTCAAGGCCATGGTGACCCTCAACGGCGAGAAGATCCTCGACGACATGGTGCGGGCGTACCGCGACGCCTGCGCCAAGTACGGGCGCCGGAAGCAGCTCGGCGAGGACATGATCTGGGGCGCCGGGCTCTCCCTCGCCGACACGCCCGAGGAGGCCAAGCTCCGCGTGGAGCCGTCGCACGACGAGCGCTACAAGTGGTTCGCGCCGTTCGGCTTCGTGCGCTACGCGGACGAGCACGGCCGCACGTGGGGCACGCCGGGCGCGCCCGCGCGCGTGCCGACGCTCACCGACGGCATCCAGCAGAAGGCCTGGTTCTGCGGCCCGCCGCCGCACGTCATCGAGGGGATCAAGTCCGTCGAGGCGAAGTATCCCGGACTCGAGGACTTCATGATCCACTGGGCGGAGGGCCTCCCGCCCAAGGAGTTCAAGGAGCAGCTCCGCTGGTTCGCGCGCGAGGTGATGCCGGCGTTTCAGACGCGCTGAAGCCGAGCGTCGGGCGCCAGCCCCGAGCCCCCCCGATACCCCACCCGGGTATTTCCCCGACGTCCGCGGACCCCCAAGGGATGGTATTTTTCCTTTTTCTCCCCTCGTACCTGTGGTAGTAATACCCCCAGGCCAAGGGACGGTTACCGACCCACAAAGGAGGAGGAGGACATGGCGAAGGGGCGGAAGGCATTCGGCGGGTACGCGATCAGCTTCAAGGACTGCAAGGACTCGATGGAGAAGGTCTTCGGCGGCGCCCCCATCGGGCCCTCCGTGATGACCAAGAAGCTCTGGGCCTACGTGAAGCGCAAGAGGCTCGGGAAGCGGTAAGCGGACGCTGGTCCACCGTCTCGGGGCGGCTCGCGTTCGGCGAGCCGCCTTTTTTTAGGCTCGCCGCCCGGACCGCTATGTCGGAAGCTCGTCGAGCGCCCTGACGACGCAGTCGGCGCGGAGCCCCAGCTCTTCCTCGGGCGCGTTCCCGCGGTTGCACCAGGCGACCCGGTACCCGAACGCCTTCGCCCCCGCCACGTCCCACGCGTTCGACGACACGAAGAGGAGGTCGCCCGCGGGGATCCCCAGCCGGCTCGGCCCGAGCGCGTAGACCTCTGGCGCCGGCTTGTAGGTGCGCACGGCGTCCACCGAGATCACGTGCTGGAGGTAGCGGCCGAGGCCGCTCGAGCCGACGGCGGCCTCGAGCATCCGGGGCGAGCCGTTCGAGAGGATCGCGCGCGGCCGCCCCTCGAGGCGCTCGAGCGCGCCGCGCACGTCGGGGAAGCACGCGAGCGACAGGTAGGCGTCCATGAGCCGCCGCAGCTGGGCGTCGCTCGCGGTCAGGCCGAGCCGCCGGATCGCGTGGCGCAGCGCCGCCTCGGTCACGCCCCAGAAGTCCTCGTAGCGGCCCATCAGCGCGCGGAGCCACGTGTACTCGAGCTGCTTCTGGCGCCAGGTCGCCGAGAGGGCCGCCGGGTCGCGCGTGATCTCGCGGCCCGCCTCGACGACCGAATGGACGTCGAAGAGCGTGCCGTACGCGTCGAAGACGTAGCCGCGAATCGGCGTCACCGCGCGGCGGCGGCGCGCCGGGCGCGGCCGGGCTGCCGTGGACCCGGGTGGGAGCGCTCGTCGGGCGGCTCGAGCCCGGCTTCGACGAAGGCGTAGTGGAGGAGCTTCTTGGCGTCGATGAACGAGGACGTCCGGGTGCGCGCCCCGAGGAGGATCATGACGAACTGCTGCCCACCCCGCCAGGCCGACGCCGCGAGGTTGTAGCCCGCCTCTTGCGTGAAGCCCGTCTTGAGCGCCTGCACGCCCCAGGGGTCGTTGAAGAGCGGGATGTGCCGCGCGTACACGCGGCCGTTGTAGACGAACGTCTGGCCGCCGAGCATCGTGCGCGACGCGGGGTAATCCTCCAGCAGGCGAACGGTGAGCTGGGCCAGGTCGCGCGCCGTGCTCCGCTGGTTCGGGTCGGGCAAGCCGTGCGGGTTCGTGAACCGGGTACCCGCCAGGCCGAGCTCGCGCGCCTTCGCGTTCATCCGCTCGACGAACACGGACTCGTCGCCGGCGAGCCGCTCGGCGAGCGCCGTCGCCGCGTCATTGGCCGACGCGATCGCGACGCCCTCGAGCAGAACGTGCAGCGGGACCCACTCGCCGGCGCGCAGGCCCATGCGGTATTTCGGCGTCAGCGCGGCGTAGTGGCTGATCTGGACCGGCTCGTCGAGCTCCGCCTTGCCGCGCTCGATGTCCTCGTTCGCCAGGTAGAGCGTCATGAGCTTGACGAGGCTCGCCGGCGCCCGCTCGTCGTCGGCGTTCTTCGCGAAGAGCGGGCGCCCGTAGGCGTCGAGCAGCAGGACGGCTCCGGCGGAGACGGACGCAGGCCGGCTGTTCGAGCTGGGGAGACGCGCGTCCTGCGCGACGGCGGCGGCAGGGACCAGCAAGGCGGCGAGCGCGGCCAGCGCGGTCAGGCGACTCGAATGCACTGTCGCCATTCTAGCGAGCGGCCGAAGCCGCCAGCAAGCGAAAAGCCGTCAGCGGACCGCTTGCTTCAGCTCCTTCGAGGGCTTGAAGCGTGGCGCGCGACCGCCGACCGTGACGGATTGGCCGGTGCGCGGGTTCTTCAGCGTGCGTGGCTTGCGCCGCGCCACGGAGAACGTCCCGAAGCCGACGAGCGTCACGGCGTCGCCGTGCTTGAGTGACGCGCGGATCCCGGCGAGCAGCGCGCGCATGGCGCGCTCGGTGGACGCCTTGGGCCATCCGGCGGCCGTTGCCATGCGCACGACGAGATCGGACTTGGTCATCGGCGTTACATGCCGAAGGTCGAGCGCGCCTCGTCCATCACCGCTTCGGTGATGGACGCGTACCCATGCTCCTCGGCGAACCGCTCGATCGCGCGCCGGGCCATCGGCCGGATGAATTCCGGGATGCGCTCGACGCGCGCCTCGGCTTCCGGGGTCCACGGGACGCGCGCCGGCGCCGTGCCCTCGTTGACCATCGCGGCGAACGGGCAGCCCGGGCCTTCCGTGGCGGCCTCGGTCGCGCCCTCGAAGGCGTCGGGGTCCGTGTTGGCCATCGAGCTCCGAAGATGCTCGAACGGCGCCGCCGGCGTGGTCCGGCCGCCGACCTGCACGCCGAGGCTCTTCACCATCTGCGTCTCGAACGGGTTGGTCAGCATCGCCACGCGGAATTCGCACTCGGGACACCGGAACACGACGGTCAGCGATCCCGCGTCGGGGCCCTCGGTCGAGTGGAGCTTCATCGGCGCGTCGCAGTCGAGGCAGAGGAACTTCATGGCCCGTGATTCTAGCAGAACTCTGCCGCGCGCGCGGCGCGGGGACGGAGCCGCGGCCACGCGCGTCGCGCCGCCGCGGTCTGCATGAGTGCCACGACGACCACGGCGAACGCGAGCGCGGCCCAGCGGTGCGCCAGGGCTCCGCGCAGCGCCACGAGGGAGAGGAAGACGTACGCGGCGAATCGCGCGCGCGGGTGGCGGCGCCAGAGGAGCGCCGCGACGACCGGGGCGACGAGTCCCGACACCCACCAGTGGGCGACGCCGAGCGCCACGCACGCGTAGGCGACGAGCGCCAGCGGGAGGACGACGGCGACGGCCGGACGCGGCTCGCTCATGAGCGCCAGGTATGTTAGCGTGAAGCTCCGGCGCCGGTGTAGCTCAGTGGCAGAGCAGCTGATTCGTAATCCGAGATAAGGGGCTCGGTAGGTCGCACACTTACCGAGCCCCTTCTTCGTTCTCGCCTACTTGCGCGGGACAACGGCGGACAGCAGTCTCAGCAGGAGCGGCGCTTTCGCGCGCTGAGTAGCCGCGTTCAGCACAACGTCAGCACAAGGAAGGCGTCGTCACGCCACCGGCTCCGGCAGCCGCACCGTGTTGTCGGGTCGGCGCGTCCGCGACGGGTGCGTCATCGCCTCGATGATGATGGGCATCCCAGGATCCACCGCCGTGACGTAGCGGGCCCAGGCATAGAGTCGCCGGCGGAGCGAGTTGTTCCGGACGGCCGTCAGGAAGTAGGCGGCGTTCGGGACCGGCGTGAGGTAGTCGCGCTTCTCGAGGACTTCCGCTTTCACGACCTGCGCCACACGTTCGCGTCGCACATGATGATGCGCGGCGCGAGCATCGGCGACCTCAAGGACATCCTGGGCCACGCCGACGTAAAAATGACCATGCGGTACGCGCACCTGTCGCCGGCCCACAAGCGCGCGGCCGTCGCGTGGCTCGCCGGGCTCGCGCGGCCTGTGGACAACGCGGTGGACGAGTCGGCCGGCGCTCGGCGCGCCGACGCGCGGGAGGACAGCGCCGCGCCTGCCCGCTGACCTGGGACGTGGTAAAACGGGGAGGCGCGGGGGAGGCTGACATGGCGCAGCGCGACGTCCTGATCGTCGAGCACGACCCTGTGGTGCGCGACGTCCTGCGCCAGATCTTGGACGCGGCGGGCTACCCCTGCCAGCTCGCCGACGACGGCCACGAGGGCCTGGAGGCCTTCAAGGCCGGGCGACCGCCGCTCGTCGTGACCGACCTCAAGACGCCGGGCATGACCGGGATCGAGCTCCTCCGCCAGGCGCGCGCAGTCGACGGCGATGTGGCCGTGATCGTGCTGACCGGTGGCGCTGACGTGAAGAACGCCATCGAGAGCCTGAAGCTCGGCGCGCACGCCTTCCTCATGAAGCCGATCAACATTGACGAACTGCTGATCACCGTTGAGCGCGCGCTGGAGCGCCGCCAGCTCCTCATCGAGCGCCGCCAGCACCAGGAGCCCTACGGGCAACCCCAGGAGACCGACCGGACGATGCTGGGGCGGGCTGACCTGGCGCAGCAAGATGTGCTGATCCTGGTCGTCGAGGAGGATCGGCAGGTCCGCGAGGTTCTGCGGCAGATCTTCGAGCTGGCGGGCTACAAGTGCCTGCTGACCGGCGACGGGAAGGAAGGGCTCAAGGCGTTCCGCGAGTCGCGGCCGTCGCTGGTCATCGCCGACCTCGGGATGCCGATGATGGTGAGGGTCGGCAAGTGGGTGCACGGCGTGTGGGTGCGCGATGCGCGCATTGGGCTGTTGATGGAGATCTGGCTCGAGGACCCGGATGCGGCAGTCATCGTCTCCACCAGCGGGTTCGACGCGAAAATCGTGATCGAGCTCCTGAAGCTCGGCGCGCACGCCTCCCTCATGAAGCCTATCAACATTGACGAGCTGCTCATCACCGTTGAGCGCGCGCTGGAGCGCCGGCAGCTCTTGATCGAACACCGCCGTCATCACGACAGACCGGCGCGGCCGAGCTCTGAGCAGGGATCGTAGGACGAGCGGGCGCGGCGCAGCACAAAGGTCAGCACATGAGGTAGAATCGGACGCGGCGACGCTCGTAAGTGCGCGACAAGCCGGTGTAGCTCAGTGGCAGAGCAGCTGATTCGTAATCAGCAGGTCGTGGGTTCAAGTCCCACCGCCGGCTCCAGCCTCAAGCCAGCAGCGGCAACTACTTACGATCTACGCTGAGGTAGTCGCCTCGTTCGTGGCGGGCTCTTGCGCTGAAGCTTGCGTTGAAATTGCGGTGCTCTCGGAAGGCTTCCAAGCGGGCAGGACGTCGTCGAGCACAGCCACGGCGGCGCGCAGGTGGTCCGGCGCGAGGTGGCTGTACCGCATCGTCATCGTGATGGTCTGATGGCCGAGCGCTTCCTGTACCTCCTTCAGCGTTCGGCCACGCTGCACGAGCCAGGACGCGAAGGTATGGCGGAGCGTATGAAAGGTCACGTTCTGCAGCCCCGCGCGCTGGACAGCGGCTTCCCAGGCGCTGCGGAAGGCATTCCAGTTCCTGACGCCGAAGACGTAGCCCTTGCCATCCGGCACCAGCGCCGAGCGAGCACGGCGTCCGCGTTAGCGCAAAGCGGCACCTCGCGGGGGCGGTCACTCTTGGTCCGCTCCAAGAGGACCACGCCACGAGCGCGGTCGACGCGCTCCCACGTAAGCCCCAGTACCTCGCCCTGGCGCAGGCCGGTGAAGGCCGCGAACTCGACGAGGTCAGCGAGCGCCCTGTTCTTGCTCTCGCTGCATGCGGTGAGTAGCTTCGCCGCCTCCGCCGGCCGAACGGAGAGCCAGAGGCAGGAAACTCGAGCAGGCGCTCATACGTGTGCTGAACCGTAAGGACGAAGTCGAGCCCGAGGCCGTCCGCTTGGCGCTCGTAGAACTGGGCTGCCGATATAAACTCGTCCTGAGCTTCGGGATGAAACTCGCGCTTCTCACCGAAGTGAGGAGCGGGCCTTCCTGATCACCTTCTCAGCGGGGATTCCTGCGACCTTCCCGGACTTGATCTCGCCCAACCGGCGTTCCGCCTCCTGACGCCAGAGCTTCTCAGCATTGGCATCTACTTCCCGCTCAAGGCTCGAGATGAGCCGCTGCGCGAGACGGGCGCGCTCCCTGGGCGAGAGCTTTAGGGCCTTGGATTCGAGTTCGCGCGTTGGCTTCGCCATACGAGAAGGCTATCACGAGAGGGCGTAGCCGTGTCCCCCACTTGCCGCGGATCGCACGTTACGAAGCCTCCCCTGCTGCTCAACGGCAGCGGTGAGCGGCCGCCGCGAGCGAAGGCTCTCCCGCGCTTATGGCGGCTGACGTCTTCTAGTATTCGGGGATCTTCGACGACGGGTCGAACGCGAAGTTCGTCAGGAAGTTCGCCTCCGACTCCTCCAGATTCACGAACGGGACGAACACGGCCCCGGGACGCACTGCCTCGGTGACCTGCGCGTGGCCGGTCAGCTCGCCGCGCCGCAAGGCCACACGGATCCGCGAGCCGGTGCTCACGCCAAGCCGCCACGCGTCGCTCGGATGGATGGCGATCTCGAGGTGCGGCGCGAGCTCCAGGAGCCCCTGGACCCGGCGCGTCAGCATCCCGCAGTGCCAGTGATAGAGGAGTGAGGACGAACGGGAAGTCGCGGTCGGGGAGCTCCGCGGCCTCTACGGTCTGGAGCCCGGGATGAATCGGGCGCGCCCCGTCGGAAAGGATTCCGCATACAGGTAGCGCGTGCCCGGGTGGTCCGTGGTCGGGCACGGCCACTGGATGCCGCCCTCGCGATCGAGACGCGCGTGCGAGAGGCCGGCGAGCAGCGGAGTGAGCCGGGCCATCTCGTCGAAGATCGCAGCAGGCCCCGCGTAGTCGAACTGGCCGCCGACGTCCATCCCGAACCGGCGGGCCACCCGCTTCGCCAGCTCGCACGTGATCCACCAGTCCGGGCGCGCCTCGCCCGGCGGCGGCAGGGCCGGGCGCACGCGCTGGACGCGCCGCTCCGAATTGGTGAACGTGCCTTCCTTCTCGGCCAAGGCGGCGGCCGGCAGGAAGACGTGGGCGCGCTCGGCCGTCTCGTGCATGAAGGGGTCCAGGACGCCGACCATACCACTTTTAACGCGACTTAACGCAACTTTTAACGCCACTCATGACGAGCGGATAACGCCGCCCTTGTACAAGATTGAGGTCGTGACGTTCACGCCCTCGATCTCTTCTTCGCCAACGCGCGACCGGGGCTTGCGAAGTTCTACCGGAAGCCGACGGAGATCAGCTTGGATGCCTGGGACCACGCGCTGGATTCCCAAGCGAAGGCTTTTCTCGTCGGTGTGCAGGAAGCCGTGCCGATGATGGCCCCGGGCGGCCGCGTCTCGCCATTACCTACGCGCCGGGCGCCCATGAGGCGCGATCGGAGCCCTCGGCGTGGCCCTCGTCCTGCCGGGCGGCCTGGTGTTGCTGCTATACCTGATCGCGCGGTCCCAGACGCGAGCGAGTTCGACGGTGGGGGACTTTGACGTCGAGTGGATGCGGTCCCGATACCGGCTGCGATCGGAACGGCGACCGCCCGCCGGTATCCCAGCTGTTATCTCGCCCTCGCGCCAACCCCACGGGACCGAGCTTGCGATTACCTAGGATCCCATCCCAGACGCCGCCGTTTCTCGACCCCGACTCGCCGGCGACCACGAGGAGACCTTTGTGAAGAACACACGGACGACGCGCGTCATGCTCCTCGCAACTGCGCTCGCGTTGCTCGCGGTCGTCAGCGTTCCACTCGCGAGCGTCGCCCAACCCTCTTCAACCTCCTCCTTGCTGGTCAAGCTGATCGAGGGACTGACGCCCGATCAGCAAGCCCAGGTCATCGCCCGCAACGGCGGCATCGAGATCTCGTCGATCCCGGCGCTCAGGCTGCACGTCATCCAGGTCGCTCCGGCCGATCTCCCCCAAGTTTTGGCCAAGTACCAGGCGGATCCCCAGGTCGTCAACGCGGAAGAGAACAAGACGCGGCAGTCTCAGGCGTTCCCGACGGATCCGCTCTATTCCAATCAGTGGTCACTGCCGAAGATCGGCTGGGACTTGGTCTTCGGCACGGTCACGCCGACGGGCTCGGCGATCGTGGCGATTCTCGATACCGGCGTTGACGCCCAGCATCCCGACCTGGCCGGGAACGTAATCCCCGGCACGTCGATTCTCGACGGCTCCTCGGGAACGACGGATCCGAGCGGCCACGGCACCTGGGTGGCCGGCATCGTGGCGGCGCGGACGAACACCACGCCGGTCGAGGGGATCGCCGGCGTCGCCTATGCCGGCGTGCACGTCATGCCCGTGACGGTGCTCAACGCCAATGGGCTCGGGCAAGACAGCGATGTCATCGCCGGGGTCATCTGGGCCGCGGATCACCGCGCCAACGTCATCGTGATGGCCTTCAGCAACCCCGGCTTCAGCCAGAACCTCCAGGACGCCCTCGACTATGCGTGGTCAAAAAACGTCGTCCTGGTGGCCGCCGCCGGCAACGACGCTGTCAACACCCCGACGTTCCCCGCCGGGGACCGCGGCGTCATGGGCGTCTCGGCGACCGATCCAAACGACAACCTAGCGACCTTCAGCAACTACGGACAGGCTGTGTTCCTCGGGGCGCCGGGCACGGATATCCAGACGACAAACATCGGGGGCGCCTACAACGTCATCAGTGGCACCTCGGCGTCCGCGGCGATCGTCGCTGGCGCCGTCGCGTTCATGAAGGCGGTGGACCCGACCCTCAGTAACGGCGTCATCGTCGGCCGCCTGGCGCGCATGGCCGATCCCGCCGGCACCCAGATCCAGACCGGCAACGGCCGCATCAACATGGCGCGCGCGCTCGCGGACACGGGGACTGACTTCATCCAGCCGGCGGGCGCGCCCCCGGTGGGCGGTGGCGGGCCGTTCGTAGGGCCCTACGTGGCGGCGGCGATTTGCCAGAAGCTCGCATTCTTTACCGGTCCGGTGACGGTTACCGCTGGGCAGATCTCAGCCGTCATCACCGTACAAGCCCAGAGAAGTAACGGGACTTCCTGCGACCCAACGAGCGTCACAGTGACGTTGACGTCCAGTTCCGCTGGAGGCACGTTCTTCAACTCGGCCGGGACGACCCAACTGAGCCCCGCTCAGGTTACGACGGACCCCGCCAACAGCAATAAAGCGAGCTTCACGTACAAGGACACGGTCGCCGGCAGCCCCACGATCACAGCCTCCTCGAACCTCAACAACGCTCCGCAGACCGAAACGGTCAACCCCGCAGCCGCGAACAAGCTGAGCTTCAACCAGCAGCCGACGAACACCGTCGCTGGGGTGAGCATCTCCCCCGCGGTGACAGTCCGGATCGAGGACCAGTTTGGGAACCTCACGAGCAGCACGGCGAACGTCAGCATCGCGATCCAGAACAACCCTGGCGGCGGGTCGCTGAGCGGCACGGCGACGGTAGCGGCGTCCGGCGGCGTTGCCACGTTCAGCACCCTGTCGATCAACAAAACGGGGACCGGCTACACCCTGCAGGCGACCTCGACCGGATTGATCGCAGTTACGAGCAGCGCGTTCAACATCACGGCCGGTGCGGTGAATGCGCTCACCTTCGGGCAGCAGCCGACGGACACGGTCGCTGGGCAGAGCATCGCGCCGGCGGTGACGGTGCAGGCTCAGGACTCCTTTGGCAACAATGTCCCGAACGCGTCCGTCGCGATTGCTCTGGCGACCGGGAGCACAGGGACGCTAAGCGGCACGACGACGCGGTCGACGAATACGAGCGGTGTCGCGACGTTCGACAATTTGAGCATCAACCTCGTCGGCTCCAAGCAACTCAGGGCGACCAGCGGAACGCCCTTCGTCACGAGCACTGCGTTCAACATCACCCCGGCGGCGGCGAACAAGCTGGTGTTTGTGCAGCAGCCGACGAACACCGTCGCTGGGGTGAGCATCTCCCCCGCGGTGACGGTCCAGGTGCAGGACTCGTTTGGCAACAACGTGTCCAGCTCCGGTGTGTCGGTCGCGATGGCATTGTCCACGGGCAACGGGACGCTCAGCGGCACGCCCACGCAGTCGACGAACGGGAGCGGGCTGGCCACGTTCAATGACCTGAGCATCAACCTCACGGGCTCGAAGAATCTGACAGCCTCGAGCGCGGGTCTCACGTCGGCCTTGAGTAGCGCGTTCAGCATCACGGCCGCGGCGGTGAACACGCTCACGTTTGTGCAGCAGCCGGCGAATACGGTCGCGGGCGTGAGCATCTCGCCCGCGGTGACGGTGCAGGCGAAGGACGCGTTCGGCAACAACGTGCCCAGCGCGCCGGTGGCGATGACGTTGACGACGGGCACAGGGACGCTGAGCGGCACGACGACGCAGTCGACGAACGGGAGCGGGCTGGCCACGTTCAATGACCTGAGCATCAACCTCACGGGCTCGAAGAATCTGAGAGCGTC
>Ga0209237_1000496_pt1 | contig 22273 bp, 24 predicted proteins | sample GraSoi013_1_40cm_2_FD_185820 | JGI IMG/M metagenome (GOLD analysis project Ga0209237, IMG submission 185820) | Grasslands soil microbial communities from the Angelo Coastal Reserve, California, USA - Sample 10_02_2013_1_40cm (SPAdes) (version 2) | ecosystem: Environmental > Terrestrial > Soil >... | reverse complement strand
CCGCGCGGCGGTGTCGATCCCCCGGCACGAGCCGAGCAGCGTTTCCGCCACGCGCCGCAGGGCCAGGCTGCCCACCAAATGGCCATAGCGGTCGTTGATCTTCTTGAGGCCGTCCAGATCCATCAGCACGACCGCAAACGGCCGATCGGTGCGCGACGACCGCCGGATCTCCGCGTCGAGCGCGTGGGCGAGCTGACGGTAATTGGAGAGCCCCGTGAGCGGATCGCTCACCGCCAGCCGGCGCAGCCGGTCCACCGCTTCGGTCCGCTCCGCCACCGCCGCGGCGAGCACCAGGGTCATGACGGCCGAGACGCCCTGGAACGCCTGGAGCAGGAGCAGCGACTCGTTGAACAACGGCCGGGCGAAGGGTCCGTAGCCGCGTAGCGTGCCCCAGATGGCCACGCCGGCGAGCAGCAACACGACCGTCGCCGCCTCGCGCTGCTCGAACCGGAACGCTGCCCACAAGAGCAGCGGGACGCACAGGAATTCCAGCGGATAGTGCTTGTCCTTCCACGGGACCAACCCGTCGAAGACCGTGATGCCGACGATGGCGAGGCACGCGAGCAGGGCAACTGCCTCGAGCGCCTCGCGCCGGGTCCAGCGTACGCGGGGGTGCGCGGCCCACAGGAGCACCGCCGGCGCGATAACCAGGTCGCTCACGGTATCGCCCATCCACCAGGTGGACCAGATGGACCCGAAGTCGGTCCAGCGCGCGAAGCCCGCTAGCGAAAGGGCCGCGACACCGGCCGTGGCGCTGACGGCCGTGCTGCCGAGCGCGGCGAGACCGGCGAGCTTGAAGATGTCCCGCGCGCGCTCGCAGGCCCGATGGCCGCGGGCGAACCGGTTGACCAGGTACGCGCCCACGAGCCCTTCGAGCGTGTTGCCGACCGCGATGGCGGCGGACGTCGCCACGGAGCCCGCGGTGGTGATGTTGACGAGAAAGGCGCCGAGCAGGATGGCCGGCCAGACGTCGTAGCCGAGGAGCAGGAAGGCGGCGAGTGTGAGGCCCGAGGGGGGCCACACGACGGTGGCGCTCGGGTGAACGTACGCCACCTCGAGCCCCAGCTTGCCGGCCACGAAGTAGCCGGCCGCGAGGGCCGCGAGCAACCCCAGACGTCTGAGCAATCGCGACTGGACCATCCCAGTCCTCAGTGTCTCCAGGACGGCGGGGCGCGCGCCTTCGACTGTACTTAAGGATGAGATGGGTGGAACGGCGTTGCCGCCGCTCAACCCACCCCGACGAACCACTCCTCCCACCCGACGCGGAAGGTGCACTCGCAGCGGGCGCAGCGCATCATGTGCGGCGCGCCTTTCAGCTCCATGCGGTTGCGGCAGCCGGGGCACACGGCGTATTTGTCGCCCCATTGCGCGGGCAGGCTTCTCGCATCGTGCGGGCGGGCGATGATCGTCCAGTGCTGGGGCGGTGCTGTAACGATCTTCAGGGACGTGCGCGGCACAGGGATCTGCTCCCGGTTGACGTCGAGCTTCGCTTCAGCGGACGTCAAATCCGCCACCCGGTACCACGCACCACGGCGCACTCGACAGTTTACGTCGACTTGCAACCGAGCCCACTGCGGCTCGGCCGGCGCCGGTCCCTGCGGTAGTGCCATCGGGAACATGGTAAAGCTTTCCGCCAGTAATGGTAGAGTGGCGCGGCCGCAACAGGGGGGTGACCCTGGTCACAGGGTTCAGGGCACGGGCTCGGCGGTCTCTCGCAAGAATCGATGGAACACCGGATTCCCGGGATAACGCGAGGCGAGCCGGACCACCTCGTCGCGGGCGTCCCGCTCGAGCACTGCGCGTTGCGCCGGATCGCGCGCCGCCTCGCGTACCAGCGCCGCGGCGAGCACCCAGCCGGCCTCGACGCGCGCCAGATCTCCCTCGGTGGCTGCCCGGCGCATGTAGGCGATCCCCCGGGCAGCGTTGCCACTTCCCAGTCCCACGATCTTCGCGACCAGGCGGGCGAGGGCGCTCGCGCGTCCCAGGCCGTACTGGTACACGCCCAGTCCCAGGTAGCAGTCGGCGCAGCTCGAGTCGACCGCCAGCACGCGGGCGTAGGCGTCGCGCATCGCCTTGCCGTCCTTGGCGGCGCCCCACGAATGCCCGTGTAAGTCGCGCTGGCGGGCGCGATACCCCAGTGCGGTCGCGAGCCAAAAGTCGTGGGCCGGGCCGGGGGACGTGGCGCGGGCGCGCGCGATCGCGAGATCGAGCAGCGAGTCGATCCGCCCGGCCTCGTAGGCGTCGTTCTCGAGCGCGGCGGCCCACCAGATGTACGCGCTCGCTTCGAACGTCACGGGCGCGGGGTCGGTCGAGTCCCGCCCGGCGAGCTCGGCGAAGTACGCGGCGGCGGCGGGGAAGCCCCCGCCGTACAGCGTGTCGAGCCCGGCGCGGACGTCGGGTCGCTCGCCGTGAGGGGGGGGGTGCTGCAGCAGGTAAAGCGCGGCGACGAGGAGCCGCACCGTCAGCGCGGGAGCGCGGCCAGCGCGTCGCTGACGCGCCGCGCGACGGCCTCGAGGGCCTGCGCGGCCGGCGAGCCGGGATCGGCCGCCACGACCGGCTGGCCGGTGTCGGCGAGATCGGCCAGCTGCGCCTGCAGCGGCACCTGACCGAGCAGCGGGACGCCGAGCTCGTCGGCGAGCCGCGAGCCTCCGCCGGCGAGGAAGATCTCCGTGCGCTCGCCGCAGTGGGGGCACACGAAGTAGCTCATGTTCTCGACCACGCCCAGCACCGGGACGCCGACGCGCTCGAACATCTTCGCACCGCGCAAGGAATCGCCCACCGCCACTTCCTGCGGCGTGGTGACGATAATCGCGGCGCGGATATGCACGGTCTGGGCGAGAGAAAGCTGCGCGTCGCCCGTCCCCGGCGGCAGGTCCACGAGAAAGTAGTCGAGCTCTCCCCAGTCCACGTCCTTCACGAATTGCTGGATGACCTTCATGATGATCGGCCCACGCCAGATAGCGGGTGCATCCCGCTCGACGATGAGCGCGAGCGACATGACCTTCACGCCGTGGGCCTCGAGCGGCTGGATCTTGCCACCGCGCACTTCGGGCTTCTGGTCCACACCCATCATCCGCGGGATGTTCGGCCCGTAGATGTCGGCATCCATGAGCCCCACGCGCTGCCCCGCTCCCAAGCGCGCCAGTGCGACGGCGAGATTGGCGGAGACGGTGGACTTTCCCACGCCGCCCTTCCCCGACGAGATCGCGAGCACGGCGCCGAGATGCGGGAGCTCGACGGGCGTGGGAGGCGGAGGAACGGCGCCGGGGCCGGGACGGGGAGCGGATGGGCGGGGGGCCGTGCCCTCCGCCGAGCTGCTGGCGTCGGTGACGTTGACGCGCACTGCCGTGACGCCGTCCACACCCTGCACCGCTTTCCGCACCGCGCGCGCGAGCGAGCCGGGATCATCGCGGCCGAGGAGGAACGTGAACGTAACCGTACCGTCCCCCGCCGCGGCGAGGTCCTTCACCATGCCAGCTGTGAGGACGTCGTTCCCGCTGCGAGGGTTCTTGACCTGTGACAACGCGCGCTCGACGCGCGTCTGGAGGGTATCGGAAGGGGCCACGGGGGAAAGGTAGAGGGGAACGAGCGAGCGGGGCAACGATACGCCGGAAGGGCGCACGCGACGCCGTGGCAGGCGCGCGACAGGGGCGCGCGTGTCGGCGGGGTGACGTAACGGGCACAGGGATTGCCCCATTCGGGACGACCCAGACACCGGCTCCATGCCCACAGTGGGGGATGTCTTGGACTTGGGGCGTACTCGAGCCGGTGGTCGCGGCCACCGCACGAGGTGCCCGCACGCCCCTCGAGCTGATCAATGCCACTGATTTGGGGATGCTCGTCAACGCCGCTGGGGTGGTCGCGGCGGTGCTCGCAATCAAAGTCGTGCGAGAGATCGACCGCCGGCAGCAGTGCTGGGTGCGGTCATGAGGTCGCTAGTCCTCGGCGGGCGGGCGGACTTGTCAACCCGGTGGCCTGGGAACAATACTGTTCGCGGAGGAGGAGCCGATGCACCACGGGCTGTCGCGACATCACCTGACGCTGATGCTCGGCCTCGCCCTGGCCTGTTCTACGGTGCGGCAACCGGTCTTTCTCGCTCCGACCGGCGAAAGCATCGAAGCCGGTAGCGAGATGAGCTACGGAGGAGACGGGTACAACGTGTATGTCACGAACCACTCGAGCGTGCCGATCGAGGTCACCGGGCTCAAGCTCTACGACTGCGAGAACATCAGAAACCTGTGCGATCTGGCGGTGGCACTCAAGGTCCGTCTGGAGCCGGGTCGCCGCCAGACGGTCTACACCTTGAAAGTCGCAAACACAGAGCGCGCCTCATCCTTCAGGTTTCACTTTACGTGGCAGCAGGTAGCCGCGCGCTGACGCCGACTACAGCGCCGCGTTTTTCAAGAGTTGGAGGTAGATCCGGACCGCGTCGGCATACGCCTGCACCCCCACCCGCTCATCCGTGCCGTGCACCCGGTGCAGATCGTCCTTCCCAATGGCGGCGCCCGCGAACCGGAGTACGTTGTGCGTGAGGCGGGCGTAGTGGCGTGAATCGGTGGCGCCCACGACGAGCCACGGAGTCACCACCGTCCCAGGATCGACCTGTCGGACCGTGCGCGCCAGCAGCTGAAACGGTGGGGCATCCACGCTCGTGACCTCCGAGGGGTTGCTCACGGTCTCCTCGAGCGCCCGCACGCCGATGCGCGCGTTGTCGACGACAGTCCGCACGTGCTCGAGCACGCTCCCCAGGCTGTCGCCGGGAAGGATGCGGAAGTTCACGAGCGCACGCGCCGACGACGGCAGCACGTTCTCCTTCACTCCCGCCTGCAGCACCGTGGGCGCGGTGGTCGTACGGAGCATGGCGTTCCCGTACGGGGTGGCGCCGAACTGCGCGGCGAGGATTCCGCCGAGCAGCCAGCGGTTCGCCATGACAAGGCGCGGCCCGAATGGCATCTCAGGGCCGATATAGTCGAACATGTCGGCCGTGGGCCCGCGGATGGCACGCGGCATCTGGTCGTGCTCGAGCCGCGTGAGGGCGGCGGCGAGCATGCCGACCGCCGTCTCCTTCGGCGGCATCGAGGAATGGCCGCCCTCGGCCTGCGCCGTGAGCTCGACCGTCACATACCCCTTCTCTGCGATGCCCACGAGCGCCACCGGCGCTGCGATACCGGGGATGAACCCCGTGGCGAGCCCGCCACCTTCGTCCAGCACCAGCTCGGGGTGCACGTTGCGCGACGCGAGCAGCTCCGCGATGCGGGCCGCGCCGCGCCGCCCGCCGACCTCCTCATCGTAGCCGAACGCCAGATACACGGTGCGCCGGGGCTTGGCCCCCGCCGCGACGAGGTGATCCACCGCCTCGAGAATCCCGACGAGGCTCCCCTTGTCGTCCAGCGCGCCGCGGCCCCACACATACCCGCCGGCGATCTTGCCCTCGAATGGCGGCTCGGTCCAGCGGCTCTCAGTCCCTGGCTCGACCGGCACCACGTCCTGGTGCGCGAGCAGGACGATCGGTTGCCGATTCGGATCGGACCCTGTCCACTCGTACAGCAGGCCGTAGCCGTTCACCTGCTCGAGCTTGAGCGCGGCATGGAGCCTGGGGAACGTCGCCCGCAGGTAGCGCTGGAAGGCGTCGAACTCGCGGGCGTCGAACTGGCTCGAGTCCTGATAGGAGATGGTCTTGAAGCGCAGGGCTCCGGCCAGTCGCTGGGCCAGCGCCGCGGTATCGAGCGGCTCGACCGCCACCGGGGCCGCCTGGGGCTGGCGCGAGCGGAACGTGAAGGTGCGCTCGAGCGCGACGGCGGCGAGCACGAGCAGCACGACGAGGAGGGCGACGAGACTCTTTTTCATAGCGCGCGAAAGTGGCGCGACCGCGCTCGCCCGGCAAGGGGCCCGGTCGGACGATCCATCGATTACACTCCCGTGCATGATCACGAGCTTCGCCTACGGCGACGTTCGCTATTTCCGGATGGCCCGCACCGTGCTGGGGCGGGCGATCTACTGGACCGGCGTCTATCTCGTCGACGGGCTGCTCGTGGACTCGGGTCCACCGAACCTCGCCCACGACGTGCGACGGCTGGTTTCGGAGCTCGCGGTTCGGCAATGCGTGACCACGCACCATCACGAGGACCACTCTGGGAACCACGGTCTGCTCGCGGCCGAGCTGCGGATCACGCCGCTGGCACACCCGAACGGCGTGTCGCGGCTCGCCCTGGCGGACACCCACCCCCAGCTGTACCGCCGCGTCGCATGGGGCGCCCGGCGGCCCGCGCCCGCCGCGCCGCTCGGCGACGATGTGGCTACACCTCGCTTCCGGTTCCGGGTGATCCACACCCCCGGCCACGCCACCGACCATGTGGCGCTGTTCGAGGCCGAGCGCGGCTGGCTGTTTTCGGGCGACCTGTATCTGGCGCCGAGGCTCCGCTACCTCCGCGCCGACGAGGACGTGTACGCGATGATGGATTCCTTGCGGCGGGTTCTGGCGCTCGAGCCGCAGGTGCTGTTTTGCCAGCACCGCGGGCGCGTGGAGCAGGGCGCGGCGCGGCTGCGCGACAAGCTGGACTTCCTGGTCCAGCTGGCTGGACGCATTCACGACCTGCACGGGCGCGGGTGGAGCGACGGCGCGATCGCGCGCGCCCTGCCGGGGAGAGATCTCTTGTGGCGTGTGTGGACCGGTGGGGACTTCTCCAAGCGAAACTTCGTGCGGGCGTTCCTGCGCAACACTACCGCCCGTTGAGATACTCCCGCGCCGCCGCCAGCACCTGCGCCTGCGCCTCGGCGAGCGAGCCCTCGAGTGACGCCCCCGCCGCCTTGCGGTGTCCCCCGCCACCGAACCGATGCGCCAGCTCGGCGACGTCCACGTCGCCGAGCGAGCGGAAGCTGACCTTGACCTTTCCATTCGCGAGCTGCCGGAACAGCATAGCCAGGCGCACCCCCGCGATGGAGCGCGGATACTCGACAATGCCGTCGAGGTCGTCGGCGGTGGCGCGGTGCCGCTGCAGCGCGTCGGGCGGCACCGTCACCCACGCCAGCCCGTGCTCCGGCTCGACCACCAGGGTGCCGAGCACTTCGGCCGTGAGCCGCACGCGACCCTCGGGCGCGCTCGCGTATACCGACTGGTAGATCGACTCCGGGTCCACGCCGCGCTCGAGCAACGCCCCCGCCACCCGCAGCACGCGCGGGGTGGTGTTCGCGAACCGGAACCCGCCCGTGTCAGTGAGGATGCCCACGTACAGCGCGCGGGCCGCCTCGGGGCAGAGCGGCCACTGGAGGGCACTCGCGAAGTCGAACACCAGCTCGGCCGTGGCGGCCGCCTCGGGCGCCACCAGCCGCGGGCCACCGGGCAGCGAGCCCCCGCTCACGTGGTGGTCGATGCACGCCACGGCGTGCGACTGGGTGATCCCGCGCGCCAGATCGCCCAGCCGGCCCACGTCGGAAATGTCGAGGACCACGACCACATCGGCCGACTCGATCTCGCGGGCGGCGTGGTCCGAGTGGTCGGCCCCCGCCGGTAGCAGGAAGTGAAACCGCTCGGGGATGGGCGTGGGGTTCGCGATGGTGGCCCGCAGCCCGCGCGCGGTGAGGAGATGCCACAGCGCCACCTCGCTTCCGACCCCATCCCCGTCGGCGTTCACGTGCGTCGTGAGCGCGACGCGCCGGCCGGGCGCGAGCACGGCGGCTACGGCCTCGGCTGCGCGCATCCGCTCCGGGGGAATCGATACTCCGTTCGTGGTCATGACATCAAGATAAATGGAAGGCGCGAGCGCTACTGCCTCGCCCCGACGAGCGACAGCGCTTGCGGCCCCACGGTACCGCTCACTTTCAGGGTGTCGTTGGCAAGCCTGAACGTGCCGGTCAATTGAGTGATGGTCAGGTCCACCGAAATCGCCTGTCCGGTGGTGGTGTACGTGCCGCTGATCGTCTGAAACTGACCCTGAATCGTTAGCGAGGCGGTGAAATTGGCGTGCGTGATCGTGAGGGTTCCGGTAGCGGCGGGTGGCACCAGGTCCGGCTTGGTGCCCTGGCACAAGGACGTGAGAGTGTACGTCCCGGGCAGGCTGTCGGGCATCGCCACGATCCCACCGCGGTAGGTGTCACAGGGGACCGGCGCGGTGACCTTGTCCCCGCCGCAGGCAGCCGTGGTCAACAAAACGCAGAGCAATAGGCGCTTCATCTGGTTCTTCCTGACGTCGTTTCACGACGTCCTTTTTTATTTGCCCGCCCCGCCGGATGCAATCTCACGTTGCAGGACGCTGTGCTTGCGGCTGTACCCGAAGTACACCCCGAACCCGATGACGAGCCACACGAACAGTCGGATCCACGTGTCCGTCGGGAGGAAGGCCATCAGAGCCAGGCACGTGGCGATCCCGAGAATCGGCACGACGGGCACCCACGGCGTCCGGAAGGGCCGGTCGAGGTCGGGCCGCTTATGCCGCAGGATCCACACACCGCCGCATACCAGCACGAACGCCAGCAAGGTGCCGATGTTCACGAGCTGGCCGAGAATCCGGATCGGGAACAGGCCGGTAAAGAAGGCCACGCCGATGCCGGTATAGATGGTGGAGAGGTACGGCGTGCGGAAGTTGGGATGGACCTTCCCAGCCCAGCCGCCGAGCAGGCCGTCGCGCGACATCGAATAGAACACTCGCGACTGCCCGAGCAACATCACCAGGATCACCGAGGCGAGACCCAACGTGGCGCCGACATCGATGAACGGACGCAGCCAATTGAGCGCAGGAATGCGCGACACGGCGAGCGCCACCGGGGCGGCGACGTTCAGCTCCTTGTATGAGACCAGGCCGGTGAGGGTGGCCGACATCAACACGTAGAGCAAGGTGCACACGGCGAGCGAGCCGAGGATGCCGATCGGCATGTCCTTCTGCGGATTCCTCGCCTCCTGCGCCGCCGTGGAAACGGCGTCGAACCCGATGTAGGCGAAGAAGATCAGCGACGCGCCCCGCAGCACTCCGGACCACCCGAAGGTGCCCCACTCCCCCGCGTTCGGCGGGATCAACGGCTTCCAGTTGTCGGGATTCACATACTGGAGGCCGAAGATGATCACGGCGAGGACGATCGTGATCTTCGTGATCACGATGAAGTTGTTGACCGTCGCGGATTCTTTGATACCGACGACGAGCACATAGGACATCACCGCCACAATGAAGATGGCCGGCAGGTTGACGTACGCTCCGGTCGAGAACCACCCCACCTGCACGCACCCGGCTACCTTGGCCGAGAATTCGCCCGCCGTGCAGAAGTCGAACGGCGCTTGCGTCAGCTTGGCGGGAATATGAACCCCGAAGTAGTCGAGCAGGCTCAGGAAGTGCCCCGACCACCCGACGCCGACCGTCGCCGCGCCCATGGCATATTCGAGGACGAGATCCCACCCGATGATCCAGGCGACGAACTCGCCCATCGTGGCGTACGAGTAGGTGTACGCGCTGCCCGCTACCGGGACCGCGCTCGCCATCTCGGCGTAGCACAGCCCGGCGAAGGCGCACGCGATCCCGGTGAGAATAAAGGAGAGGGGCACGGCCGGCCCCGCGTACAGCGCCGCCGCTTGGCCCGTCAACACGAAGATCCCCGCGCCGATGATCGCGCCGATGCCGAGCGTGATGAGATTCAGCGCCCCGAGATGCCGCTTCAGGGAGCGCTCACCGACCGCGTCGGCTTCGGCGCGCAGGACGGTGATGGACTTGGTCGCCCACAGGCTCATAGACGCGTCACTCCCTTTGGGGGACGGTGATGGCTGCTAACGGCCGCGCTAGACTAGGTCTCCCCGTGGGGAGTGTCAAGCGTCACAGGCTGTAATTGGGAGCTTCCCGCGTGATCACGACGTCGTGCGGGTGCGATTCCCGCAGGCCCGCCGTCGTGATCTGGATGAACTCGGTCTCGGTGCGGAGCGCCTTGATATCGCACACCCCGCAGTAGCCCATGCCGCTGCGGAGCCCACCCACCATCTGGAAGATCACGTCGGCCGCCGGGCCCCGGTAGGGAACGCGTCCCTCGATGCCCTCGGGCACGAGCTTGGATGGTGAGACCTCACCCTCCTGGAAGTAGCGGTCGGCGGAGCCTTCCTCCATGGCCCCGAGGCTGCCCATGCCGCGGATCACCTTGAACCGCCGGCCCTCGAGCAGGAACGACTCCCCCGGGCTCTCTTCCGTGCCCGCGAGCATCGAGCCCATCATCACGCTCTCGGCGCCCGCGGCGAGCGCCTTCACCACATCGCCCGAGTACTTGATGCCGCCGTCCGCGATGACGGGGACGTCCTCCGCGCCCTTCACGCCCTCGAGGATCGCCGTGATCTGGGGAACGCCCACTCCGGTCACGACGCGCGTGGTGCAGATGGAACCCGGGCCCACACCCACCTTCACGGCGTCCACGCCGCGCTCGACCAGCGCCCGCGCGCCCGCCTCCGTCGCCACGTTGCCGCCCACCAGCTGTGCGTCGGGATGCGCTTCGCGCAGGCAGGCGACGGTCTTGAGCACGCCCTCGGAGTGCCCGTGCGCCGAGTCCACGACGATCACGTCGCACCCCGCGTCGACGAGCGCCCGCGCGCGAGCCAGCGCGTCGGGGGCTCCGCCCACCGCGGCGGCGACGCGCAGCCGGCCGTGCTGATCCTTGTTGGCGTGGGGGTGCCGCCGGCGCTTGAAAATATCCTTGATGGTGATGAGGCCCTTGAGGACGCCCCGCTCGTCTACCACCGGCAGCTTCTCGATGCGGTGCTTGCCGAGGATCCGTTCCGCTTCATCCAGCGTGGTGCCCACCGGCGCGGTCACCAGGCGGTCCTTCGTCATCGCGTCGCGGATCGGGCGGTCGAGCTCGCGCTCGAACTGCAGGTCGCGGTTGGTGATGATGCCCACCAGGCGCCCGGCGTCGTCCACGATCGGAACGCCCGAGATGCGGAACCGCTCCATCAGGCGCACCGCCTCGCGCAGCGGCCGGTCCGGCCCGAGGGTGATGGGGTGCAGAATCATCCCCGACTCGCTGCGCTTCACGCGGTCCACCTCGGCCGCCTGGCGGTCGACCGGCATGTTCTTGTGGATCACGCCGATGCCGCCCTCGCGCGCGATCGCGATCGCCATCTCCGATTCGGTAACCGTGTCCATCGCCGCGGACACGAGGGGGATGTTCAGCGGGATGCCGCGGGTGAAGCGCGAGCGCACGTCCACGTTCCGCGGGTGCACGCTCGAGAGCCGCGGAACGAGCAACACGTCGTCGAACGTGAGCGCGGAAGCGGGCCGGAAGGTTCCCATGGCGAAAGTTACTGGGCGGGAGGAGTTTCCTCAACCTTGTCCTTGTCCGCGGACTGCTTCGCCGCCTCCTCGACCGCCGCCTTCCCCGCCGCCGCCACCTTCTCGAGCAACTTCCCCGCTTTTCCCACCGCGTCCATCGTCCCCCTGATGATACTGACCGGGACGCGACCCGCCCGCAGCGTGTCTTCGAGCGTTTCCGCCGCGCGCTGGAACGGCGGCGCGCCGGCCGGCCGCTCGGCGTACCTGGACTCGAGAAACTCGACGTAGTCGAGCACCTGATACGCCTTGTCGTCGGGGAGCGCGTCGAGCTTCCGCAACAGGCGATCACGCAGGATCTCGTTCATGGCAGGGTCTCGAGGTTGATCATGTCGAGCACCGGGTTGCCGAGGAACCGGGTGCGGCCGGTGCGCACGCGCGCGGTGACTTGGATGGTGGCGAGGGGCGTGATGGTCTCGAGCTGTGCGCGCCGCGCCTCGGGGACCACGACGTACACGAACCCGCGCTCGGGGAGGGGGCCGCGGGCCAGGAAGTACGTGGCACCGTTCGGGATCTCGGGCCGCAGCTCGTCGGCCTTCTGTGTCGAGATGAACTGCAGCGTCCAGCGGAGCACCTGTCCGGCGTAGCGCTGCGGGTCGGTGCGCAGCTCGGCGGCGGTGATGCCCACGAGCACACCGGGCGGCGCGATCTGCAGATCCGCGCTCCTGACCCACCCTTCGAGCTCCACCCGCGTCCACTCGCCCGAGCGCCCCAGCACGCGCAGCGGCGCCGACGGCGCGAGCGTCCCCGCCGGCTGCCCCTCCGGCGACCGGTACAGCACCGTGCGGCGCGCCGACTCGACGCGAGACGGGTCCACTGGAGCGGACGGGCTGGCCGTCGTGTCGGGTGGACTCCCCGCCGATCCGTGCCCCGTGGCCGGCGCGACACCGGGGGTGCGCGCGGGGGTCGGCCGCGCCTGGATGGTGTCCGAGTCCGGCGCGGCGGTGCGCGAGCTCGCTACCTGCGCGACCGACTCGAGGTCCGTCTTTTCCACCCAGCCCGCGCGCGTCACGTGGATCCAGCGACCCGACGTGCCTTCTGCGACCCTGGTGAGGAGGAACCCCTGGGGCAACTTCCCGATGAGCGCGCCCGCTGGGGCGGAGCGCAGGTTCTCCTCCGGCGCGCGGGTCACGGTGAGGTCGTAGCCCGCGCGCGGCGTCGGGCCCACCGAGGTCGTGAAGATCCAGCCCTCCAGCATCACCCCCTGCCAGTCGCCTTGCGCCTCGCCGCCCGTGAGCACGGCGCCGCGCGCCAGGCGCGCCAAGCGCTTTCCCCCCGGCTCCTGGTAGAACCAGGCCCCGTCGGTGGTGACGCGGTAGCGCGCTTGAGCGGCGAGCGACAGGGGTGTGACGAGCCCCAGCACAACTGGAAGGGCGCGGAGGGCCCGGCTAGATTGCATCCCCTCCAATATGGCAAAGAGGCATGGGCCGCGCACCCCGGTCGTCCTGATCGTGCTCGACGGCTGGGGCTTCCGTCCCGGCCGGGAGGGCAACGCCGTCGAGCTCGGGCGGACCCCCACCTGGCATCGCCTCTGGGCGAACGCGCCCCGCACGTTGCTCGCCGCGTCGGGGCTGGCCGTGGGTCTTCCCGAAGGACAGATCGGCAACAGTGAAGTGGGGCACCTGAACCTCGGGGCAGGCCGCGTCGTGCCGCAGGACATCGTGCGGATCTCGCAGGCCATCGAGTCGGGCGAGTTCTTCCGGTCGCCGCCGCTCGTCGAGCTGTGCACCCGGGTGAAGCGGCGCGGCGGGACGCTGCACCTCCTGGGCCTCATCGGCAACGGTGGCGTGCACGCGCTCGATCAGCACCTCGTGGCCGCGGTCATGCTCGCTCATCTGCACGAGCTGCCGGTCGCGATTCATGCCTGGCTCGACGGGCGCGACACGCCGCCGCAGTCGGCCCTCGCGTTCATGCAGGAGCTGGTCGAGGGGCTCGGGATTCGGGGCTCGGGGTTAGGGGGTGGCGGGGCCCGAGCCCCGAACCCCGAGGCCCCAGCCCCCGTCGTCTCCACCGTCGTGGGCCGCTACTACGCGATGGATCGCGACAAGCGCTGGGAGCGCACCAAGATCGCCTACGACGCGATGGTGCACGGCGTGGGTGAGGTCGTTCCCGACCCGGTCGCGGGCGTGCGCCGCGCGTACGAAGCGGGTGAGACCGACGAGTTCGTGAAGCCCCGCGTCATCGCGGGGACGCCGCGCATCCGGCCGGGCGACGGGATCTTCTGTTTCAACTACCGGGCCGACCGCATGCGCCAGATTGTGCGCGCCCTGGCGGTGGACGGGTTCGACGGCTTCGACACCGGGACGCGCCCCGTCGTCGATCTCGTCACCATGACCCAGTACGACGCGACGTTTCCCTTTCCGATGGCGTTCGGGCCGATGGTGCTCTCGGAGATCGTGGCGCGGGTGCTGTCCGACCACGGCAAGACCATGTTCCGCACCGCCGAGACGGAGAAGTACGCGCACGTCACCTACTTCTTCAACGGCGGGGTGGAGACGCCCTACCCCGGTGAGGAGCGGCTGCTCGTGCCGTCGCAGAAGGTCGCCACGTACGATTTGATGCCCGAAATGAGCGCGCCGGGGGTCACGGACGTCCTGTGCAAGGCGATCGAGGCCGGGCACCACGATTTCGTCCTCTGCAACTACGCAAACGGGGACATGGTCGGCCATTCCGGGGTACTAAGCGCGGCCGTGAAGGCCGTGGAAACGGTCGATCAGTGTCTCGAGCGCGTCGTGAAGAGCGCCGAGCGGCGCGGCGCCACGCTGCTCGTCACGGCCGATCACGGCAACTGCGAGCTGATGATCGACCCCTTGACGGACGGCCCACACACGGCGCACACGACGAACCCGGTACCGTTCCTGGTTGTGGACGACGCGGCGCGCGCGGCGCTGCGCCACGGCGGCGCGCTCTGCGATGTCGGCCCCACGGTGCTCCGGCTGCTCGATATCCAACCGCCGCCGGAAATGACCGGCAGAGACTTGAGGGAGACGGATTAAAATGAGAGCCGCTGTTCTCCTGTGGCTTGGGATCGTGGCGTCGTGGAACGGGGCCTCCGCCCAAGTCGGACACGAGCCCGGTCGATCCCCTTACCACGACGTCCGGCGCGGTGGCGTCGGCGTCCTCACCTTCGGTTATCTCGGTGGCAGCCGGGGCAGCGTGGGCGTCGGGCTCTCGGACGGCACGACCGGGGGAATCCGCTACGAAGTGCTGTTCGGCGCGATCGGCGCCTCGCTCGGCCTCGCCTACGGCCGCACGAACCGCTACGTCGTGAACCCGTTCAGGGATACACTGTCGCGGAACACCGGACCCTTCAACAACGACGTGGTGCTCGCCGACGCCGGGCTGCAGCTCGTGCTCACAGGCCGCAAGACGTGGCGTGGGTTCGCCCCGTACGTGGGCGGAGCCCTGGGCGTGGCCATCGGCAGCACGTCGCCGCGCGACTCGGGCGGTTACAAGTTCGGCACGAAGTTCACCGTCGCCCCCAACGCGGGTCTGCGCTGGTATCCCGCCCGGCGTCTTTCCGTGCGAGGGGACTTCCGCCTGGTGCTCTGGAAGCTCAACTATCCCCTGCAGTACAAGGCGGGGGACCCGACCGACCATGTCCCGGTCCTGGCCCCGTCCGCGGCACTCACTGAGTGGACGGCGCATCCGTGGGCGACGATCGGTGTGGGATGGACTTTCTAGGGGAGGGATTGCGGCGCGCGGTCGCCTTGCTCCTGTCAGGCGACGTCGAAGTGTACGGCATCGCGCTCCTCACGCTCAAGATCGGCCTCATCGCCACCGTGTTCGCCTGCGGGCTCGGCATCCCCGTAGGCTTCGTGCTCGCGACGAAGCCCTTCTGGGGGCGCCGCGCCGCGCTCACGGTCGTCAACACCGCCCTCGCGTTTCCGACCGTGGTGGTGGGGCTGCTGCTGTACGGCCTCCTGTCCCGGCGCGGCCCGCTGGGCGGCGTCGGATGGCTCTACACCTGGCAGGCGATCGTGGTGGGCGACGTCGCGCTCGCATTCCCGATCGCCGCCGCACTCGCCGCCGCCGCCGTCCAGGGCGTCGATCCCCGCATCCGTCGCACCGCCGAGACGCTGGGCGCCGGCCGCTGGCGCACCGCGTGGACCGTGGCGCGCGAGGCCCGGTTCGCCCTCGCGGCGGTGATCACGACCGCCTTCGGCCACGTCGTCGCGGAGATCGGATCCGCCATGACCGTGGGCGGCAACATCCGCGGCCAGACCCGCACCCTCACGACCGCGGTCGCGCTGTACACGAGCCAGGGCGACTTCGGGCTCGCGCTCGCGCTCGGGCTCATCCTCCTGCTCCTCGCACTGCTCGTGAACGTCGCGTTGCAGGCGCTCCAGGGCCGCGGTCATGCTTGAGCTCGTCGCCGTGCGTCACCGCTACGACGGCCGCGTCGTGCTCGACATCGAGCGGTTCGCCGTCTCGCCCGGCTCGGGCATCGCGATCGTGGGACCGAACGGATCGGGCAAGAGCACCCTGCTGCGACTGCTCGCCCTGCTCGAACGTCCCTCCGAGGGCGAGGTGCGGCTCGATGGCATCGTGGTGGCCGGAGCGGGCCCGCGGCGACGCATCACGCTGGTGGAGCAGCGTCCCGTGCTGTTGCGCGGCACGGTCCGTGACAATCTGGAGTTTGGGTTGCAGGTGAGAGGGATCGGACGCACAGAGGTGAACAGAAGAGTAGAGGGCGTCGCGGCGCGGCTCGGGATCACCCCGCTGCTGCACCGCAGGCGGCACGAGTTGTCGGACGGCGAGGTGCAGCGTGTGGCGGTGGCGCGCGCGCTCGCGGTCGAGCCGGACGTGCTGCTGCTCGATGAGCCCGCCAGCTCGGCGGACCGTGCGGCGGCGCAGACGCTGTACCGCGCGCTCGCCGAGGAGCGCGCGCGCCGCCCGTTCGCCGTCTGTCTCGCGTCGCATCAGCTGGAGGACGCCTACCGTTGGGCGGACGACGTGCGCGCCCTCGCGGAGGGCAGGCTGTCACCGGTCACGCCGGAGAACCTATTCCGCGTGGACCTGCCCGTGAGCGGAAGCGGCGGCGATTTGAAGCACGTGTGCGTCGGCACGATCGAGATCGCCGCCACAACGGACAAGACGGGCCCCGCGATCCTGGCGGTGCCGCCGACGGACATCTTCGTGAGTCGCGAGCCGCTCGCCTCCTCCGCGCGCAACGTGTTCAGGGGACGCGTGACCCGACTCACACACCAGCGGCCGGGGACCGTCCACGTCACGGCGGACGTGGGCGTGGAGCTCGTGGCGGTCGTCACGGAGGAGGCCGCGCGGGATCTTGGGCTCACGCCGGGAGGCCCGGTGGTGTTCTCGTTCAAGGCCAGTGCGGTGCGGGTGTTCTAGCGGTGCCGATCAGCTATCTTACGCGCATCGTTGAGTTTAGCGCCATGCACTCCATCCGTCGGGCGGACTGGCCCGACGAGCAGAACGCCCGGGAGTTCGGGCGGGCGGCGGTCGAGCACGGCCACCGCTACCAGTGCCGCGTCACGGTGAAAGCGCCGCTCGCGGCGGAAGCCGGGGGCGTGATGAGCCTGGAAGCGCTCGATCGTCTGCTCGCCGAAGAAATCACCCGGCGTCTCGACGGCCGGAGCATCAACGAGGCGCTCCCCGAGTTCGCCGCCGGGCGGCGGCTCGCGACGGGGGAGGCGCTGGCGGTGTACGTGTGGGAGCGCATCGCGCCCCAGCTGCCGCGAGGCGTCACGTTGCACGCGGTGCGCGTGCAGGAGGGGCCGCATATCTATTCGGAGTATTTCGGTGAACCGTGAACCACTAACCCCGGGCGCAAGCCCGGGGTCCCCGACGAACCGGGATCCTTTATCCCCGGGCTTGCGCCCGGGGTCAGTTCCCACGGATGCCGCCCGGCAGCCCGGCGGCCGCCGCGGGCGCATGCTCGCCGAATCGGCCGTGGTCGAAGAGATGCCCGTGTGGCTGGAAGTGAACGGCGAGCCGGCGGTGACGTGGATGTGCACGCCGGACCAGCTCGAGGAGCTGGCCACGGGGTGGCTCCACGGCGAGGGCTACATCGAGTCGCTCGACGACCTGGTGAAGCTGCGGCCGTGCGCCCCCGACCTGGGCTTCTGGGCGGAGGTGAAGCCGGAGCGCGTCGCCGCCGTCAAGGGCGAGAACCGCAAGCGGGTCCTCGCCTCGGGGTGCGGGGCCGTGTCCACCTTCCTCGCCGATCCACACGCGGTGGCGCACGCGCCCGCCCGGGGCGAGCCGCCTGCAGCGGAGCGGTTGCGCGCGCTCTTCAAGGAGCTGTTCGGGCGTGGGGAGCGCTACAACGAGACCGGCGGCATCCACGCCGCCGCCCTCACGGACGACGAGCGCCTGCTGTTCCACGCCGAGGACATCGGGCGCCACAATGCGGTGGACAAGGTGGTGGGCGCGGCGGTCATCGCGCGGGAGCCGATTGCCGGGCGCGGGCTCCTTGTGACCGGCCGAATTTCGGCCGAGCTCGCGTACAAGGCCGCGCGCGCCGGGCTCGCTTACGTCGCCACGCCGAGCGTGCCCTCGACTCTGGCGGTGACCATCGCCCGGCGCACGGGGATCGTGCTGGTCGGGCGCGCGGTGAGCGGCACGCCGCACGTGCACCGGCCGGACGCGTGACGGCAGAGGCGCTGCGCGACATTCTCGGCACGGCGCGCACGATTGCCGTCGTGGGGCTGTCGCCTACGCCGACACGCCCGAGCCACGGGGTCGCACGCTACCTGCGGGACGCGGGCTACCGGATCGTCCCGGTGAACCCGGGCCACGCGACGATCCTCGGTGAGAAGAGCTACCCCACGCTGACCGCCGCCGCGGCAGACCACGCTATCGACGTGGTCGACGTGTTTCGGCGCAGCGTGTTCGTCGGGCCGATCGTGGACGAGGCCATCGGCGTGCGGCCTCCCCCCCGGCTGATCTGGCTGCAGATGGGGGTGGTGGACGACGCGGCCCGAGCGCGGGCGCAGGCGGCGGGCATCCCCTGTGTGATGGACCGCTGCCTGATGGTCGACCACCGGGCGCTCGGAGTCTGAGAGTGCGCGGCGCCGTCCTGGCCGGCGGCGCGGCGCGCCGCTACGGCGGGCATCCCAAGGGGCTGGTCGAACTCGGGGGGCGACGCATCCTCGACCGCGTCGTGGACGCCGTGGGCACGGTGACCGGCGAGCCCCCCTTGCTCGTCGCCAACGCACCCGACGGACCCACCTGGCGACCCGACCTCCGGACAATCCCCGACGTGCGCCGCGACAGCGGCAGCCTGGGAGGGATCTACACCGCCGTCGTGTCGGGCCTGGGACCGGTGCTGTGCGTCGCGTGGGACATGCCGTTCCTCACGATCGAGCTGCTGCGGGCGCTGTTGGACGGCTCGACGGGCTGGGACGCCTTTCTCCCTGAAAGCGACCCTACAGGACTACCTACGGGTCGCGGCCGCCGCGGGGTGGAGCCGCTGTGCGCGGTGTACGGGCCGGCGTGCGGTCCCGCCATCGAGCGGCAGCTCGCTCGCGGCGACCTGCGGGCGATCGGCTTCCACGCCGATGTGAAGGTCGGTACACTACCGCTCGAACGGGTGCGCGCGCTGGGCGACCCGGACGTGCTGTTCTTTAACGTGAACACTCCGGCGGATCTCGAACGGGCGGAGGCGGCGTGGCGGCAACGCGGATGATGTCGATCATCGGGCGCAAGAACGCCGGCAAGACGACGCTCCTGGTCGCGCTCGCGGCGGAGCTGGTGCGCCGGAAATTCCGCGTGATGACGATCAAGCACCGCACCCCCCCCGCCGACACGGACCAGCGGGGCAAGGACTCCTGGCGCCACTGGCACGAAGGGCACGCCGAGCGCGTCCTCATGGAGGGGCCCGGGCAGCGGGTACTGTGGGAGCGGACGGAGCACGAGTCGGACCCGATTGCCCTGGCTCGCCGCTATCTCGAGGGGGCGGAGATCGTGCTCGTCGAAGGATTCAAGGACGCGCCGCTGCCCAAGATCGAGGTGTACCGTCTCGCAGCGGGGGCCGAGCCGCTGTTCGACCCAGCCGTCCACGACCCGGGAGACTGGGTCGCCATGGTGACGGACCACCCCAAGTATCGAGCCGACTTCCCGGTGTTCCGCTTCTCCGATACGGCGTGGCTCGTGACGATCGCCAACCTCGCGTGGGACCGGGCCAAGATCCTTCCGCCCTGACATGCTCACACCGACTGAAGCGGCCCGCCTGATCCTCGAGCACATCGCCCCGCTCCCCGCGGCGCGCCGGCCGCTGCGCGAGGCGCTGGACCGGGTGCTCGCCGAGGACGTGACGAGTCCCATCGACCTCCCGGCCTGGGACAATTCCGCGATGGACGGCTACGCGGCGCGCGCTGCAGACGTGGAGCGCGCCGGGCCCGATCACAAGATCACGTTGGCGGTGATCGAAGCCGTGGCCGCCGGCCAGTTCCCCACCAAGCCGATCGGTCCCGGCCAGGTCACGCGCATCTTCACCGGGGCACCGTTGCCGGCCGGCGCCGACACCGTCGTGCGGCAGGAGGACACCGAGCCCGCGGAGCCCGGCAGCGTCCGGGTGGTGACGGGCCGGGACGCCCGGAAGAACCTCCGCTACCGCGGCGAGGACATCCGGAAGGGAGAAGTCGTACTGGGCGCGGGCAGCCCCCTCGGCCCTGCCCAGCTCGGCGTCCTCGCGTCGATCGCCCACGCGACCCCGCTCGTCCACGATGCCCCGCGTGTCGCCTTCATGGGCTCGGGCGACGAGATCGTGGACCTGGACCGTGCGGAGGACATCCTCTCGGGCCAGAAGGTCGCGAGCTCCAACTCCTACACCCTGCACGCGCTGATCCGCCGGACCGGAGGGATCCCCGTGGACCTGGGCCTGGCGCGCGACACAAAGGACAGCCTGCGCGAGCATCTCGCCCGGGCGCAGGGGACGGACCTGCTCGTCACCACCGCTGGGGTGAGCGTCGGGGAGCACGACTTCGTGCGCGAGGTCCTGACCGAGCTGGGCGGAGAGATCAAGCTGTGGCGCATCGCCATGCGCCCCGGCGCCCCGGTCGGATTCGGCCTGCTCGGCGGAAAGCCGTGGATCGGACTGCCCGGAAATCCGGTGAGCGCGATGGTCACCTTCGAGCTGTTCGTGCGCCCGGCGGTCCGACGCCTGCTCGGCCACCGGCTCCCGTTCCGCCGCACCGTGCCCGTGTGCGTGGGCGAGCCGATCAAGCTCGGGCCGAAGCTGCGCCACTTCCTGCGGGCAGTTGTCCAACCGGAGGGATCGGGGGGCGGGGGGGGGGCGCTGACCGCGCGCTTGACTGGCCCGCAGGGTTCCGGCATCCTCACCTCCATGACCCGCGCGAACGCGCTCCTGATCGTCCCCGAAGACCGGTCCACCGTGGCGGCGGGCGAGACGCTCCCGGCGCTGCTGCTGGACGATCCGAACCACGTCACCGAGGCCCCCTTCTAGGTGACCGCCCGCGCTGGCCTGCTCCGCGCGGTGCGACTGCTCGGGTGGGCCGCCATCGTCGGGGGCGTGTATCTCCTGAATGCGCGGACGCCGGGCGAGCTGCGGCTGGGGATCCTGTTCGTGATTCCCGTGCTCCTCGCGGCCTGGCACGACGGGATGCACTGGGGCATCGCCTTCGCCTTGGCGACAAGCGTGCTGCGCTTCAGCGTCGGCATCGACCAGATGCCCGCCACGACGTTGCTCGACTACCGCGTCGTGAACGAGCTCGCGTACCTCGTGGTGGTCGGGGTGGCCATCGCCGGCCTGTCGCAGCTACGGCACACGCACTCGCAGCTCGAGCAGCTCGCGACCCAGGACCCGCTCACGAGCGTGCTGAACGCGCGCGCGTTCTCCCACGAGCTGGCGCAGGAGCTGAGCCGCAACCGGCGCTACGGCCGGCCCCTGGCCCTGATCTACCTCGATCTGGACGACTTCAAGTCGGTCAACGACGCGCACGGCCACGCCACCGGCGACGCCGTGCTGCGGCTCGTGGCCGACGCGATGCGCGGCGCCGTGCGCCAGGCGGACGTCGTCGGCCGGCTGGGGGGGGACGAGTTCGGGGTCCTGATGCCCGAGACCGACGGCGACGTGGCGCACGCCGCGGCCAACCGACTCGTCACCGGCATCCGCACCGTGTTCCGGGGTACCCCGTCCGTCACCGCCAGCATCGGCGTCGTCGCTGTCTCGGGCACCGAGGCCGGGACGGACGAGCTGCTCCGCAAGGCCGACCAGGCGATGTACGCGGCGAAGCGCGCCGGCAAGGACCGCGTCGTCCAGGTCGCGATGTGACCGGCACGCTACGGACGCTCCAGGACCTGTTCCTCATCTTCACGTCGGTCCTGTTCATCGTCGATCCCCTCACCGCGGTTCCGACGTTCCTCGCCATGACGGCGCGCGACCCACCCCAGGTGCGTCGGCTGATGGCCAAGCGGGGCGCCTGGACGTGCGCCATCACGCTGACGGCGTTCGCCCTGGGTGGCAGCCTCATCTTCCGTCTGTTCGGCATCACGATCGGCGCCTTCAAGATCGCCGGCGGCGTGCTGATCGGCCTCAACGCGCTCGACATGGTCCAGGCGCGCCGCAGCCAGCAGCGGGAGACGGCGGTCGAGAAAGCCGAGGGCATCGAGAAGGAGGACGTCGGCATCATGCCGCTCGGCGTGCCGATGCTCGCCGGGCCGGGGGCGATCTCGACGGTCATGGTGCTGGCGGGAGCCTCGAAGAGCGTGGTGACGACCGCCGGGGTATATGTGGCGATCGCGCTCACGGCGTTCCTGACCTACGTCACACTGGCCGCCGCGCCGCGGGTGGAGCAACAGCTCGGCCAGACGGGTATGCGGATCCTGACGCGGCTCATGGGGCTCGTGCTCTGCGCGATCGCGGTGCAGTTCATCATCGACGGAATCAAGATGGCGGGACTATAACCGGCGCAGCGGCGGCGGCATCGGCATGTCGAATCCCGGGGGGAGCCGGAACGGGCGCCGCAACCGCGCCGGCTCGAACGCCTCGAGCGGCT
>Ga0209237_1000495_pt1 | contig 22295 bp, 20 predicted proteins | sample GraSoi013_1_40cm_2_FD_185820 | JGI IMG/M metagenome (GOLD analysis project Ga0209237, IMG submission 185820) | Grasslands soil microbial communities from the Angelo Coastal Reserve, California, USA - Sample 10_02_2013_1_40cm (SPAdes) (version 2) | ecosystem: Environmental > Terrestrial > Soil >... | reverse complement strand
TTGACCCCGCCCGGTATCACTTCTCTCGCTCGACGGTAAAGCTGATGGGATCTGGAATCTAGCCCAGCCATTCAGCCGCTTCCAAAGCATGGTACGTCAGTATCATATCGGCACCAGCTCGCTTGATGCTGGTTAGAACCTCGAGTATAGCCGATTTTTCGTCTATCCATCCTTCGCGTGCGGCTGCTTTGAGCATGGAAAATTCTCCGCTCACATTGTAGGCTGCAGTTGGCATCTGGAATCTTTTCTTCGCACGATAAATGATGTCCAAGTAAGCTAGAGCAGGCTTTACCATGATCACGTCCGCGCCCTCTTTGATATCGAGTGCTATTTCGCGGAGGGCTTCTTCAGGATTGGAATAGTCCATCTGATAGGTCCGTCGGTCTCCAAACTTCGGCGTGGAGAAGGCGGCCTCCCGAAAGGGACCGAAGAACGATGAAGCATGCTTAGCCGCATACGCCATCACAGCCACGTCTTTGAATCCGTTATCGTCGAGGGCCTGCCGTATCGTCTTGACCTGCCCGTCGATCATGGCGGACGGTGCCACCATGTCAGCGCCAGCGCGGGCGTGGCTTACCGCGACCTCAGCAAGCTTCGGAAGCGTCCCATCATTATCTATTCGTCCATCTCTGACGAGACCACAGTGGCCGTGGCTAGTGTACTGGCACATGCAAACGTCAGTGAAAACAACCAGTTCGTCCCCGAACTGATCCTTTAGATCGCGGATCGTCTTCTGGATTACCCCGTTCGGATCATACGCAGCAGATCCGATTTCGTCCTTGACTGTTGGAATGCCGAATAGAATTACGGATTTCACTCCCTTGTCAACGAGCCTTGCGGCTTCGCGTAGTACGGTCGCAGGGGACTGTCGGCGTTGGCCTGGCATCGAGGTTATCGGCGCATCGGCTTTCAGGCCCTCTTCGACAAATATTGGTTGGATGAGATCTGAGCGGTCGAGTTTAACTTCTCTCACAAGTTCACGGAGGAGTGGTGTTCTTCTGAGTCGCCGCATTCGCATCGCGGGAAAACTCAATACGCTATTCACCTTCGAATATCTGTCCGGCGACCGTCAGCAGTTTACTATCGCCTTTTTTCGCGGCTTCGCGAAGGTTTACGACCGGTTGGGCCAGGAGCTTCCGTACAAGCGAGAGGCTCATTCTCTCAAGTATCTCCTGCTGGTGTTCGGAAAGGTTTAGTTTGGACAGAGCTTTTTCTAGTTCTTCTCTTCGAATCTTGTCAGCTCGGTGATAGAGGTCCGAGACCATTGGTTCGGCTTCCTCGCGGCGCAGCTGAGCTGAGATTTTCTCTACTGCCTCCTCGACCCTCGGCTCGGCTTCTTTGACCAGAGTCGTTCTGGTCGATAACGCTTGGTCTGTAATGTCGCGAAGGTCATCAATCGTCTTGATCACGATGCCTTTGAGCTGTTCTAGATCAGGTGAGACATTTCTTGGGATCGATAGGTCCAGAATCATGAGTTTCCGGTTTTGATCGGGATTCAGCTGTGGGGCAACGATTTCCTTTGTCAGCAGGTAGCCTGTTGCTCGCGTTGCCACTACGACTAGTCCGAAGAGGCTCAGATGCGAAATAGCATTCTTGATCTCGGCGGGTTTGCCTCCGAAGGTTCTGCAGAACGACTCAGTCCTTTGTCGTGTCCTGCTCGCAACAGTCACATCTGTCATCCCCCTAGCCTTCAGTGCTTTCATCATAATCATGCCGATCTGCCCCGTTCCTAGCAACAGTATGTTGACACGGTCGAGATTTCCGAGAGACCCTTCCGCGAGCTTCAAGGCGGCAGAACCGAGGGATACTGTTCCTCGCCCGATGCCAGTTTGGTCCCGTATTCCGGTACCGGCTGCGAGTGACACGTCGAAGACTTTGGAGAGGGTTGGGCTCGACGCGGCCAATCCACGTGCTTCTATCAGGGATGATTTTAGCTGGCCAAGAATCTGGCTCTCGCCGACCAGCATTGATTCCAGTCCTGAAGCAAGACTCACGAGGTATTCTAGAACTTGATCCCTAGTCCTCTGTTCCGCAAGCTTGCGGAGCTCGTGAAGTTTGAACTTGGTCTCCAGGGCCCAGTTCCTGAGGATTTTCTCGTTGACCTCGACACCCTCGTCAGCGTCGATGAACATGTCCACCCTGTTACAGGTCTGGACCACTACCGCTCCTCTTACTCCGGTGATGCTTCCGAGTATGTTGTAGAATGCTGGAAGGTCTCGAAGGGTTAGAGCGTCAAGCGTTGCCAGTGGGGCTTTTCTGTAGCTGACGCCTATGTTGAGTAGCATTCGAGCATCTCCCGGTGCGGAGCAAAGATGGCTGGGCGTCCCACTTTGATATTAAGACTTGACCTGTACTCCTAGGCAGATGCATAATCCAAGCGCACGAATCGCAGTCTGAGAAGGCTCGAGTCGAGAAAGCTTCGTTGATGGTCCTAGCTGGACAGGTAGACCCGTAAGAAAGACAACATTGTGCGTCACGATAATGCACTCGTCTCGGATACAGGAAACGGTCGAGAAACGGCCCTAAGACGATACCGAGCCACATCATAAATCGCCCATTTTCGGCCCTGATCTCGATTCTGATACACGGCTAAAATTTCACCCATAATTCGTTAGGGAACCGGCGATGACCTCCCGACTTTTTGCCTCGCGATCCAAGCCTGGATTGGGCCCAGAACCGCCTTTCTCGCCTATTATCCCTGCCAGACAGCAAATTTCCCTCTCAAAACAAGGGGGGTTTTAGCGACCGCGTCTCGCGACGCGGAAGCGGTTTCCCGATACCTTGGGGAGGACAGGTCTCGCCTGCCCGAGAGCTTTCGTCGCAAGTTTGCTGATTGCCGTTTTTCAGCGACGCGCGTTCCGCCAGCTCTCCCCGATTCTGCCCGCCCCCTTGGCGACAAGTTCTTCCCCTATTTCATGGGCTAGCCATATGCCCTCGGTGACGTTTCCTGATCGTGCCGCGAACAGCCTCTCCTTCCCATCAACAGAAAGAACGCATGCCTTCACCTGAATCTGATCGCCCCTCACCGTCGCAAGTCCGCCAACGGGAACTTTGCTGGTTTCCTCGAGAATCCGGACCAGTTCTCTCTCGGCATCTACCTCGGCACGTGTAGGCAGATGTTCGATCGATCTCAACATTTCAATGAGTTTCAGATTGTCTCGTCTTGCAACAATTGCCAATGCGCCTTGGCCAGGTGCTGGAATGAAATCGTCAATCGGCAACCGTTCCGAAATTCTCTCAGCCATACCGAGCTTTGCCAGCCCAGCCTCAGCAAGTATGACCGCGTCGAACTCTCCCTTGTCCAGTCTCTCCACCCTAGTCTCCACGTTTCCAAATAGAGGCTCTATCTTCACATCCGGCCTCACGCGTCTCAACTGGGAGACTCTGATCGCATTGCTTGTCCCAACCCTGCTACCCACGGCCAAGTCCTTCAACCGTCTGTCTCCACTACTAACAAGTACCTCCGCAGGAGAACCTCTTTCGGGAACACTAGCGATCACCAGTCGCGTGTTCCTGTCAGCGGCAGGCACGTCTTTCATGTTATGGACTGCAAAGTCGACCCTGCCTTCTACGACGGCCTGGTCAACTTCTTTGTCGAATATTCCTCTCTGTTGGAGGGAAAACAGCGATCTTCCCTTGCCCGCGTCGCTTGAGGTTTCGATGATTTTTCTGTCTATCTTTAGGCCCGCATTTTTCTGTCGAATCCGGTCAACGACAAGATCGGTTTGAATTAGGGACAGCTTGCTGTTCCGGGCTCCGACCTTGAGAAATATTCTCGGGTCACCATGGTAGAGCTTTCACGATAGAGTCGACCGCGTTGAGGTTGATGAAATGGCTCGAACACTCGCCGCGATAATAAGACTTGACACCACAGTTCCATTGAAACAAATCGCGCGTCGAGACAGTCGCTTAGAAGCCAGTTGATACTTCGCTCGACCCTAGATAATCCTTGTCGGTCTTATGAGAATTCTGCAGTGTTTTCACTATGTCTTCCAGCCTTGGATGGCTCTTCTGGAGCCGTATCTCGTCCTCTTCGAAACCCAGCTCCGCCATCCCGTGCTCGGAGAGAAACTTTGCAGCCCAAGAAACAGCGTTACCCGGGATACGCAACTGTTTCGATATCTCGTCGAGCTTGTGCCAGGCGCCGTCCACGATATGCATCCAGACATACCAGAGAAGCATCGGACGTGGTCCGCCAGGCAATGTCTAAGGGCTCCTGACTCGACTATCTTCTCTCGTATCCTACTAATCCCAGTGTAACTATGCGATTCTTCACCGAGTAACACGCTGGTGAACCGCTACCCTAGACCGGAGTCTCAACCGTTCATGGGTCCGAGAGGAAAGATTCTCACCTATCTCCTGCTGGTTATCATAGTCATCATTGCTCTCTGGCAATTTACAAGCCCCAGGCTGATCCCGTCAGTCGGAACGAAATACCTCTCATCAACACAGTACGCTAATCGTGGAAGCTGGGTGTTACAGGAAGTCTCTAGTTACGGCAAGGTCTTCCTGGTATTCTCCATTGCCAACCTGACATATCCTCGGACCACGCTCCAGACATCATACTCCGTCATCGTCAGCAAGGTGAACGAGACCGCTCTCCCTTCGTACGTTCGCGGATTCACATTGAAGCTTACCTCCCTGCACATCCAGGACAACTATGATGGCTCCACCTCGGCCTGGGCGCCCTCAGGGAGTTTTCCAGACGCAGTCCAAGCCACGACGCTCTTCAACTTCAAAACCTCAGCAAACCATCAGCTCAAGTTCACGATAAGCTACGATCTCTACGAGATATTGCTGATAGGATCGCTCGCAGATCATTCCGCAACCCAGTCGTTCAACATTACACAGAACGTCGTCTGAACAATTTCCATCCGCTAAAGGATTATCTAACCCGCCCCGAAGCTCGTCCTCGATTGTTGAGTCTTGGCCATAACCTACGACTATATCGATGATTATCTCTATCGCATCGCACAGCCAAGAGATCTACTCCTTCAAAAGATGGAAGAGGAAGCCGAGTCCGGAGCAGTCCCGATCATTGGACCCCTAGTCGGCCGGCTCCTATACAACCTCGCCCGCAGCAGCCACAGCAAAAACGTCCTCGAGATAGGAACAGCAATCGGCTACTCCGGAATATGGCTCGGAAGAGCCGTCGCACCGCTGAAGGGATCGGTCACGACCATCGACAAGGATCCAGAACGAGTGAAACGAGCCGAACAGAACATCGCCGAAGCCAAGCTCCTGAAAGTAATCAAAGTCCTGAAAGGAGACGCTCTACACATCCTACCGACTCTCAAAGACGAATATGATCTGGTATTCCTTGATTCTGACAAGAACATCTACCTCGACGCGTTCAAGCTGAGCGTGAAAAAGCTCCGCAAAGGCGGCCTCTTCGTGGCTGACAACACCTTGTGGGGCGGCGACGTTGCAAAAGGCGGCAAATCAGAGCTGACCCAGACAATGATCAAGTTCAACAAGGAAGTATCCGGATACCCAGGATTGTCGACAGTAATTGTCCCTCTCCGCGATGGGGTCCTAGTCGGTCTGAAGGAGTAGATGTTTCAGAAACCATTGCACTCTACGGCGCATATATGCCGGGAGGATTTTCCGGGTTACACTACAAGTTTATACGATTCTGTACAAATCTCTTTAATTAGCGGACACGATGGTGTGGAGCTACTCCTGAAGTTCTCGCTCCGAAACACGGGGAAGAAGAAGTATAGGAGTTAGGTAAGCGCAATGGAAATCCAACAAATACCGAAGGTTCCCCAAGGAGAATTCCGATATCAAAGATCCTACACGAAACCAGACGTCCACCCATACGACGCGGTAAGATGGGAGATTCGAGACGCAGTCATCACCGATCACAAAGGACAGATTATCTTCGAGCAGAAGAGCGTCGAGGTTCCCTCATTCTGGTCCCAGACAGCCACAAACATCGTCGCCTCGAAATATTTCCGCGGCAGACTCGGGACCCCGGGAAGAGAGAGCAGTGTCAAACAGCTCATAGGCCGGGTCGCGGGAACTATTGCGCGCTGGGGCCGAAAAGGAAACTACTTCCTCGATGAAGAGGAAGCCGAGACATTCGAATCGGAACTCACCCATATTCTCCTCCACCAGATGGCCGCTTTCAACAGCCCAGTATGGTTCAACGTGGGAGTCGAGGATCGCCCCCAGTGCTCTGCATGCTTCATCAATTCCGTCCAGGACGATATGCGATCCATAATGCAGCTCGCCCAGACAGAAGGCATGCTCTTCAAGTACGGATCCGGAACAGGATCAAACCTCTCATCCCTACGATCATCAAAGGAACACCTGTCGACAGGAGGAAAGGCGAGCGGCCCTGTCTCGTTCATGAAGGGTTTTGACGCGTTCGCAGGAGTCATAAAGTCCGGCGGACGGACCCGTCGAGCCGCGAAGATGGTCATTCTAAACGTCGACCATCCCGACATTGAGGAATTCATCTGGTCAAAGGCGAAGGAAGAGAAGAAGGCTTGGGCCCTAATCGACGCCGGCTACGACGGAGCCGTCGACGGCGAAGCCTACGGCTCCATCTTCTTCCAGAACGCCAACCACAGCGTCCGCGTTACGGACGAGTTTATGCACGCGGTGACAGAAGACAAGGAATGGAAGACCCGGTACATCACAAACCACCAAGTAGCGGACGTCTACAAGGCCCGGAACCTGATGAGAGAGATGGCCGAGGCAGCCTACATCTGCGGCGACCCCGGAATCCAGTTTGACACAATAGTCAACAAGTGGCATCCATGCCCGAACACGAATCGGATCAACGCGTCCAACCCGTGTTCCGAGTACATGTTTCTCGACGACTCCGCGTGCAACCTGGCCTCCCTGAACCTCATGAAGTTCAGAACCATAGACGGCGAGTTTGACGTCGAGTCCTTCGAACACGCAGTAGAGATTGTAATCAGCGCCCAGGAGATTCTCGTCAGCAACGCCGGCTATCCCACCCCTGCCATAGAAAAGAACAGCCACGACTTTCGTCCGCTGGGACTTGGCTACGCAAACCTAGGTGCCCTGCTGATGGCGCGGGGCCTCCCCTATGACAGCGAAGAGGGCCGAAACTACGCCGCAGCCATATCGGCCCTGATGTCGGGTCGAGCATACGCAGCATCATCGCGAATCGCCAAGAGACTCGGCCCGTTCAAAGGATACGCGGTGAACGAGAAGCCATTCCTCAACGTCATCGACATGCACCGGGCACACGCGTACAAGATTCCTTCTGAGGGAGTCTCCGCGGAGCTCTTGAAAGCCGCCCTCAAGTCCTGGGACGATGCCCTCTCACTAGGAGAGAGATTCGGATTCAAGAACGCGCAAATATCCGTCATCGCGCCAACGGGAACGATTGCGTTCATGATGGACTGCGACACCACCGGCATCGAACCTGATATTGCGCTGGTCAAATACAAATGGCTCGTCGGAGGCGGCGTAATCAAGATTGTCAACAACACCGTTCCCGAAGCCCTAACAAAGCTCGGCTACTCCAAGACCGAAGCCAAGGAGATTCTCAAGCATCTCGAAGATCACGACACAATAGAAGCCGCCCCGCAGCTCAAAGAGGAGCATCTGGCCGTCTTCGATTGCGCGTTCAAACCTGCTAAGGGGACGAGAAGCATCCACTACATGGGCCACGTCAAGATGATGGCCGCTGTCCAGCCCTTCATCTCTGGAGCAATATCCAAGACTGTGAACATGCCCGGCAATGTCTCTGTCGAAGAAATCGTCGAAACCTACATCACTGCGTGGAAGATGGGATTGAAAGCCATCGCGATCTACCGTGATGGCTCCAAGAGAACCCAACCGCTAACCACAACAATCCAAGACAAGAGTAAAGCAATCGAGAAGACAAAGGAGCAAGTTGTCTTCAAGCCATTCCGACGCCGACTCCCAGAAGAGAGGAAAGCGACGATCCACAAGTTCTCAATTGCCCAGAACGAAGGCTACCTCATGGTAGGCCTTTACGATGACGGCACGCCTGGGGAGATATTCGTCGTGATGTCGAAGGAAGGAAGCACAATATCGGGATTGATGGACGCGTTCTCAACCTCCATCTCCCTAGCCCTACAGTACGGGGTCCCATTGAAGGTGCTCGTCAACAAGTTCACCCATACACGATTCGAGCCGGCGGGCATAACTACCAACCAGGATATCCGATTCGCAAAGTCAGTAGTCGATTACATCTTCAGATGGCTTGGCTTGAAGTTCCTTCCAAAAGAGGAACAGGACGCGCTCGGACTCGCAAGGACAACACTAGAGAATGGAACTCAGGTAAAGCTGGTTGAGCCAGCTGGGTCAAAGACTGCGACCCCGATTACCCAGGAGATAAAATCGCGCGAGACTCCCGAGTTGGCGACTCCTCTCGCGAGCTTCGACAACCAATCTGACGCTCCCGCTTGTGAGAACTGCGGGATGATTATGGTCCGGGCAGGGTCCTGCTACAAGTGCAACAACTGCGGCAACACAAGCGGTTGCGGCTAGAGACATAGTCTAGGCCTTTTCGACCAGTAACGTTAACCCGTCAGTTTCCCTGACGCTCACATGAGTCCCTCTTTGTATAATCCTTTCTGACGTCTTGGCAGAGAACTCTTCGCTGTTCACAAGTACAGTGCCAGTGGATTCTGTAATGTCAGATGTAGCCCGACCAGTCGATCCTGCCAGCCTCATGAGAGTCTCCTCAGTCAAATTAGACGGGGGCTTAGTCTGGCCAGAAAAAGCGTAGAATAGAAACCAGAGGACGATCCCTCCGACAATTACCGCAATGATACCGTACAACGCAAGGTCGATAGCACTCATACAGTATTCCTCCGCAACTGCAAAACCCGGGATTAAGTCTTACTGATTACTACTATTCAGAGTATTGAATATCTCTCAGAACAGTTTCACGTCCCGACGACAAAGAGGCAAGATCTACGATAATCACATTGTGTGACTACGAGATGTGAACCGACATTATAAGCGGCGACAGCACTGTTCCATTCCTGAGGCGAAAAATTCATGAAATGCGTCACGCGCCAAAACCCCGAGAAGATCGAGACAACCGTCACCTGGATCAACAGGAACCCGTTGAGACTAACTCTCCGTTAGGAGGTGAGAGGGATGGGCGATGTTACCATACCCCGAAACGCCACCGTGAAACTGGCAAAGGTCGACGGCCAGCTTCACCTGCTGGAGAGAGCTAGGGTACAGGCAGAAGGAGAATCGCCCATCGAGGTTTCAGGCGAAGTAATCTGTGAAGGAGATGCCGAGATCGAAGGTAGCCTCACTTGTTCAAGACTAAACGTTGATCACGGTAGAGTCCAGATATCGGGAGACCTAAACTCCACAGGTGAGATCGACGTCGAACATGGAGAGTTGCGAGTGGCCGGATCTCTTGCCGCCGATTCAGTAGAAGTTGATGACCGACTGGTCGTTGGGAAGTCTGCGACAGCTCACGATTTCGATGTCGGCGGAACGCTGGATGTTGGAGGTTCGATTAGTGCAAGCAAGGTCGAGGTCGGAGGGTCGTTCAGGGTTGAGGGCGACGCGAATGTCGAAGCGATCGACGTCGGTGGACGGGTCGAGGTCAACGGTCAGATCAAGTGCGTAAGACTAGATGCTGGTGGAAGCGCCCAAGTTGGCGGTGGCGAAATCTCCCGAACAATAGACGTGGGAGGCTCCTTCACTTCCTTGAAATCGTTGAAATTCGACAAGATTGACGTTGGAGGAACCGTTACCCTGGACGAGGGAGGAGAGGGTGGAACTATCGATGTCGGTGGAAGATTCGAGAGCAGAGGGAACTTGACCTTCGAATCCATAGATGTCGGAGGGACAGTTGGCATTAATGGAAACGGGGAAGGAGAAGACATCGATATCGGAGGCATGCTTGAAGTCTCCGGCCATCTCCACCTGCAAAGGGGTCTCGAGATCGGTGGGAAAGCCCGAATCGGAGGGGTCCTAAAACTCGCCTCTCTAGAGGTAGGTGGAATGATAGAAGCGGATCTGATAGAGGCGGAGGAGGAAGTAGAAGTTGGAGGACGTTTGCGCACAACGAAAGGGACGAAAGCGAAGACGATAGAGCTCGGTCATCGATCAGAAGCAATCGGCGTCTTGGTTGGCGGGCGTGTGAAGATTGGAGACAATGCCCGCGTTGAAGATGTCTATGCTGATACTGTGGAGATGGGCGAGGGGGTCAGAGCCGGAAACGTCTACGCCAAGAATGCACGATTCGAGTCTCGCTGTCGGATAAGTGGAGAGGTAAGGTACAGCGATAGGATCGAGGCAGAACCTGACGTGGAGTTCGCAAAACCTCCGACAAAGACAAACGATTTGCCTAAGCCCCCTCTCTGAGTTGGCTGGGTGTGGCGAAACGGTCTCGTGTAGACATCTATTCTGAGATACTAGAAGCTCTCAAACGCAGAGGTCCCACCAAGATTACGCGAGTCTCATATGCCGTTGGTCTTCCAGTGGACCGGATCAAGAGGTTTCTCACCGACCTTTCTTCTTTCGGATTGGTCAGAATACTAACGGGTGAGGATACGTCGTATTCGATAACACATCGTGGGCTCGAGTTTCTCGAAGCGTATTGGAAGCTTGCGAGTTTCCTGAAATTCTTGGGAGAGAAAACAACGCTCGAAGGCGATTCTGGAGAGCTCTAAGCTACGTAGCTCCTGTATTCTTTCTCAAATTCCCTGACAATCTCGAACTTCGGCAGTCTTCTAGATCTTGACTCCCCGTGATGCTGAAAGGTTATCTCCGGGAACATTACAGCAGGACCGTCAACCGCTAGCCTGGTTGCTGGGTGGTCAGGTCCTAGTATTCTAGAGCAGATCTGGCGGGTTAGACGTCGGACATCCCCCTCATCTGCATAGCCAAGAGTATGGAGGTATTCGTGGAGCAGAGTGTAGAACACGTAGGCGTTGATGTAGCGTCTATCCTTGGCAAGATGAGTAATCTGGTCTAGCAGGCTTCTGTTCATGACGATGAAGTTGGACCCCATTTGATGGAACGCTCCGATGTAATCGGGCAGGTCCGCGAGTCCCAGCATTAGTCCGGTGCGTCGTCGGCCTATGCTGGTCTTAACTGATCTCTTGACGAGCTGGAAAACTTCTGAAAAGTTGAAGCTACGATCGAGGCTCTCCGACACATCCAAATTGTTCTGAGATGCTTCCATTCGAGAATTTTTCCTAAGCACGTTGACACGTGCTCTAGAATGATTTTTGGCTCAGCGCTATATAAGGACTGGATTTTGCATCATCCAATCAGAGGGCAGGCGTGTCCCTGGACAATAGTAGAGACGAGTGGAGTAGCGTCATTCGCGCCATCGAGGACGCGCTGCCCATCTACGAGTCCACTAGCGAGTGGATATCCTTCGGGCTCGCAGGCCCTTTGAGGCGAAGAGCTGTCGCGTTTCTCCGATCCCACAGGAGAGAATGGGTCTTGGATTCTGGTGCGGGTCCAGGGGTCTCCAGCCGGATGTTGCTGGAGGATGGCTTCGAGAATATTATAGGACTGGATCCCTCGATTCACCTGCTCAGGTTTGCAGGATCTCGTCTAGGACGCAGGTTCTGTCCGATAATCGGAGTTGCAGAGAACCTTCCCTTCAGACCAGGCTCTCTGGGAGCTGTGATAACCTGTTTTGCTCTAAGAGATGTCGCGAGCTTGGATCGAAGTCTGGATGAATTCGCGCGTGCTACAAGGCGTGGCGGTGCTCTCGCGGTTGTTGACATTGGCAAGCCTGACAGCGCATTTTGGAGAGCCCTGATTGACTTCTACATTTCACATGCTATGCCCGTTCTAGCCCGCTTTTCGATTCGCGGAAGGACCCCTGGCATCCCGTTCAGGATGATCATTCCGACCTGGAAGAGGTTCCTGACCAACAAGCAACTCTCGGATCTTATTGAACAGTCATTCGGGCCGTGTGCATTGAAGAGTTTCCTCTTTGGAGGGCTGGTGGTCTTCGAGGCTGACAGATTCTCCGTTTGGAAGGACGTCCTTCAGTAAGACCTGAAGAACTGCAGGATAGAATCCGAGTTTAGCAGGCTTCGTGAAGAGTGGGGCGGGGGAAAAATCGACCACCCGGGTGGGTCATAGATTAGTTAGCAGAGAAGAATGGTTACAGGAAAGGAAAAGTTAGGAGGAAAAATAGTTACAGAAAAGAGAGATTGTCACGAGAGAAAGTTACGGGAGGGACAGGTGATCTTGAAAGAGGCACGGTTGGTGTCTTGGATATTGAATGCTATAGTTCTTCTCGGTTGAGGATTCCGTGCATTGTGCTGCTAATGATCCGGACGGATAGGTAGGATAGGACGAAGACAGCAGCCATCACAGCTGCTATGCCTAAGGCCTCAATCCCTAGCTGTTGTAGAGCTGGTGTTCCTCCGCCGAACAGAAGTCCGTCAGGAATCGGAGAATTCCCTGGCGCGACCGGGTTTCCTGACGCAGCCGCAAAGGTCCTCTGGGAAAAGAAGGCGATCATCAGGACGCCGAATAGTCCGCCGAGTAAGTGTCCCGGGAACAAGCCGACAGGGTCGGAGAACCATTTGAATCTTGAGAACCATTTTTCACCGGCGAGGAAGAGGGGTCCGCCTATCAGTCCTAGAATCACTGCGCTTCCTGGGCTAACAAAGCCTGCGAGCGGGGTTATGATGATGAGCCCCATGAGAACTCCGTTCGTGGCATAGATCAGGTCAGGCATCTTCTTCGTCATCCGGTAACGGAAGTACATTATTGAGAGAAAAGAAGACGCGGCAGCAAGGAAGGTCGTGAGGACGACAGTCATGGCTGAGTTGTTGAACGCGAGAACACTGCCGGGGTTGAAGCCGAACCACCCAATCCAGAGAAGCAGAATCGACAAGGTCAGCCACCCGCTATTCAGCTTGTACGGTACCTGAACGCTCTCTATCCGTCCCCTCTTCTGCTCCTCTCTCCAGATCTGCAGGACAATTCCAAGCCCTGCCGCTCCCGCGGCCCCGTGGACTACGAGTCCACCCGCGAAGTCAGCCATGCCCATGCGAGCCAGCCAGCCTTGAGGATTCCAAATCCAGGCTGCAGGGAGATTCCAGATTAGGATGAAGTAGACGATTGAGTAGGCGAAGAAGGCTTGCAGTTTCATCTTACGCAACACAACGACCCCGACAAGGGCTAGGGTGACGGAGGCAAAGGCTGTCTCGAAAAGAAAGTAGGTTCCGGTTGTCAGACCTTGCCCGGTGGTAGACCACCAGGCCCCGGTGAGTAGCTGGTTGGCGTCGGACGAGAAACCTCCGAGGAAGAATCCGTTGTAGCTCGGGTTTCCAATTATCCCGCCTAACGTCGGGGCGAAGGCTGTGTTGAAGCCGATAAACGCCATCAAGAATATGGCTGAGCCCGTGATGATCATCGTTTTCAGGAGGCTGATCTCCATATCAGTGCCTAGCTCGCCGACCTCGAGGAATCCAACCGAGACCGTCATTATGAAAACAAGAAGTCCGCAGATTATGACCCAGAGATTATTCGCAAGCATGACGTCTAGGGGAGGAGCCATTATCCCAGTCATCCTGCTCTGAGTTCTGGAATCGTGTCGAGATTTAAGCTGGGCGCATGTTTCCGGCAGTTCGCCACCGGGACCAAGTTACATTCAACTTACAATGATCTGGACATCTCTCTTGGAATGAAGATGCCAACTCGGCTAAATCGTCTCTTTCGATTTTACGTGTCTAGAAAGACGGCCTCGATCGATAATGTGCGGCCGCCTTCTAATAACGATGGCGAAATAGTGAAGATGAAGAAGAAGAGTCCTAATCGTTCCCAAACCCGGAAGTCGTCGAAGACCTCACGTAGCTGATAATTCGTTTAGATAAAAAATAAGGGAAGGGTATCTAGGCCTCCCTTTAAGGGGCTTCTAGTACCTTCGATGCTTTTGGTAACAGTCCCTGCAGTAAACTGGTCTACCTTCTGTTGGCTGGAAAGGAACTTCAGTCTCCTTACCACAGTCAGAACAGACGACTTTGTGCATTGTTCTGGGACCACCGTACGACCCACGACTCATCGGCCTAGTACACCTCCTATAATCCGCGATACTCTTCCAGTCCCTTTACTAGGTTATAGACCTTCGGAAAGCCTACAACGTACTAGAATCGCGCTCTTAATTGGCGCTCAACGGAAGTCTTCTAGAGGGCGCCATGCCTTTTCAGTGCCTCCACGACCTCGACATGATTCTTCTCTTTGGCAAACGACATAGGGCTCTTTCCTTCCCCGGTCCTCGCATTGGGGTCAGCTCCGTTTGCAAGGAGGAAGTTTACAAGTTCGACGTTCCCGTTCTCAGATGCTCCCATTAGAGGTGAGAACCCGCCTTCGTACCTGTAGTTGACCTGCGCGCCTCGTTTCACGAGCAGCTTTGCTATCTCGGTGTGATTGTTAGCCACTGCCCCAGTCAAAGCTGTGAAACCTGTCGTATTCCTCGCAACTGCGTTAACGTCCGCGCCTTTCCCAATGAGATACTCTGTTGTTTCCTTCTGGCCCAAATATGCTGTAAGAGCGACAAGCGCGAAGCCGTCTGGAGAGTAGGCACTTGCGAGTGAAGGGTTCCGATCTATGAGAGATTTGGCGCGGTCGAGCTTTCCTAGGGTCGAGGCTTCAAAGATATCGAGTTCGGTTTTCTCGGTGGTTATTGCCTCCGCGATATTCCTCTGTCCGTGGTAGAGTGCGAGGACTATGACTGAAGTGCCATCCTTTGCCTTGCTGTTTGCGAGGGCTGGGTTTGTTTCTAGAAGTTGGTTGACTTTCGATAGATTGCCTTTCTGGATGGCTTCCAGGAACTCATCTGTTTGCATACTTAGCATAGCTAATCATTAGCCATGCTAATATATATACGTTAGTGGGCGCTTATTCTGGAGCGCGAATGACAAAAGAACTCAGCCTCGAAGAGGTAGGCCGAAGCCTCCATAGCAACGCTATCCATCTGCTTCGTCGCGTTAGAACGGAAGATTCAGCAATGGGAATCGGACCCGCGCAGGCCTCCGCACTGTCAGTCGTAGTCTTCGGCGGTCCTCTCACATTGAACGAGCTGGCCGGGGCAGAGCAGGTTCGGCCTCCAACTATGAGCCGCGTGGTTGAGGCCCTTGTCAGAGAAGGACTCGTCCGACGAGAAATAAACAAGGAGGATCGGCGCTCGGTCAAAATCTTCCCCACAGATAAGGGAACGAAAATCATGCAGGAAGGACGAACCCGGCGAGAAAAACGACTGATCAAGCTACTCTCTCAGCTCGGTACCGACGAGATCAGATGTCTGGGAAGATCCACAAGGATCCTATCAAGAATCCTAGTCGCAGATCATTCCTAGACAGGTACGGAGTTGTCTTTCCCAAGCCGCTAGCTCATCCTCAATCAGACCCACTTCGCTTGATGAATCCTCTGCGGCAGCTCGAATCTGCCGTGTCTTTCTGATAGACACCTCGGATTAGTTCTCTCTTTTGCACACGGGGCAGAAAAGGAATACCGTCGCTGGTTCTCGGAGAGGAGTATAACTAGGCCCTTTGTCCTGTTGTAGAATGGCAGATGGCGGAGCCTTTTGATCTGCAACGAGTGTGAAGAGTCTCAGGCATTTCCAAAGGATATTGTTGAGCTCGAATCCTCACTAGGTATTCCTCGCGAAGAACTCATGGTTGACATGGAGAAGGGGAAGAGATGCATTCTTTGTGGGTCCCTCCTTGAGCAAGGTGCCATAGCTCAGCCTATCGAGAAAGACTCAACTAAGTTGACAACTGGAGAGAAATAGGCTATAGCTCATCTCGAGTCTAAGCGCCTACTAGTCGGTCACCTGACGGAATGTTGAAGCCACTTTTTGAAATACGATCTTCTCCGAGAAACGAATTCTTCTGGATGAGGATCGTGAAATAGTACAGAAAAGGGTGATTTGTGGTGATTTTAGCTCAAAACAAAGGTTGTTTTGCTTGATTAGCTCAGAATACAATAGTTTTATATCTTAAGAACGAAATAACACGTTACAGGTGAATTCGGACGCCTAGTAAGCCAAAGAAGAAGAGCAAGAAGTAGAAGTGGGGCTTCTTACTCTCAATCAAGCCTAAGTCCCACTTTTTTCTTAAGTCGCTATAGATTATCGGTCTGAAAGCATCCGTCTGAATCCATCTTGATTGCCTGTGGCCGAATGTGCTCAGACGAGGGAAATCTTTCCTGGGATTGTCACACTATAATGTTCATCGACTCGAGCGAGACTCCGCGTGACCGAACCAACTCCATCGTCGCCCGCCACAGTTCTTCAGTGGCATTGACAAGCTCGGTTTGAGTCGACTCCGCGAAGCCGGCCACGATGTCGATGAGATTTCGAAATCTCCTAGGCTGGTCTTGGCACTCGAATAGTTGTTTCCAGAACCAGCTTGTCGTGAGCACATACTTTCTATTGTAGAGGAATACAACCCTTGCGGTGTCCCAAGCCATGTAGAACGCTCGAGTCCTAAGGTCGCGCGAGTCACCTTTGATGTGCGCGTTGCGGACGGCAGCGAGGGACTCGGTCATCGTTTCGGCGGCCCATCGCAATTCCTCAGTGAAATCTGCCCTGTCGTTCTCGGCGACGGCCTTCTCCAGTTTTTTCAGCCAGTTGTCACGATCGAATAATACAATCCGGTTCCGGTATTGGTCTGCCCCGAGTGGCCAGTCCCAGCCTACTCGTGTGGCTTCTTTGAGAAAGTTTGATTCTTGGAAATAGTCTATCTCGACTAGTAGACCATCGTAGACATATCGCTTGTTTTTGACCTCTAGACCATCCGAGGCCACGCAGAGTATTTCGAGGTCTGAATATGGACGGTCCAATTTCTTGGCAGTGGACGCATAGATGCAGATGGCAAGGACTGCGTCCTTGTGGGTATCAAGGATTTGGGAGGCGATCTTTCGTCCCAATTCAACCCGTTCTTCGTGCGAGACCTTCCTCAGCGGAAACCTCGGTGTCGAGGATCCATCTTCTATTTTTCGCATTGCATTATGTGCTCGTACGGGAGTTCAATTCCTTCTCGTTTCAGCACCGCATCATTACGCCTGAGAAATTTTTCAGTTGCGCCCCAAGTTCGAAGCTCCTTAAGCGAGTTCTCGTACCCGAAACGGATTGTTGTTTCGAAGTAGGTGACTTGAAAATCGTGAAAGCCATTTTTCCTCATTATTGAAAAGAGCTGGTCTGGAGTCCAGGACGGCCAGTGTTTGACGAGAAATGCTCGAGGCTCTGCTGCCGGGGAAGATGACCACTCGCCGTGGATCATGAAGCCTCCAGGTCGGAGGATCCGATAGAACTCTGTCAGAGCCTTTTCCAGCTGCGAATCATATGGTAGGTCGCATAGTAGTTCGTTCGAGACTATGATGTCAACGGATTCAGCTTCGATTCCTCTGATCCTTCTCGCGTCTGACCTGAACGAGCGAACTCGTTTCTCCAATCCGGCTCTTCGAAGCTCCTGACTTAGCTCCTTCAACCAGCCAGCGTACGGTCCTTTTGACGAATCTATGGCGATCATTCTGACCTCTCTCGGAAGCCTTCTGAGCAATGGTATAGTGAGCTGTCCCTTCCCACATCCCGCCTCAAGGATCAGCCGGAACCTTCGCCGACCTATCCGTTCAATAAAGTGCGCCGCCAACAGGTCGTAGTATTTGGACCATGCCTTAGAGAGGTCTGACGGGTTTCCGGCTATGATCTTCCTCCCCGAACCCTCGAGGCTTCCCGTTTTTAGTGATCTCCTCAAGCTCTGCGACACGTTCTTCGCCATTCTCAAGAGTCCGCCTGCATATGTTTATCTTGGGAAGCACAATCAGCCCTACTCAGAATCTGATTAGAAATGTCTGAAACACCCGTTTTGATTCTGAGAGAAGGCACCTCCAGATCTAGAGGAAGGGACGCCCAGAGAAGCAACATAATGGCCGCTAAGATAGTTGCAGAAATCGTCCGATCGACCATCGGACCCCGAGGGATGGACAAGATGCTGGTCGCGGGCATGGGCGATATTGTAATCACAAACGACGGAGCCACGATCATGAAGGAAATGGACGTCCAGAACCCTGCTGCCAAAATGATCGTCGAGATATCAAAGACCCAGGACAGCGAGGTCGGCGATGGAACAACAACCGCAGTAGTCCTCGCGGGCGAATTGCTCGCAGGCGCGGAGACTCTTCTTGACAAGGATGTTCATCCCAACGCGATCATCGACGGTTACAGGAATGCTGCAGGAAAAGCGCAGGAGATTCTAGAGAAGATCGCCATTACTATCAAGCCAGACGACGAGGTACGTCTCAAGCAGGTCGCGATGACCTCTCTAAACACCAAAGGTATCTTCGGTTCTCAGAACCGTTTCGCCGAGCTTGCTGTCGAGGCGGTTATGCAGGTATCAGAGAAGAATGATGGCAAGGTAAAGGCTGACATCGATCTGGTCAAGGTGATGAAGAAGCACGGAAAAAGCCTGGAGGAAAGCGAACTGGTCAACGGGATAATTATCGACAAGGAAGTATCCCACTCCCAGATGCCTAAGAGCGTGACTAGTGCGAAGATAGCATTGTTGAATGCGAAGCTGGAGATCGAGAAGACGGAGACTGATGCAAAGATCAATATCAACAAGCCGGAAGAAATGTACCAGTTCATACAGGAGGAAGAAAAGCTCCTCCGAGAAATGGCCGATCAAGTTGCCAAAACTGGCGCGAACGTTCTTTTCTCCGAGAAGAGCATTGACGACGAAGTTCTATCTCTTCTCTCCAAAAAAGGAATCCTCACCCTCAAGAATGTCAGCAGCAGCGATATGGAGAAGCTAGCAAAGGCTACCGGCGGTAGCGTCGTGGGTACTACGAGGGATCTCTCGAAAGAGGCCCTCGGTTATGCTAAGCTGGTTGAAGAAGTGAAAATTGGCGATGACAAGCTCGTCTATGTCCGTGATGCGAAGAATCCCAAGGCGGTAACCATTATGATACGAGGAGGCTCAGAGCACGTCGTTGACGAGGCTGAGAGGTCCCTGCATGATGCGCTAAGCGTTGTTAGAAACGCGGTGGAAGACGGGAAGATAGTCGCTGGTGGAGGCGCTCCCGAAATAGAGCTATCCAAGCGTCTGCGAGAATACGCGATCAAGGTCGGAGGCAGAGAACAACTCGCCGTCACCGCATTCGCAGAAGCGCTGGAATCTATACCTGTAGCGATTGCTCAGAACGCAGGAATCAACCCGATAGACATACTCGTTGACCTCAAGTCCAAGCATAACACCGTTCAGAACATTTGGTTCGGAGTCAACACCAAGACTGGAAAGGCAAGCGATATGCTGAAAATGGATGTAGTTGAGCCATTGCGAGTGAAGACCCAGGTGATCAAATCCGCGGTTGAAGCGGTGACGATGATCCTCAGGGTCGACGATGTCTTCGCGTCGAAAGGTGGAAGCTCACCGGGCCCCGGCCCAGGCGGTCCTGGAGGAATGCCTCCGGGAATGGGCGGTGGTATGCCTCCCGGCATGATGGGCGGAATGTAGTAGGCGTCACATCAAGATAACCGTCTGATTGTTCTCCTTCTCTCCAAATGGGAGGGTCGGGGAGCCCTGTATTTTTCTAGCGATTCTTTCCTTTTTTCGGGCCTTCTCTGCCTGCCATCTTCTTCCGTTTCTTCTGCCAATCGGGACGAGTCATTTTTCTTCAGGGGCAGGATGCTTGTTCTCTCGCATATATCTGCCCGATCTTTCAGAGATTGAAGGCAAGATTCGGAGTCAAACTACTTATTTCGTTAAGACCCGTAGTTACTCATGCTTACTACTGAGCAGAATCTCGCCCAATTGCATGGAACGCGAGAGCACCAAGATAACGCTCTGAGTGACGATGAGAAATGGAAAGCTGTCTTATCTAGAAACGACAGCTTCGATGGAGCGTTCGTCTTCGCCGTTCGCTCGACCAGGATCTATTGTAGGCCTTCATGTCCAGCTAGACGTCCAACCAAGGAACATGTGACATTCTTTCCTGGATCGATTGAGGCCGAACAATCTGGTTTCCGGCCGTGTCACCGTTGTCAGCCTCGCGAAGCGGGACTATCTCCGAAAGCCAAATTGGTAGACCACGTTTGCAAATACATCGAAGCCAATCTTCAGGGGAAACTTACCCTTGCAACCCTTAGTCGTCAAGTCGGCCTTAGCCCCTATCATTTCCAGCGGACTTTCAAGAGGGTTCTCGGGGTTTCGCCTCGCCAGTATGTGGAAGCTCGTCGCATTACTAGGATGAAGCGGTTTCTAAGAAGTGGGGAGACCGTGAACAATTCTCTCTACAACGCTGGCTTCTCTTCCCGAAGTCGCATATACGAAAATGTGCCCCGTGGGTTCGGAGTAAATCCCGGAGAATTTCGCCGGGGAGGTGAGGGCTTGCAGATTCGGTACAGCATCATCGACTCTCCCCTCGGCCGGCTGCTAGTCGCAGCGACAGATAGAGGCGTGTGTGGTGTCTGCATTGGGGACTCGGACGCGTTTGTCGAGCGATCTCTCGCGGAGGATTATCCTTCCGCACTTCTAATTCGAAATGATCAAGGGATGGAAGAGTGGACTGGGACGTTCGCGAAATACTTTGATGGTGAGCATCTCGCCCTCAACGTTCCTATTGACGTGAAGGCAACCGCGTTCCAATCGCGAGTCTGGAAGATAATCCAATCCATTCCATTCGGCAAGACGACCACCTACGGTCAGATCGCCAAGGAGCTAGGCGAGCCCAAAGCGTCACGTGCCGTAGCAAGAGCTTGCGCAACCAACCCAGTTGCACTCGTAATTCCCTGCCATCGGGTAATTGGCAAAGACGGCAATCTGCGCGGGTATCGCTGGGGTAAAAGGAGAAAGCAGACTCTGCTCAAGCTCGAACAGCCGGTTGACCCCGGCACGATTCAAGAATAACCCCTTGCATCCCGAGCATTTGGCTTACACTTCGACAATGTAACTATGAATCAAAAAAGCTCGCACGATTTGGGGGCTCAGGAGCTTATCAGTAACATATGGGTCTACACGATGAGTGGAACTTGCCAGAGATTAATGTCGATATGACGGGTAAGACTTGTCTCATTACTGGCGGGAATTCTGGGATAGGTAAAGCTACAGCTCTTGGACTCGCAAGAATGGGAGCGAATGTCGTAGTCGTCTCTCGGAGCAAGGAGAAGGGCGAGGCAGCTCTAAACGAGATCATCGCTAAGAGTGGAAACCAGAACGTTGAGCTGATGCTGGCTGACATGTCCTCTCAGGACTCTATCCGCAGATTGGCGAGTGACTTCAAGGCGGGACACGAAAAACTGCACCTACTCGTCAACAACGCCGGAGTCTATCTAACAAGGCGCACCACCACAGTGGACGGTCTTGAATCGACCTTCGCCACTAACCATCTCGGACCCTTTCTCTTAACGAACCTCCTGCTTGACCTACTCAAAGCAAGCGCTCCATCTCGAATAGTCAATGTCACATCGGACGCCCACAACGGCGCGAAGGTCAACTTCGAGGATCTTCAAGGCGAGAAAGAATTCTCAGGCTGGCAGGCATATGGCCAATCAAAACTAGCAATGATACTATTTACTCACGAGCTATCAAAGATGCTCGAAGGCACGGGAGTTACTGTGAATAGTGCGCATCCCGGAGTTGTTAGAACCAACTTTGCCAATAACAATGGTCTCGTGACATTCGGTTTCAGACTCATGCGCCCATTTTTTCTAAGTCCTGCAACCGCAGCTAAGAGAATTCTATACGTGGCCACGTCTCCTGACTTGGAAGGCGTGACCGGGGAGTACTTCACCAAGATGCGCGCGGTAAAGTCTTCTCAAGAATCCTATGAGGATGACTCTGCCAAACGGTTGTGGCAAATGAGCGAGCAACTAACGAAGCTACCTACCTGATTCTGTGCTCATGAACGCTTGTGCGAATGCGCTCCTGAAGGAAGGGGTGATTGGTAAGAGCTTGATTGATTCTGGTGCTTTCTGGTTCTATTTTCAACTGGTCTTCTAGTATGGCAAGGCCCTGGAAGCGATCTCGCCTTTGCTATCGGTGGTTATTGTTGCAAGTCGTTCGGCTCTGACCCGGAGTTCTCGTCCAGACCACGTTGCCCGTAGAGTCGTCTTTCTAAGCTGTCTCTCATCGTCTTGTCTTAGGAATTCAAGACCGATGAACTCCACCTCGGTCAGTTCGAATGGTCCGACTGAGGGCATTCACATTTCCCCTCGGTTGCGAGTGGCATGTCAATGTGGGGGATGTATCAGGCGTCATGGTACAGTTGTCTATGTCGGGTCTCGTGCAGACACTCTAAGGTCTCGCATTAGTCAATTGAATCAGGTCAGGTAGTTC
>Ga0209237_1000494_pt1 | contig 22307 bp, 17 predicted proteins | sample GraSoi013_1_40cm_2_FD_185820 | JGI IMG/M metagenome (GOLD analysis project Ga0209237, IMG submission 185820) | Grasslands soil microbial communities from the Angelo Coastal Reserve, California, USA - Sample 10_02_2013_1_40cm (SPAdes) (version 2) | ecosystem: Environmental > Terrestrial > Soil >... | reverse complement strand
CGCACTGCCGCGTCCGCTCGTTGTACGCCTGCCGCGCGGCCCCGGACTTCTCGGCGTGCACCAGGCTCCACGCCACGATGAACTGCCAGTCGGCGGGCAAGGCCGTGGGAGTGAGTCGGAGCGGGTGGAAGTCGATCCGTGACGCGCACCCGGCCCGCGCACCGAGGATAATCGCCTGATCCATCCCGCCGCCCGCGGTGCCGACGTAGCGCTCGCCCTTCCCCAAGAGCTCCATCAGCTCGAGCGACGCCACCGTCACCCCGTTCGCGTGCATGATCGCGAGAGCCATGGCCACTAGGAGCGCGGACGAGGAACTGAGCCCCGCGGCGATCGGGAGATCGCTCTCCACCAGTGCGTCGACGCCCCGCAGATCCGGGAATCGTCGGGCCAGGGCCTGGGCCGCCGCCCTGGGATAGTTGCTCCAGTCCCCCGCCGGAGCCGGCGGGATGCTCTCGTGCACCGTGAAGGCGCTGGGCGCGAAGCGAGGATCGCGGTTGACGAGGCGCGTCTCTCGATCCGAGCGCGGGTGAAACGCGATGCGGACGCTCCGGCGGAGGGCCATGGGGAGGACGGGCAGGCCGCAGTAGTCGATGTGCTCGCCGATCAAGTTCACGCGCCCGGGCGCGCGGACCACGTGAGCGGGGCCGGAGGGGGGGGCGGGGACGCCGAACGCGCGCGCGAACGCCGCGCTTGAAATCTCGGAGTGCGGCGTCACAGCTTGTAGGTCTCCTTCGCCAGGTCGTAGGCGAGCACCCGCGCCATGCGGCGGGCATCGCTCGTATCGATCACGTGGCGCGCGACAAGCCCTGCCAGGAAGTTCGCGTCCACGCGGCGCGCCAGATCGTGCCGGGCGGGGATCGAGCAGAACGCACGGGTGTCGTCGTTGAAGCCGGCGGTCTTGTAGATCCCAGCGGTCTCCGTGGTGCGCTCGCGGAAGCGCCGCATGCCTTCCATCGAGTCGTGGAACCACCACGGAGGCCCGAGGCGCATGGCCGGATAGTGACCGGCGAGCGGCGCCAACTCCCGACTGTAGGTGGACTCATCGAGCGTGAAGGCCACGAGCGTGAAGCGGGGATCGTTGCCGTAAGCATTCAGTAACGGGCGCAGGTTACGCGTGAACTCGGTGGCCACCGGAATGTCCCCGCCGCGATCGGGACCGAACCGTTCGAACAGCTGTCGGTTGTGGTCCCGCAGCGCGCCGGCGTGAATCTGCATCACCAGACCATCCTCCAGCGACAGCCGGGCCATTTCCATCAGGAGGTGGCCCGTAAAGCGCCGTTCGTCCGCCGGTGTCACGTCGCCCTGCCGCGCCCGCTGATACAGGACTTCCATCTCCTTCGGCGGAAGCCAGGTGGTGTAGGGCTCGAGCACCGCGTGATCGGTGGCCGTGGCCCCCATGCGCTTGAAGAAGGTGCGGCGATCCTCCAGGGCGTGCAGGAACTCGGCGTAGTCCACCAGGGGCGCGCCGTGCTCCCGCCCCAGCCCCTCCAGCTCGGCGGGCCACCCGGGAGAGGCGATTTGGAACACCGCATCGGGGCGGAAGCAGGGAATGACCCGTCCCTTCCACCCGGACTCGCGGATGGCGTGGTGGTGCTGCAGCGGATCGCTGGCTTTGTCGGTGGTGGCGAGGACCTCGATGCCGAACCGCTCGAACAGCGCCCGGGGCCGGAACTCGAGGGAGGCGAGCTTCTCCGTGATTTCGTCGTAGATCCGCGGCCCCGTCTCGCGAGACAGGCGGTCGCCGACGCCGAAGACCTCGTGCAGCTCGTAATCGAGCCAGGCGCCGGTGGGCGTGCCGCGGAACAAATAGTAGTGGTCTGCGAACCGCTGCCACACGTTGCACGGATCGGTCTCGACGGGCGCTCCATCCCGGCGCGGCACCCCCAACGCCTCGAGCGGGACGCCGCACGCGTACAACAGCCGCAGGATGTAGTGGTCGGGCTGGACGATCAGCGCCGCGGGCTCGGGGAAGGGCTCGTCCCGGGCCAGGATCTGGGGATCCACGTGACCGTGGGGCGAGACGATGGGCAGCCGGCGCGTTTCGTCATACAGCTCGCGCGCGACGCGGCGCACCGCGGGATCGGGATCGAAGAAGCGGTCTCGGTCGAGGACGGCGGTCACGGGCCTACACGGCCGGCGCCCAGCCCGGCGCGTACTCCCGCTGCCAGTAGCCCATCGCCTCGTCGTCTCCCTCGATCCGTCCGGACTGTGGATCGGTGCGGAGCGCGCGCCCCGTCCACTGCGCGATGTTCCCGAGGTGGCAGAGCAGCACGCTCGTCGCTCCCTCCTCGATCGGCTGCCGCAGCGCGGCGCCGGTGCGAATCGCGGCCACGAAGTTGTCGATGTGCAGGGCCGTCATGGCGTCGTCGGCCCCGGTGTTGAGGCCGTCCCCCGTCCGCGCGGCGAGGGACGACTTCACCACCTTCTCCTTGAGATCGTACATGGTGTAGCCGTCGCGGTCGAGCACCACGCTGCCGGCCGTGCCCAGGATGGCCGTGCCGCGCGCGCGGCCGTACGTGGTCAGGCCGTTGCAGCTTTGCCCCTGCCAGATGATGGTCTTCCCGCCCGCGAACTCGAAACAGGTGTCCTGCGTATCGGGGAACTCCCAGTCGTCGGTGAAGTGATAGCGGCCGCCGACGGACGAGACGCGCGTGGGGTAGCGCACGCCCAGCGCCCAGCGGGCCACGTCGATCTCGTGCGTGCCGTTGTTGCAGATCTCGCCCGTGCCCCAGCGCCGGAACCAATGCCAATTGTAGTGAATGACGTTGTCGCGGTACGGGGTATGGGGCGCCGGGCCCTGCCACAGCTCGTAGTCCAGGTTCGCGGGGACGGGCACCGCGTTCCCGCGGCCGATCGGGCCCCTCGTGTTGGCATACCAGGCGCGCGCGAGGTAGGGCTGCCCGATGGCGCCTTCCTTGATTGCCTGCACGATGTCGATCGAGCGGGGCGCGGAGCGCTGCTGCGTCCCCATCTGCACTACGCGTCGGTGCTTGCGCTGCGCCTCGACGAGTAGCTCGCCTTCGCGCGGGTTGTGCCCGCACGGCTTTTCGAGGTAGACGTGCTTCCCCGCCTGCAGCGCGAGCAGCGCGGCGGGGGCGTGCCAGTGGTCGGGCGCCGCGATCACGAGCGCGTCCACGTCCTTGTCCTCAAGCGCCTTGCGGAAGTCGCCGAGCCCCTTAGGAGATTTGCCCTGGACTTGGGCGACGGCGGAGACGCCCTTGGCGAGCACCAGCGAATCGACGTCGCACACGTAGGCCACGTCGGCGTGGGTCGTCCGGGCGAAGCCGCGCGCGAGCACGGTGCCGCGTCCGTTCACGCCCATGACCGCGACGACGACCTTGTCGTTGGGAGAATCGGCGAGGCCGAAGAGCGGCGACCGCGTGGCCGCGAGGCTGAACCCGGCCGCCGAGGCGGTTTTCAAGAATTTTCGACGCTTCATAGGTCCCGAACCTTGATGTTGCGGAAATAGACTTCGTCCCCGTGGTCTTGAAGGACCAAGTGCCCCTTCCGGCGTGTGGCGAACCCGGGGATCGAGCGGTACTTGCTCGCCGCGAGGGCGGAGTCCAGGCGCGCCGTGCCCAGGTCGAACTCGAGCAGCTTCTCGCCGTTCAGCCAGTGCTCGCCGTGGTTGCCCCGGAAGACGAGCATAGACTGGTTCCACTCGCCCACAGGATGGACATGCGTGGGCCGGCTCGGCGCGATGAGGTCGTACAGGGCGCCGGCGCGATGCGTCGCCAGCTTGCCGTCCACGTGCCGGTCATCGTCCAGGATCTGATATTCGAATCCCAGCGCCGCATGGTTCGGCGCCTCCTTGACGGAGAGCTCCTCGGAGACGTTGTACTTGAGGCCGCTGTTCGCGCCGGGGGTCACCTTCCACTCCCAGGTCAGCTCGAAGTCGCCGAACGTGTCCACCGTCATCAAGTCACCGCCATACAGCGGCTGCCCGTCAGGCAGCTTCGGGACGTTGCCACTGGCGATCTTCTTGATCGTCCCGGCGTCGACCTGCCAGTGCGCTGTGGGCACGCTGTCGTAGCCCAGCCCGCGCCACCCGGCGAGCGTGCGACCGTCGAACAGCAGACGCCAGCCGGCGGCCCGCTCCGCGGCGGTCAGGGAGGGGACAGCGGTTTGCGTCTGGGCGCCGAGCCCGGAGCCGTAGGCCGCCAGGGCGAGGACCCACCATCGAGCCTTGATCATATCCAGTCCACTCCGCAGAGACTCACAGGTTGCCGCGCTTCAGCTCCCCCACCGCGTAGTCGCAGGCGCGCGCGGTGAGCGCCATGTAGGTGATCGAGGGGTTCACGCACGACGAGCTCGCCATGCATGCGCCGTCGGTCACGAACAGATTGGGGACGTCGTGCGTCTGGTTGTAGGCGTTCAACACCGACGTCTTCGGGTCGCGCCCCATGCGGGCCGTGCCCATCTCATGGATGCCCAGCCCCGGCTCGGCGCCGAGACCGCCTTCTCGATGAGCGTCATAGGTGCGTACGTCCTTGACTCCCGCGGCCTCGAGCATTTCGCCGGCCGACGCCGCCATGTCCTTCCGCATGGCGAGTTCGTTGTCGCCCCAGGTACAATGGATGCGGAGCACGGGGATCCCGAACTCGTCGGTTTGATCGGAGAGCGCCGCGAAGTTGTCCTCACGCGGCAGACATTCGCCGAACCCCGTCATGCCCATCGACCAACCGCCCGGCTCTTGCAGCCGGTGCTTGAGCTCCACACCGAACCCGGCCTCGCCGCCTCCCCGACCCCAACCTTCCCGTCCGGCACCGCCCTGATAGCCGAAGCCCCGCACGTAGTCGCGGCGCGAGGCATCGTCACCCAGGTTGCGGAAGCGCGGGATGTAGATGCCGTTCGGACGGTTGCCCTGGTAATAACGGTCCAGCAGGCCATCGATGCGGCCGCGCGCCCCGACCAGGAAATGATGGTCCATCAGATAGTGACCCAACACACCGCTCGAATTGGCCAGGCCGTTCGGGAACCGCGACGACGTGGAGTTGAGGAGGATTCGGGCGGTGCCGAGCGCGGAGGCGCAGACAAACACCACACGGGCGTAGTACTCTCGGGTCGCTTTGGTGTTCGTGTCCACGACGCGGACGCCCGTGACGCGGTTCTTGTCCGCGTCGTACAGCACCGAATGCACGATGCTGTTCGGCACGATGGTGAGCCGCCGCGTGGCCTGGGCCGCCGGTAGCGTGGACGCCTGACTCGAGAAGTACGAGCCGGTCGAGCAGCCGCGCTCACAGGGGCCGCAATAGTGGCACGGCAACCGACCATGCAAGGGTTGCGTGAGGATCGCCACGCGCCCGATGGTCACGTGCCGGCCCGGAAACGCCCGCTCGATCCCGGCCTTCACGAGCTTCTCGCCGGCGTTCATCTCCATGGGGGGCTGGAACTCGCCGTCGGGGAGCTGCGGCAGCCCGAGCTTCTCGCCGCTCACGCCGATGAACCGCTCCACGTAGCTGTACCAGGGCGCGATGTCCGGGTAGCGGATCGGCCAATCTACGCCGTGCCCGTCGCGCAGATTCGCCTCGAAGTCCAGATCACTCCAGCGATAGACCTGGCGGCCCCAGATGAGCGACTTGCCGCCGACCTGGTCGCCCTGAATCCAGGTGAAGGGCTTCTCTTCGACGTAGGGGTGCTTGTGGTCGTTGACGAAGAAGTGCTTGTTCGACTCGCGGAACTGGTTGGTGCGCGCCTGGATCGGATATTCCTCGGCGCCCTTGGTGCCCACCGAGAGCCGTGCGTTGCGAAGCGGCAGCTCCCAGGTCGGCTTGTGCTCGGTGATGTAGTCCTTGCGATGGACCACATTGCGCCCGCGCTCGATCACCAGCGTGCGCAGTCCCTTCTCGGTCAGCTCTTTTGCCGCCCAACCGCCCGTGATGCCGGAGCCGATCACGATCGCGTCGTAGGCGCTCATGACCATTCCCTCCCCCCGCTCGCCGGGAACGGGATGTCGCCGCGATAGACACCCATCGGGTTGACACGCAGCTCTCGCGACGCCCCGGTCTCCGACGTGTAATAGCCGACGAGCGTCACTTCCTTCATCCGCCGGAAGAACCAGGTCTCGGGAGGCCGGGCGGAGTCGATCCGCACGGGCGGGTACGCTGCCTCGTCCATGGCCGTGAGCAGCGCGACCTGCTGCTCCGGCGTGCACGCGATGAAAGTCTTGCCCTGGGCCGCCTGCGCCCGCGCGTCCACGTCCGCCAGGCCCGCCAGGAAACGGTCGCGCTCCTCCGTCGGGTAATGATCGGAGAGCAGCGTATCCACGAAGCGGTGGACGCCGGCGCCGCGGGCGCCCGGCGTGTCGGTCTGGGGAATGATGTGCTCGGCCATGGTCGCGACGAGCTCCAGCTGGGCGGCGCTCAGGGTCCGGGGCCCCCACTGCGGCGAGGCCGCCCACGCGCGTCGCGTGGCCGTGCTCAGAACGCCCGCTACGGTCGGAGCGGAGATGGCGCCGCCCAACAGCATCGCTACCTGCTGAAGCGCCTGGCGGCGACTGATCGAAGCGCGGTTCACAGCGTCACTCCTTCCTTTCCAGATGGCGATCTCGCCGTACGGGTCAAGAATGTGGGCTGCGGCGAGCGGCGTCGAGCCCGGCGAGCGCGCCCCGCATATAAGCGAACGACTGCTTCATCCCTGGCAGCGGGTCGTCGACGTCGATCTCGTACTCCAGGTTGACGTAGCCCCGATACCCGATGGTCTCGAGCTGCTGAAGGATCGCGGCGATGGGGATGACGCCCTCGCCGACGATGCACTGACTCGCAGCGGTCGTCGGGTCCCGCAGATCCTTGGCGTGCATGTCGAGTACTCGCGGGCCCGCGTCCGCGATCGCCTGCACGACGTCCGTGCCCGTCCGCACAGTGTGCCCGATGTCGATGCACAATCCCATCCGGCGATCCATGTTGCGCACGTGTTTCAGTGCGTCATACGGGGAAGGGAACCGCTTGTCCTCCGGGCCGTGGTTGTGGATGGCGACCTTGATGTCGTACTGCTTGGCGAACCGCTCGATGCGCGGCAGGGTCTGCGCGTCGGCGTGCGCGGCGATCAGCGGCATGCCGGCCGCCTTGGCGTACGCGAAGTACTTCCCCACGTCCTCGTCGGTATCCTGCTCGAAGGTGATCACACCACCGCCCACGATGTGCAAGCCCGCACCCTCGATGTCGCGCCGCGCGGCGGCCAGCTCCTCGGGCGACAGCTCGTAGGGCAGGTGCACGGACTTGAGGTTGATATACGGCGTGCCGAGCGCCTTCACCATCTCGATCGCCTTGTCGCGGGGGAAGTTCCGGAGCGAGTAGCTCGCTACGCCCAACAGCAGGGGGGTGGGGGGCGCGGAAGGCCTCACCCCCTGTCCCCCTCTCCACAATGTGGAGAGGGGGAACGAGGGGGCGAGGCTCACGCCGGCCACGCCCGCGGCGGTGGCGGTGAGGAAGGCTCGTCGCGGCACGGATTGGTCGGGCATTGTCAGTACCTCGTGGCGGTTCATCCGGTGGTCGCGGGCTCGAGCCGCGGGGCGAGCAAGTGAATGATGGTCCAGGCCGAGACGTAGGCCAGCCCGCAAACGATGAAGATGGGCGTGTAGTCGTTGCCGTTGCCTTGGAGAATCCGGCCGGTGACGCGCTGGAACGCCCAGCCGCCTATGCCGCCGGCGAACGCGCCGATCCCAACCACCGAGCCCACCGCGGCCCGCGGGAACATGTCGCTCGCCAGCGTATACACGTTGGCAGACCACGCCTGGTGCGCCGCCGCGGCGACGCTGACCATCAGGACCGCGGTCCACATACTCCCCGCCAGTGGCGCCAGCACCGTCGGCATGATCAGGAGCGCCATGGCGAGCATCGTGGTCTTGCGCGCCCGATTGACCGTCCAGCCGCGCTTGATCAGGGCGCCCGAGAGCCACCCTCCGCCGATCGATCCGACATCGGCCACCACGTACACGACGACGAGCGGGAGCGCCACCTGCGCCAGCCTGATCCCGTACCGGGAGTCCAGGAATTTCGGGAGCCAGTACAGGTAGAACCACCAGATCGGATCGGCCAAGAGCTTCCCCGCCGCGACCGCCCACGTCTGCCTGAACCCGAGCAGGCGGATCCACGGTACGCGGGCGCTCTCGAGGTCGGGCGGGTCGCTGCGGATATGTGCCAGCTCGTCCCTCGAAATGCGGGGATTCGACTCGGGACTGCGGTACACGGCGAGCCAGAGGAGCAGCCACAAGAACCCGAGCGAGCCCGTCGCGATGAAGGCCCACTGCCAGCCCCACGTGAGCGCGATCCAGGGGACGAGGAGGGGTGTGATAATCGCACCGGTGTTCGTCCCCGCGTTGAAGATGCCGGTCGCGAGCGCCCGCTCCTTCTTGGGGAACCACTCGGCGACGGCCTTGATGGCGCCGGGAAAATTTGCCGACTCGGCCACGCCCAGCAGGGCGCGCGCGGCGGAAAACACGGCCGTCGTGCGGGCGAACGCGTGCCCGATGGCAGCGAGGCTCCACGCGATGACGGCCGCCGCGAATCCGCGCCGCACGCCTATCCGGTCGAACAGCCGCCCCGCTGCGAGGAACCCGAAGGCGTAAGGCAAGGTGAACCACGAGACCACGTCGCCATAGGCGGCCTCGGACCACCCGAGCTCGCGCTGCAGGGTGGGGGCGAGGATGCCGAGGACCTGGCGGTCGACATAGTTGACAGTCGTGACCACGAACAGCAACGCGCACACCGTCCACCGGTACCCGATCCCCTGGGGGGCGACCGCCGTGCTCACCTGTCGCTCCGGGAGAGCGCTTCCCAGAGACCTTGCAGGTACGTCACGCCGAGCGCCCGATCGTACAGCCCGTATCCAGGGCGCCCCGTTTCGCCCCAGATCATGCGGCCATGATCGGGGCGCATCGGACCCGCGAAGCCGACGTCTCTGAGAGCGGACAGGACCTGGAACAGATCCACGCTGCCGCAGGTCGAGGGATGAGCGGTCTCGTGAAACCGGCGCTCACCCGTGATCCGGACATTGCGGCAGTGCGCGAAGTGGATGCGGCCTCCCAGACGAGGCACCATGGCCGGCAGATCGTTCTCGGGGCTCGCGCCGAGCGAGCCGGTGCAGAACGTCACGCCGTTCGCCGGGCTGTCCACCAGCGCCACGAGGCGCTCGAGGGCTCGGGCATTGGTGATGATCCGCGGCAGTCCAAAGATGGGCCAGGGAGGATCGTCGGGGTGGATCGCCAGCCGGACGCCGGCCTGGTCGGCGACCGGCACGACGCGCTCCAGGAAGTACGCGAGACTGTCCCACAGGCGCTCCGCGTCCACGTCGCGGTAGGCGGCGAGCAGCGCTTGGAGATCGGCGGGCTGGTACGCCGTGGCCCACCCCGGGAGCGCTCCGGTTCCGCGCGACAGATCGATGGCGGCGAGCGCCCGGTCGTCGTACGCGAGCGTCGTGGACCTGTCGGGCAGCCGCATGGCGAGGTCGGTGCGTGTCCAGTCGAAGACCGGCATGAAGTTGTAGCACAACACGGGTATGCGGAGCTCGCCCATACTCGCGATGCTGGCGCAGTAATTGTCGATGAGCCGATCGCGCCCGGGGCGCCCCAGCTTGATGTCCTCGTGCACCGGGATGCTCTCGACGACGGCGAGACTAAGCTCAGCGTCCTCGATCTGTGCCTTGAGCGTGCCGAGGCGCGCGCGGCTCCACGGGTCGCCCACCGGCACGTCGTACAGCGCGCTCACGATGCCTGTGACACCGGGGATCTGTCGAATGTGGGCGAGCGGGATCGAGTCGGCGGCGCCGAACCAGCGGAAGCTCGGGATCATGTCCGGAGCAGCTCCTCGACCTCCCGGACGCTGGCGCGGCTGAAGTCGCCGGCCACGGTGAGTTTCAGCGCACTCGCCGCCACGGCGAACTCGAGCGCCGCGGCCGGTGCGTCCCCGCCGACGAGGCGCGCGATGAGCGCCGCGGCGAAGCTGTCGCCACCGCCCACCCGGTCCACGACGTCCACGCAGTGTCGGCGGCTCTGTGCGAACGAGGGGGTCTCCGCATCGTACAGTACGGCACTCCAGCCGTGCCGTCGGGGCCCGAGGATCTCGCGTCGCGTGAGCGCGACCCGCTTGACCCCGCAACGGTCCGCGAGCCGCTTCGCGAGCTCCCGCGCGGGCTCGGGCGTCGCGAGCGAGGTGTCGTCGGCCTCGATCCCGAGCATGGCTCGCACGGCCGTTGGGTTGGCGATCAAGACCGTCGCCTGTCGCGCCAGGGGCTCGACCAGCGGTCGTGGGTCGCGGTCGCGCCACAACGCCTCGCGGTAGTTCAAGTCGAAGCTGACCGGTATGCCCTGGGCACGCGCACAGGCCATCGCGGCCGCGAGCGCGGCGGCCGGCCCGTCGCCCAGCGCGGGGGTGATCCCCGAGGCGTGGAACCAGTCGGCGCCCGCGAGCACCCCAGGCCAGTCGATGGAACGCGGCTCGATGCGGGCCAAGGCAGAGCCCGCGCGGTCGTACACGACGCGCATGGCACGCGGATCGGCGCCCGGCTCCACGAAGTAGATCCCCAGGCGCTCGCCGCCGCGCGCGATCCATTCGGTGCCGACGCCTTCTCGCTCGAGCGCCGCCACGCCGGCGTCCCCGATGGGATTGTCGGGAACGCGCGTGACATAGTCGCATCGCACGCCGAAATGGCTCAGGGCGACCGCCACGTTCGCCTCCGCGCCGCCAAAGCACGTGATGAGGTCGCTCGACTCGAACAGTGTTTCCTCACCGGGTGGGCTGAGCCGCAACAGCAGCTCGCCGAACGTGACCGCCCGCGTCACGGCGCGTCGCCCGGGCGGTGCCGGGCCTGGGCGACGCACTCGACGAACGACCGGGCGCGCGCCGTGAGCTCCGCCGTCGCGTCGTCGGCCAGCAGGGCGGCGCTTGTGAGCGCGCTTCCCACGCTCACCGCGGCGGCGCCGGCGCGAATCCAGTCCCCGGCGTTCTCGAGCGTCACCCCGCCCGAGGGCACGAGCCGCAGGAACGGCAGCGGCGCGAGCAGGTCGCGGATGTAGCCGGGACCGACCGCCGAGGCGGGAAACAGCTTCACTACCGGCGCGCCCGCGCGCCACGCTTCGAGGATCTCGGTCGGGGTGAAGGCGCCGGGCATGCACGGGACTTCGCGGTCGCGGCACGCGCGGATCACGGCCGGATTGAGGGCCGGGCTCACCACGAAGCGCGCGCCGGCATCGATGACGTGGCGAGCGGCGGATTCGTCGAGCACGGTGCCCGCGCCGATGACGCACCCCGCGAGCCCCTTATCGGAGGCGAGGTCGGCGATCGCGTCGATCGCGCCCGGCGTGGTCAGGGTGACCTCCACTCCGCCCACGCCGCCCGCCGCCAGCGCGCGGGCGGCGGGACCCAGCCGGACCGGCTCGGACACCCGAACAACCGCGATCACACCGCTCTGGAGCAGCGGATCGAGCTCGGGGCGAGGCGTCGTGGCGAGGGTCATCGTCATGTCCGGCCGGTGGCCGTGCGCTCCGGCATACCGCGCAGCGCCTCGAGCGCGGCGTCCACCCCGTCACGCTCCAGCAGCAGCAGCCAGCGCGTCGTGGCCTCGAGGAGCCCCGGCAGCTCGGCCAGATTGACGCCCCACAAATCCGTGTCGGCCAGCGCACTGGCGGCGAGTCCTGGCAGCGCGGTCGCCGTCCGCCAGTGCCGCTCGATCAGCGGCAGATCGGCGTCGCCGGCGGGATGTGAGCGGGCCCACCGCAGATAGGCCGCAAGGCCCAGGGCCAACCCTTGCGGTGCCGCGCCCCGCTTCCGGGCGAACCCTGTGAGCGACGGCACCACGCGAAGCCGCAGCTTCGCCGTCTGGTTGGCGGCGATCACCTGCCACTCGTGGTCGAGCCACGGGTTGCGAAAACGATCGATCACCGTTTCGGCGAACGCCAGCGCGGCATCGGCCGTCAGGTCCGATGCGGGCAGGATCTCCTCGAACAGGATGTGGCGGAGGAAGGCACCCAGGCGCGGATGCTCGGCGGCCTCTCGCACCGTCCGCACGCCCGCGAGGAGCGCGAGCGGCGCGGTCGCGGTGTGCGCGCCGTTCAACAGTCGCAGCTTGCGCTCCCGGTAGAAACCGATGTCGGGCGCGATGATCACCGATTCGGGGAGGACGTCGATCGCAAACGTTGCCCGCAGCTCGGCGGGATCGGCCTCGATCGCCCAAAGGGCGTGCGGCTCTGTGACGGTGAGGAGGGCGTCGGCGTACCCGAGACGCCGCTCGAGGGCCGCGCGCACGTCTGGGGCGGGCATGCCAGTCGTGATCCGGTCCACGAGCGAAGAGCAGAACCGCACCCGCCGCCCGAGCCATTCGCGGAACTCGGGCCCTTGCTCGAGTCCGTCGGCCAGGCCCTCGACCATCGCGGCGAGACGTGGCCCGTTGTCGTCCACCAGCTCCGTGGGAATGACGAACACTTGCGGACCGTCGGGCAAGCGCGCGAAACGTGTATGCAGGAGGTCCGTCAACCTGGCTGGGAAGCTCGCGTCGAGGCGAAAGCCCGCCTCCGTCACGTTGCTCACGATCACCTGCAGCTCAGGTCGCGCGACCAGGTCGCGCACCGCGTGCCACTCGGCGTCCGCGACCAGTGCGCGCGAGATCGCGCCGACCAGTCGTGTCCGCTCGACCGGCGCTCCGTGCTCGAGCCCGCGCTCCACCAGCGTGAACAGGCCGTCCTGCGCGTTGATGGCGCGTGCCTGGCCCTGCGGCGTGCTCTGAATGACGGCGACGCGGCCGGAGAACGCGCCCGCCGAATTCGCGGCGTCGACGGACGCGGCGCACAGGGCGCGCAGCAGCATGCCGGTGCCGAACTGCAGCACGCGCTCCGGGAGGCGCTCCCGGCGGTAGGCGCCGGTCGGCCAGTGCGCGGCACACAGGCGAGGGAATCCGGCTCTGCTAGGGTGCACCGTCCCAGCGGCGGCGAAGGAGGAGAGGGAGGGGGCACGGTCGCATGTAGGGCTCCGAGGCTTTTGCGCAGGAAACGTGCCCCCAAACCGTGCGCCTGTCCAATCTTCCACGATGGGCGTTGGTGGGTAGGTTTGGGGCACCCTCAACCTCGCGCTCTGCCACCATGGTTTCAGCCGCGGTTCGCCGGTTCCTCGGCGTTTGCGCCGTCGTTCAGCTCGCCGGGCCCCTGGTCGCCCAAGGCGTTGAGGCCCCGCCGCTCACTGTCCATGCCATCTGGGGCTCGCGCGAGTTCGCGAGCGATCTGGTAGACGTCGTCTGGATGAAGGACGGCAAGGCGTACACGGCCGTCGAGGAAGACGGCTCCGGCAACAGCGATCTGTACCGGGTCGATGCTCTGACGGGGATGAAGCAGCTGCTGGTCCGCGGCGCCGACCTGGTCCCGCCCGGAGGTGGGAAACCGATCGCGATTGAGGAGTACCGCTTTTCCACGGATGGCTCGAAGCTCCTCGTCTTCACCAATTCGGCACGGGTCTGGCGTCAGAACACGAAGGGGACGTTCTACGTGTGGGACTTCGCCGGGAAGCGCCTCCTGCCGGTGAGCGCCCGGACCGGCTATCAGCAGTTCGCCAAGTTCTCGCCCGACGCGCGGTGGGTCGGCTTCGTCCGCGACAATAACATCTACGTGACCGACCTCGCTACCGGCGCCGAGACGGCGCTCACCACCGACGGCGGCGAGAACGTCATCAACGGCACTTCCGACTGGGTGTACGAGGAGGAGCTCGACCTGCGTGACGCCTTCCGCTGGAGTCCCGACGGGCGGCGTATCGCGTTCTGGCGGTTCGACCAGACGGCCATCCGACCGTTCTATCTGGTCGACCATGACTCGCTTTATCCGGCCCTGGTACCGGTGCGCTACCCCAAGGCGGGCACGACGAACTCCACGGTGAAGATCGGCGTGACGGAGGTGGCGACCGGCCGCACGTCGTGGGTCGACCTCGGCGCCGACAAAGACAGCTACGTCGCGGCGATGGATTTCGCCGATTCGCCAAACGACCTCTGGCTCACGCGCCTCAACCGCCACCAGAACCGGCTCGACCTGCTGCTCGCGGACGCAACGAGCGGCGCGTCCCGGGTGATCATGAGCGATACCGATTCGGCGTGGGTCGACGCCAACCAGCCCCGCTGGATCGCCGGTGGCAGGCAATTCCTGTTCGTCTCCGAGCGGGATGGCTACGACCAGGTCTATCTGTTCAATCGAGACGGCTCGTTGGTCCGGCGCGTCACCCCCGGTGGGTGGGATGTATTCGAGCTGCTTGGCGTGGACGAGCAATCCAAGATGCTGTACTTCACCGGTGCCATCGACGGGCCGCTCGCCCGGCCGCTGCTCCGGGTCGGTCTCGACGGGAAGGGGCTGGCGCGGATTTCGACGGAGCCGGGCACGCACGGCGTTCGGTTCAATTCGACGTTCCAGATGTACGTCGACACCTATTCGCGGGCCGGTGTGCCCCCGGTCCAGACGCTGCGGCGCGCCGACGGGAAGCTCGTCCGGCCGTTGACCGGCAACCTGGCGCTGGTGCGCAAGGTGGACGCGCTGCGCCTCCGAGCCCCGGAGTTTCTCAAGGTCCCGACACCCGGTGGCGTGGAGCTCAACGCCTGGATCATCAAGCCGCGGGACTTCGACCCGGCGAAGCGTTACCCATTGCTACTGTTCGTGTACGGCGGGCCGGGCTCGCAGACCGTCACGGACGCGTGGGGGGGCGCACAATACCTCTGGCATCAGATGCTCGCCCGGGATGGGTACCTGGTGGCGAGCGTGGACAATCGCGGGACGGGCGGGCGCGGCGCGAGGTTCATGAAGATGACCTACCTGCACCTCGGCCGGTACGAATCGGCCGACCAAATCGCGGCGGCGCGCTGGTTCGGCCAGCAGCCCTTCGTCAGTGCGGATCGGATCGGGATCTGGGGGTGGAGCTACGGCGGGTACATGACCTCGCGCACCGTGTTTCTGGGTGGGGGTGTGTTCAAGGCGGCGATCGCCGTGGCGCCCGTCACGGACTGGCGCTTCTACGACACGATCTACACCGAGCGTTACATGCGCACGCCTCAGGAGAACGCGACCGGCTACGACGAGAGCGCATCGCTCACCTACGCCGACAGCCTCAAGGGCAGCTTCCTACTGGTGCACGGCACGGGCGACGACAACGTGCACTTCCAGAACAGCGAGCGCCTGGTGGACCGCCTCGAGGCCGCGAACAAGCAGTTCGACATGCGGATCTACCCCAACAAGACCCACTCGATCGCCGGCGGCAACACGCGAGAAAACCTGTACGGGCTGTTCACGTCGTGGCTGAAGGCCCACCTGTAGGGCCCCAGTTCGCGCGCCTCGGGCGGAGGGCGCTTGCCGTCCTCACGTTGATCAACCTGTTCAACTACCTGGACCGGTGGATCGTCGCCGCGCTTGCCGAGAGCATGAAGCACTCGGAGCTCCGGCTCTCGGACACGCAGCTCGGGTCGCTCATGACCGGCTTCATCATCGTGTACATGATCGCGGCGCCCTTGTTCGGCTCGCTGGGCGACGCGCGGTCCCGGACACGTCTGCTCGGCCTTGGCGTCGCGATCTGGAGCGTGGCGACGGCGCTCGCGGGCCTGGCGACGAGCTACGCGTCGCTGTTCGCGGCCCGAGCCGCGGTGGGTGTCGGTGAGGCGGCCTACGGCACGATCTCACCCGCGCTCCTGGCCGACTACTTCCCCCGCGAGCGACGTGGCCGGGTATTCGCTGTTTTCTTCGCCGCGATCCCGATCGGCTCGGCGCTCGGATACATCGTGGGTGGGCTGGTCGATCATTACTTCGGGTGGCGGCAGGCGTTCTTCGTCGCGGGCGTGCCCGGACTGGTGCTCGCGGCACTGGCGCTGCGCCTGTACGATCCGCCGCGCGGCGCGCAGGACGCCGTGGGCGCCGCGATCCCGGGCGGCCACGGCCCGTCGCTGGGCGGTGCCGCGCGCGCGGCGTACGCCGCGTTGCTTCGGAATCGCCCCTATGTCCTCACGGTCCTGGGCTATGCCGCCTACACGTTCGCCATAGGCGCGCTGGCATTCTGGACCCCCTCGTTCCTCGAGCGTGCGCGGGGGATTCCCAAGGCGCAGGCGACCGTACAGTTCGGCGCGATTGTGGTGGTCACGGGATTCATCGGGACGTACGCGGGAGGCTGGATCGGCGACTACTTCCTTCGTGTCTCGCGGCAGGCGTACCTCTGGGTCTCGGGGGTGGTCACGCTCCTCGCCGTGCCGCTCACGCTGGTCGCGCTCGCCGCCCAGCAGGCCGCCGTCTATTGGCCGGCCATCGTGGCGGCGGAGCTGTGCCTGTTCGCCTCCACCGGCCCGATCAACTCTGCGATCGTCAATGTGGTCTCACCGCACATGCGGGCCACGGCGGTGGCCTTGAGCATCTTCACGATTCACCTCTTGGGCGACGTCCCCTCTCCGTCCCTCGTCGGGGCGCTGTCTGACGCCCGCTCGCTGGGCGAGGCCGTGCTGATCATTCCGTTGGCGGTGCTCGCGGGAGGCATCATCTGGACTTACGCCGCCTGGCGAGGGGGACGCGCCGGCGGCGAGCCGCCGCCGTGAGGGCGTTCTTCCGGGCGCTGTTCGGTCTGATCCTGCGCGTCTTCTTCCGCCGCATCGAAGTGTCGGGCGCCGAGCGCGTGCCCCAACGCGGTCCGGTGATCTTCGTGCTGAACCACCCGAGCGGGTTGATCGATCCCGCGTTCCTTCTGTGCCTCGCCCCGCGACGCGTCTCACTGCTCGCCAAGGCCCCGCTGTTCCGGATGCCGGTCATCGGATTCTTCTGTCGCGCGTTCGAGGCGATCCCGGTCCACCGGCGTCAGGACGCGGGCTCCGACCCCTCACAAAACCGCGAGACGTTCGACACGGCGCGCGCCGTGCTCGCCCGCGGCGGCGCGATTGCCATCTTCCCGGAAGGCGCATCGCACTCGGATCCCAAGCTCCGGCCGCTGAAGACGGGCGCGGCCCGTATCGCCTTCGGGGCCGCGGGCGCGCTCGCGGAAGCGTCGCCGATCCGGATCGTGCCCGCGGGCCTGTACTACCGGGCGAAGCGCACCTTCCGGAGCGCCGCGCTGCTGTATTTCGGAGAGCCGTTCGCGGTAGAGCCGGTCGCGCTCGCGCCGGGCGAGGAGCCGCCCGGGGCGCCCGTGCGCGAGCTGACTGCCCGGATTGAGCAGGCGCTGGCCGCCGTGACCCTCCAGGCGGAGCAGGCGGAGGCGCACGCGCTCGTGGACCGGGCGCACCGCATCGTCAGCGCCCAGGACGATGCGCCGGCCAGTCCCCCCTCCCTCGTGGACGAGTTCGCGCTGCGACGCCGGTTGCTGGCAGGGTACGACGTGGTGCGGGCGCAGTGGCCTGAGCGATTCGCGGCCCTGGCGACTCGGATCGACCGTTACGAGGCCGCGCTCGCCGCGGCGGGGCTCGATCCGCGGCAGCTCGCGCCCGGTCGCTTCACGCTCGGCCGCGTGGCCGGGTACGTCGGCAAGGCGGCGCTGGTCCTGCTGCTCCTCCTGCCCGCCGCGCTGGTGGGCGTCGTCGTGCATTATCCGGCCTACCGGGCGGTCGGGTTCGTCGCGACCGGGATGGCCAAGGGAGCGGAGGATGCGCTCGCGAGCATCAAGGTGCTCGCCGCGATGCTGCTGTTTCCGCTCACGTGGACCGGCGTGGCGGCGGGCGTCTGGCGGTGGCGGGGCATCGAGGCGGGGGTGCTGGCGTTCGCGCTCGCGCCGCTCACCGCGTACGCCGCGCTGGTGTTCTTCGAACGGCTCGACCGCATCATCGGCGGGGCGCGGGCGCTCAGTCTGTTCGTGTTCCGGCGGTGGGCATTCCTGCGGCTCTTGGCCGAGCGCCACGCGATCCGGGAGGAGATTGTGGCGCTGGGGCGGGCGGTCGAAACGTAGGGGCGCAGCATGCTGCGCCCCTACTGACACGATCGCATCCCGCAGTTCCCTACCGCCAGGTTTTCACCTGCTCCACGAAAGCCTCAGCTAGACGGCTCCGGTCGGCGGTGTGCTCCAGGGCTCGCCCCAAGTTGGTATGGAATGCTGCGACCGTCGAATCGATCTCGATCGCCCGGGCGAGCGGCCCGAGCGCGTCCTCGAACCGACCCTGACCGATGTACACCTTGGCCAGGTTGTTCATCGACCAGGCGTCACGCTCGTCCAGCACGATCGCCTTCTTGAACGCTTCAATCGCGCCGCTCGAGTCGCCGAGCTCGCGCTTCACCCGGCCGAGCAGGCGGTAGCCCTCGTTCGACGCGGAATCGATCTTCACTACCTCCTCGACGTAGGGGAGCGCCTCCTGTGCGTTACCCTGCTCGATCAGCACCCGGCTCAGGTTCAGGCGGCTCTTCACGTGGGTCGAGTCTTTCTCGAGCGCTTGTGTGAATGCGCGCACCGCGGCGTCGCGATCGCCCGTCTTCCAGGCCGAGAGGCCGAGCATGTAGAAGCCCCAGACGTTCTCTGGCTGCGCGCTGGTGTAGCTGGTGAACAACCGCACCGCGTCGTCGTAGCGCTTGTCGGCAAATGCCGCCTGGCCGCTTTCGAAGGACACGGGTCCTGGGGTGACGGGGCCCGTCGGGGTCGAAACGCCCGACGTCTCGGGCGACACGGTCGTCACTTCGGCCGCGTTCGCGTCGCCCGACTTGGAGTGCTTGTCCCCGCACGCGCCGGCGACAAACGCGGCGATGACGCACGGGATGATGGTGAGCTTCCGCATGAGATCCTCCTCCTGATAGGGCGCTCGGGAGAGCGCCGTTCGACCAGCGGTGGTTACCCGCTGTAAGGCAGGACGGAGGCCAGCAGTCAGTCTTCAGTGATCAATCGTCAGATCAAGGAGTTGCGTCTGCGGGAGAAGGGCCCCGTGTCCGGGCGGACACGGTTGCCGGGAAGCTCACGTGTCCGGGTCGACACGTCCCCGACTGATGTTATGGCGCCGCATGATCTTCAAGAGGCTGGCGTGATCGGCGAGCCCCAGCGCCTGCGCCGTCCGCGTGATGTGCCAGTCGTTGTGCTCGAGGGCCGCGACGATGATCCGGCGCTCGGCCTCCGCCCTGAGGGCTTGGAATGTAGTCGGTGCCGTGCCGGCGGCGATGCTCTGCGGACCCGCCCCTTCCCGGATGTCGGCGGGGATGTCGTCCACAGCGATCGCCTCGCCGTCCGTCGCGATGATCATCCGCTCGACGACATTCCGCAGCTCTCGGACGTTGTTCCGCGTCCAATCGTATCGCATCAGGCAGTCGAGCGCCGCCGGGTCGATCGTCTTGGGTCGCATGCCGAAGCGGGCGCAGGTCGCCGTGAGGAGATGCTCGACGAGTGCAGGGACGTCCGACAACCGCTCTCGGAGCGCGGGGACGCGGACTACGTGGACGTTGAGTCGGAAGTAGACGTCCTCGCGGAACCGGCCGGCTCGCACTTCGGCCTCGAGGTCGCGGTTCGTGGCGGCCACGACGCGCGCCGCCACGGCGACCGTCCGGTTCCCGCCGAGTCGGGTGATCTGTCGCTGTTCGAGGACGCGCAACAGTTTCGCCTGCGCCGCGGGCGGCAGCTCACCGATCTCGTCGAGAAACAACGTGCCGCCGGAGGCGGCTTCGAACGCGCCCTTGCGGAGCGCACCGGCGCCCGTGAACGCGCCCCGCTCGTGGCCGAACAGCTCGTCTTCCACCAGGTTCTCCGGGATGGCCGCGGCATTGAGCGCGATGAACTGCCCGGCAGGGTTCGCGCCCAGACGGTGCAGCTCCCGGGCGACGAGCTCTTTCCCCGACCCGCTCTCGCCCACGATCAGGACCGGGCTCGGGATCTTCGCGACGCGCCCGATCGCGTCCTTGAGCTCCTGCATCGCGGGGCTCGCACCGACGAGCGGGGCTTCGGAATCGAGGCGGTCCCGCAGGACGGCGAGCTGCCCCGCGAGGCGCTGCTGCTCGAGCGCGTGCTCGACCTCGTGGACCACACGTTCCATCGGCTCGGCCTTGTCGATGAAGCTCCGGGCGCCGAGCCGTATGGCCTCGGTGCAGCGGTCGTAGTTGCCCGTCCCGGTGTACACGAGCACCGGAATCCGGAGCCCGCGTCGCTCCATGGTCCGCAGCACTTCGAAGCCGTCCATCCCCGGCATTTCGAGGTCGAGGATGACGCAGTCCACCGCCTCCCGCTCGAGCAGGTCGAGCGCCGCGCGGCCTGAGTGCGCGACGAGCGCGTCGTAGCCGCCGACGCGCTTCAGGTCGTACGCGTATTGCTCCGCCATGGCGGGGACGTCGTCGACGACGAGGATCGCGCTCACGCGCCCTCGCCCGGCAGCTCGACGATGAACGTACTGCCCGCGCCGGGCTCGGTCTCCACGCGCAGCGCGCCATTGGCATCGAGGACGAGGCGCCGCACGATCGACAGACCGAGGCCCGTACCGCCGGGCTTCGTCGTGTAGAAGTCGTCGAAAGCGCGATTCAGCTCCTCTTGGGTCATCCCGTTGCCTGTGTCTGCGACGGTGATCCGCACGCCCCCTTGTCCGTTCGCCACGGTGGACACGGTGACGCGGCCGGCTCGCGCCGCCAGGCTGTCGAGGGCGTTCCCGATGAGGTTTTCGAGGATGCGCCGCAGGACGAGCGCGTCGGTGCGGGCGGGGGGCAGAGTTTCCGCGAGCTCCAGGCGGAGCTCTGCCTGCCCGGTACCGCTCACGCGGCTGATGGTCTCGCGCACGACCGCGTTCACATCGCACGACTCGCGGGCGGGTTGCGGGTAGAGGCGCGCGTAGTTGCTCGCGAGGTTCTCGAGATAGGAGATGCTCGACTCGACCGTCGCCTGGCGGTCGCGGAACGCGGCGGCGAGCCGGTCCGGGCTCTCGCCGGCGGCCTGACCGAGATGCCGGAACACGTTCCGGATGGGGATCAGGCCGTTCTTGATGTCGTGGTTCACCTGGCGCGCGAGGTCGCCCATCGCCAGCCGGCGCTCGGCCTCGCGCAGGCGCGCGGCACCGGCGCGCAGCCGCGTGGTCATGGCTCCGAGCAGGCGACTGAGCGCACCGATCTCGTCCCCCCGGTCGCTGTCGAACGCGACATCCAGCCGGTCCATGTCGACGTCGGCGGTCTTCGCCGCGAGCGCGGTCAGCGGCCGGCTGATCCGCGTCGACAGCCACGAGGCCAGGAGCAGGGCGATCAGCGCCGTGACGAGCACTGCGACGAGGAACGACAGCGCGACCCCGCGGCGCAGGGCCACGAGCGAGGCGAGCGAGTGCGAGACGACGATACGCGCGGGCAGGAGCCGGGCGGAGTCGCCGGCCGTCACGAACGGTACGGCCGCGGCGCTCACGACTTGCGTGGCCGGATCGGCGCCGGAGGACGTGTCGGGTGGGAGCGCGACCGCCACCGTCAGCTCGGAGTCGGGCGCGAGCCGCGCCAGAAAGCTCGAGTCCACGGCGATACCGCCGACGAGGGTGAAGCGTCGGCCGCCGAGGCGGAGCGAATCGACCCGCGCGAGCGCGAGGAAGGGCGCTTCCGCGCTGCGCGCCTCTACCAGCGCGGTGCCCGCCGGAGCCGCCGCCAGGAGGCGCGGCAGCGCAGGGTCGGACTGATCGTACTCGTTACGGAAATGGCCGGAGCTCACGATCCGGCCCGTCTCGTCCTGGATTTGCAGCAGCGAGAGCCCGGCGAGCCGCATGGCCTCGCCGGCGTAGTCGAGCAGGTAGCTGCGCTCGCCCCCCTGCAGCACGGCGACGCGGAACCGGTTGTCTCGGGCGATGGCGTCCCGCAGGGCGGCGAGCCGGAGCGCGATCCCTGCGCTCCGCTGGTCCAGGTCCGCGCGGATCACCGATACGAGCGCGGCCACCCGTTGCTGGTATTCCGCCGTCAGGCGGTTCGCCATCACCGCGCGAATCCGCAACCCGAACACGGTCAGGGGGACGAGCACCACCGCGCCGAATCCGAGGAGGAGACGGGCGCGAAAGGTCATGGCGGGGCGAGGCGGAGCGTGCCGTCCCAGTCGAGCGTCATCCGCGGGAGCCCGCGTCGGACGACGGCATGCGAGCGGACGTCGAGCAGTGGCTCGATGGTGGCGGCCGAGCTCCACGGCGGCAGCTCGAGCGCCGCACGGCACACGTCGTACACGCGCCGCCGCAGCTCGAGCACGTACGCGGCGTCGGTGCCCGTCCGGAGCGAGGATTCGAAGGCGCTCGCCGGGACGCCCGCCGCGACGGCACGCCGTCCCAGGGCGCCCAGACCCACGAGGCGGGCCGCGAGATCGGCGGCGCTCCGATCGCTCTGGTTGTAGACGATGCGGCGTCGCCGTCCGGCGGCCGCGAGTGTGTCGCGCCCCGCCTGAACGCCGCATGGCTGCAGCTCGGTGAACCAGAAGCGG
>Ga0209237_1000491_pt1 | contig 22369 bp, 27 predicted proteins | sample GraSoi013_1_40cm_2_FD_185820 | JGI IMG/M metagenome (GOLD analysis project Ga0209237, IMG submission 185820) | Grasslands soil microbial communities from the Angelo Coastal Reserve, California, USA - Sample 10_02_2013_1_40cm (SPAdes) (version 2) | ecosystem: Environmental > Terrestrial > Soil >... | reverse complement strand
CAGCACGGTTAACTGAGAGCGCGAGCAAAGCTCTTACAGGCCGAGGAGCACACGGCTGATAACCGTGGGGTCGAGAACCAGCACGGGAACCGGTCGACAGAGTTCAAATCTCTCCCGGCCCACCAAAGACCAGGCGAGCTACGGATGGTCGCCGAGTTCTCCGAACGCGAACTCCAAACTCTGATCGGGGCTGGTGTCAAAGTCTGGAACTCTCTTCAATAGTCCTGGAACCGTTCTCAGGTTGAAGTCCTCGGCCTGTATGCTTCTTTTCAGATCCTTTGGCGCCAGTGGGAACGAGACTGGAGCACCGGGTTCAGGTCTCAGAGAAAACGGGGCCGCAATAGTCTTCTGTAAGCCATTCTGGAAATAGTCAATGTAGACCTTCCCAGCTCGCTGAGCCTTGTTTCGGGAGGTTGAAACCATCTTTGGAGCCAGCCGCTCCAGCAGAACTCCTAGGAGCAAGACGAACCGTCGGATGATGTCGATCGAGTACCGGGGAATTATCGGGATCAGGAAATGAGTACCGTCCGCGCCCGAGGTCTTGATCATGTGCCGCAGCTTCATCTGGTTTAGTGCGGCGTGAACGGCCTCCGCAATTTCCAGCGAATCCTCGAATCCCGCAGGTGGGTGGGGGTCCAAGTCCACCAATACCATGTCATGGGACTCGACGTTTGGTGCGGATGCTAGAAACTGGTTGATCTCGATACAAGCCATGTTTGCCAGCCAAACTAAAGTCGCCTGATCATCGCAGACGACATGTCTGGCAGTCTTGTTCAGGCTCTCCGATCTTACCGGTGCCGTTCTGACCCAGTCGGGATGGTGCGGCCAGTCTTTCTGGACGAAGGACTTTCCTGGGACACCGTGAGGATATCTGTTCAGCATTAGTGGCCGGTTTCGGACGAGCGGGATCATCTTGGGCGCCACAGAGAGATAGTACTGAATAATATCGGACTTGGTGATTCCTTCTTTTTTCCACATCAACTTGTCTAGGTTGGAGAGCACGAGCATTCTTCCACCAACCTCGACCATCTCTTCGATCTTGTTCAACGTCCTTCACTCTTGTGCTGCGAGCTTGTTTCGATACCTTAATTGTCTCCGAGTAACCCTATTATTCGACGAGTTCGAAAAAGGGCTTGTTCTAAAAAGACCGGGATGAGACTTTGCCACCCAGAGCGATATGGAAGGGAGCGATCAGCTTTGGACTGGTAAGCATACCTGTCAAGACGTACGGAGCAATTTCCGAGCATAAGACTGGGCTTCGCCTCTTGTGTCCTCGAGACAAGAGTCCTCTCAACTTCAAGCGTATATGTCCGAAGGATGGCAAGGAGGTCCCGTGGCAAGACGTTGTCCGTGGGTTTGAGATTCAAAAGGGAAAGTATGTTGCTATCACTCAAAAGGAGCTTGAGAAACTAGAGATTCGATCTGGACGACTTGTGGAGATCTTCCAGTTCGTAGATGCGGACAAATTGGATCCTATCTATTTTGATTCGAGCTACTACCTCGTCCCCGATGAGAATGGCGAGAAACCATACTTCTTGATGCTGGAGGCTCTAGAGCAAGAGGGGAAGGTCGCTGTGGGTCGGGTGGTTATGCATGAGAAAGAGCACCTAGTGGCGTTGAGACCGTACGAGGGGGCTATTCTGATGGAGACTCTTCACTATGCGGATGAAATCCGCAGTCCGAAAGATCTTCCGGAGCTGAAGAAGGCGCCCGAGGTGGAGAAGGAGGAACTGGAGCTCGCGGGTCAGCTGATCAAGATAATGAAGAAGCCCTTCGCCTTCAAAGAGTACAGGGATACGTATCAGGAGTCTTTGATGAAGCTTGTTGAGGCCAAGCTGAAGGGTCAGGAAGAAGTTGTCGAGCTGCGTGTCCCAGAGATCAAGCCAACAAAGAACCTCATGGAGGCTCTCCGGGCCAGCATCAAGACTCACGAGAGGCGTTGACGCTCTTTGACGAGCGTCCGATACGCCCGATGCTCGCCAAAACCGGTAACCCGTTCGACAACAAGGACTACCTTTTCGAGCCGAAGTGGGATGGGCTCAGAGCCATCCTGTTCTTTCAAGAAGGAAGAGTAGAAATCCAGAACAGAAATCTGAGAGACGCAACTCGATCCTATCCGGAACTCCAAAGGATCTCGGATCGCATCAGAGCAAAGGCTGCGATCCTAGACGGAGAGGTCGTTGTCCTGAGAGAAGATGGCGTACCTGACTTTGGAGGTCTTCAGGCTCGATTCGGGGTTGATGACGCAAAACGGGTGGCTGTTCTTGGAAAGACGACGCCTGTTACGTATGTTGCTTTTGACCTGCTTTACATGGATGGCCAAGATCTGGTCACTCGTCCACTCGTTGAGAGAAAGAAACGCCTCAAGTCGATCGTAAGGGAGGGTCCGTTTCTTCTTTATGGAGATCACATCGAAGCCGAAGGAACCCGTTTCTTCAAAGAAGCCACGAGTCGTGGTTTCGAGGGAGTAATCGCTAAGGAAAGCCATTCGCAGTACGTTCCAGGTCTCCGCACCGACTATTGGATCAAGATAAAACAGGTCAAAACGACAGACTGTGTAATCGTTGGCTTCAGCGAAGGTGAAGGTGCGCGCGTGCCGACCTTCGGGTCGCTAATTCTTGCTGCATATGACGACGATGGAAAGCTACAACACATAGGGAACGTGGGAGGAGGATTCTCCAACAAGACGCTGGATGATCTCAGGAGAAGACTCTCGAAGATCGAGAAGAAAACTCCAACAGTCGAAGGTTCAGTTGACTCGCCCACTCCTGTAACTTGGGTCAAGCCAAAACTCGTTGTCGAAGTGGCGTATATGGCCCTGACAAATGACGGGAGGCTTAGATTTCCGAGGTTCAAACGACTTAGAACCGATAAAGATCCGACGGACTGCCGGCTTCCTAAATAGCCGGATTCCAATTTGGAAGGAAGAAGATCCGACAGCCCTCTCTTGGGCTCGCAAGGCCTTACATTGACGACTCATGCGATGCGAAATGCTTCCACGATACGCCACTCTTTTGAGGGGACTAATTCATGTCTGGCACGGATAATGTCCGAGAAAGGCTGATCAGGGCACGATGCTGGCTTGGATAATAAGGCAGACCCTGCTTTTTTTGTGGGCGAGTTCCGAGCAATTCTCGGCAAATGATCTGGTGGCATCCCGGATTCGTAATCGGACAGGTTTCATTAGGTCATACCTAGGGCATCTCCAGATCACACATTGAAATCTAGAGGAATCTTGACCAGACCCCCGGTTTTGTGTTCTTGCTACCCCGGAATAGCCCCGCAAAAAGGCGGACTAGACCAAAAAGGATCATGAGGCCACCGACGTATTCCCAGAAAATTGACGCTGATTTGGCGAAGAAACCTACTTTGGCAACCAATACAACCAGCCCGGAGACAATCCAAACCAAGGCGGGAACTGTCGCGTTGAAACTCAAAGGTTGCATTCGGGCCCCTCAACCCAATTCTGAAGTACGAACTGATAGCTCTATCGATTGGCCGGCGTCTCGGGAATCGTGCGACATGGATGCACCCATGTTCTGGATTGAACATTTGTACGAAGACATATAATCCGCTGGTCGGCTTCGCCTTCCGGTCCCTGATGTTGACTGAGGTTCGCACAGTTCGAATGCCTTCTTGCAACTGGTGCGGACGCATGATACTGCCCCGCGAGGGCGCGGTAAAGTTCCCCTGCCCACAATGTGGCGATACAACCATCTGGCGCTGCGAAAAATGCCGCGGCTTCGGCCGCCCCTACAAATGCCAGAAATGCGGCTTCTCAGGACCCTAGCAGGCAGTCAGATTGGCAAGGGTAATGGTTTCTCTCAAGATATTCCCCTCAGACATAGTCGCAGACATGAACGGGCTCAAGGAGACGATCAAGGAGTCTCTACAAGGCAAGGCCACCATCTACAAATTCGATGAAGAACCAGTCGCCTTCGGGCTCATCGCTCTTATCGTCCACATTCTAATCTCAGAAGAAGCCTCGGGGATCATGGACGAAGTCGAACGACGGCTAAAGTCGATAGACGGAATAAGCGAAGTCGAAGTCCTCGTCTCCCGCAGAATCGCTTAACTTAACAACTGGTAATTAAGTAACATTAATTTTAAATAGCAACGAATCCATTTTTTCGGTCGTTATGAGCATCAGATTCACGCTTCACGAGGGAGGCAGGGTCCTGCTGGACTTGCCTCTATCGGGAAGGGAATGGCAGCCAGAGGTCCGCGAGATCGTCATGAAGGAACTCAAAGACTCGGAGGCGGACTTGGACTCGCTGAGCGAGATTTGCGACTTCTTCTCCAACAAGAAACGACTCCAAATGGTCAACCATATGATTCGGGACTGCGAGAACTCCGCATCCTTTACAGATCTCCTGAAGGTGGCTGTGAATCCTAAGTACGTATCCGACCTCGTGAACAGGGCTCCAAAACGGGAGCTAGTTGTCAAGGACAAGAACGGCTACAGCGTTTCGCCCATTGGAGTGGGTAGCTTCCTATTGCTATCGATCGCAATCAAGAAATTGCTCAGAAACGGAGATTCCATTAATAGTGATGATAAGTCTTTTGAGGAGGAGTGAGATTTTGGATCTCAAGGTTAGGAGCGGCTCGTGCGGCACTGAACGCTCGTCTTCTCCTCAACCGAGCGCGTCTATCGAATTCAGGGAGTTCAAATGACAATGGTACCTAAGGAAGCACAGCTAAGGGTAGCTGACGCTAAGCAGCGAGACGTCGGGCACGGAAAAGTAAGAATCGACAACGAAACCATGCAGAAGCTCGCAATAACCGCCGGCGACTTCATCGATGTTCACGGAAAACGAACTACCGTTGCGATCGCTTGGCCCGCATATGCGGAAGACCAGGGCCAGGAAATCGTCCGGATGGACGGATTACTCCGGAGAAACGCCGGAGTCGCATTAAACGAGTATGTCACGATCAAAAAGGCCGAAGTGAAGGACTCACAGACCATCGTCTTCGCCCCTACTGACGTTCGATTGAGCGTTGACGAGGAGTTCGTAGGCTTTGTGAAGAGACGGTTCATGGACATGCCTTTTGTCGAGGGCGACATGACGCTTCTCAGCATCTTCGGCAGTGCTGTCCCCTTGATAGCCACAAGAACACGGCCGCATGGCCCGGTGAAGATCACGGAGTCGACCGTAGTTCAGGTGATGAGTGAGCCCACACCGGAGAAGAAAGGAATACCAATTGTCACGTACGAGGACATTGGTGGGCTGCATAGTGAGATCCAGAGAATCCGAGAAATGGTCGAGCTCCCACTGCGTCATCCCGAACTCTTCCAGCGACTCGGAATCGAACCGCCAAAGGGCGTCTTTCTATACGGACCACCGGGCTGCGGGAAGACTCTGTTGGCAAAGGCCGTGGCCAACGAGTCGGACGCGAACTTCTACGTCATATCTGGGCCCGAGATTATGTCAAAGTTCTACGGTGAGTCAGAGGCTCGCCTGCGAGAGATATTCCAGAAAGCCCAGGAAACTGCTCCTAGTATAATATTCATCGACGAAATGGACGCCATCGCTCCTAAGAGAGAGGAAGTAACTGGAGAGGTCGAACGACGGGTTGTCGCCCAACTCCTCTCACTGATGGACGGAATGGGCGCTCGAGGGAACATTATCGTCATTGGAGCCACCAACAGGCCCAACGCTATTGATCCAGCTCTCAGGCGACCAGGCCGGTTTGACCGGGAGATTGAGATCGGAGTGCCGGACAAAATGGGACGGTACGAGGTTCTACAGATTCACACCCGAACGATGCCCCTCGCGTCTGACGTTGGCCTCCCGCGTTTGTCTGACATTTGTCACGGCTACACTGGAGCTGACATTTCCGCTCTCTGCCGCGAAGCTGCAATGAAGGCGCTTCGACGCTATCTTCCGGAGATAAACCTCGAAGAAGAACGGGTGCCGAGTGGTATTCTGGAGAAGATGGAGGTCAACTTGGAGGATTTCATGAACGCTTACCGAGAGATCACGCCAACCGCAATGCGGGAGGTCTACATTGAGGTCCCGACAGTTCACTGGAGTGATGTCGGAGGGCTGACGGAGGTGAAGCAGCAGTTGCAGGAGGCTGTCGAATGGCCGTTGAAGAAGCCTGAAGTATTCAAGAGAGTTGGGATTCGCGCTCCAAAGGGGATTTTGCTCTTCGGACCCCCCGGTTGTGGGAAGACCATGCTGGCGCGATCAGTGGCTACTGAGAGCGAGGCGAACTTCATCTCGATCAAGGGCCCTGAGCTCTTCAGCAAGTGGGTTGGGGAATCGGAGAAGGCGATACGGGAGGTCTTCCGGAAAGGGAGAACGGCTGCTCCAAGCATCATCTTCTTCGATGAACTAGACTCTGTAGTTCCGAGACGTGGAACCGGCTTTGGCGATAGTGGAGTCTCAGAGCGAGTGATAAGCCAACTGCTCACCGAACTTGACGGAATAGAATCGTTGGAAAACGTAGTAGTAATCGGCGCGACCAACAGGCCTGACATCATTGATCCGGCCATTCTGCGCCCAGGCAGGTTCGACAGGCTGATCTTCGTGCCAGCGCCCGACCACGCGACAAGGATGCAGATTCTCAAGATCCACTGTACGAACATGCCTTTGTCCCAAGATGTGGACCTTGACCATGTGGCATCCCAGACGGGAGGCTACTCTGGCGCAGATCTCGAGGCGGTTGTTCGCGAGGCTGGCCTCGTGTCTCTTCGTCGCGATATTGAATCCAAGAATGTCACGCGGGAGGATTTCAGGGATGCGCTGGAGAGGATCAAGCCCTCGGTTACTCCCGATATGGAGAACTGGTATCAGGGTTTCGGGAAGCGGTTCAAGAAGGAAAGAGCTCCTGTCCCGATTACCTAGATTGATCAGAGGACAGGGACGGCCTGGCGAAATGTACACTTGAACAATATCTGGAGCCCGAGGCCAATGTCCCTCGCAATTGTGGAAATCGTTGAGAAGAAAGGGCCCTTAACCGATATCGATCTGCACAAGGAACTGAAGGCGAGTTTCGGAGAGGTGAGCTTTCGGGAGCTGAATCGGAATCTGATGAATCTAGAGATAGGTGGAGTACTGCGTGTCACTAGGCTGATGAGAGGCAAGCGTCAGGTGGAGCTTGCCGGTAAGTTCTAGTGAGAAGTATATATCCCGCTTGAATCCGGTTAGGTTGAAGATGACAGAAATGGCAGATTATCCAGCTGAACCAGTCAAAGTGGAGGACTCGACCTTCGACCAATTCGTCCAGAAATATTCTCTGACGGTGATCGATTGCTGGGCGCCCTGGTGTGGTCCCTGTCGGATTGTCGGTCCGATCGTTGATGCGTTGGCGAAGGAATATTCGGGAAAGGTCGTGTTTGGAAAGCTGAACACGGACGAGAATCCCGCAGTGTCGGGCCGCTTCGGAATAATGGCGATTCCGACGATGCTCGTTGTCAAGCAGGGGAAGCTTGTCGACCAGATCGTGGGGGCTGTTCCGAAGGCGAAGATCGAGACCGTTCTGAAAAAATACATGTAAGTGACCCTCTGGGCCTCTCATACTGATCGTCTAGCTTGGTATAGATATCGCTTACACGTGAACTCAACTCTATATTCTAGCGCGTAACTCTATGCTGTATAGAGGAACCTCGGCTTGTCTCAGATGATGGAGGCTCGTAAGGTCCAGAAAGTCGGCTACTCCACTCTTATCGTATCGCTGCCTAAGGACTGGGTTGAACAGGTTAGTCTCAAACAGGGCGACATTGTTACTTTCAGACGAGAGCCTGATGGTGGAATAACTGTCTATCCGGGCCTAACCAGAGAACGTGAGAACTTCCGCTATGTCATTGACGCGGATATTTGTGATGCTCCAAACCTTCTTACTAGGATTATTACCGCGAACTATTTGACGGGACACGATACTATTCAGATTGTTGCGAAGAAGGAGCTTTCGCAGCGGCACCTGGAGGAGGTTAGGGCGGTTAGTAGGCGGTTGACGGGTTTGGGGATTGTGGAGCAGAGCTTGAAATCGGTTACATTGCAGAGCTTTGTTGATCCGACCAAGTTTCCGATTTATGGGCTGATGCGGCGTTTGCAGATTATTCTGAGTTCGATGCTGGAGACTGGGGTGAAGGCGGTGGTGGAGGGTCGTCCGAATCTTGCGGAGGAGGTGTTGCATATGGAGGAGGAGGCGGATCGTATCTACTGGATGATCATACGGCAGCTGTTGCTTGCTGTGTTGGATCGTCGGGTGGCGAAGGAAGTTGGGATTGATGGGCCGATGCACGTGGTGGGTAACAGGGTTATTGCGAAGAGTCTGGAGCAGATGGGAGATCTTGCCTCGCACATCGCGCAGGAGGCGTTGCGGTTGAAGGGGGATGCGAAGGGTGTGGATGCGAAGCTTACGAAGGGGATACTGGACTTTAGCGATAGGGTTCGGTTGTTGATCGAGGACTCGTTCAACGCGTTGATGAAGGGTGATCTGAAAAAGTCGAACGATTGTATTGAGAGGGTTGCGAGCTGCGAGCAGCTGGAGAGATCTCTTACGGCTGATATTATGCGTAGTGTGAAGCTGGTGAACTTGGCTGTGGGGTTGCGGTCTATCGTCTGGGACGTTGGGCAGATGGCCAAGTATTCTGAGGCGATTGCCGAGGTCGCGATCAACAGGCACCTGGAAGCGCCCAGCGCGTTCTGCGCCTGGGAAAAAGCATAACACTGCTTTGTAGCGGACTACCGGTTCGCCACACGGACCTTTGAAGAATCCGCGTCCGGTAGAGAATTCCACGAAGGAAGAACCTCTGCGCAGCGACCGGTGAACGTGGATTCCTACCGATTTCACGAAGGGCGGGGCGCGGGAAAAAAGACCCCCGGGGGGGTCGAGAAAAGAATGCTTGTTTTTTGAAAGAATAGTTAGCGGGAGAAAAGATGTCAATCGAACGTGGGTTGTCCAATGGAGCGATACGATTGTTCTCGAACAGGTGGAGACTATTCCTGCCTCGGTCTACCGATCTTCCTGCCCTTAACTTCAATGAAATCGGATTCGCGCTGAAGCCTCGGCCGATACATTTTTCTTGACTGTCATATCTCTGGATAGACCTGTCTACCCCCCTCGTAGCAACGCTTTTATTTTGTGCTAACGCTGCCCGGCACAGGGAAAATTCAGGATTTGTTAGCTGCCCTTCTAATCGGGATGATAATCCTCACATCTCCTATGAGTGCTGCGTCATCCTCGCAGGTAATTCAATTCAACGGGTTGATCTCTCCTGCAGCCTGGGGTGCGCCCTTCCAATTACCTGGGTCCCCGCCTCCCGAACCTGGCATGCTCCCGCCACCACCACTTCTAGTAGTTCTGCTTCCATCAGACGGACACATCATGACCGGCCCAGGCTCGGTTCAACAAGGAATCTTTGTCATGTTGCTAGTTCTCATGACAGACCCAGTAACCAACATGCCTACCCTGAATTTTGTCGGGAACTCTACGATGGCAAGCTTCCAGGTTGATGCCAGACTAACATCGGCATCTCTGAGCGCGACCCTCCAAGGATTCGACCTCGTCTCGTTCAGCCCGAAGACGGTCACGATAAGCGTCTCTTGGACGGCGATAGATCCCCTCACAGGAACGCTCAGTCCAATAACCCGCACGACAATGGAGAGCCGGGTCCGGTTCGGCGGCTTCTCACTCTTGCTTCACATGTCCAGCCAGATGAGGCTCGCAACTGCCTCCGGAACGCTGGCTGTCGTCGGAGGACCAACGATTACATTGCCCCCTGCTCCCGCAACTATTGCCAGGGCAGATTTTGGAATTATTACCCGGACGCCACTCGCTTAACCCCCCGTTTTTTTCCTAAACTTCGCCAGGTTTCGACAGCGGTCCGCACGTAATCGCCTGTTACCGAGCGATTTCCATTCTCTCTAAGAGGACTAGATTCCCTGAAGGGGTCCGAACAAAGCCAGAGATTTTTCTAGCTTGTTCCGCGGATTGAGAGCTGATTCTATGTCTTAACGCCCTTTTTCATGGGATAGAGGCTGCTGTACGCTTGGCCTTTCGGGGCACCAGATCCTTCAGCCCAGTCGGGTTTCTCCACGCTGTCGAACGCCGATTCGTCACGAAGCCTGCGCGGGAGGACATGGTTTGCGACCACGGCCTCCTTCAACAATGCGAGTCGATCTCTGAGGGAATCCGTGTAGGAGAAGTCGAGTCTCTGGGAGTACTCTTTGAACATCTCGACCATCGTCCGATGTACGACGACACGCGAGCAAGTCCCAAGAGTGCTCGTCAGTGACTGCACCACGTCATCAAATCTATTGGAAATGTCCTCTTTCCGGATCCCACTACGTTCTAGCAGATTGTAGATAGAGGCCTGTACGGTGGGTCCCAGCGTTTCCAGTAAGACTTTTCCAAAACAGTGCCCCAACGTCTCGTAGAAAATTTCCGTTAGAGGGGAGCGCAATGCGTCTTCCTGGTTTAATTTGACTACTCTTGGACCGAGGAATACGGTTGCTGTAACTCTTCACTTCGTCTCTTCGAAATCGTCAGATAATGTGCCATTTGCCGCGAAACCTGCAAGATCGAAAAAAGCTGTACATGACGCTGGAAAAGCTAGGTTACAACCAGTTCATCTCTCGGTTATTGCCCCAGCACCTAAGGACATGATGGTCATGGCATTGCGAGCACGTGAGTCGAGTTCAACCAATCTCCACGACAATCCGGAATCAGTTTCCGCATCATTAAGTCCAGACCAAAGGTTCGCTGCTGAGAAGGCCTTCTCTTCGGTGCTCGTAAGCACGGTCCGCGAGGCTGTTGGAAACGCTTTGGGCCACAATGTTCTCGAAATTCTCACGTCAAAAGGGTTGCTTGACGACGCGAGCAACTCGAGAGAATTTGATAGAAAATTACAATCACTGTTCGGTAATGGAGCCGCGGTTCTCGAGCGGATAGTGGTCAAGGATCTCAGCCGGAGGCTAGGCATACGTTACGATTCGGAAGCGAGGCTTGACTATGAGAAATCGCTTGAGACCGCAAAGGAAGCCTGTTTCGTGGGGAGCAGACTGAAGTGAGTGGATCCGAGGTCTTGTCGACTCTGCTGGTGTCAGAGGTCAGAGGAGACATTCTCGTCTTGTTTCACAGGAATCCTGGACTCATCGACACGGTCGATGGAGTGGCGCGCCGGGTCGGGAGAACAACCATCGCGGTCATTTCTGATGTCCGGGAACTCTTGCAATTGGGGGTCCTAAGGCAGAAGAGGATTGGAAGTTCTGAAGTCGTGTACCTAGATCGTGCAAAGGACCGGGAACTTCTCGAGTCGGTCGCGAATCACCTGAAAACTGTCAGGATAGGTGGAGAGAAATGACTGCAGCACGTTCCAAGACCGGAGCCTCTGGGTTCGACCAACTGTTCCCAGGCAAAGCGGAGGAAGGTCGGGTCAGAACCGGGATTGTCGAGCTCGACGAGATGCTCAAGGGAGGCTTCATGCCCGGTGACGCGGTGATGCTGGCCGGAAGCGCAGGCACCGGAAAGACAACCCTCGCTCTCCAGTACCTTGTCAACGGCGTCAAGCTAGGCGAGCCCGGGATCTATGTGACCTTCGAAGAGCTCCCCGACCAGATCTATAGAGATGCAAAGAATTTCGGGTGGGATCTCAGAAAAATGGAAGAGCAGGACAAGTTCCGTGTAATCTGCACCTCCCCAAGTCTCATGCTGGAATCTGGCAGCGATAGCTTGCTGGATGATGTCCTCAGGGATATTCAGCCTCGACGGCTTGTTGTCGACTCGCTCAGTCATCTGGAGATGTTTGTGAAGAAGGATGACATGAGAATGGAAGCCTACCGGGTGATAAGATATCTAAAGACCCGGGGAGTCAGCTCCGTGCTGCTCTGGGAGTCTCCTCAGATAAGCGGCGGGTCCTTCAGCGTAACTGATGTTGGGTTGAGCTTCCTGGTTGATTGTATCGTTGCGCTCAAGCCTGTGGAGATAGAGTCGTCGATGCGCAAGGCGTTGGTCATTCTGAAGATGCGGGGCAGTGACCATGACAAGAGGTTTAGGGAGTTCGAAATAACATCAACAGGGATCAAGATAGAGTCCGCCTTCACAAACTACGAAGGGATCATCAGCGGTTCGCCGAGAAAGGTTGCATCAGAGAAGTTCATGGAAATGTTCCGCGGAGCCTCGAAACAGAAGAAGGCGTAGAGTGAATGCTTGACCCTGTTGTTTTACCGACGCTCTATTTCATCTCTGTTTTCCAGCTGATTCTGCAGGCGGGCGTGGTCTTCTACGCCTATCGAGTGACAAAGTTGACCGGGTCGTTTCGCGCATGGACACTGATCATCGTGGCGTTCACCATTTTGACTATCAGAAACGTGGTTTCTCTCTTCCTCTCCCTGTCACTGCCCGCCGATCAACTTGCCTCACTGATAGACTCGGTTGGAGTGGTCACGATAATTGCGAGTTCAGCTGTCAATGTAGCAGCCGGAGTGGCCCTGTTCCTTGGGATGTTCGGCCTTGTCAAACGATTTGAAAACCAGTCCAAAACTCCCTAGAAAGACCGCTCGCCCTCCAGACGCCGAAGCGGCCCAACGTTTCGTAGAACTGTTCAAGAAAGCTGTCAAGGGAACAAAATCCCCTTCGTAGGCCATCGACCAAGGCGCAGAGCCTTGGATACAGATGTGGATTTTCTTACTTGGCTGTCTGATGCCTGATCTGAGCTAACTCTTTCTCGACCGCTACGATTCTTTTGGGGCAGTTGGGGCAAAAAGAGGGCAGCATTGCGTAGATGTTGGCGTTCAGTTGGAGGAAGGGTTGTATCATCTGGCTTACCGCCGCTGCTCCGGGGTCGGTGGGGAAGACTTTCGATCGCTGCTCCATGTCTTTCATCTTCTCCCCTACAACAGTCAGGACGGGACATTCGCCTAGGCCGTAGACGCATGAGGTGTCAGACTTTGGCTCCAAAACTGATCATGATAATATCGAAATAGCTTGATTAATACTTGTGCCCACGCGAGCCGGTGGACAGGTCAGCATGAGAGCTTCTGGAAGAGCGGTGATAATCGACGCCAGTTCTTCAGGAGCCTCCGGAGACAAATTCCTAGGCGCCCTCATCGACCTAGGTGGAAGTCCAAAGAGTTTGGATAAAGTAGCCAAGGTTGTGGAAGATAACCTTCCTGGCGCAAGTCATATCCACGTCAAGACGACAAGAGTAGAGAGAGGAGAGATCAGCGCACAACTGATCGAAGTAAGGTCTGAAGAAAAAGTCTCGAAGAGAAAGGCAAGCGATCTCCAGTCAGCTGCTGCGAAGTGTGGAAAAGCACTGGATCTCTCCGAATGGGGAACTGCCTTTGTCGAATCCGTCCTGGACACACTATCCTCAGCGGAATCACGGGTCCATAGCCACTCTACTAGAGAGGTTGAACTCCATGAGCTCGGGTCCGCAGACACTCTTGCGGACATACTCGGTGTCGCATCCCTCGCGGATGAACTCGAACTATCCGGAGCGAGATGGTGGTGCGGTCCAGTTGGAGTCGGAACGGGAGTAACGGAATTCTCGGGGCGAACCTATCCGAATCCGGCTCCTGCTGTTGCCGAAATACTGCGGTCCCACAGGTTTCCCATGAAAACCAATAGCATTCAGTTCGAACTGACAACGCCCACAGGCGCTGCAATAGCTGTCAACCTAGCTAGTGGTAGTACGGGCGAAGTTCCGGTCATCACTCCTCACAAGATCGGGTATGGTGCGGGAGCCAAGGAACTGGACCAAGTGGCCAATATTCTCCGTCTCACAGTCGGCGAGCTCACGGAGACCGAGCATGCCCACGATGAAGTAGTTGTGTTAGAAACCAACTTGGATGATGTTTCTGGTGAAGTTATTGGACGCGCGGTCGAGAGGCTGATGGAAGCAGGAGCCCGAGACGTATCAATTACACCGGTCTTCATGAAGAAGAATCGGCCCGGCCAGCTGATCTCGATCATAGCTGACAAAGCAAAGAGCGAACGATTAGCTGATTTGTTGATGGAAGAAACCGGGACGCTCGGGGTACGAGAAATGCCGGTGTCGAGACACATCAGCAGAAGGGCCAGTGGAACCCTAGCGCTAGAAGTTGGAGGAAAGAAGTTTCAGGTCCGAGTAAAGAGGGCTCTCGGGGCGGCTGCCAATCCCCAGGGCGGCAAGGTCGAATACGAAGACCTACGGAGAATATCCAACGAGACAGGATTAAGCATAAGGGAGCTGCAGCAGATCGTTAAAACCCGTGGTATTCCGCGCGGCGGATAAACGCATGTGATCGAAAAGATGCAAATTCGCAAGAACAGACTCGACACCAGAATGATAACTCTAACCGCATCGCTCACTGCCCTTTACGTGATTCCACGGACCATAATTCTTGATCGGCTCATTGGCGTCTCTGGCGCGATCACATTCAGCGGAATCATAACGCCGGTCCTCGGTGTCTTTCTTGTCCCGTCCTACGGCATATTCGCGGTGTTCTTAGGGACAATGATTGCCGCGTTCATTCCGGGATCAGCTGGGACATTGAAATTCGGCGGGCTCGATTTTCTCGGAGGCGCATTGAACGTAGCGCTCATCAGCTTTCTAGTGCGCGGTAGACGGACCGAAGCGACTTTCATGTATGTAGCGACCTTGGGTCTCTTCGTCATCAATACCAATACCGAGATCTTCGTCGGCAGCAACTTCCCAAGTCTGCCCGTTCCCTTCCAATGGCTTCGTCTCCCGAGTCCGCCTATTCCATACTTGTGGCTTCATCTCGTCGCTCTCGGGGTCCTAGTGTCTCCGCTAACTCGAAACCTACGCGACAGGTTCACCTTCGGAGGGCGCAGAAGCTTGGCCGAGGCCGTGTTAGTGGTCGCGTTCATTGGCACCATGCTCGAACATGTCACGGGAGGAATACTCTATGCCAGTCTCTTCGGAAACGTCGCTCTACGCTCCTGGCCGTTTATCTTTCTCGTCTATCCATTCGAACGAGCGATGATTGTACTCGGAGCCGTGCTGGTATGCACCCCGCTGTTACTTGCGAGCCGAGATCTAATCGCGAGATTTCATTTGCGAGAAGTAAAGCCGGATTCACGCCTAACTTAGCTAATCGATCTCGCAGAGTCTTCTTTTCTCTACTCCCGGTTGCTCGTTCTCCTATTGCCTCTAGTATGTGGTTTTCGAACATTTCTTTGGGCTTTGGCCTTCTGAGATTTCAGCGCTTCTTGCTTGACTAGCTCAGAGAACTTGTCCGCTCCAGTTGCAATAGAGGCAAGGGCCAAACTGGTGGTCTTAGCCGCAACGGTTCCAAAGGCAGCCGCCAGTTTCAGTCCAGAAGCGAATGCAGCGAGAGCGAGATCCTCTGCGGCCTTGATAGAATCTTTGGAGGGCGAGATTTCTCGGTTGCCCTGAGAGCTGTTATGTGATCTTGAATCTGTTCTTGGCGCGACCTTGCGAGACTTTCTCCGGGCCAAGATGGTCGCAAGGGTCGTTGGTTTTCATTGTTATTTAAGATGGGGAGCGGTCGGTGGGGGTCCACGGCTCTCCAAACCGTTCCGCTTGACTAGGCTTCCAAGTGTCAGGATTCAGCAGTACGCCCTAAGCTCGGGTCTCTTCTCCGAGTCTATTCTGCTTTGGGCTTGTTTTCCTTCTTCGTCCTCGAAAATAGATGTGATAGTCGGTACGCCTTCGGATGTACTTGTCGGTTGTGCTCGTCCCGTTCCTCGGCGGAGTTGAAGGTCTCGCCACACAATCTACACTTGAATTTCTTCTCTTGCAAGATATCCTCACGTATATCCCTTCCAATTCTTAAGAGTTTTTTGGGTCCGTCATCTTTTCTCCGTATTGTGTCGGGGCTTCGGCACGGAGGAGTCGTTATGTTACTCGGCGGTCAGGGTGGCGAGCGATCGAGAATGATGCTTACTCACGTGACGATTGTCGTCAAGGACCAGAACGCGGCGCTTGAATTCTACACCAAGAAGATGGGCTTTGAGAAGAAGGCGGACTACACGAATCCTGGCCAGCCGAGATGGCTTACTGTTGGCCCGAAGGGGCAGGCTATCGAGATGGTATTGTGGCAGGCGGGAATGGGGTCAGACCCGAATTTGCCGGCTAGTCATAGGCAGCCGTGTATCGGGACGCGCTGGGTGCTTGAGGTCGATGACGTCCGCAAGACCTTCGCCGAGCTGAAGGCGCGAGGCGTGAAGTTCAAGGACGCGCAGCCTCGTGAAGAGGGCTGGGGCTTCTCAGCGGACCTTACCGATCCTGATGGCAACCATTTCCGATTCATGAGACGCGCAAGCCCTCCGCTGGTACGGAATGGGCTAAGACCGGCTAGAAGGCATAGAGAACCAACTACTCAGCGCGTCAAGCCCGAGTGGCTTGGAGGTTCCGGCGCGGTGTACCCATCTTCCTCGTCGCTAGGTTGGACTACGCTATTATCGTTGTTTTCTGAAGCCCCCTAGAAAGGGCATTCGGATTGGGAAAGGAATCTGAACAAACTCCTCGCGAGAGAGCGGAAAAAACTCTGCTTGCCATCAAGGAGTTCAAGCGGTACCTAGAAGATGTGGAGAAAGACCTCAGTCGCATGTCAAAGAAATTCTCGAATAAGGAGATCGCTCAAGGTGTTGGATTCGCAGCTACCGGAATTCATGAAGCCCTAACCTACCTCGCTATTGTCAAGAAGGTAATCGAGAAAACCGAGCGTATAGTCGCCAAGAAGAATATTGTTTCTGGAGATGAAACTGGTGGACTGGTAGAGAATCATCCTGATGGACGAACAAGTCTTTCAGGCTCAGCTTGAGACCCGGATTATTCTAGAGACGTACCCTGTAGAGGGTCGACAGGGAAAAGTTTGGCGTGATAACTGTGACTGAGAACTAGAGAACGATTACATTCGAGACGTGTCGTGGGTTACAAATCAGAAATGTATTCTCCGATTACAACTGTGCGCTGTGTTAAGAAATGGCCTCGGACATTAAGAGTAGAGAGTCGTGGACTGAGCAGGAGGATTCCGCCAGAGACATTACCCCGTTGAACCAGCTCAGACTATCAAGGGTTTTCCGATTCAACGATCCTCAGACAGGAGCTCCGCAGATCTCAGACTTTCCCGATTCCAATCCCACAGGAGATACTCCTTTGGAGATTCGGATGAAGCACTTTACGGAGATCGAGAACTTTACGTTTCTCGCTCATGTTCTTGGCCATGAGCTTGGGGGAACGACTCCTAGGCCGATTCGGACAGTAATGGATCTGCAGGTTCCTGATGACGAGTTTCAGAACTTCGTGAACACGGCGAGAACGGTCAGTCTGACGGACGAGGATCTCGCGGATACGGTTCTCGATGTCGGGATAAACTGGGAGCACTTTGTTGCTTCAAACGACAATCTCCTGATTCTTGACCATCCGTTGAAGATCTCGGATGTTCTGATGCAGGAGAAGATTGACTCTCTCGACGTCATCACGGAAGCACTGGTCCGAGAGATCAATTTCCGCAGCATCGAGAAGCAAACAGGACCTAAGCCTAGAAAGAGTCGAGTAGCGCAGGACTCCCCGCAAGCATAGTTGGCCCCCTTTATCGCCGTCCCCTTTCTGTTTTCCGAAAATCGTCATCGACTGACGTGTCTTATCGTGTGAAGCGGGCAAGGAGGCCTATGAGGCCGGCTCCTTTGAGCGTAGCGTTGGGCGGGAGCAACGCGTGGTGGAAGTCGTGGTTCCACGATGAGTGGATTCTCACGTGGACTGAGCTGGCTCACTTATTTTGGATTAAAACTAAATAGTCGCACGCTTAGTCGAGAAAGCTAAACACGGGGATTGATGGAAGAGAATTGGCTATTCCGAAACCTGCGTCACCTGTTGAGTCGGAAATCTTTGAGTTCTTCAAGGAATCTGATCCGTCTGGAGCTTACATAAACGGGCTGAAGGAGCGTGTCGGCAAGATTTTCATCCCTTCGAGGAAGAATCTAGATAGGCTCTCTAGACGCGTTGAAGAGCTGCGGTTGAAGGCAGAGAACAAGTCACAGATCAAAGTTCTGGACTCAGGGTCTGCCTGGATCACTCTGAACGAGCCGCACCAGGCTCCTGAATCGGTGCTGAACGCGTTCTTCGGCTACATGATCAAAGAAGGCATTGTCAACAGCCACATGAAGGCGCTTACCCGAAACGGGATCAGAGCGATATCAGCTGCGACGGTCGAGGCGGCGGGTAAGAACTGGCCGACAGGACTCAAGTTGCTGGCGCTGATACGTTGCGACGGTCTCCAGGAGATCATCAAGACGATCAAGAAGGAGACTCAGGATAAGCAGTTGAAGGAGAGTCTGGATGATCTTTCCGAGGTGACTAGGAAGTATGCTTCGATATTCCGGGTTAAGGGTTTCAAGAACCAGGGTTTTGACGAGGTCTACAGGATAATCAAGAAGCAGGGTGCGGATCTTGGCCGGAAGGAAATCTACGCCCAAGCCCTCCAGCGTCTTTGGGACTATTCAGAGACGCCCGGTGAGCTGGAGGCGAAGGGTCTCAAGTATCTTGAGAGAGAGTTTCCAAGGTTCCAGCGGATTACAGCTAAACTGGCGAAAAAGTACGGTGTTGCTTCGAATGCGGAGAAAGTGTCGCAAGCGATCAAGGCCAAGAGAGCGGTTAAGGTCAATGAGGTTATTCCGTATCTGGCGGATCTTCGAAAGCGAGTTGTCAAGGTCGTCAACAAGAGTATTGTCAAGGTCAATCCGAACTATGATGCAAAGGTTATCGAGACACCATCGTATCTGACGGCAATATTCCCGAGCGGCGGTGCCTTCTTCTTCGATACTCTTACGAATAGGCCGCAGCAGTTGTTCATCTGTACCACGGACCCGCGTCGCGATCCGAGCACTGCGCCTGGCGAGCTTCTCAACCTCTTGGTGCACGAGGAGTATGGACATTGCGTTCATGCGTCGAATTCAGCGCTCGCTTATGGGGCGAAGCCGACTTTGGTCAACATGCTCTGGTCACCCCTTGGAGGGGCAATCTCGGAGGGCATCTCGTTCCAGCGGGAGATCGAGTTCCAGGATGTGTTGGAGAAGCTGAAGACGAGGAAGGGATTGAACGCGGACGAGAAGAGTCTAGTGAACTTCTACGAGAAGCATGGTGGATTTGATGCTATTGCGGAGGAGTACGAGTTCTATACTTGGATGTGGCGTATCGTACGGTTTCTGCGGATTATCGGTGACGCGAGGATCAACTCTGGCAAACAGGGTCTTGTGGAGTTTATTGAGTGGGCGAGTAAGAAGACGGGCTTGTCAAAGAGCATGGTCTACCACCAGCTGTTCCCAGCACACCAAGGCAACGGGCCAGGATACGCGTCCACATACGCAATAGTAGGAGAGAGCATACGGGAGATCCAGAACAAGGCTGTGAGGAACGGGAAGAAACTACTGGATTTCAACACGTACGCGTGCTCGATGGGCTTTCCAGCACGGACGATATTCGAAGACCGCCTCCGAGCCTTCGCAACAAAATGATCGAACTGGCTCGAAGCTAGTTGCCGTTAACGCGGCTTGTTGAGATCCCTATTCGCGGTCTCGCGGGCGCGGTCTTCTCCGATGTTTGCCTGGCCCTGTTCCAACAGACTCCTTGTCCCGTAATCCAGCGCCTCCACCTCCTCTTTGGTCATCAATCTGAACTCGTATGGAAGTTCTGTTAGAACAAGTGGGGAGGCGCAACCGATGCAAATTGCCGTATCTCCAACGCGAAGACCTTCTTGGGAGCCGACCGTAACGTGCAGCTCAAACTGCTTGCCGCAGGACGGACAACAACCCATGATCAAACTATGCTCGGTGTTTCAGAGACCCGCTAGGTAATCGTAAAGCCGGCTACTTGGGAGTATCGGAAAATTGGGTTTTCCTTCGCCACAAAAAGGGAGGGGAGCACTCTTGCGTCGCGAGATGCAGTCGCTAAGACCCCCCTCCCCCTTTTCTAGAGGAAATTTTCCGTCTGGCAGGGATAATGCGCGAGTCTGGCGATTCAGGGCACGATCCGGGCTTAAGTGAAAAGTCAAAGTATCGGGAAATCATCGGCGGTTCCCGAACGATTTATGGGCGAGAATTTAGCCATGATATAGATTCGAGATCCGGGCGGATAATGGGCGATTTAGTGCCCGGCACGCGGGGTGTCCCGGTTTCTATTTCATAAGGGGGGTGACAGACAGCGCACACTGCCATGAATGAGGATCTTATTGGGAGGGAAATATGGGTCGAGATGGACGAGGACAAGTCGGCGACTAGATTCTCGCCACGGAAAGGCGTTGTCGTGCGTGTCTTTGCAAGCCCTCAGGGAATGCAGATGGTGGTTGTCAGATTGATGCCGCCTGCCTTTCGTTTCCTTCCACTGCCGCACCGTATGATGCACATAGTGCTTCGATATAGGTATCGAGAAAAGGAGAACCTAGAGAGGACCTTCCGGAAAGGAAATTCCTACGCCGACGTGCTTGAACTGAAACACAAGAGGGCAGTGGAGAATGATTCTCTTTCTGATAGTGATGTAGATCACCTCGGGGCCGCATTCGTGTTTTCCTGGCCCAAACCAAGTAGCGCTGAGTTGAACAAAATGCTAGAACGCTCACGCTCAGGGCCCGCGTCCTCCTAACCTGACGGCCGGTGGATTCTCGGGCTTTCCCGATGTGGGTCATCGCTTTGGGTCTTAAGGTGCTTGTTCAGATTCGGTTGTCAGGTCAGGGCTGACAATGGGCGATTTCATGTTCAGAATCTCGGGCCACGAAGGGCGGGGCGCGGGAAAATCGATCACCCCCGGGGAGGTCATAGATTAGTTAGCGGAAAAGAATAGTTGCGCAAAGAGAAAAGTTACAGAAGAGATTGTTTAGAGGAGTACAATCCTAACCTAAGCGTCCATCGGGCGCAGTTTTTCCCATCTAGTCGCGAGACGTTCTAGTGGAATCGCGTTCCTCCGCTTCACGCTCCAGGGGCCAGGAAGCGAAATTGTACAGGAGCCTTTCGGAGATCATCTATTCGACGGCCATATTCTACTCCCTTCTGGATAGATTCCAGCAGTTCTAGGTTCTGCCAGGAGTCAACGCTCATGAAATGTGTTGGATCATCTGTGTCTCTGAAGAGCCGCGTTGATCCCGAGGAACCCGTCTGACTGATCGCCCACCGGGCAAAACCTTTCCATGCTTCCACGAATTCCTGGCCATGTCCTCGCTTGACGGTCCAACTATAGACCGCGAATATTTTGGCCAAGATATTCCCCCTTGATGAGTCTCGTACGATTTGCGCTCTAGGTCTTGATCTTAGTTGGCGTCTTGTCGCCATAGTAGATGGCTGTCGCCGAACTCGTGCCAGAGATACCGGTTCCGGATGGCTTCACCGTATGCCTTTTTGACCCTGTCGATGCCTGCGACGGCGCTGAGCATCGCAAGATGGCTCGTTACAGGATCATGCAATCCGGTGAGAAGTCCATCAATAACATGGACGCCGTTTCCGGGATGAATGTAGAGTCCGGTGGCTCCAGAGCAGGCGCGAAGACCATTGGGTGTCCAAGCGGTTTCGAGAGCACGGACGACAGTGGTTCCGACGGCGATGACACGGCCGCCGCGGGCATGTGTTGCGTTGATAGCATTGGCGGTTGCTTCGGGAACCCGGAAGACCTCCGGGTAGAGAGCTTGGTGCTCTACTGTCTCATCCTCGATCTCTAGACTGGAGACACCCGTGTGAAGGATTACTCCAACAATGCCGATGCCGCGTGAGCGAAGCATATCGAGGACATGCGCTGTAATAGGCCGCGCGGCACTCGGCATCTCCACACTCCCGGGGAAGCGGGAGAAGATCGTCTGATAGTTCGACATGGGATAGGCAGGAGTGTAACAATAGTGGATAGGCTCGCCGTACTTGGCCATGAGACGGCTAGCTGGAGTGTCGAGGCGGGTGAACCAGAGTCTCGGGATTCCAGGATACTGTTGGAGCAGGAAGGCTTTCGCCTCACCGATCTGAAGTATCTCGCGCTCCTTGAGGGGTAGGGGGCCGGGTCTTGATGGACTCCACCTTGGTTCTGCGAGCCAGAGATCGTCGGTAAATCGTGTGGAGAGGTTGAGTCGGATATTGCCCAGACGGCTTGCGGCCGGGAGGCTTGCGGGCAAGGTCGCACTCTCGTTGACGACCAGCAGGTCTCCAGGTTCGAGGAGCCCAGGCAGCTCAGTGAACGAATAGTGTGCGTCGCTCCCAGGTGTCGAGACCATTAGACGGACGTCGTCTCGGTCGTGTCCACGCATCTCCGGGGGTTCGGAGGCGAAAAGGTCGGTGGGACGATCGAACAGGAGTTCGGATCGATTCAAGCTGGGACCTCCCAGAGTGTTCCTTGTGCCTGGTAGCGCATCCCAGTGATGCGTTCAGGGTCTTGGCCTACGAGCCATGCCCAGAATGGTAGCGTTACTTCTGGGAG
>Ga0209237_1000490_pt1 | contig 22378 bp, 19 predicted proteins | sample GraSoi013_1_40cm_2_FD_185820 | JGI IMG/M metagenome (GOLD analysis project Ga0209237, IMG submission 185820) | Grasslands soil microbial communities from the Angelo Coastal Reserve, California, USA - Sample 10_02_2013_1_40cm (SPAdes) (version 2) | ecosystem: Environmental > Terrestrial > Soil >... | reverse complement strand
GGGGGTGGACCACGACATCGACGCTCTCGTACGGCAGCCCGAACAGGAAATGCGCTTCGATCACCTCGAGCGCTTTGTTCACGAGACTGGCGGAATCAACGGTAATCTTCTTCCCCATTTTCCAGGTAGGGTGGCGCAGCGCCTCGTCCACCGTGGCGCTCGCTACGCGCCCTGGGTTCCAGGTGCGGAACGGCCCGCCCGACGCCGTGAGAATGAGCCGCGCCAGCTCCCCGGGGCGCCGTCCGGTGATGCATTGCAGCACGGCGCTGTGCTCCGAGTCGACCGGGACGATTTCTCCCCCGCCCTCGCGCGCGGTCCGGGTGACGAGCTCGCCCGCCATCACGAGCGTCTCCTTGTTGGCGAGCGCCACCCGCTTTCCCGCGGAGAGCGCGGCGAGCGTGGCCTCGAGCCCCGCGGCGCCGACGATGGCATTCACGACGATCTCGACGTCCGGCCGCGTTGCGGCCTCGACGAGACAAGACGGCCCGCTCCCCGCTCCCTGCTCCCTGCTCCCACCGTTGACCAGCCCCACGTAGGCCGGCTTCCATTCTGCCGCCTGCCGCTGCAGGAGGTCCGCGTTGGAGTACGCGGTGAGCGCCGCGACCCGAAAGCGCTCGCGCTGGCGCGCCAGGACCTGGAGCGCCGAACAGCCGATCGAGCCCGTGGAGCCGAGGATCGCGACGCCGACGGTCATGCGAGGCCGAACAGCCGGAACAGCCCCGCTGCGACCGGGGCGACGAAGTACACCGCATCGAGGCGATCGAGCACGCCACCGTGCCCGGGGATGAGGGACGACGAGTCCTTGACGCCGACCTCCCGCTTGAACAGCGACTCGGCGACGTCGCCGACCTGGGCCGCCACCGCCACCACCAACCCCACCGTCACCAGCTGCCAGACGCCCAGCCGCAAGGCTACGCGGTCGAGCACCAGCGGACCGTATGCCAGCGCCGCGAGCAGGCCGCCGACGACCCCTGCGACGGCACCGGCCCACGTCTTTCGAGGCGAGAGCACGGGGGCGAGCTGCCGCCCGCCGACCAGCGCCCCGGCTGCCATCGCGCACGTGTCACACACCCAGGTGATGACCAGCGGCATGAGGGCGAGGGCGACCGAGCCGCGCGGGTGCGCATCGGCGTGGGGTCCGTGCCGGATCGCCACGAGGAACGCGAGCAGCGCCGAGGCGTACAGTGGGCCGAACATCGTGACCGCGAGCGCGGTGAGGGGGTGGCGCTCCGGGCCCCGGGCGGCGGCCACGACCAGCGCCACAAGCAGCCACGCCGCAGCGACGTACACCACAGGCTCCCAGTCGGCGTAACCCTTCACCCAGTACGTGGCGAACGGGAAGGCGGCGGCGGCCAGGAGTCCCACCCATTCCAGCGGCTCGATGCCTTGCTTCTTCGCGAACGCGTACACTTCGTTGGTGCCGAGCACGCCGAGCACCGCGATCGCTGCCGCGAGCACCCAGCCGCCCAGCCAGAGCGCGACCACCGCCCCGGCGATGGCCGGGACCGCGACCGCGATGCGCACCAGCAGGTTCCGAGACATGTCAGGCGGTGATCCGGCCGAACCTCCGCTCCCGGCCCTGGTAGTCGAGGATGGCCTGGAACAGGTCGCGCCGCGTGACGTCGGGCCAGAGGACCGGCGTGATGTAGAGCTCCGTGTAGGCGAGCTGCCACAGCAGGAAATTGGAGAGCCGGCATTCCCCGGACGTACGGATCAGCAGGTCCGGGTCGCTCCAGGGCGCGGTGTAGAGCTTGGCGCGGATGGCGTCCTCGTCGATATCCTCGAGTCGCTTGACGCCCTTGAGCACCTCCTCGGCGAGGAGACGCGCCGCCCGGGCCAGCTCGCCGCGCGAGGAGTAGGAGATGCACAGATTGAGCGCCAGCCGCGCGCCGTCGCGCGTCTCCCGCTCGATGCGCTCCACCGCTGCCCGGGCGCCGGGCGCGAGCCGGGTGCGGTCGCCCAAGACGTGGACCGCCACCCCCTGGTCCTTCAGCTCCGCCACTTCCCGCGCGATGTACTCCTCGAGCAGCTGCATCAGGGCGGAGATCTCGGTCGCCGGACGCTGCCAGTTCTCCTCGGAGAAGGCAAACAGCGTGAGCACCTCGACCCCGGCTTCGAGCCCGCCTTCCACCACTTCGCGCACCGCCTTCATGCCCGCCCGGTGGCCCAGCGGCCGGGGCAGGCTGCGCTCGCGCGCCCAGCGCCCGTTGCCGTCCATGATGACGGCCACGTGGCGGGGCACCGCCCCGTTGAGGCGGATCTGAGAGAGCAGGTCGTCCGCCACCTCAGACCTCCATGATCTCCGCTTCCTTGGCTTTCACCGCCTCGTCGACCTGTCGCAGATGATCGTCGTGCAGCTTCTGAATGTCCTTCTCGGTGTGCTTCTTTTCATCCTCGGAGACGTGCTCGGTCTTCTTGACCTTGCTGATCGCGTCGGTGCGCGCGTGGCGGACCGCCACCCGGCCCTCTTCGGCGAGCTTGTGCACGACCTTCACCAGCTCCCGCCGCCGCTCTTCGTTGAGCGGGGGGAGCGGGATACGGATGAGGTTGCCGTCGTTGGAGGGGGTGAGTCCCAGATCGGACGCGAGGATCGCCTTTTCGACCGCCTTGAGGAGGGCCTTGTCCCAGGGCTGGATGGTCAAGAGCTTCGGCTCGGGAGCCGCCACGCTGGCGACCTGGTTGAGCGGCATCTCGCTACCGTACGCTTCCACCCGCACGAGGTCCAGCAGTGAGGTCGTCGCTTTCCCGGTGCGGACGGTGGAGAACTCGCGCTTCACCGCTTCCACGGTCTTGTCCATCGACTGCTTCGCCTGCTTGACATGGTCCGCGAGCGTTGCGGTAGGAGGGGTCATTGGACGATGGTGCCGACGCGCTCTCCGGCCAGGACCCTGGCCGTGGCGCCGGGCTGGTTGATGTTGAACACGACGATGGGAAGCTTGTTCTCCTTGCAGAGGCCGAACGCGTTCGCGTCCATCACGGCGTAGCCGTTCACGAGCGCGTCCCGGAACGACAGCTCCGGGAGGAACTTCGCCTTCGGGTCCTGCTTCGGGTCCGCGGTATAGACGCCGTCCACGTTCGTCGCCTTGAGGAGCACCTTCGCCTCGATCTCGAGCGCCCGCAGCACCGCCGCCGTATCGGTCGAAAAGTACGGGTTTCCCGTCCCGCCCGCGAAGATGACCATCCGGCCCTTCTCGAGATGCCGCACGGCGCGGCGCCGGATGTAAGGCTCGGCGAGCTCCTCCATCCGGATCGCCGTCATCACCCGGGTGTCGACGCCCTTCTTCTCCAGGATGTCCTGCAGGGCGAGGGCGTTGATCACGGTCGCGAGCATGCCCATGTAGTCGGCCGACACGCGATCCATGCCCTGCTCGCTCGCCGCGGTGCCGCGCAGGATATTCCCCCCGCCCACCACCAGGCCGAGCTGCACCCCGACCCCGGCGACGTGCTTGAGCTCGTCCCCGAGGTGATCGATGAATGAAAAATCGATGCCTCCCCCGGCGCCGCGCGGCCCCGCGAATGCCTCGCCCGAGATCTTAAGCAGCGCGCGCGGATACGCGAGCACCACTCAGCCTTCCCCGACCCTCAACCGGGCGAACCGCCCCACGTCGATCTTTTCCCCGGTCTTGACGGCCAGCTCTTTGACCAGCTCGCCCACCGTCCGTGTGTCGTCCTTCACGAACTTCTGCTCGAGCAGGACGTTCTCGTCGTAGAACTTCTTCATCATCCCGTCCACGATCTTGGCGCGGATGTTCTCGGGCTTTTTCTGCTCGGCGACCTGGGCCTCGTACACCTGGCGCTCTCGCGCGACAGTCTCGGCCGGCAGGTCTTCGATCCGCACCGCGAGCGGGTTCTTGGCGGCGATGTGGATAGCCAGGTCCCGCGCGAGCGCCTTGAACTCCTCGGTGCGCGCCACGAAGTCCGTCTCGCAGTTGAGCTCCACCAGCACGCCGAGCTTGCCGTCGTGGTGCACGTAGTGGCCAATGAGGCCTTCGGACGCGTCGCGCCCCGCCCGTTTATCGGCCTTGGCCGCGCCCTTGGTGCGCAGCACGTCGACGGCCTTCTCCAGGTCCCCGTTCGTCTCCTCCAGGGCCTTCTTGCAGTCCATCATGCCGGCGCCGGTTCGGGCGCGCAGCGCCGCCACCAGCTTCGCCGGAATCTCTTTCACGATCGTCACGCCTCCTCCTCCTCATGAAAACGCCGCCCTCGCGCCGTTGGGCTCGGAGGGCGGCGGTCGGTGATCCACCGGGACGCGCGCGTCCGGTGTGCTTAGCCTTCGCCTTCGCTTGCGCCGCTCGATTCCGCCGGAGCGGGAGCCGGCGCCTCCTCCGTCTTGAGCCGCGCGGCGATCGCTTCCGGCTTGGGGCGACGCTTGCGCCGCGCCGGCTTCTTCTTCTTGTCCCCCTCCACCTCCGCCTCGACACCGGTCTCCGTCGAGTACGTCACCCCTTCGCCTTCCTCCGCCGGCTCGCGCAGCGGCATCTGGTGCCGCGCTTCCGAGATCACGTCGGAGATGCTCGCCGTGATGAGCGAAACCGCCCGGATCGCGTCGTCGTTGCCGGGGATCGGAACGGTGATCAGCTCCGGGTCCGCGTTCGTATCCACAATGGCGACCACCGGAATGCCGAGCTTGTTCGCCTCGGCGACCGCGATGCGCTCCTTCTTCGAATCCACGACGAACAACGCTCCCGGCAGCCGGCTCATGTTCTTGATGCCCGACAAGTACTTCTCGAGCTTGACGCGCTCGCGGTCGAACAGCAACTGCTCCTTCTTGGTGTAGTTCTCGAACTCGCCTTCGGCGGTGCCCTGCTCCAGCTCTTTCAACCGTTTGATCTGCTTCTTGATGGTCTGGAAGTTAGTGAGCGTGCCGCCCAGCCAGCGCTCGGTCACGTAGAACGCGCCGCAGCGCTGCGCCTCCGCCTGGAGGATGTTCTTGAGCTGCTTCTTCGTGCAGACGAACAGGACGTTTTCACCCTTCAGCACCACCCCGCGGAGCAGCTCTTGCGCGGTCTCGATCTGCCGGAGCGTTTTCTGGAGGTCGATGATGTAAATCCCCGACCGCTCGGCGAAAATGAACCGGCGCATCTTGGGATTCCAGCGACGCGTCTGGTGGCCGAAATGGACGCCCGCTTCCAGCAGATCCTGCAACTGAGGCTGCGCCATGCACTCCCTTCCGTGGGTTTTGATCCGCCGCCGCCGTCATCTCCGACGCCACCCCGCAGGGACCCGGCGTCGGATCGAGCGACGTGTGTGATTTACCGCTTACTGAACTGGAACCGCTTGCGTGCGCCGGCGCGGCCCGGCTTCTTCCGCTCGACGACCCGCGGATCGCGCGTCAACAGTCCCTGCTCCCGCAGCTTCTTGCGATGCCGCTCGTCCGCCAGGCACAGCGCCCGCGCGATTGCGAGTCGCAGCGCCCCCGCCTGCCCCGTCACCCCGCCACCCCGACACAGCGCGCGCACGTCGAAGGCGCCGAGCGTGTCGGTCGCCGTGAACGGCTGCTGGATGTGCGACACCAGCGACGGCCGGGGAAAGTAATCGCCCAGCGTGCGCCCGTTGATATTCCATTTCCCCGAGCCCGGGGTGAGATACACGCGCGCTACCCCGACCTTGCGGCGCCCCACCGCGTGCCAGCGCAGCTCCGGCGTTATCGCTGCAGTCATCGGGCCTCCGCCAAGCCGAGCGGCTCGGGCTGCTGGGCGGCGTGCGGGTGCTCGGGACCGGCGTAAACTTTCAGCATCTGCTTCACCTTCTGGCGCGAGAGCGTCGTCTTCGGCAGCATGCCCCACACCGCCTTCTCGATCACGCGCTCGGGACGCTTCTCGAGCACGTTCTTGACGGGCGAGAAGCGTTCGTGGCCCATGTAGCCGGTGTGCCGGAAGTAGCGCTTCTGCTCGAGCTTGCGTCCCGTGAGCTTGACGCGGGCGGCGTTCACCACCACCACGCAGTCGCCGCCGTTCAGGTGCGGCGTGAACGTGGGCTTGTGCTTCCCGCGCAGGATCTGCGCCACCCGGCTCGCCAGCCGACCGAGCGGCTGGCCGGCCGCGTCGACCACGAACCAGCGGCGCGTCACGTCCTCTTTTCGCAGACTGAACGTCTTCATTCCCGCCCTTCCACAGGAAGCCCGGTCGGTAACAGCCGCGAACTATACCCGGGCCGTAAGGGCGTGTCAACCCGAGGGTTCCGGGCTCGCGAGGGTCACGAGCGAAGCGCCTTTTTCGACCGCCTGCCCGACGGCGACGTGTACCGTCTGGACCATCCCCGGCCGCGGCGCGCGCAGCTCGTTCTCCATTTTCATCGCCTCCACCACCACGAGTCCCGCCCCTGCATCCACCTGTTGTCCTTCGGCCACCTGGATCCGCACCACCAGGCCGGGCATCGGCGCGCGCACTGTCCCGCCGCCAGCGGCGCGCTGGCCCTTCCCGCTCGCCGTCTCCATCCCGCGGGTTCGCTCGTCCCGCACTGCGACTTCGACCCGCTCCCCCATCATCCCCAGCGCCCACCGCCCAGCATCCTCGAGCGGCTCGGCGGCCACGGTCCACGACTCTCCACCGAGCAGCAGGTGATAGAGCGGCGTCCTCGGTACGGGGGCGAGATCGGCCTCGACCGGCACCCCCCCCACGACCACGCGGCTCCCTTCCACCTCGACCTTGTGGGTCTGGGCGCCGATGGTGACGAAGTACTTCACTCCCCCACCCCCCCGAATGCGGAGTGCGGAATGCGGAATGCGAAATTGCAAGGGAAGGTCGATCGCGAAGCGACGCTCCCCCTGACATTCCGCATTCCGCACTCCGCATTCCGCACTGTCACGCGGCCTCCAAGACCGCCACGGTCTCCACATGCGCCGTCTGGGGGAACAGGTCGAACGCCCGCACCGCCGTGACGCGGTAGGTCGCGCTCAGCCGGTGCAGGTCACGAGCGAGGGTCGCCGGGTCGCACGAAACGTAGACCAACCGGCCGACCGGCTGGCCCGTGAGCCGCAGCGTGACATTCCAGTGCAGGCCCGCCCGGGGCGGGTTCACCACCACCGCACTTGGCTCGGGCAGCGTGGGCACCACGTCCTCCGCTTTGCCGGCGATGAACCGCACCGGGCGCGGCGCGGCGCGCTGCCGTGCCCAGTCGATCGCCTTCTCGTCCGCGTCCACACTGACCACCTGCGCCCCGCGCTCGGCCAGCTCGACGGCGGTGTCCCCGATCCCTCCGTACAGGTCCCACACCACGGCACCCCGGACGTCGCCCAGCTGCTCGACCGCCCAGCCGCGCGCGATCGTGCCCATCTCCCGGTTGACCTGCTCGAACGCGGTCGCGGGGAATCCCGTGGCGGGGCTCCCCCCCCCCGCGACCACGCGTGCCGCGCCGTCCACCGGCTGCCACCAGCAGATCACGCTCTCTCCGCCGGGCAGCGCCGCGCGCAGCGCCGCCGGGTCGCGCCACGGCTCCCCGGTCGATTCCGCGATGACATGCCGCCGGCCCTCACGGTCGAGGCGGAGCGTGAGGTGTGTGAGCTGTGCGGGCAGGAGGTCGAGCCGCTGCTTCAGTTCCCGCCACAGGGCCATCAGCTTGAAGTCCGCGATATGACAGTCCTTCAGGTCGAACACGGATCCGGGACGATCGTACTGGTGGAGGCCCACCGCCCTCGACCGCCCTCGACCGCCTTTCACCGCCAGGCTTACCTTCGCCCGGTACCGCCACTCCTCGACGGCCTCGACGATCTCGGGGTCCTCGACGTCGAGCTTGGCGATCCGCCGCAGCGCATCGCCCACGATCGCCCGCTTGGCGGCGAGCTGCGCCTCGTAGGTGAGGTGCTGCAGCTGGCACCCGCCGCAGCGATCCTGCACGTAGTGCGGACACGGTGCCGTGACGCGGGTCGCGCCGGGCGCGACGATCTCGCCCAGCTCCCCGCGGGCGAAGGTCTTGTGCAGCTTCACACCCTCGCGCAGCCGGATCCGCTCGCCCGGGGCGGTGCGGGCGACGAACACGGCACGGCCGTCCGCGAGCCGGCCCACGCCCTCCCCACCGGCCGCGATCGCCGTGATCGCCACGACGTCGCTCATTGGCCCAGCGCGTCCCGTCGCGCCGCCAGCAGCCAGGCGGACGGGTGGACAGGCGGACCGGCGGACGGTGCCGGTGGGGGAGGGGGTGCGGCCGCGCGTCGCTCCTCGGCGAGCAGTGCGGCCACGACCGCGAGCGGCCGGGTCAGCTCGGCGGGCGGCTCGCCGACAAGGAGGCGTTCGCCGGCGCGCTCGAGGTAAGTGACGTCGATGTCGCCGCGCTGGAACTCCGGGTCGTCCATCACCCGAACGTGAAACGCCTGGGACGACGGGATGCCGACGATCGTGAGCTCGCGCAGGGCGCGCCGCATCCGCTCGAGCGCGACTCCGCGCGTCTCCCCCCACACGATCAGCTTCGCGATGAGCGGGTCGTAATGGAGCGTGACCTCGTTGCCCGCCTCGATCCCGCCATCCCAACGGACCCCGGGCCCGCCGGGAACCCGCAGGTAGCTCACGACGCCCGTCGCCGGGAGAAAGTCGTTGAACGGGTCCTCTGCCGTGATGCGACACTCGATCGCGTGGCCCCGCGGCTGCAACGTGCCCGCGTGCACGCGCAGCGGCTGGCCCATCGCGACGCGCAGCTGCTCCCGCACGATGTCCACCCCGTACACCAGCTCGGTCACCGGGTGCTCCACCTGGAGCCGGGTGTTCATCTCCAGGAAGGAGAACTCCCCGCTCGGCGCGAGCAGGAATTCGATCGTGCCGGCGCCCAAGTACCCCACCGCGCCCGCCGCGGCGGTGGCCGCGTCGCTCATGCGGCGGCGCAGCGCCGGCGTGACGGCCACGGACGGCGCCTCCTCGATGAGCTTTTGATGACGGCGCTGGATGCTGCACTCGCGCTCCCCCAGCGCGACCACCCGGCCGAACGAATCCGCCAGAATCTGGATCTCGATGTGCCGCGGGCGCTCGAGATATTTTTCGAGGTACACTTCGCCGGCCCCGAACGCCTTGAGCGCTTCGCTCGCCGCCGCCTCGAATCCCGCCTCGAGCTCGGCCTCTGCTCGCACCAGGCGCATGCCCTTGCCGCCGCCCCCCGCGGCCGCCTTGAGGAGCACCGGATACCCGAGCCGCGCCGCCTCCGGCCGGGCCTGCGCATGGTCGGCGAGCGGTCGCGTGGTGCCGGGGACGATCGGAACGCCCGCTTGCTGCATGCGACGCCGCGCTTCGGTCTTGTCGCCCATGGTGCGGATCGCGGCCGCCGACGGTCCGATGAACTCGAGGGACGCGGCCGCCACCGCCTCCGCGAACGGCGCGCGCTCGGAGAGGAACCCGTACCCGGGGTGCACCGCCTGGCACGCCGCGGTCTGCGCCGCCGCGATGAGCTTCGCGATGTCGAGATAGGACTGCGCCGCCGGCGGGGGGCCGAGCGGCACCGCGAGGTCCGCGGCACGCACATGAGGCGACAGGCGATCGGCGTCGGAATAGACCGCCACCGCCTCGAGGCCCTCCTCGTGGCACGCGCGGATGATGCGCAGGGCGATCTCGCCGCGGTTGGCGACCAACACTCGCTTGATGGTAGGAGACATCAGCCGATTGAGTAGGTCATTTCCGACACGTGGGCACATCGGCGGCGACTCTGAACGTCGCCATGGGCTCGCACAGCGCCGGAGTGGTGCGCGCCGCCCGGGCGTAGGCCGCGAGCGCGGGCTCGGCCCAGGGGTCGTTACCGTCGAGCGCCACGCGCAGCGCCCCGAACACGAAGTCGCGCGGCGGGACCCGCGGGCTCTTCCCCTCCGGTCCGGCCACCCACACGAGCGGCCGGGTCTCCCACCGGATGCGGGGCCGCGTCTCGGGTGGCCGCTCGAACGCCATGCTCACGCACACCGGGCGTCGTCGCACGAGCTCGCCGAGCCCGGCGTCGTCGCCGCGCCCCCCGCGCCCCCCACGCCGGGGCCGCCCGAGCTTCAAGTCCGCCACGAGTCGCGCCCGTAGTACCGGATCGGAGCGCCAGGCCGCGAGCGGCACGACCAGCAGATCGGGCCGCAGGCCGCGGGCGAATCGCATGTACCAGGCCGCATAGAAGTCGGCATCCCCCGCCGTCAGCAGCACGCCCCCGGTCGGACAGGCGCGCAACAGGTTCTCGCCCAGCTCGTCGAGCACCGGTGGAACGCGGAGGTCCATGGGCAGCGGCCCCCACGCCTCCACGCCGGCGTCCACCCCGCTGGACTCCCACCCGCGCCACGAGCGCACGGCCCACGCGCCGACCCGAAGCACGCGGGCGCTGTCGCCCACCGTGCTCGAGCCCAGCGGCCCGGCGAGCGCCGCCGCGCGAGTCAACGCTTCCTCCGCGGTGTCGAGCACCGCGCGGGTCCAGACGCTGTCCTCGCTCGACCGGTGCGTCGCGCCGTGCGCCTCGGCGCCCAGTCCCAGGTACGCACGTCCCATCAGTAGCCAGAGCTGCGCGTCGGTCGAGTCCTGCGTGGCCCGGCCGCGGAGCGTGGCGAGCGAGTCCGTCGGGGCGACCGGGGGCGGGGGCGGGGGCGGGGGCGCCTGCAACAGCGTCACCAGCGCCAGGGCGTTACAGAGGGATATTGCCATGCTTCTTGGGCGGATTCCGGTCTCGCTTGGCGGCGAGGGTCGCGAGCGCGTCGATCAGCCGGGGCCGGGTGTCGCGCGGATCGATGATGTCGTCCACGTAGCCGCGCGCGGCAGCGAGATACGGGTGGGCGAACTTCTCGCGGTACTCCGTCTCGCGCTCCTCGGTCGCGTCGTCCTTGTAGAGGATTTCCACCGCTCCCTTCGGGCCCATGACGGCGATCTCCGCCGTCGGCCAGGCGACGTTGTAGTCCCCACGGACATGCTTCGAGTTCATGACGTCGTAGGCGCCGCCGTACGCCTTGCGGGTGATCACCGTGAGCTTGGGGACGGTCGCCTCGCAGTAGGCGAACAACAGCTTGGCGCCGTGCTTGATGATCCCGCCGTGCTCCTGCGCCACCCCTGGGAGGAACCCGGGCACGTCCTCGAACGTGACCAGCGAAATGTTGAACGCGTCGCAGAACCGGATGAACCGGGCGCCCTTGAGCGAGGCGTTGATATCGAGCACGCCGGCGAGCGCAGCAGGCTGGTTCGCGACGACGCCCACGGGCCGTCCCCCGAGCCGCGCGAAGCCGACCAGGAGGTTCCCCGCGAAGTCCCGGTGCACCTCGAGGAACTCGCCGTCGTCCACCACGCGCCGGATCACGTCGTGCATGTCGTACGCTTTGGTAGGCTCGTCGGGCACCACGTCGAGCAGCTCTTCGTCGCGCCGGTCCGCCGGGTCCGCGGTCGCGCGGATCGGCGGGTCGTCCAGATTGTTCGACGGAATGAAGGAAACCAGCTTGCGGATGGCGGCGAGGGCCTCGAGCTCCGAGCCGTGCACGAAGTGCGCCACGCCCGACGTGGCGCCGTGCACGTCGGCGCCCCCCAGACCCTCGAAATCCACCTCTTCGTGCGTCACGGTTTTGACGACGCTCGGTCCCGTGACGAACATGTAGGAAATGCCGCGCACCATGAACACGAAGTCGGTGATCGCCGGGCTGTACACGGCGCCGCCGGCGCACGGACCGAGGATCGCGCTGATCTGGGGGACCACGCCCGAGGCGAGCGTGTTGCGCAGGAAGATGTCGGCGTAGCCGCCGAGCGACGCGACGCCCTCCTGGATGCGCGCGCCGCCCGAGTCGTTGAGGCCGATCACGGGCGCGCCGTTCTTCAGCGCCAGGTCCATCACCTTGCAGATCTTTTCCGCGTGCGCCTCGGAGAGCGAGCCGCCGAACACGGTGAAGTCCTGCGCGAACACGTAGACCAGCCGCCCCTCGATCCGGCCGTAGCCCGTCACCACGCCGTCGCCCAGGTACTTCTCGTCCGCCAGCCCGAAGTCGGTCGAGCGATGCGTGACGAATCGGTCCAGCTCCACGAACGTCGCGGCGTCGAGCAGCACGTCGAGCCGTTCCCGGGCGGTCAGCTTCCCCTTGTCGTGCTGCGCCGCGATCCGCTCGGCGCCGCCGCCGAGGTCGGCGGCGGCGCGCTTCTGCTTGAGCAGTTCGAGCTTCTCTCGCATAGACATAGTCGGCAAATCTAGGCGCCTAGGTGCCTAGACGGGTAGGGAGACGCCGAGTCGCCGAGGCGCGGAGTGGACGCCAAGGGAAAAGTGGCCAGGAGATGCCTCTCCTGACCACTTTCGCCTCAGATCCACTTGGCGTCGCGGCGGCTACGCGTCTGCCTCGCCGTCTTTCTTTGCTACCTCCTGAACGTCGTCCTTCGGCCACCCCGTCGCCGCCAGCACGATCCGATGGTGGATCGGATCCACCTCCAGCACCTTGAGCTCGACTGCCTGTGCCTCTTTCACGGCATCGGCCGGATTCTGGATGTCGGCGATGCCGAGCTGCGACATGGGGACGAAGCCCTCGATGTCGTGCCCCAGATCCACGACGACGCCCTTGTCCATCAGGCGCAACACCCGGCCCCGCAGGTCGGTGCCCACGGGGTACGTCTCGCCGATCCGGAGCCACGGGTCTTCCTGCGCCTGCTTCAGGCCCAGGGAAATCCGCTTGTTCTCGGCGTCCACGTTCAGGATCAGCACCTCGACCTCGTCGCCCTTCTTCACGACTTCCGAGGGATGCTGCACCCGCTTGGTCCACGACATGTCGGAGATGTGGATCAGGCCGTCGATGCCGGGCTCGATCTCCACGAACGCCCCGAACGAGGTGAGGTTGCGCACTTTCCCCTTGATCCGCATGCCGACGGGGTATTTCTGGGGCAGCGCCATCCAGGGGTCTTCCTCGGTCTGCTTCATGCCGAGCGAGACCTTCTCTTCCGTTTCGTCGACTTTCAATACGACGGCTTCGATCGTCTCGCCGATCGACACGATTTTCGAGGGGTGTCGCACGTTGCGCGTCCAGCTCATCTCGGAGATATGGACCAGCCCCTCGATCCCCGGCTCGAGCTCGACGAACGCGCCGTAGTTCGTGATCGACACCACCTTGCCCTGCACGCGCGTGCCCACCGGGTACTTCGCGGCCACGTTCTTCCAGGGGTACGGCTGCAGCTGCTTCAGGCCGAGGCTGATGCGTTCGCGCTCCCAGTCGATGTCGAGGACCTTGACCTCGACCTCCTGCCCGATGTGCACCATCTCGGACGGGTGCGACACGCGGCCATAGCTCATGTCGGTGATGTGGAGCAGGCCGTCCACGCCCCCGAGGTCGATGAACGCGCCGAAGTCGGTGATGTTCTTGACGATGCCCTTCCGCACCTGGCCGACCTGCAGCTCCTTCATCAGGACGTCGCGCTTGGTCTTGCGCTCGGCTTCGAGCAGCACGCGGCGGCTCACCACGATGTTGCGGCGCCGCTTGTTCAGCTTGATGATCTTGAACTCGAAGCTCTGGCCCAGCAGCTCGTCGATATTGGGCACGCGCCGCAGGGCGATTTGGCTGCCCGGGAGGAACGCGTCCACTCCCATCAGGTCCACCACCACGCCGCCCTTGATCTTCTTGACGAGCGTGCCCGAGACCGCCTCGTCCTTCTCGTGGGCTTCGCGGATCCGTTCCCAGACCCGCATGAAGTCGGCCTTCTTCTTCGAGAGGACGACCGCGCCTTCCTGATCCTCGAGATGCTCGAGGAACACCTCGACCTCGTCCCCTTCCTTGAGCGAGCGCGCGTCCTTGAACTCGTCGATCGGCACGGCGCCTTCCGACTTGAAGCCGACGTCGAGAATGACGGCGGTGTCGGTCACGCGCAGCACCTTCGATTTGACGATCTCGCCTTCTTCGATGTTGGAGAGCGTCCCCTCGTACAGCTCCGTCATCTTCGCGATTTCGTCCGACGAATACTCCTCGTGCAGATCGGAGCGGACGCGGAGGTGGGAGTGAGCGGGAGCGGGAGCGGGAGCGGGAGTTTCCGACTTCGACTCGGGCAGGTTTTCCGTATCTACCAGCATTCAGGACACCGGTTCGGTTGCTGGTTTGGACCAAGGGCCCGGGGGCGATCCCCGGGGCTCCGGAGCACAAGACGCCAAACCTAGCCGGGCAGCCGCTCCCGCGCCAGCGCCACGACCGCCTGCACCTGCTGCTCGAGCGAGAGCCGCGTGGTGTCGAGCACCACCGCGTCCGCGGCGGCTTTGAGGGGCGCCACCGCCCGGGTGGAATCGGCGCGGTCCCGGGCCGCCAGGACCTCGCCCTCCCGGCGCACCTCGGCCTCCCCCCTTCCTCCGCCGCCGCGCTCGGCCAGGCGCCGCCGTGCCCGCTCCTCGGGACTCGCCGTGAGAAACACCTTCAGCGGGGCGTCTGGGAACACGACGGTCCCGATGTCCCGTCCGTCCACCACCACCCCCCGCCCGTGACCTTGGACCGCCTCCCGCTGCTGGACATTCACCCAATGGCGCACCTCGGGAATGGCGGCGATCTCAGAGACCCGTTGCGTCACCCGCTCGGAGCGGATCGCCTGCGCCACGTCCACGCCCGCCACCTCGGGGCGGAACACGTCGTCCACGAGGACCAGCCGCACCGGCAGGTCCTCCGCCAACGCCACGATCCGCTCCACGGACCACTGCTCTCTGCTCCCGGGGACCAGCAGGGACTCCTTTAGGGCTCCCTGCTCCCCGAGGTTGTCGAGCACCGCCAGCGTGATCGCCCGATACAGCGCTCCCGAGTCGAGGTGCGCCCACCCGAGTCGCCGAGCGACGAGCGCGGCGGTGGAGCTCTTCCCCGACGCCGCCGGACCGTCGATGGCGATCACACGGATGCTCACGTTTCCCGTTTCCCCTGTCCCGTTTCCCGGATTCGCTTCAGGTCGCGGAAGAACCGCGGGTAGCTGATCGCCACCGAGGCCCGTTCCGAGAGGCGCACCTCCGCTCCCGGCACGGTCCCGAGCACCGCGAACGCCATGGCCAGCCGATGATCGCGCGCCGTGTCGATCCGGCCGCTCGGGCGTCGCGTCGTGCCGCACACGAACAGGTCATTGCCGCGCGCCTCCGCCTCCACGCCCACCGCGCGCAGGTTGGCGGCGAGCAGCTCGAGCCGGTTACTCTCCTTCACCCGGAGCTCGCCCACCTCGCGGAACACCGTCTCGCTCCCCTCGGAGGCCCGGCTCGCCAGGACGGCGAGCACCGGTACCTCGTCGACGAGCGTCGGCACCTCCGCCGCGCTGACCTCCGTCCCGCGGAGCGCCGCCGGCCGGGCCACCAGGTCGGCGACCGGCTCGCCACCCTCGTCCCGGAGATTCACCCGTTCCACGTGTGCGCCCATGCGCTCGAGGACCACCAGAAATCCGGTGCGGGTCGGGTTGACGCCGACGTTTTCGATGACCAGCTCACCGCCTTCGGCGAGCACGGCGGCCGCGACGAGAAACGCCGCCGAGGAGGCGTCGCCCGGGATGGACAGACGGAACGAAGGAACGACGGGACGACCAGATGGCTCGTACACGATCGCTCCCGCGCGCTCGCGTAGTGCCAATCCGAGATGCACGAACAGCCGCTCTGTGTGATCGCGCGAGCGATACGGCTCGCGAATCGTGACGCCCACGTTCCCGGTGAGTCCCGCGAGCAGCAGTGCGCTCTTGATCTGCGCGCTCGCGACGGGCGTCGTATAGGTGAGCGCGCGGAGCCGGCCGCCGCGAATCGTGAGCGGGAGCGCGTCGCCGCCCTTCTCCTCGATGTCGGCTCCCATGGCGCGCAGCGGCTCGGTGACCCGCCGCATGGGCCGGCGGCGCAGCGACGCGTCGCCCGTGAGGGTCGCGGCGAACGGTTGGCCCGCGAGGATGCCGAGCATGAGCCGCGCCGTGGTGCCGGAATTGCCGCAGTTCAGGCGGGATGCGGGATGCGTGATGCGGGAGGCGCGGACCGTCACCGTCCCATCCTCCCGGACGGGCGAGATATCGGCACCGAGCTGTCGCAGGACGCGCGCGGTGCTCTTGACGTCGGCCCCGGTCAGCAAGCCCGCGAGCTCGCTCGCGCCGCGGGCGAGGCCGGCGAGCATCACGGCGCGGTGCGAGATGCTCTTGTCGCCCGGCGGCCGGACGACGCCCTGCACCTTCACGCGTCGGCCTGCCGGCGCCACTGCGCCGCGCGGCTGAGCCACGCGGTCACGGCCCGAGCGTTCCCCGTCTCGAGCGCGCGCTCGAGCTCGCCCAGCGGCTCTTCGAGGGACCGGAGAGCCGGGAGCAGTTCGTCCCGGTTCATGAGGAAGATCTCAGTCCAGAGCGCCGGCTCCGAAGCGGCGAGGCGCGTGGCGTCGCGTGCCCCCGGGCCGAACGTCGCACCGGGCGGCGTGGCATGGGCGAGGTGGTGGGCCAGGAGGGACGCCACCGCCTGCGGCAGGTGGCTCGTGAGCGCGAGCTGGTGGTCGTGCTGCGCGGCGTCGATCAGCACCGCATGAGCCTCGAGCACGCTCTCCCAGAAGTGCGAGACTTCGCGCGCGGCGCCATCTCCGTCACGCGTCGCCGTGATGTACACGACCGCACCCTTGAGCAGGTCGACCCGGGCCGCGGCGAAGCCATGCGCGTGCGTGCCCGCGAGGGGGTGGCCGCCGGCGAAGCGGGGCCCGAGCCCCAGGCCGTCCGCCCGCGCGACGATGGCCCGCTTCACGGAGCCCACATCGGTGACCAGCGCGCCCGCCCCGATGTGTGGCTTGAGACTGCCGAGCAGCTCGAGGTTGGCGGCGGGCGGCGCCGCCAGCACCAGCAGCTCGACCGCGCGCGCCACGTCCGCCGCGCGCGGGGGTGCGTCGTCGAGCGCACCCTGGCGCACCGCCGCAACCCGCTCGGCGGGCTCGGGCGACCAGCCGAGCACGGTCGCAATCCCGGCGCGCTTCGCCTGGAGGGCGAGCGAGCCGCCGATCGCGCCGAGGCCGATGACGCCGAGAGTGTGGGGTCGCACGCGGAGGAAGCTATCCGCTCGGGGCCCGGCACTCTAGCCCGTGGAGGGCACGGATCGCCGGTGCCGGTCGTGGGCTGGAAACGAACCGGGAGCCCAAGAAGTGGGCTCCCGGCCTTTGGCACGACAGGCAATGCCTAGATGACGTACTGGAAGTACACGAACTCCGAAGGGGTCATCGCCGCGCCCGCAGCGTCCCTGGGCACCACGCGCCACCGCCCCGGCTGTGCTCCGACGAATTCGAAAAGGAAGCGCAAGTTGCTCGTGGTCTGCGACACCTGTCGCGTCCAGGAGTTGCAGACGGCCGTATCCATGGTGCACCCGTTCCCGAAGTCCACCTCGACGTCGTAGGTCGCCGCGCCTTCGACGGGCCGCCACACGAGTGTGGTGAAGCGCCTGAAGTGGTCGAAGCCGAACGAGTTGAGCTTGATCGACCCGACCACGTCGCCGGCCAGCGCGCTGAACACGACCTCGTGTGCGGTGGTGGGGTCATCGTTCTCCTGCGCCACGGCGACGAGTCCGGTGGTGTTCACGCTGGCGTTGGTGCCGGTGGGATCCGAGCTCGACCAGATCACGGTCACGGCCGGAAAGAACTCGAGCTGAATGCCGGTGCCGGACTGCATGCTGAGGCCCGACGGCTGGGTCAGGGGCAGGGTCACGTTGGAGTTGCCGGACTGCGTCGTCACGCCGCCGCTCGACGGGCGGACCAGGATGGTGCCCGGGGGTACGCCCGCCGCCGTGAATGTCACCACTCCCTCCGACAGCGGGCCCGACACGATCGGAAACGTGGGCGTGGGCCCGATGCCCGTCGCAAACGCTTCCAGACTGTTGGTCCCCGCGGCGAGGACCCAGGAGTCGACCCGCGCGACGCCGTCTGCACCCGTCACGACCTGCGTCGGGGTGACGCTGCCAGCGCTGGTCGACGGGATGCGGAAGTGCACCGTAGCGCCGGCGACTGGAGCGTTGTTCGCGTCGGTGACCAGCAACGCGGGCGGCGTCGCAACAGCGTCCCCCAGCGCCGCCAGTTGGTCGTCGCCCGCGAGGACGGCCATCTTGGCCGGCAACGCCCACCCGATGTCGCTGAAACAGCAGCTGGACCCACCGACCCCCAAGTGGACCATCGACGCGTAGGCCGCTTGGGGGACTGCAAACGCAGCGACGCGGTCGAGGATGCCTCGCCACCCGGGCCGCGCGCCCAAACCGCCGGGTGGCAAGGGGAACCGGTTGGGCTCGCACGGCAGGAAGGCAGCGGAGGCATTGGGGAGAGCCCGGACGCCCTGCCCCGCGTCGAAGGCATGCAGCTGCAGCAGCCCTTCCTGCGCCTGGGTGATGGTCAGGGGCAGCTCCACGCAGATCGCGACTACCACGTCGGTGTTGAACCGGCCGGTGTTGTGCGTTCGTGCACTGAGCGGCGGGTCGGCGGTGAACTGGAAGCACCCCTCGAACTGCGCGATGTCGATCTGCGGCAGGCACGGCTGCCGATCGAGCCTGCTGATCGTCACGGTGATCTCTTCGCCAGGATCGAGCGCGTCGGGCGGAATGGCGACTCCGCCTCCCGTGACTCCCCCCCCTGCTTCGCTCGTGATGATGATGGCACCGCCCGCGCCCACGACTTGCGTGACACAGTCCGCATTGAACGTGCAGCGCTCGCCCTGCTCGATCCGGAACTTGATGGGAAGCGTCCGGCCATCCAGAAACTGAACGACGTCGCCGCTTCGCAGATTCTTGATGCCCTGATCCACCGGGTCGACGTCGAGCGACCCGAGGACACTCTTGCCCGCCGCCCCCCGAATCCGGATGCGATAGAACTGACTAGGATCGAGCAGCGTCGGGGACTTGGTATCCCAGGTGACGCGATATTGCTGGCTGGTCAGGTCGAGGATGGCGTTGACCGGCCCGAACACCAGCGCTGCGTTCGCGACGCAGACCACGGGTCCTGACCTAGGGTCTCCCGTGAGGCGGCACACCTCGACGGTGGGCGAGAGCGTGGCGTCGAACTTCCCCGCATCGAAGTGCGGATCATTGCTGGGGTCGGGAACCAAGGGCGGCAGGAAGAAGAAGTCCGGGTCGCCGTTGTGCGCACCGTCGAGAATCAGCGCGACGGGACGCCCGATCGGGGGGGACTGCAAGACCTGCCTCTCCGTACATCCTGCGATGGCGGCGGTGGCGATGACCACGAATGCCCAGTGCTTCATGGGAACGGCTCCTGTCGGGGGCGAGACACCCGCACGCTGAACCTTTTGAGCCATGGGACGGGCAAGATTCGGACCAAGGTGCGGCATTGAGACGACCCTCCGAGCGCTTGCCGCCGGCGCCTGGTACGCTGACCCCGGCCACAGGAGTGTGGCAGACTTGTGACAAGCTGCAACCGTTCAGCGCGCGCCGATCAGGGCCTTGAATCTCGGCTCCTCTTGGAGGCTCCGCCACCACCAGTGCACGTTCTTCCGGAACCCCTCGCGGTGCCGCGGATTTGCGACCAGATACTCGCTCAGCAGTCGCAGCGCGGCTTCCTTGTCCCCGAGCATCGTGTACACGGCCGCCTGGAACCCCAAAATCTCGCGCTCCGGATCGATGTCCGGGGAGCCACGCGAGCGCTGGAGCACGCGGCGCGCGCTGTCTTTGAGTCCCGCACGCCCCAGCACCGCCGCCACCCAAACCTGCTCGTACAGCCGTTTCAGGGCGCGATCGCGTTCGGGACTGAGCTGCACGGCCTCAGCGGCGAGGCGCCACGCCTGAGCGACATCCGGATCCTTCGCTTTGGTTGACAAGAGGAGGAGCTGACACTCCACGAATCGCGCGTCGCTCGGAAACCGACGACGCCCTTTGTCGCACCAATCGATCGCCGGCTGGAACAGCTCGAGGTCGTATGACGTGGCGTAGAGTCGGTACAGGATAACATCGACACCGGCGAGGTACGCGTCGCCGTCGTAGGCGGCCCGAGCGGCGCGATTCGCGGCGACGAGATCTTCCTCGTCGTAATACAGGCGAGATAGCACGGTCCAGGCGATCACTTGATTGGGGTTGAGCCGGGTCGCGTCTTCGAGGTCGGTCCGCGCCATGGCGAGGAGGCGCTCGGCCGCGGCCGCGTCCGGCTCGAGCCCGCGCGCGTAGCGGGCGAAACGGATCCTGCCCCGGATTTCCAGGGCATCGGGGCTCTCCGGGTTGCGCCGCAGCGCGCGCTCGGCGTGCCTCAAGGCAACCTGCAACGCCTTGTCGACGTCGGGAGGATTGCGGGCGATTCTCGACCGATCGTACGCGACGCGCGCCCGCTGTACGATCGGCTCCACCCATCCCCCGTCCAACGCCTCCGCCTCCGCGAGGAGCGAATCGGCCCGCGCATAGAGCTGCGCCGTCACGACCTCCGTCGCGCCCGGCGCCACCGCGTCCCTTCGGGCCCGTTCGGCCTGCTGGACCGCAGCCCACGCCGCCGCGTTGCTCGTCTCCGTCCGCTCCTCCCGCAGTCGCACCTCTTCGCCCAACCGCTCGCGCAAAAACTCGGCCACCTTCCCCGCCAGGGTATCGCGCATCGCGAGCAGGTTCCCCTTGGGTTGCTCGAAGCTGGCGCGCCGAAAGTCCGCGCCGCTCGCACCCTCGATGAGCCGCGTGGTCACGCGATACCGGGCGCCCACGTCCTCGACCGTCCCTTGCACCAGCGTCCCCGCGTCGAGGACCCGCGCGATGCTGTCCCTCGGGATGTCAGGGCTGCGGTACGGCGCGACGCCGTTTTTCGAGACCACCGTGAGTCCCGGTACCCGCGCGAGCTCGTCGATCAACGCGTCGGTCAGTCCGTCGGCGAGGTACGCCAAGTCCCGTTTCGCGCTCAGATCCTCGAAGTACAGCACGGCCACGTGCCGCGGGTCGAGCCCGCCCACCGCGGTCCCGCGCCCGGCGCGCCCCGACCGGATGGCGAAGTACGCGGCGAGCGCCGCCAACGCCACGGCCACCGACGCGATACGCCACACGCCGCGGTGCGGGCGTCGCACACCGCGCTCCAGTGTGGCCCGGCGATGCGCCCCCGTCGCGGCGGACGGCGTATTCAAGGCCTCCGCGAACAGCGCCGTGGTCGCATAGCGGTCGGCCGGGACCTTCGAGAGCGCGCGCAGCACCGCACCCTCGACCGCGTCGGAAATCGTGCTCCGCACGATCGACGGCGGTGACACCATGTCCAGCGAGTGGCGGGCGATGACCGCTTGAGCGGTAGGGCCCGTGAACGGCGGCTCGCCCACCAACATCTCGTACACGACGCACGCGAGGCTGTATTGGTCGCTGCGCCCGTCGATTTCGTACGAGCCAGTGGACTGCTCGGGACTCATGTACGCCGGCGTCCCGAGGATGGTGCCGGTCTCGGTGAGGTGCCGGCCTTGTCCCGCCGCGCTCACCGCGCGGGCGATACCGAAGTCCGTCACCACGGCCGTGCCGCCCGACAGCATGATGTTCTCGGGCTTGATGTCGCGGTGCACCACCCCGTGGCTGTGCGCGTAGGCCAGCGCGCCCGCCACCTCGGTGGCGATGCGGAGCGCGTCTTCCTGGGGCAGCTGTTTCTCGCGCGTCAGGCGGTCGCGCAGCGATTCCCCTTCGACGTACGGCATGACGTAATAGAGGAAGCCGGTCGCGGCGCCGGAGTCGTACAGCGGCAGGATGTGGGGATGCTGCAGCCGGGCGGCGGTCTCGATCTCGCGCAGAAACCGCTCGGTGCCGAGCGCCGCGGTGAGCTCGGCGTGGAGGACCTTGATCGCCACCGATCGGTGGTGCTTCAAGTCCTCCGCCAGAAACACCGTCGCCATGCCCCCACGACCCAGCTCCCGCTCGACCGCGTAGCGGTGAGCGAGGGCCTCACGGAGGGAGTCGAGCAGATCGGGCCTAGCTTACAACGCGCCACAGCCCCCCGCTAGCATGCCGGCGTCCGCGCCACCGCTCTTGTCCTGCCGCGCCTCGATCCCCTATTTGTAACGGTCGCATGACCAATCCAGCGCCGGGTCGCCCTTCGCCCGTTCCGAGCATCAGCCGGCTCTTCGCCGCGGCGTTCCTCGCGATCGCCGTCGCGGGCCTGGCCGACCGCGTCGCGACCTGGCGGAGCGCACGACGCACCCAGGCCGACATGATCGAGCTCAGCCAGCGCCTCGAGCAGCTGGCCCGCGTCTCGCCCTCCCCCGCTCTGCAGCCCCAGCTCGTCGCCATGCGGGAGCTCGCCGCCGAAGTCGGCGACAACGCGATCCAGGCAGCCGTCCAGACGACGGTGATCTTCGTGATTGTGCTCGTGGCGCTGGGCGTCGGGCTATGGTACAACCGCGGCCGCCTCGCGACCCCGTTCGCCCACGTCGTCGGGGCACTCCAGCGAGTGGCGGCGGGCCGGTACGACGAGCGACTCGACGAGGACCAGCCCGAGGAGTTCGGCATGATCGCGCGCGGCGTGAATCAAATGGCGGCGGCGCTCGGCTGGCGGGAGCGGATGCAGGATCAGGCGGGGCGCCTGCTCACGGCGCTGAAC
>Ga0209237_1000488_pt1 | contig 22388 bp, 24 predicted proteins | sample GraSoi013_1_40cm_2_FD_185820 | JGI IMG/M metagenome (GOLD analysis project Ga0209237, IMG submission 185820) | Grasslands soil microbial communities from the Angelo Coastal Reserve, California, USA - Sample 10_02_2013_1_40cm (SPAdes) (version 2) | ecosystem: Environmental > Terrestrial > Soil >... | reverse complement strand
AGACCCGATACAATATTCGCTCGCAACATACGGCCTCGTGCTAGCTGGAGCAGCATTAGCGGTCGGAATCGGCGCGCTCGCCATGACTCGAAAACACAGAGCACCGAGCGTCCCGGCATCTGTCCAAGCCAAGTAGGTCACCAGTACTTCTTCCAGGCCGATTCGGGAACAAAGCTCCATCCGCGAGGGATAACCCTCTTCTAGGACAAGGACATGTACAAAATGTCCACTAATGAAGCTCATACTCGAGGAAGCCATACATGAAAAGGCAATAAGAGTAGACCTCGCCTGGACCCTATTCTTTGAGAAGCCAACGATCCCCGAAGGACACGGCGGAAGACTAATACCCTTTACAAATTGGCTCTGGGACGAGCTGGGCAAGAAAGCAGGAAACCTGAACCGGAACGCCAGCAGCGAGCTGACTCTGACGATACCTTCTCTAAGCGAGCAGGGAATGGATTTCCTGTTACGTCTAGTATCTTTCTGGTCAAACGAAGTTTACCTGAAGAAGGACGGGGTGCTTTCAGAGAACCTCTGGAGGAAACCGGTCATAAACGTCTTTGATGATAGTAAGCTAGATGGATCTGAACGTTCGCTAACGAGAAAACGCGAAGGATACTATACACGGTTCCTCATGCCGTTGCTCGGGCCTGGTCGGACTGCCTTCAGGGTCGAAGTGATCGAGAACGGTGAATCGTCCGCTCGATTACACAGCCACAGCGAAGTCGATGAATACTATCTGATTCTTGAAGGGTCCGGAACCCTCAGATTCAACGACAAAGAAATTCCCGTCCATCGGGGGGACCTGATAGGAAAGCCAACGGGGCCGGATGATGCTTCCCAACTGATCGCTGATCGGGGAGAACTCCTGCGTATATTGGATATGGAGGTGTGGCACGACCGTCCCGACAACTCGAAGGATCTAATCCACAATCCGGATTTCAATGAGATCTTCATGAGAGGACGGGGTTGGGGCGCTCTAGTCCCAGCAGACGCCCTCATCAACCCCAGCGACTTTGGACAATACTACAATGAAAGCTACAAACGAACCAAGGATGGCGGGTGGGTTCCCTCGAAAGCGCGCGGGCACAAGAAGAGCAGGGCGAAGTCACCATCAAATTCAAAAGTGTCAGAAAAGTAACAGTCCATCATGAGCGCTTCCAAGCTTATCAACAAACAGATCGCGGAACTGCCTGATTGGCGCGGCAAAACGATAGCCAAGCTTCGTAGGATCATCCACGAAGCTGATCCCGAGATTGCCGAAGAGTGGAAGTGGAACACCGCGGTGTTTTCTCACAATGGGCTGGTTGTAACGGTGGGTGCTTTCAAGGGAAATGTGAAGATGAACTTCTTCCAAGGCGCAAATCTTCCTGACCCAAGCAAGCTCTTCAATGCAGGGCTCGATGCAAAGAAAACGCGAGCGATTGATTTCCATGAAAGCAACAAGATCAACTAGCCTGCTCTGAAAGATCTGATTCGAGCAGCCGTAGCCCAGAATCGTGCTAGCCCCAACGGCCACTAGGCTAAGATTAGGCCAAACCGCTTAAACGAATAACGCTCTGAATCTATGGGCTGCTTTCACGATTAATACCGGGACCTAGAATAGCTCTCCAGGCTCTCATCGGATCCGCAAGCGTCCCACCTTAGAAAGTCTGAGGGTTCAGGAAGAGCAAGCTCGGGCGGTATCCCTAGCTGATTGTTCCCTTCCTCGCGGCCACCTGGATTCTACGCGCCTCCCTCTTTCGATTCGCGGCTTCTACGGGCAGACCCGATCGAGGTTCCTCTCCCGAGATCACTTTGCGAATTCGATTCTCTATTCCAAGTTCGCGTAACTTCTCGTGAACCCACACGTCTCCCGTCGCCTCGGCCCACCCATTCCGCCGCCGAAGTGTTTTCCGACCTGATGCTTCTGATATGTCAATTGCTGGCCAGCCGTGTTGTGCCAAGCGAGTTCATCCAGATCCTGCAAGAGTTGACCGAGAATTTTTTCGTCACAGCTTACTAGCTTCGCCGGAGCGGCGACGTATGTTTGGCCTTCACAGTCCCCTTCCAAGACGACGTACGCATTTGGTATTCGCCTAGCTTCATCAAGCGTGTTGATGACATCATGTTCGAACTAGACCCGAAAATGTCTTTTGGACCCGGGAAGAACGTCAACATTGCCTTTCTTCCTTTGAGGCATGGCCCTGTTTCTGAATAATATCATGAAGACCATCTATCTAAAGAAACGCTGATAGACATCCAAAATGTGTCAGGAAGCGACCTCGAGCGGATTAGTTGAGCAAACCGACCATATCGACTTCTCTAGAGAGTGCCAGGCGTCTGGCGGTTACGAAGCAGCGTCTTGCGGGCAGGTTGCCGTCAAGCCCAACAAGGGATCATATCCTGGCCGTGGTGCGCGACTTATGTTACGTTCAGTGGGACCCGTTAGAGGCGGTCGCACCGTCACATACTATCAGCCTCTGGAGCAGAATCAGCAATTTCCGACTCTCGGATCTAGATAACCTACTCTTTGAGGAGAAGAAGCTCTTCCTACACCAGGCCCCCGCTATGATCGTGCCCACCGAAGACTATCCACTCTTCTCTTCGTTGATGAGAAGATACCCGGAATCCATCTCCAAATCTTGGGGAGGATGGAAGGTGAGAGCCAAAAAGTACCTGGCCAAACACGAACTACGGAAGCGAACACTCAGCGAGCTCAAGAACGGACCCCTACGGCTAAACCAGTTCCGGGATCACGTTCGAACAGGGAGATCCCCTGACGGATGGACTTCTGCAAGCGATGTCTCCCACATGCTATTCCATCTACAGATGACCGGGGACGTGATGATCGTGGGACATCAAGGAAACCAGAACATCTGGGGCCTATCCGAAAAGTTCCTCCCCTCCTGGGTGGAGAGGAAGGATCTGACGGAAGAAGATCTAGAGCGAATAGAATGTTCGGCTTCGACTACCTCCACGAGAACTTTCTGCCGCAAAGCAAACGAAAATTCGGGACCTTTGTTCACCCCATCCTGTATGGTGACAGGCTCATAGGCAGAGCTGACCTGCGTATGGACAGGAAGAACGAGAAGCTCTTGGTCAATTCGGTACACGCGGAGCGTGGCGCACCAGGCGATAAGGAGGTTTCGTCAGAGATCAGGCAGACGATACAGCAGTTCGCAGAATTTCTCGGGGCTAAGGAAGTCGTATACACGGCTCGTGTCCCAGCCGCTTGGAAAAATTCTCTTCGCTAGGTGCTTGTTGCCAACTCGTATCCCGCATGTCTCAAATTCTGAGCCCGCCCCAAAAGCCAAATTTGCCTCCAATTCTAATCCACGAAAGAATTATCGAAAGGAGACTCAGTCCGGTAAGCATTGACGACCAAAAGATTTAACCCCGCAAAGAACGCTACCCGTAGCCGTACCGTGCTATAGGTGTAATTCTTGAGAATCCTAACGAAATTGTTTTTCGTCTTCATATTTTTGACGGGACTGGTCTTCGCGGTTCCATTGGGCAGTCGGGCCAGTGTGACATCAACCGCGACAACACCGGACTTTGCAATGTCCGCCCATCCAAACATGCTCACTATTCCACAGGGTTCCGCCGGGAAATCCATAATCCTCTTGACGAGTGTTAACGGTTTTCAAGGAAATGTGACTCTCAGTCCGCCAGTGTCATGCTTGGCGATTGGCTGCCCTAAGTACACGATTAGCCCCACGGTCGTCCAGTTAGCCGCGAATCAGAACGCCACAGCTGGCTTCACGATCTACACCTTCTCACAGACACCGCTTGCCACCTACAATGTAGCCGTGACCGGGACCAGTGGTAGCCTCTCCCACTCAGCACCAGTAACATTTACAGTCGTTGCCTCCGGTCCTCCAGACTTCATAATCTCGGCGAATCCGTCGAGCCAAACAGTCATTGCGGGCAATACCGGCAAGTCCCAGATCACACTAACCAGCATCAACGGTTTCAATGGAACCGTTAAGCTCACAACGTCCCCCGCACCACTTTGTGTCTCATGTCCAAATTGGGGCATCAATCCATCCAGCGTCGACCTCCCACCCGGCGGAACTGCTACCTCGACCCTCGCCTTCTACACCACAACCGGCACCCCGCCCACCAACTGGGTCGTAACAGTGACCGGGACAAGCGGCAGCATATCACACAGTGTCGACGTAACCTTCACCGTTGTCTCGTCCACTCCAGCCCCGGACTTTGCGATGACTGCCAACCCTAGCAGTCTCAGTATTCCCGCAGGCACCACGGGCAAATCAACAATCACTCTTACAAGTCTCAACGGTTTCAGCGGAACCATCAACCTTTACACGTCCCCGTCTCCTCTCTGTCCATCACCCGCATGCAGCACTTGGTCTATCGATCCGACAAGTGTCAATCTCGTTCCCAATGGAACCGCCACTGCAACTCTCTCAGTCTTTGGCGGGTCCCAAGGAGGCTACGGAAATGTCACGGTCTACGGAAACAGCGGCAGCCTTTCACACTCCGCAATCGTGTCATTCAAGATCACTCCATCCCCAGACTTTACAATCACACTCAGCCCATCCTCCCAAACAGTCAGAAAAGGCTCCACCACAACATTTACGATTCAGGTAACAGGAACAAACGGCTTCAACAACACTGTCGATCTAACAGCCACCGTCGCAACCGTCACACGCCATGGTCCCGCAATCTCTCTACCCTCCTCGGTCGGCCCCTATTCCACTTCAACCCTCACTGTCTCAACAGCACGCAGCACGCAACTAGGCACGTACACGATCACGGTGACCGCCACCAGCGGATCACTCACGCACACCTCTACCGTGACCGTGACGGTTACAAGTTAGACCCACGTCCTCCTAAGCCGACCTAACCGTAATCCCTAGTCCGACCTAAAATGCGGTTACGGTGCGATGACTCGTCCTGTGACGAAACAGGTGAGAATCCAGTCCTTTTAGGATAATTCAACCCACTAGAAATTCGCGAAGGGAGTGAGCAATTGGTTAACGGACTGGAAGAGCGGCGTTATCACGGTAGTTTATTCAACAGATCTGCTAGATTGGTGGTGTTGAGGTCTCCTCATGCTCAAACGAGCCTTTGAGGATCTCCGACCGTATCTCTGGCCAATCGTTGTTCTACTGATAATCTCTCTGATAGCAGTACCGATAACGCTGATCTTTCCCCTGCCCATCAAGTTGTTAGTTGACAGCGTTCTCGGTTCTCAGCCATTGCCCGGATATCTCACAGTTTTCGTTGGATCCCAACTCTCCAAAAGTCTCACCCTATGGCTTGCGATCGCCATACTAATGGGAACCGCCGTCCTGACCTACCTACAGAACCTGGTGAATGTCTGGTATACCAACAAGGTAGGAAATCGGATGACCCTTGACGTGCGGGCCCGTCTTTTTCGTCAGATGCAGCGTCTTTCAATTGCCTACCATGATACCATGGGGGCTGCAGACTCAGCATATCGTACTCTCAACGATGCCCCAATGCTACGTTCGTTCGGAATCGACAGTATGATTCCCCTGGCCACTTCCATCCTGACTATTGGCGCAATGATTCTCGTCATGGTTTACTTCGACTGGCAGCTTGCCCTAGTCGCGCTGCTCGTGTCTCCCGTGATGTTCCTTCTCACCTTTGTGTTTCGGCCACGGATTCGCGCGGGATGGCGGAAGTTTAGGACCTCAGAAAGCGCCGCTATGGCAGTGGCCCAAGAGAGCCTAGGCGCCTCCAGGTTGGTAAAATCCTACGGACAAGAAGAACGGAAGAACGAGCAGCTAGTCTCCCACTACAATGCCAGTCTGAACGCTCAACTCAAGGTACAGGTAGACAGCGCGTTTTACAGTCTACTCGTGGGCATTGTGACAGCAGCCGGCTTGGCCGCTGTATTTTACATCGGAATAGGCCACGTTCAAACAGGCGTGCTGACACTCGGGAGCCTTCTAGTCGTAAACTACTACGTGACCCAGCTCTACGGTCCCCTAAGGAACGTAGGCCAGTCAATACTTGATATTCAGATGTCTCTGACTGGAGTAGAGCGATATCGTGCTGTTCTCGACGAAAAGCCCGACGTGCCCGACTCACCCAACGCGCTTCCCCTAGCGAGAGCCAAAGGCAAGATTGCCTTCCGGAAAGTGTCGTTCGAGTATACGAAGGGCCATCCGGTACTCAATGACGTATCCTTCGAACTGCCGTCGGCCAATTGTCTCGGCGTAGTTGGTCCGACCGGTTCGGGCAAAACCACACTGTCAACCCTCCTGCTACGCCTCTTCGACCCTACCGAAGGGGTGATTGCCCTTGACGATGTTGACCTGAGAGACTACAAACTGGCGGATCTCCGAAACCAGTATGCAGTGGTCCATCAGGAGACTGTTCTCTTCTCAACGACCGTAGCTGAGAACATTCGCTTCGCCCGGCCCAATGCCACCATGGCCGAAGCTATTGCAGCAGCGACTGCTGCGAAAGCTCACGACTTCATCACCGGTTTACCAAACGGATACGACACCTTGGTCGGCGAGCGAGGAATGAAGCTCTCTGGCGGAGAACGTCAACGCATATCACTAGCTCGCGCATTTCTCAAGAACGCACCCATCCTCATACTCGACGAGCCCACCAGTTCACTGGATGTTCATACCGAAGCCGCTATCCTCGAGACGATCCAAGAGCTGATGAAAGGCAAGACCACCTTGATGATCGCCCATCGCGCAAGCACCCTAAGGAACTGCAATATGATTCTGGTGCTAGAAGAGGGCAGAGTAGCTCGGATGACCAGTGAAGTCGATTCGATAATCTCTGGCATGCAGGCTCCAAACGTACATGTATGATTCATCGCCCGTCACGTCAAATTTGACCGACAATCGAAAGTGATTGAGAACGTGATTAATGGATTAAGAGAGTGGTTGTTGCAGTTGCCGGATGTTGTTGAGGCGCCGCATAGTTTCGGTGGGACTGAGTATCAGGTTAACGGTCGCCAGTTCATGCACAGCCATGGTCCAAGGTATCTGGATATTCATTTGTCGCGGGAAGACCAAGAACGGGTCCTTCGTGAGGACAAGGCTGAGCAACATCGGTTCACACCGGCAAGAGCAGGATGGGTTACATTCCACATCCGATCCGACGAGGATGTTGAGATAGCGAAGGAACTGATCATGCTGGCATACAATGACGCTCGGAAGATCACCGCGTTTCGAAAACAACGCTTTCTTCGCAATAATCTCCTATCTCAAGTTTCTACTAGGTACTACCGTCAACTGACGGTACAATTCTCATGAAGACGCTCGTGTAGAAGATCGTGATCTCGGAAACAACTGCGGCGAATCAGCGTCCTAACATGTACCTGGCCACGAAGCAGTACTCTTGAGGTCCACGAATGCTATCGTCTGTCCCTGAGACTGCCCCTTGTAGATGAAATAGAAGCCAATGAAAGTAATCCAGTTGTTGTCCTGGCCCATGGCTACCGAGCCTGCTCCATTTTGGCTGGTGGCGCTGAATTTGAAGATGGTGTAGACTGCGGGACCATTCGGGTTGGCAGGTGGAAGGATGTACGGGTTCGTCGTCTCGTTGTAGGGAATAACATTGGTGGGGTTAAGCGTGGAGGGATCGTCGATCCAAATTCTGACGAACGCCCCCAACCCGTTCGCAGTGTAAGGCTGCATTTGCATCATAGTTGGTGATCTCAACTTGACACTGCTGTCCGTCGCGGTGTTCGAGGTCTTTACCCAGAACACTAAGCTGCTGGATGAAGGAACACAAAATGCTGGTTGAGAGACCGTCTGTGACCCCTGGGTGAAGTTGAACGATTCGAAGTCTAGGTATATCGCGAGAGGGCCGACGTTGGCTACGAAGTTCCTGTTTCCACTAATTTGCGGTGCCAACGGCCATGGATAGTAGAACCCGTACGCTCTCCCGTTCGCAGACGTGAGGGCTACTTTGTAGCCGCTTCCATCATTGATTATCAGACCGTTTACTTTGATCGTGTGCCCGGATTCTGTAGTCTTCACAATTTGGTTGGAGATTCCTGGGTTGCTGGCGCTCGTGAGGATGCAAGGACTGTTGATAGGGCACTGGACGGAATCTGTGGGTGAGATGTTTGTAATCGTCACTTGGGTTATGTTGACAGAGACCGCGCCGAGGTTTGTTATGGTTATGTTGAATCCTTGGGCTGTGAAGTTTAGAGCTCCTGGTTGGTTGACCATTAGATTTTCAGAGAGGGCCTGCTGGAGCTGAGAGATCTTGGTCTGCAGACTTGCGATCTGGGTGCTCGTCTGCATGCTGAGGCTCGTGAGCTGGTTGAGAGTCGACTGGAGTTGAGAGAGTTGAGTGTCAAGCCCCGATATCTGCTGGCTATCAAGGTTGGAATTCTGGTCGATCTCAGTCTGAAGTCGCGTTATACTCGCGTTTAGGATAGTAATCTGGTTGTTGAGAACTGATAACTGATTCCTTAGCTGTGCCAACTGTGTCTGGTAGTAGTAAAAGCTCGCTCCGGCCGATGTCGGAACGGCAGCAATTAGAATGAGAAATGCGGCTTTCGATACGACTATAGAGGACGTTGATCTGTTCCGCTCCGGCGGAGTCTGCCGCTTCCGGCAGGCCAGGCTTATCCTTGACGTAACCTGTCGTTCATGTGAGGAGTTACCTTAGCTCGTCAATTGCTAGACTCGAAAATCGCTGCTCTTCACTAAACGAAATGCGGATGGGCAGACAGTGCGTCAACATTCAATTGCAGAAAGAGATGCCCACAGAAGGATGACGACTAGCGCACTTGTGTCCAGCGATTTGAGCGAGGCTAATGGACCTTAGACACAATCCACGAATTCGTAACATCTAGAAGACCGAGAATCTAGACAACTGAAAGATAACAGAACTCAGGGACACCAGACTCGACTGTATCCTTGCCTATGCGTTCCGGCTCTTCGCGGCGAGTTGCATGGCTACCTGCTTCATCATTCTAGCGCCGACGGTTGCCCCTGCGGCTTTGGTCTTGTTCATGAGAGGATTCTCTGGGACCCTTGCGTACATCATCATGTAGGGCGCCATAGCTAACACGATCTTGCTCTCAGCTTTCCGAATGTGCTCCTCTAAGGTACTCCTGGGCTGTCCTTGCTTCCGTGCTAGATCGTCGGCGGTTGTTCGCTTGGGAATCTCGTAATATCCGCCTTCTACTGCTGAGAGCATCGCTTTCATCTGTTTCTCAGTTAGCTGGCCGAACAAGCTGCTCAGCGATAACAGAAACGCGTCGTCTGTCATTCCTTCCGAGACAGATTTCTTGTGCAAGACCTCCGTTGCGCCAATCTTGTCCAAGCCTCTAAGCAATCCCTTCAGATCGTTGTCATCGTACCCAACCAGGCGGTGGTATTCCCATCCTCCCGCCAAGACCAGAGGAGGTATGCGCATGAAATTGTGTCGCTGAATTATTGGACTGATAGGGGTCCCCTTGTGGTCTGAGCCGCAACAACACGTTCGAGCCACTAGCTGGAATTTGTCCTGAAGGTATGTCTTTGAGATAATCTTCCCGTCAAGATGCGCTTTTGTGCTCGTGGTTATCTCGTTCTGCAGTTCCTCGAGCGACCCAAACCCAGCGGCTTCTATCTCAAGAACGTCCGTGTTTCCATTACACCACAAGGAGAATCTTGCATCCGGAAATTTCGTCGTCAAGAGGTTGTAGTGATCCCCGTGCCCTGTTGATGGTTGAAATCGAAAGAACAGCTCAAACATGCTTTGAACAGGATTCGATAGCCATCCCGGCCATATAACAGAAGTGCCGGCGTGCGCCAGCAACTAATAGCAGTCGGACGACGGTGAAACAACTACCAGCGCAGGACGGCTCAAAGATAATCCAGCAGAGCGACATGTAACACGTTGGGTGAAAAGAAAAAATGGCAGTTCGAGAAGATTGGACGAGAATCACGCACAGCATTCACAATTTCTTCCATGCGTTCAGATCGCCGGCAAGGGGAGCGATGGAAACAAGCTGCAATAACATGGTAAACTTTCCAAGAGTTCAGCCCACTATCCCCTGGATCAGTAGTACCGTGGACGCGAGAGCGCTTGCAGAGATCGAGCGCAGACGGAACCAGATCTACCTGTCCAGCATGAAGAACCAGATTAGGTAAGAGGCACTTCAGAATGCAATCCACAGAAGAGAAGGATCCGATAGACCCGGGATCATCGGGGCAAGTCGTGGATCACGCATATGATCCTATTCACCGTTGCGCGGTATGCGGGCAGCTGGCTCGATGCTTTACTGTTGATGGTTTCCACAACTGCAACCTCTGTGGGTCAACATGGTGGGACTCCTCGACAGATCACTGATGTCAGTCAATCATTTTGCGGTGTACCTGTCGAGAGAGGATAGCCCGTGGAGGTTTTGGATCCGTTCGGTGATACTGGGAAGTCCTGCTAGACGACGGCCGCCTCTGCCAGTCTTCAATCTGTCAATGTCGTCAAGGCCCATCATATCAATCTCTTTCAGAATATCCAGCAACTGGTTCTTCCCTATTACAGCTGACGCTTGAGAGTCCGCTTCCAGTCTCGCCTTCTTCAAGTCCGAACTGTAGCTCCTGCTGCCTAGATATGCCAGTGGTAAGACGAGTACGGGGTAGAGAAGGATTAGCAATGCCGCATGAAACACAATCGCGGCGGCAATCGGCACCGCCAGCGCAAGTATCACGGGCAACGCCGTGAGCAAGAACGCCTTACACCTCAGTTTTCGTTTCATCCTCTTCTCAAACAAGATCGAGGAAGCGATCAGAGGTCGCCACTCTTCAACCGTCAGCTTTCCCATCATACGTGCCGGCATGACCATAGAATGGCGAAGAAAACTACACCAGTCGGAAGGAACGGTCCGGGTACTGCGACCTGCCGGAATCCACTCCATCCAACGAATATCCCTGATATCGAGCCCGACAATATCGAGCTGTTGGCCGAGACCAGTGGCAGTTTCTAGGAGTTTGGGATCGTCAGGGCTGGTCGGAAGAGACCTTCGAAACCGGCTCAAACTCGGACGGCTGAACTTCGCATCGACCGAGCTTTAAAACTCAAGCACCTTCAATATGACGGAGCGGCCTAGACGAACGCCTCGGTTTATTACCGCACGTCGAATTTTCAGCGTCTGTTGAAGCTCTCGAGCAGACCGCTGGGCGACAGCGATTTGGAAATCACGCCCGTGGGCGTCGGGACTGCCCCGATAGGCTCAGATCGGTCTTGGTACATTTACTGGGGTGAGACCGACGAGAAGACGGCTATCGAGACCATCAGAACAGCGCTTGATCTGGGAATCAACTGGATAGATACTGCTCCATTTTACGGATGGGGGAGGGCAGAGAGGATCGTAGGGAAGGCCCTCAAAGGAAGGAGAGAGGATGCTTTCATCTTCACCAAATGTGGCACGATACGCGACCGGGACGGGGGGAGCCACATGAATCTCAGACCAGAGACGATTAGAAGAGAGGTTGAGGAGTCGCTTGCCAGGCTTCAAACAGACCACATCGACCTTTACCAGATGCACGATGTTGATCCAGACACGCCAATAGAGGATTCGTGGAGGGAAATATACAAGCTCATAGACGAGGGCAAAGTACGCTACGCAGGACTCTCCAACCCATCCCATCCGACTCGTCGAGCGCGCCATGAAGATAGGCCCCGTGACCTCCCTGCAGGAACAGTACAATCCCCTCCATAGAGAGACCGAGAAGTTCTTCTCTTTCCTTTCACAACAACCGATTGGACTGCTCGGATGGGGATCATTGGCCTCAGGCTTCCTGGCGGACGACTTCGATCTTGAGAAACTGGACCACAATGATTTTCGCAGGACTAGATCAGCGTTTGGCAAGAGAGAGAACTACGAGAAAATCAAGAGAATTCGACAAAAGCTACTCGCAATGAGTAAGTCGCTTCAAATCCGATTGGCGAGCCTTGTAGTCGCCTGGGAACTCAGCCACCCTGAGCTGACGGCAGCAATTATCGGGGTGAAAAATCCGAGAGAAGCAAAAGACATGACCGAAGGCGCAACCACGAAGCTGAGCCGAAAAGTTATCTCTAGTTTCGAGGCAGCGATTTCTGAATGGATAAAACCCGAAAAGACCTGAAGGGTCGCAAAGAGTCGCAGGAAAGAGCTGACGATCTTCGCCCAGTCAGTCTATATATCCAACTCCGTTCACAGTTTCGAGCGCTCTACTATGCCAATGATTGATGTTTACGCACCCGCAGACCTTTTCCCCGCCGGCACCGACGGTCGGCTGGGCAAAGAACTCACCATGGCCGTTCTCCGCGCCGAAGGCGTCACAACCCCGGGTCCCTTTCACCTGAACAACACTGCCGCTTTCATCCACCGAATGGACCCACACGCAATCCACACCGCAGCCACCGACTCCGCCCGCACCGTCCGCGTCCAAGTCATCACCCCTCCAGCGGCATTGACCCGCGAGGGCCAGAAACAACTCGTCAAAGAAATCACCGAGATCATCGCCAAGATATCCGGAGACCCGACACAGGCAAGTCGCATCTGGGTGATACTCACGGAGGCCGCCGAAGGGGGTTGGGGACTCTCGGGCACCGCCTACGGACGTCAAGAGTTCGCGGCACTCGCGGCCAAGGCTGCCGCTGCGCGAGCGAAGTAAGCTCACAAGATCGCACGAGAACGCTCTTATCCCACCAACAAGGGAGGTTCGAAAGACGATGCGGTCTCAATCGAAGCCGAAGAGGCCAGTTGGAGTCATAGTGATTGGGGCGATCGCTTTTGCGGGAGGCTTGCTGTCCCTTTTCGGGGCCGCGTCCGTCTTTTCCGGCAACGCCACAGGTCCCACCTGGCTGGCAATCGTAGTAGTCGTCTTCGGCCTCCTAGGCCTATCACTAGGCGTCGGATTCTACACTGGAGCACGCTGGGCCTGGATGGGAGGAATCGTCATCTACATCATCTCCATCCTGCTCGGGATTCTAGAAATCGTCTATGGGGGTACGATCGGAGGAGTAGGCGGAGTCATCAGAATAGTCGCTGGAATAGTCATCCCGCTCTACCTGATCCGACCCGGTCCCAAGACCTACTTCGGCAAGGGACCAGTCTCTCACAGCTCGTAGTCGCCAACATCCTTTCAGCAACTCTTAACTCAACGAGACACAAAAGATAGCGCATCATGCAATCTGTGACCAGCAAGGTGGAGATTCGCGACATAATGCCTGGCTTATGGATCTGGCGTGCGGAACATCATCACTGGAAGCCCGGCGACGACTGGCAGCCGATTGTAACGTCAACCTATGTCGAGTCGGGAGGCGAGAGACTAGTGATCGACCCACTCGTCCCGAACACGGGCGCCGAGGAATTATGGAAGCGCCTAGACAACCGACCTCCGACGATGGCCGCAGTCCTCATCCCTGACCATGTCCGGGATATCGAAGAGTTTGTCCGCCGTTACCAAGTTCGCCCCTTCGGTCCGAGACTTTTCTGGCCTGACGATGTTCCCAAGACCGCGCTGAAGATAATTGAGCCAGACCGAGTTCTTCCAGGAGGCTTTGTCGCTCTCTACGATGGAAGAGGACGCCTGGAGACGCCTCTTTGGCTCCCTGAGCAACAAGTGATAGTTTTTGGAGATGGGCTAACGGAGCGGGGTGGTGAGCTCCGGGTCTGGGGTTCGCCTTGGCATGAGAAGCGAGCGTTGCCAGCACTACGCGCGTTGCTTGAGCTTCCGTTTGAGCAAGTCATCATTTCTCACGCCGACCGTGAACCGGTGCATAGCCGCGCAGCCTATGAGCGCGCGTTGGAACTTCCGCCCTGGGAGGGCTAGGAGACTCCAAAACTTAGCCTTAGAACCAGATGCCCTGAACGACTCTACCCGTATTTCGTTCTACTTCGGGTTGCCTGCTTTGAGCCAGTCTACATAGTGTCGAATGGCCGACTGGGTGTCGAACTTTGGTACGAAGCCAGTGTCCTCCTGTAACCGTTTGGTCTCCATGAGAGGTAGAGGAGGAAATGGAAAGTGTCCTGGGGGAAGCTCTACTTTGAAATTCGGGACCACTCTCTTGACCGCTTCCACAACTTCCTTATTCGTGGTGAGCTTACCTGAGCCTATGTTGTAGACGTCAAACTGCAGCTTCTCGGCGGTGTGAACTAGTGCGATGGCACGAGTCAAGTCCTTGATGTAGCATAGGTCTCCGGTATCTTCGGCGTTACCGAAAAACACGTTCTCAAGGTTCGGTGGTTTCCCGCTTACGGCCGAATGAACTAGTCGCGCCTCGAGGCCGAGCTGATTACCGTCAAAGGGGCCGTACATTCCCATTAGTCGAGCGCAGATGGTGCTGATGCCGGTCTTCTTTGCAAACTGGTCTGCAGCCACTTCGACAATCTTCTGATAGGCTAGAATGGGGAACATGCTTGGGAGAGAAATGGGAGCATCCTCGTTTACTGTTCCTTGAAGCCCGAGGTACATTCCACCCGTGCTCGAAAATGTTACCCGTTTGACCTTCCAGTCCTGTGCCACTCGGAAGGTAGCGTCGAGCATGTCGAAGTATCCCCGAAGACCGCGCATCGGACCGTCCCCTGAGGCGAAGCCTCCTCCGATGTTGACGATACCATCGATCTTGTGTTTCTCACCGATCTTTCGTAGGTCCGCAAGTGAGGTCGAATCAGCAGGTTCAACAATCACGCGGCGATGATCAATGTGCTTCCGAAGGAAGCCGGGAACCTCGGTGCTCTCGTGCCTTGTAACCACGCAGTCCTTGCCTAGGTCGACTAGGGCTTCTGTTGTGTTCGATCCTATGAAGCCGTTCAGCCCGCCGACGACAAGAATCATCGCAACTCTCTCCTGGAAGTAACGGATGAGCCGGACAGGATGGGACTGTTATCGTTAGGAGCCATCGTAATGACTACTTTTCCTCGAGCGTGGCCTTGTTCAAGGTACCGTATAGCGTCCGCAGTCTCATTCAACGTGTAGCGTCTATCGATCACAGGCACGACCCTTCCCTCTTCCATGAGATCCTTTAGTGTTACGAGGTCCTCCTGGTTTGATTTTGCTACGAAGAAAACGAATTTCTTGTCTCCCCTCGACGCTAATGGTCTTCGGATTGCAAAATAGAGCAAGCGCCTGATGATCTTGTCCTTCATACCGACAAGAACAAAGATCCCGTTGGGATTCATTATGCGCTTGTAATCGGAGATTGAATGAGTGGCAGCTATGTCGACTATCAGGTCGTAACGTTGTCCATTTTTGGTGAAGTCTTCCTTGGTGTAGTCGATGGCATGATCTGCTCCAAGGGAGCGGACCAGGTCCAGATTTCCTGTGTTGGTCACTGCCGTGACTTCGGCTCCGAATGACTTGGCAATCTGCACCGCAAACGTTCCTACTCCACCGCCCGCACCGTTAACCAGTACCTTCTGTCCAGGCTGGATGTGTCCATGGTTGCGGAGAGCCTGTAATGCGGTGAACCCAGCGATCGGGACGGCGGCCGTTTCCTCAAACGAGCGATTCCTCGGTTTCAGGGCTATTCTGTTTTCTTTTGCGATTGCATACTCTGCGTAGGCACCGTTGCATACGCCATATACTTCATCGCCGGGTTTGAACTGACTCACATTATTGCTCACAGCTTCGACTCTGCCCGCGACGTCGCTGCCAACTGAGGGGTCTTTTGGACGGAGTACTCCATTGCCCAATCGGAATAGTGGAAGGACAAGTCGTAGTGCAAAGGACATTCCTCTGATATCATGCCGGTCTGCGGGATTTGCAGAGGATGCGTAAACCTTCACCAGTACTCCGCGAACTTCGTTCGGTGCAGGTTTCTCCATCTCCTTTAGCTGGAGAACGTCCGGTGATCCGAATCGCTCGCGGACGACTGCTTTCATGAGTCCCTTCTCAACCTGTTTTGTTTCGGTAATCATTGCAACTTCCTCAATCATATTTCGCAAGTGCCTCCTCTGTTGTGTTAAGCATCTCGCTAATGTCGATCGGGTTTCCCTCCATCACATCTCTCACCTGTTTCTTGGCCGTCTCTGTGAGCAGAGATCGAAGATCATTGGCGAGTGCCTTCGATTCTGTTCTGCTGGTCTTGTCCTCTGTTCTGAGGGCGACGGTGTCACCTGAAACCTTCAGGGTGAACTTTCGGATGTCAAGTGTGATCTTGTCCTGGGTGACGCGGAGGGCGTGAAGTGGAGACGCCGTCTTCACCTCGGCGGGAGAGTAGGAGAAGCTGTCGGACCCGGCCGAGAGCTCCATCAAACCATCCTCTATAGAGAGGGTGCTTCCGTTCCATTTGGCCGTTGCACGGTGACCGTTTGTTGTGATGTAGGCGCTACCAGCTCCCTTCGCTAACCATCTCTCCTTTGGATGATGCTCACCGTCTCCGTCCCAGTCGAAGATGAGTGGGCCAATCTTCCATCGGTCTCCCATGCAGCCGTCGCGGAGTCTTATCCGTCCAACATCCAACTCGTCTCCCCGCGAACTTGTCTCTGCAAACAGCTCGTTCGCCGATTTTCCAGTCATCTTCACGACCTCGTCGTTCGTTGTTGTTTTGCCTTGGAATGGGATGCCTACTGTTGTCACTGGACCTGGGAGCATTGCGCTCACAGTTCCCATTGGGGTCTTGAAGCTGGTTGAAACCTCGCCCATCAGCACGCATCCAATAGTCCGTCCCTCATGCCTAATCGGCATGCCCACCGTGTCCTGTTTCACAGATAGCTTGGTTCCTTCCATCGTCGGCCCTTTACCCTCGGTGACGATGAAGGGAGTAGCTCTCCACCTCCGGGCCAGGCCGAGCCTTTGCGAAGCGTATGCTCCCAGACCAGCAGCGATCGCCGCAACCACAAGACTGGGGGTCCGGCTTGAAATGGCAGCTGGGAAGAGATCGGACTGCAGGGACGCCACCCAACCGAGGATCCAGATTCCCAGTATGGTTCCGACAAATGCCCAGGTGAGGTTCCAGAGGAAGCTGAGAAGCGCTCGACCCGGTCCCGAGATAGTCTCTGTGCGAAAGACCCGGCCCAGGAAGCCCAAGCTGAAACCGGCAAGAAGTAAAGAGAGCGAGTACTGCTGGATTCCGAGGGGTCCCCTGATGATCCAGATCAGGGCGAGAATCGCTGAAATGCCAGTCAACGTGCCAGCAATTCGTCTCGTCGCCATCGACAGCCCCGAGTCTCGTCCTATCTCAATCAACGTGTTCTCCTCCTAGTGCTTCGCTCATCAACGCTAGAGTCCTGACGAGTATTCTCCCTCTCGTTGTCAGCTCGTATCCTCCCTCGTCGCTGTGGGATACAAGCCCCATGTTCAAGAGGCTCTTCAAGTGATTGTTGACAGACGCCGCCTCAAGACCAGTGAGTGTTTTGAAGTCCGAGAAGGTTTTCTTCGAGGTGTACAGCGTCTTGACCATCTTGAGCCTGTCAGTGTTCGCCAGTGATTTCAGGAGGTCGGCTGCCGTAGTTTCAGGCATGCTATCGACAAGCTCGTCGACAGCGATCTCGCCCCGTGTGGCCAGGCTTGATTTCACGTTCTCGCGAATCTGTTTGACAAGGTCCTTCACCACAACGAAGGACGGCTCGGTCTGAGCTACTTCGTCCTTGTTGATATCGACCCTGATCGAACCGTTTCCAGTCTTGTCCAGAGCTTGGGAGACTTGGCGCCGTATCTCATCTTTCAGCGACCTGAATTCCTCCCGGAGCTCCTTTCGAATATCCCCTACATCGTCGCTCAAGTAAATGTCTCTATACTGCCACGAGCATAGTAGTATAAATAATTTTACTTCGAGCGCCATTTAGGTAAAATACAGTTTTCCAGTCGGACAGGCTAACCCTCGTATGCTTTCTTGAGGGCTTTGATGTCGATCTTCTTCATCTTGAGCATCGCCTCCATCACCCGTCCGGCCTTCTTGCGATCCTTGTCCTGCAGCATCTCGCCTAGTATCGCGGGATTGATCTGCCATGACAAACCGTATTTGTCCTTGAGCCAACCACAAGCGCCTTCTTCTCCGCCGTCGGTTAGCCTCTCCCAAAGCTCGTCCACTTCCTCTTGCGTTTTGCATTCTACCGAGAATGACACAGCTTCCGTGAATTTGAATTGGGGTCCGCCGTTTAGTGCTGTGAATTTTTGTCCCTCGATCTGGAACTCCACGGTCATTACTGTTCCTGCCGGTCTCCGGTGAATCTCATAGCCTTCTTTTCCGTAGCGGCTGATCTTCCCAAACTTTGAATTCTTGAAAGTGGAAGTGTAGAACTTTGCAGCCTCCTCCGCGTTGTTGTCGAACCAGAGGAAGGGCGTGATTTTTTGCATAATGCACACCCGTTCATCGGATCATTTCTATAACACTTCTGCCTCTAGCGTAATTCGTAGTGCTCACAGGGGAAGTTCGAGTAATTCGCGTAATTTGACACAATAAGCCGAGTAGTTTCAGCAGGCTGACCTGTCTAAGTCCTGGCTGCGGAGCATCGATGATAGGATAGTCTTGGGTCTAGAATACATTGAACTCGCACCGGGATTCGTAAGAGAAGTAGTCGATGTCTATGACAGATGGGAGGGGAGAGGAACTGTGCCGATGAAGGTTCAGGAATTGATGATGGTTCTCCGGATAGAAGTCTCCAGGCTCTACAAGAGAAGTGTTCGTCCCCAAGAATCTGAGAAACCAAAGATCGTGATACTCAAGGACACTAGATTAGACTGAACAAGTTCTTGTCGAAAGTGATGGTCGCGCCTCCACGCGCTGGACGATCTTCCCGGGACTGTATTGCGAAAGAAGGGGACTGTCATCTTGAAGCCGTCCACGGACTGGGTCGCCCACGTACTGCGCCTTGAACCGCGAGACTCGCTAAAATCAGCCCTGATCTCGAAGCTAGGACATGCCCCGATTCTCGCCATAGAATCGTTCGGGAGACGGCCTAGATTTCCCGTTATTTTCCCTTTTCATCCAAGCCCGGATCCCGCCCTGAATCGCAAGACTCGCCGATTTTCAATGCCAGACAGAAAAATTTCTCTCTAAAAAAGGAGGGGGGTCTTGCACAGAACATCCCGCGACGTAAGAGCGTGGTTTGGGAAATCGCTGGTTCCTAGAGACTGGTCGGTGTCAGTGAAAATTCCGTGTTCGTGTCGGAGTTGCCTTGGAGGCTTCGTGCTGCTTGAACAATCAGGTTGGCCGCCGCTTCGGGGTGGGATATCATCGCCGGGTGCGCGGCGTTAACGTAGCTGATTGTTGCGTGAGCGCGCTGGGCCATGAAAACCTGAGCGAAGGGTGGAATTACTAGATCGAGCTTTCCGACCAGATACCAGGACGGGATCGTCTTCCAGGCAGGCACTCCCGACTTCTCTCCTAGTACACTGAGAACCAGTGGACGCTGCTCAGAAGCTAGGACCGCAGCTTTGTCTGTCTTGAGATCGTTTGCGAAGCACGAGGGAAAGACGCTGGGCTTGATGTACAAGTCAACGTCTCCAGCGATCGGGACGAAGTTGAAGACCTGCGTTGGGTCTCCTCCGAGACATGAGCCATTCTGGCCTGGAGGCGGCGGAACGCTCGCAAGGGCCCCCAACGACTCTCCCGCGTCAGGAACGAACGCGTCCACGTAGACCAAGGCTTTCACGTTCGAATTCCCTGTTGCAGCGTTAGAGATGACAGCTCCTCCGTACGAGTGTCCGACGAGGATGATTGGTCCAGGGATGGTTTGGAGGAAGCTGGCGAGGTAGGCCGAGTCAGAGGCCAGGCCCCGCAACGGATTTGGTGGAACGTACACTGTGTACCCTTTGTCTTGTAGACGCGCTACAACCCCACTCCAGCTCGATCCATCAGCCCAAGCACCGGGGACAAGAACGATCGATGGTTTCGGGCCGGAAGGAGAATCGGATCTCGCGGCTACAACATAAGCAGGAACAATGATCAGGGCGAGAATAGCTAAAGGAATGACCTTTTTCATTTCTATCAATTCACCTCCCCTGTACGATAGCTCATTTTCCCTATAGTGAATAGTTGATAAACTGTCAGGCGGGGAAGAGATGGTTGCAAAAATCATAGGATAATAACAACGTCGACAGAGTCAGCAAGAATGGGAAAATCCTCCAATAGAAAGATTATCGTATCAAAGGACGGACCCTACATCGTTTCAGGGAATATACCACTAGCCATCCAGACCATCACGCCCAACAGTGAGGGCCTTTCATGAGACTGGAAAGAAGGCAAGGAGATCGAGACAAAAGAAGAGTACAATCTCTGCAGGTGCGGTCGTTCAAAGAACAAGCCGTTCTGCGCCAATACACATACGAAAATCAGGTTCGATGGAACAGAGACTGCAACTCGACGGCCCTACATACGCCGGGCAGAAGTCTTCGAGGGACCAACGGTCACTCTGAGGGATGCGGAGGACCTTTGCGCGTTCGCCCGATTCTGTGATTCCGGAGGAAAGATCTGGGGACTGATTGAAGAGACTGATGATCCTGAGGCAAGAAAACTGGTCATACGCGAGGCAAACCAGTGCCCGTCAGGTCGACTTGTGGCATACGACAAGAAGACCGGCCAAGAGATTGAGCAAAAGCTTCCACCATCGATCGGTGTGGTCGAAGATCCCGCGCTCGGTTGTAGCGGCCCGCTATGGGTGCCTGGCGGTATGACCATCGAATCATCGGATGGCACGCCTTACGAGGTGAGAAACAAGGTAGGTCTTTGCCGCCGCGGGGTCTCAATCAACAAGCCATTCTGCAACGGCAGTCACGCGAGCATCAAGTTCAAGGACGGCCTCGTCTAATTCGACAAATAATGAGCGCCACCCGAATCTCACGCATCAAGAAGGATCGGTTAAACAACGCCAACCTTCTATCCCAGTTTCATTTTCTGGAGGAGTTCTGAAAATCGTGGGTCGGGTCCAAGGCTTCGGAGCCAGGGCTCGGCTCTGACGGTGCAAAGATCAGGATCGCGATCAACAAACGCTCTGTCCAGCAACTCGAACGCTCGATCCCTATCTCCGATAACAGCATAGTATCGGGCAAGATGGACCGCGGTGACCTGATCCTTCCCCGGCACCGCAGCAGTCTCCTCGAAGACCTGTTTCGCCTTTGCAAGGTCTCCGGCCTTCGCATAGACGCAAGCTAATCCAATCCTAATCGCCTTGTACCCTGATGGGAAGAGAGAGCCAATCTTCCCGACGAGATCAATCGCTTCTCCATACGACCTCCGCTCGACCGCTAACAGAGCCATCAACCCAAGACCCTGGATGAAGTCCGGATCCAGGTCGAGCGCCTTACGCGCGTATTCCTCTGCGATCTCGAACTTCCCCATCGACTCGTATCCATGGCCGAGATTGACATTGATAACTGGAGATAATGGGTCGAGCTCAAGCGCCTTCTTTGCCTCAGCCATGCCCTCGTCTACTCGTCCTAGAGTTGGTCCGAGAAGGATCGAGAGCCAGTGGTGAGCTGTGGCATAGTTAGGGTTGAGCTCGATCGCCTTCCGATACTCGCGCTCTGACGCAACCCAGTCCCAGTCGGCATCCGATCGGAGTAGGCCTAATGATGCGTGCGCTTCAGCGAGATTCTTGTCCAGATCCAACGCTCGGGCAATTGCTTTCTCCGCTCTCGGGTACCCATCCTTCGTCGGTAAATAGCCGTTGATAACGAGCAAGGAGTAACAGTCCGCAATCCCAACATGAGGCAGGGCAAATAACGGGTCTTTTTGAGCCGCTGACCGGAAATATTCTGTTGCCTCGGTCATTGCTTCCTTCGAGCGTTTGTTCCATAGAAACCGGCCTTTCAGGTAAAGCTCGTAGGCTTCAACGTTTTTTGTTCCCTGTTTCTCGATATTCCGCTTGTCCCGTGGCAACAGTTCCACCCGCAGCGAGTCCACGACATTTCGTGCTATCTCCTTCTGCACTGCGAAGACGTTCTCGATCTTCCTCTCATAGTCCTGAGACCATACATGCTCGTCGCGCTGAACATCAATCAGCTTCACGGTAATCCTCAGATCGTTCGCCGACTTTCTCACGCTCCCCTCAAGGATACTACCAACTTTGAGTTCTTTCGAGATCTCTTCAACACTCTTGGCAGTCTGCTTGTATCTCATCACAGACGTTCTCGAGATCACCTTTAGCTTCCCAATCTTCGAGAGAGTCGAGATCAACTCCTCGGTCATCCCGTCAGCGAAATACTCGTCCTTCGGATCAGGGCTAATGTTCATGAAGGGCAGGATAGCGATTCGCTCTCTCCCCGCCGCGACCTCCTGTATCTTCGAGTCCGCACCTTTGCGTTTCGGACCTCTCAGCCAACCCTTGATTCCCAGCCCCTCTCCCGCTGGTTTCAGCTAACCAACCCGCCTTGTGTGGATTTAGACGTAGATGTTTGATCTGCCTAGTTTGTCGATGTCGAATCCTAGTCGTCCGACCATGTACTTGAAAGCGTCCCTTCCAACCTCGGTCGCCTTCGCCGGATCTACCTGGTCCTTCCGAAACCGAGAGAGCAAGC
>Ga0209237_1000486_pt1 | contig 22409 bp, 20 predicted proteins | sample GraSoi013_1_40cm_2_FD_185820 | JGI IMG/M metagenome (GOLD analysis project Ga0209237, IMG submission 185820) | Grasslands soil microbial communities from the Angelo Coastal Reserve, California, USA - Sample 10_02_2013_1_40cm (SPAdes) (version 2) | ecosystem: Environmental > Terrestrial > Soil >... | reverse complement strand
GCACCGCCCATGCAGAAGCCGAAGACCATCGCGACGGTCGGCTTCGGGCACTCTCGGATGGCCGTGTAGGCTGCGGACGTCTGGGCGTTGTAGCGGAGCGCGGTCGCCGTGTCCTTGCGGTGCTCCTCGAACTCGGAGATGTCGGCGCCGGAGGCGAACGCCTCTCGACCGGCGCCGCGATAGACGATGGCGCGCACCGAGTCGTCCTTCGCCAGGCCCTCGGTGACCCGCGCGAGCTCGGTCCACATGGCGAGGCTGATCGCGTTGCGCACCTTCGGACGGTTGAAGACCACCGTCGCGACGGGGCCGTCGTCCTCCACCAGGATGTCCGTCATTTCGTCTCCGAGTGTAACACCGGGAAAGGCGTAGGTGCGGAGCAGGAAGAACGGGAATCAGCCTCCGGGCAACCCCTGACCGACGATCCGGAGATTTCCCGAACCGAGAGTACCGGCACCCGGGCGGCACATCGGTCAGGGGAGTGAATACTCCGATGGCAAATTCATGGTTCAACCTGATTGCCCTCGTCCCGCTCGCGATTCCGTGTGCGCTGTTTGGGGACGGCACGGCGCAGTGCTGGGGACGGAACGACGACGGCCAACTCGGCGACGGGACTTTCACGAGCTCGTCCACCCCCTTGCGGGTGGGTGGACTCACCGGTGCCGCCGCCGTCAGCGGCGGGTTCTATCACACCTGTGCGCTGCTTGGGGACGGCACGGTGCAGTGCTGGGGCCGGAACGCCGAGGGGCAGCTCGGCAACGGGACCACCATAGGTTCGCGCGTCCCCGGACGAGTGGCCGGACTCCCGAGCGCCACTGCTGTGAGCGGCGGGTTCCAGCACACCTGCGCGCTCCTCTCGGACGGCACGGTGCAGTGCTGGGGGCGGAACCTCGAGGGGCAGCTCGGCGACGGGACCACCACGAGCTCGTCTACCCCCGTGCGGGTGGGCGGAATCACGGGCGCCGTCGCCGTCAGCGCCGGCATCCTGCACACCTGCGCGCTCCTTGCGAACGGTACCGTGAAGTGCTGGGGCGCGGTGGGCCCCAACAACGACTTCGGCCAGCTGGGGAACGGGGCCACGACCGGGTCCTCCACCCCGGTCACGGTGACGGGGACCGGCGTGGCGTGGACGAGCAGCAACGGCGCGGTGGCCACCATTGACGCGGTCGGGCGGGCGACGGGCCTGAATCCGGGGACTGCTACGATCACGGCAACCGGTGGTTCCGGGGCAAGCGCGAGCACGACGCTCACGGTGACGGACCGCGTAACACTCTCGGTCGTCCCAGCAGGCACCGGCACCGGCAGCGTGAGCTCGAGTCCGCCGGGGATCAGCTGCGGGACGGATTGCTCTGAGCCTTACGACCGCGGCACGGTGGTGACGCTGACGGCGGCGCCGGGGAGCGGGTCGACGTTCAATGGCTGGGGCGGATGCGACACCGTCTCGGGCGCGACGTGTACGGTGACGATGAGTGCGGCGAAGTCGGTCAGCGCCACCTTCAACCCGTCGAGCCAGCTCTTCACTCTCACGGTCAACCGCGCGGGGACGGGGAGCGGCACGGCGACCTCGAGTCCGCCGGGGATCAACTGCGGAGCAACGTGCTCGGCCGCCTACGACAGCGGAACGGTGGTGACGCTGGCGGCGACGCCAGCAGCCGGATCGACCTTCAGTAGCTGGAGCGGATGCAATACGGTTTCGGGCACGATCTGTACGGTGACGATGACCGCGGCGAGGTCGGTCACGGCCACCTTCAACGTTGCCGTCGTCAGCGCGCCCGTCTTGAAGTGGCAGTACGGCGGTTGCTTGCCGGGCCCGTACTGCCAGACCGGCTGGTACTCCTCCCCCGCCGTCGCGGACCTCGACGGCGACGGCCAGCCGGACGTGATCTGGGGCGCGTACGACGTCGTAGCGCTGCGCGGTGACAGCGGCAGCCTGAAGTGGCGCGCCCCAAGCGGCAACCGGGTCTGGCCAGGCATTGCCGTCGCGGACCTGACGGGAGACGGGACCCTCGAGGTGGTCGTCGCCCGCGACTCCGACCAGCTTACCGTCTACAACCGCTCCGGCAACGTCGTCTGGACCCGGAACCCCTTCAGCGGCGGCGAGCTCCGCACCCTGGCCGTGACAGATCTAGAAACCGGCGGCCAGCTCGAGATCATCGTGGGTCAAGCCGCTGGTCTGACGGCGCGGCAGCTCAACGTCTTGGCGCCCAACGGCACCGTCCGTCCCGGCTGGCCGGCCCGCCACGACGGCGAGCCCGGCGACAGCTTCGGCATGTGGAACCAGAACGTGACCGTGGCAGACATGAACGGCGACGGCTTCAAGGAGTTGTTCGTCCCCGGCGGGCACTACATCAACGCCTTCGACCGAAACGGCAACCAGCTCACAGTGAACCCCATCTTCGCCCCGCGCCAATTCTGGAGCGAGGTCGGTGTCCACGTCGACCAGGCCGTGGACTTGCGCGGCTACGCCAACTGCGGCGTCGACCACCGTCCCAGCTTCGACTACAGCGCCCCCGTCGTCGCCGATGTCGACGGTGACGGTGTCCCCGAGCTGATCGTGGTCGGCAACATCTACAACTGCGGCACCGCTCCATACACCAGCCTCTACCACATGCCATTCATCTTCAGGCTCGATCGCACGCGCTGGAGTGGCAGCGGCTTCGACTGGACCGTGATCCCGACGCCCGGTCCCGGCAGCGCACCGCGCTCCGAGGATTACAACGTCATCGAGATGGTCTTCCCCAACCCGGCGGTCGCCGATCTGGATGGTGACGGCTTCAAGGAGATCATCTATCCCTCCTACGACGGCAAGGTCCACGCCTACTGGCTCGACAAGACCGAGCACGGGAGCTGGCCCTATACGATCCCGACGACGGGCGCCCCCGGAGACGACTTCCGGTTCGCGAGCGAGCCGGTGGTGGTCGACCTGGACAACGACGGCCACGCCGAGGTGATCTTTACTTCTTGGCCCAAGAAGGCGACCGGCGGCGTCGGGCAGCTTCACATCCTCAACTATTTGGGCCAGGAGCTGTACCGAATCGACCTCCCGGCGCCGGCCCTTGAAAAGGCCTGGAACGGCGCCCTGGCTGCCCCGACCATCGCCCACATCGATGGCAGCGCCGATCTGCAGCTGGTCATCGGAACGGTGGCGAGCGGCGCCGTCGCCTACACCCTTCCGAACTCGGCGGGCGCGCGAGTCCTCTGGGGCACGGGTCGGGGCAGCCATCAGCGCGCGGGGACGCCGGGCGTTCCCTGAGAGGATGGCGTCTGGCGGCGTTCAGGGCGACGACCGCCATCGACAGCGCCGCGGATCCATCAGGCATCGCGGCAACAAACGCGGAACAGAGAACGCGGCCGATGCGACTGACGGACGAGCGGTCGCCGGACAACATCGGGGTCCCACACGGTCGGGAGCGTTCGGAGAAAAACCCTGCGCGTTAAGTGTGGTGGCGGTGGGAGGAATCGAACCTCCGACACGGGGCTTATGAGACCCCTGCTCTGCCGCTGAGCTACACCGCCGGGCCGACACGTCCGAAGACGTCCGGACCGGATTTTACCCCAGGGTCGTCGCGCGCGCCGCTCGCCCGATTCGGTCTTGACACCGAAGATGTTTGTTATAATCCCGCCGAGCAAACCACCCGGAGGAGCCCTCACATGCAGTTCCGGACGCACCCGTGGCACCAGCTTGTCGAGCGCAGCCCAGCCGACGACGAAAAGGACGACGAAGACGAAGATGACGAGGAGTTCGACGACGACTTCGATGACGACGAGCTCGACGAGGGGGAGGTGGCCGACGACGACGCAGAGGAGCTCGACGAGCTCGACGATGACGAGACCCTCGACGACGACGAAGAGGAGGCGGACCTTCTAGACGAAGAGGACGACGCAGACGACGAGGACGAGGACACAGGGAGTGCCCCCAACTAGGAGGCGGTGAGATGGCGCTGTTCACGGGCGACGGCTGGCTCTTTCTGTTGCGCTGGTTTCATTTCCTCGCCGGCATCACCTGGATCGGCCTGCTGTACTACTTCAACTTCGTCCAGACACCGTTTTTCGCGACGGCCGACGCCCCGGTGCGGACCGGCATGATCGCCGGGAGTCTCGTCGGGCGGGCGCTCTGGTGGTTCCGCTGGGGCGCGATGTTCACCTTCATCACGGGCTGGCTCATCATCATCCACAAGATGTTCGGCCACGAGGGGTTCGGCGGGTATGGCGGCATCCGCGAGTTCTTCGCGTCCGCCTACGCGTGGAAGATCTTCTTCGGCGGGATGCTCGGCAGCCTCATGTGGTTCAACGTCTGGTTCGTCATCTGGCCGGCTCAGAAGGTCGTGATCGCGTCCGCCACGCAAGTCTCCAAGGGCGGTCAGGCCATTCCAGACGCCGCCGCGCGGGGCCAGCGCTCCGGCTTCGCCTCGCGCACGAACACGCTGCTCTCGATCCCGATGCTCTTCTTCATGGGGGCGGCCTCCCATCTCGCCATGGCGGATCCGACCGGGCCCGGGGCCAAGGTCGGCGCGCTCATTCTCCTCGCCATCGTGCTCGCCGCCGCCGAGGTCAACGCGCTGGTGGGTACGACGGGGCCAGGTAAGAAGATGCTCTCCACCCTCAACGGCACCTTCTGGGGCGGGTTCATCCTGACCGCGATTCTTTACTTCGTTCTCGCGGGAATGATGCGGTAGGGCGAGTTTTCCTCCCCCCCGACACGCACCGACGGCCGGGCGGCGAACCCGCCCGGCCGTCGTGTGTCGGGCGCCCTCACTGGAGATAGTCCGCGAGCGCCTGGATGTCCCTCGTCACCTGCGGCTGCGGCGGCATGATCCTGGTCGGTCGCTTCGGCCTGTAGCCCGGCGGGTACTCGCCCCTCAATAGTTTGGCCTCGAGGAGCTCCTTCGACGATCCCTTGACGGGCGGCCCGATCGGACCCGGCCGCGCAGGGTCCGTCGCGTGGCACGCGGTGCACTGCGACAGGTAGACCTGGCGCCCACGCTCGGCGCTCGGCGACAGGCGTTCCGGCCCGCACCCAGCAACGGCAAGCGCGACCGCCAGCAGAGCGGAGCGATACGGCGCCTTTCTCAGGCCACCCACGGAGTGTTCTGTCCTCGCGGCCCCGCGACAACGCCCCCGCTCCAACGATCACGCTCCGGCGACATCGCTAGAGCAGGTCGTGCAGCAGGGCGCGCTTCGTCGCGTCCGAGAGCACCGTCCGCGCACGCTCGTTGGGGTGCTCGACGACCAGGGTCACCTCGGCGTCGCGAAAGGTCCGTCGCGCCTCGGGCGGGAGCTTGAAGCGCGCGAAGTGGACGGCGGCGAGCTTCCCGCGCTCCTCGTCGGAGTGGCCGGTCTCGAAGTCGCCCACGACGACGTGCGGCCCGACCGTCAGCCTCACGTAGTCGCGCGTGTCGATGCCGAGGAGCTTGTCCAGGACGGGCTTGATCTGCAACGCCTCGCTGATCTCGATGAGCATCGTCGCCGCGAGCTCACCCGGCCCGGGCAGGAGCGTGTTGTAGACCCCGACCTCCTCCGCGATCTTCGCCTCGTCCACGATGCGCTCGGCGCGGACCATCTCCTGGATCTGGAACCAGACGGTCTCCCGGTTCTCGAAGACGAACGTGAGATAGCGGCCCACGGAGACACGGCGGCGCTTCTTGAGCTCGATGAGCTCGCGCCGCCGCGCGTCGCGCACCTTCTCGTACTCGACGAGGTTCAGGATCTCGGACGTCTCGAGCTGCCTCACGGATCACTCCTCGAGACCGTACGCCGCGGCGAGGACCCGGATCGGGTGCTTCGCCTGCCGGCCGGTCCCCTGCTCGATCTGAAGCGCCGCGAGCGGGCAATCGGTCGCGGTCACGGGGGCGTCGGCGCGCGTGATCGCGTCGAACAGGGGCTTGGCCAGCTTCAGGGAGAGCTCGTGGTACTGCGTCTTGAAGCCCCAGGTCCCGTCCACCGCCGAGCATTTCTCCACCACGTCGACCGTGGCGCCCGGGATCAGACGCAGGACGTCCGCGGATTTGTGCCCGATGTTCTGGGCGCGGAGATGGCACGGCACGTGGTAGGTCACCGCGCCGACCGGCTGCGTGAAACGCGTGTCGAGCTTCCCCTCGGCGTGGAGCGCGGCCAGGTACTCGAAGAGGTCACGCGTGTTGCGGGCGACGAGCTTGGCGTCGTCACCGCCGTCGAGCCACGGGTACTCCTGCTTGAGCATGTAGCTGCACGTAGGGCCGGGCACCACGATCGTCCGCCCCTCGCGCACCGCGGCCGCGAGGCTCCTGACGTTGTCCCGGATGAGGGCCCGGGCCTGGTCGACCGCGCCACCGTCGAGGTAGGGCATCCCGCAGCAGCGCTGCGCCGGCACGCTCACGTCCACGCGGTTCCGCTCGAGCACGCGCACGGCCGCGCGCCCCGTCGCCGGCTCGTTGTATTCCACCGTGCACGTATGAAACAGGGCGACTTTCAGAGCCGCGGGCACCCGGGCTAGCGCCACGCCCGCGGCGCTTGCGCGATCCCCTGGCACCCGGGCTGGCGCCACGCCCGCGGCGCTTGCGCGATCCCCTGGCACCCGGGCTGGCGCCACGCCCGCCGCGCTCGCCCGATCCGCGGTCATCGCGTTCCGCGCGGAGGAGCCCCCCCCGGCCCCCCCGCGCTGGTCGCGCGACTTGAACCACTGACTGAAGGTCTGGCGGTGAAACTTCGGCAGGGTGCGGCCCTTGTGGATGCCGGCGACGGCGTGCATGAACGCCCGATGGACCGCCAGCTCGTTCAGCCAGTTCGAGAGCGGCGCGGCGAGGCGTCCGAGCTTGCCGACGAGCTCCGTGTTGCCGAGCATCCTGTCTTGAAGACTCACGCCGTTGGCGCGTGCGTCCGCCGCGCGCGCCCGCAGCATCAGCCGCGGGAAGTCGACCTCCCACCGGTGCGGCGGCGTGTACGGGCAGTGGTTGAAGCAGAGCTTGCACTGGTAGCAGAGGTCCACGACTTCCTTGACGTCGCGCGCCGGCAGCTTCTCGACATCGCCGTCGACGGCGTCCACGTCCAGCCGGTCGAAGAGGACCTTGAACGACGGGCAGAGCGGCAGGCAGCGGCGGCAGCCGCCGCAGATATCGTAGACGCGCCGGAGCTCCGTGTCGACGGCCGACCGGTCCCAGAACTCCGGCGAATTGAGATCGAGAGATGCCATCAGCGTCGATGTGGCGCTGTGCCGGCTGGCGGCGCGGGGGCACGCCAGGGATCGAAGGGACCCGTTCCCGCCAACTGGCCACGGACCCCGCGTCCCCAGATGGAGCCCAGCCGCATCGGGGCAGCGAGCGCGTGCCGCGTGGTCCGGCGATCCCTGGCACGCCCCCGCGCCGCCAGTCGAGCGCGAGCGCTAGATCGCCTCCGCCGGCTCCTTGCCAGCGATCTGCTTGAGGCCTTTGTTGAACCGGCCCGCGTGCGACTTTTCCGCCTTGGCGAGCGTCTCGAACCACTCCGCGAGCTCGGCGAAGCCTTCCTCCCGCGCGGTCTTGGCCATGCCCGGGTACATCTGGGTGTACTCGTACGTCTCGCCGGCGACCGCGGACCTGAGGTTCTTCTCGGTCTTGCCGATCGGTTCGTCCGTGACCGGATCGCCGACGTCTTTCAGGAAGTCGAGGTGCCCGAAGGCGTGGCCGGTCTCGGCGTCCGCCGTGTCCTTGAAGAGGCCCGCCATGTCGGGGAACCCTTCGATGTCGGCGACGCGCGCGAAGTAGAGGTAGCGCCGGTTCGCCTGCGACTCGCCGGCGAACGCCTCCTTCAGGTTCGTGTGACTCTTGGTGCCCTTGAGGCTCTTGCCTGCCATGATTCATTTCCTCCTTTGTCCCGTGACGGGAGATCGACCGCCTGGCCGGCGGCACGCGCCGCACCGGCCGTAGAACTCGGTGCGGTGATTCAACACCTCGAAGCCGGTGCGTGAGGCGACGCGGGCCCGCACCGCCCGGTCCGCGCGGGCCGGCACGTCGTAGATGCGGCCGCAGGCGACACACGTGAAGTGGTCGTGCGACGCCGTGTTGCCGTCGAAGCGCACACCGGAGGGATCGGCGCGCTCCGTCAGGACCCCCTCGGCGGCGAGCGTTCGGAGATTTCGATAGACCGTCGCCAGGCTCACGCGCGGCAACCGCCGTCGCACGCGCCGGTAGACGAGCGCCGCGGTCGGGTGCGCGTCGGTGGCGCGGACGACCTCGAGGATGATCCGGCGCTGTCGCGTCAGCCGGAGGCCCCGGGCGTGGAGCGTGGCGTCGAGCGCGAGCGCAGCGACATTTTTAGTAATCATTATCAACAAGCGGACGCAGTGTACCCGGGGCGCGCGCGGCTGTCAACCATGACCCGGCGCGCTGGCGCGTGGTATCGGGTTCCGCTAGACTACCCACCTCAGGAGGACCGCTCGAATGGCCCAGCCCTCTGGGCTCCGGATCCGCGGAGCCCGGCAGAACAACCTCAAGAACATCTCGCTCGAGATTCCACACGACCGGCTCACGGTCGTGACCGGTGTGTCCGGCTCAGGGAAGTCGTCGCTGGCGTTCGACACGCTCTTCGCCGAGGGGCAGTGGCGGTACATCGAGTCGCTGTCCACCTACGCGCGCATGTTCCTCGACCGGGTGGACCGCCCCGACGTCGACGGGATCGAGCAGATCCGGCCCGCCGTCGCCCTCGAGCAGAAGAATCCGGTGCGGACGGCGCGCTCGACGGTCGGGACCGCCACCGAGGTCTACGACTATCTACGACTGCTCTACGCGAAGATCGGACGCGTCCACTGCCCCGCGTGTGGCGCGGCCGCGGCCTCGCACTCGCCCGAGACGATCGTCAGCTCGCTCCTCAGCGAGCACCCCGGCGCGCGGGCGCTGATCATGTTCGGGCTCGCCGTGCCCGGAGGGCTCCCGCCCGCGGAGCTGTGGACGAGCCTGAACCGGCGCGGGTTCGCGCGCGTGCGCGTGAACGGCACGATCCACGACCTGGCATCGCCGCCGCCCGTGGACCTCGCCGAGCCCCGGACGATCTCGGTGGTCCTGGACCGCGTCGTGCTCGAGTCCGCTCACCGCACACGGATCGCCGAGTCGGTCGAGGCGGCGCTGCGGGAGGGTGGCGGGCAGGTCGAGGTCGAGGTGCTCGACGGGCCCACGCGCGCCTTCGCCGAGGACTTCCGCTGCGGCGGCTGCGGGTCGGCGCTCGAGCGGCCGCAGCCGCTCCTCTTCTCGTTCAACCACCCGCTCGGCGCCTGCCCCGAGTGCAAGGGCTTCGGCAACATTTTGCGGTACGACGAGGCGCGCGTCGTCCCCGATCGGAGCAAGAGCCTGGCCGACGGCGCCGTCGAGCCCTGGACGCATCCCTCGGGCAAGTGGTATCAGCGCCAGCTGCTGAAGGCCGCGCGCCGGCACCAGCTCGACACCGACGCGCCCTGGGAGACGCTTCCCGCCAAGGCGCGCGCGCTCGTCTACGAGGGCGACGGGAGCTTCCCCGGCATCCAGGGGTTCTTCGAGGAGGTCGAGTCGTACCGTTACAAGCTCCACGTGCGCGTCTTTCTGTCGCGCTACCGGAGCCAGTCCCCGTGCCCGACCTGCCGCGGCGCGCGGCTCAAGCCCGCCGCGCTCGCCGTGCGGGTCGGCGGCCTCACGATCGCCGAGTTCACCGCGCTCACCGTCGACGCGGCGGCGCGTCTGCTCGGGGACCTCGCACTCACGGCCTGGGAGGCGGTCGTCGCCCGTGAGATCCTGCGCCAGCTCAACGCCAAGCTCGGATTCCTGCTGCGGGTCGGGCTCGGCTACCTCACCCTCGCGCGTCAGACGCGCACCTTGTCGGGGGGAGAAGCCCAGCGGATCAATCTGGCCAATCAGCTCGGCTCACAGCTCGTCGGCACGCTCTACGTGCTCGACGAACCGTCGATCGGCCTGCACCCGCGCGACACGATGCGCCTCGTGGAGCTCTGTCGCGAGCTCGCCCGGGCGGGTAACACCGTCGTCGTGGTCGAGCACGACCGCGAGTTCATCGCCGCCGCGGATCACGTCGTCGAGCTCGGGCCGGGCTCGGGCGAGCGGGGCGGCGAGATCGTCTTCGCCGGCCCGCAGGCGGAGTTCCAGCGGGCGACGCGCTCGCTCACCGCGCGTTACGTCACCGGACGCGAGTCGATCCCGATCCCGCCCGTGCGCCGCGCCGGCCGGCGCCACCTCGTCCTCGTGGGCGCGCGCGAGCACAACCTCAAGGACGTGACGGTCAGGATTCCGCTCCACACGCTCACGGTCGTCAGCGGCGTGTCGGGCTCCGGCAAGTCCACGCTCGTCCACGACACGCTCTACCGCGCCGTCGCGCGCGCGTTCAAGACCGAGTTCACGCCGCCCGGCGTCTACGACGCCCTCACCGGCCTCGAGTACGTGAAGGGGGTCCGCCTGATCGACCAGGAGCCGATCGGCCGGACGCCGCGCTCGAACCCCGTGACCTACGTCAAGGCGTTCGACGAGATCCGGAAGCTCTACGCCGCCCTCCCCCGGGCCCGGGCGCTCGGCCTCGACGCCGGCGCGTTCTCGTTCAATGTGCCGGGCGGGCGGTGCGAGTCGTGCCAGGGCGACGGCTTCCAGAAGCTCGAGATGTACTTCTTCGAGGACGTGTACGTGACCTGCCAGGAGTGCGAGGGGCGGCGATACCGGCCCGACGTCATCGCCGTGAAGCACCGCGGGCGCACCATCAGCGACGTGCTCCACATGACCGTGGACGACGCCGTCGAGTTCTTCGCGGCCCAGACGGGGCTCGCCCGGCGGCTCCGCGTGCTCCAGGACGTCGGCCTCGGCTACCTACGCCTGGGCCAGCCCGCCACGACCCTTTCGGGGGGCGAGGCGCAGCGTCTCAAGATCGCCGCCGAGCTCGGTGCGCGCGCGGCGAGTGAGATGTTGTACATCATGGACGAGCCGACGACCGGGCTCCACCTCGACGACATCAAGAAGCTTCTCGGCGTGCTCAATCGCCTCGTGGACGCCGGCAACACGATCCTCGTCGTCGAGCACCATCTCGACGTCATCAAGTCCGCGGACTACGTCGTCGACCTCGGCCCGGAGGGGGGCGACGAGGGCGGTGAGATCGTCGCCGAGGGGACGCCGGAGGCGGTGGCTCAGACGCCCGGCTCGTACACGGGCAAGTTCCTCGCGGAGGTGCTCCCGAAGCTCAACGGCAAGAACGGCCGCGCCTGACCGTGCGCGTCTTCTACGGCTGGATCGTCGTCGCTGGCGCGTTCCTCGTCCTCTTCGTCGCCTACGGCGCCCAGTACTCGTTCGGGGTCTTCTTCGACGCGCTCCTCCGGGAGTTCGGCTGGAGCCGCGCGAGCCTCTCTGGCGCGTTTTCCGTCTACGCCGTCGCCTACTGCGTCGTCGGCTTCCCCGCCGGGCGGCTCACCGACCTCTGGGGCCCGCGGGTCGTGATCGCCGCCGGCGGGCTTTTCCTGGGCGTGGCGCTCGCCGGCATGTCGCTCGTCGCCGAGTTGTGGCAGCCGTACGTTCTCTACGGCCTCGTGGCTGCGCTCGGCATGGGCACGGCGTACGTGCCGTGCAACACGACGGTCGTGAAGTGGTTCGTCGCCCGGCGCGGTCTCGCCGTCGGCCTCGCCTCGAGCGGCGCGAGCGTCGGCACCTTCGCGCTGCCGCCGCTGGCCCAGCTCCTGGTGACCGCGGTCGGCTGGCGGACGGCATACGTCGTCTTCGGCGTCGGGATCTTCGTCCTCGTGAACCTCGTGGCTCAGGTGATGCGGCGCGACCCCGAGAGCCTCGGCCTCTCCCCCGACGGGGCGCGCCGTCCCCCCGTCCCCGCGGCCGGCGCCGACGACGGCGTCGGGCCCTTGACGCGCGCGATCCGGACACCCGCGTTCTGGATGCTGGGCGCCACGTTCACGGCGACGTGGATCCCGGTCTTCATCCCGCTCGTCCACCTCATCCCGTTCACGCGCGACCTCGGGCACTCGGCGCTGACCGGCGCCTGGGTCGTCTCGACCGTCGGCATCGGCGCCGTCGCGGGCCGTCTCGTCATGGGCGCGGTCTCGGACCGGATCGGGCGCAAGCCGGCCGTCGGGGTCGCGATGGCGCTCCAGGCCGTCGGCTTCCTCGGCTTCCTCCTCGCCGGCCGCGGCCTCCCCCTGCTCTTCGGCGACGCGCTCGTCTTCGGGTACTCGTACGGCGCGATCTCCACGCTCTTCCCCGCGATCGTCGGCGACTTCTTCGGCCGCGGCCAGGCGGGCGCGATCGTCGGATTCCTCTTCGCGCTGGCCGGCGCGATGGCCGGCTGGGGTCCGCTCATCGCGGGCGCGATCTATGACGCGACCGGGAGCTACGACCTCACGTGGACGTTCTCGGCGCTCCTGAACGTCCTCGCGGTCATCCTCCTCGTCCGGTCCGAGCCACCGCGCAGCGCCCGGGCGTGATCGTGACGCAATCCTGGCCGCCTGACCGCGACCAGCGGGCCTGCTAGAATCGCGCGGGATGCCGATGGAGATCGCCGGCCTCGAGGTGGAGCGCGTGACGTCGGGGGCCCCCGCGCGCGCGCGGCCGATCCTGTTCCTCCACGGCATGTGGGGCGGGAGCTGGATGTGGGACCACTACCTCAGCTTCTTCGCGGGGCGTGGCTACACCGGCTACGCCCTCAACCTGCGCGGCCATCACGGCTCGAAGCCCGTGGACGACATCGGCCGCGTGCCGTTCGCCGACTACCTCGCCGACGCCCGCGCGGTCGCCGCGTCGATCGGCGACCCGATCATCGTCGGCCACTCGATGGGCGGCCTGCTCGCGCAGAAGCTCGCCGAGCTCGGCGACCCGCCGGCCGTCGTGGCGCTCACGCCGGCGGCCCCGCGCGGGATCTTCCCCCTCTGCACCCTCGAGCTGCTCCGCGTCTCGCTCGTGCATCTCCACGAGTTCCTGCTCGGCCGCCCGATCCACCCGACGCCGGCCGAGGCCGACGCGCTGCTGTTCGGGCGGATCCCGGTCGCCGAGCGCCGGACCGCCTTCGAGCGGCTCGTCCCCGAGTCCGGGCGCATGGCGTTCGACGTCGCCGTCGCCGGCGTCCCGGTGGACGCCGCGCGGGTGCGGTGCCCGATGCTGGTCGTCGCGGGCCGAGAGGACCGCATCACGCCCGCCAGGATGGTCCGGAAGATCGCGCAGAAATACCGGGCGGAGCTCCGCGTCTACGACGGGCACGCCCACATGGTGCTGCTCGAGCCGGGCTGGGAGCTGATCGCCGGTGAGGTCGCGAGCTGGCTCGACAAGGAGGTGCGATGAAGACCCTTCGGGACAAGTACTGCATCGTCGGCGTCGGCGAGACGGAGTACTCGCGCGCCTCCAACCGCACGACGCGCGCGATGGCCGTCGAGGCGGTCCGTCACGCCATCCTCGACGCGGGCCTCACGGCCCGCGACGTCGACGGGATGCTGGACTACCAGGGGGGCGACTCGACCCTCGCGAACCACGTCGCGCCGGACCTCGGGATCCGCCTGAACTTCTACATGGACGTGATGGGCGGCGGCTCGTCGACCGAGGCGCTCATCGGCCTCGCGATGGGCGCGATCGAGGCCGGCATGTGCCAGACGGTCGCGATCTACCGCTCGATGAATGGCTACAGCGAGTTCCGCATCGGCGGCACCGGCGCGCGCGCGGCCCAGCCCGTCCGTGGGCTCGACCTCGCCCAGGTGCCCTTCGGGATGCGGAGCGCGGGCCAGAACTTCGCGCCCACCTTCCTCCGCCACATGTACGAGTACGGGACGACCTCGGAGCAGGTCGCGCACGTGAAGGCCGCGCACAGCAAGCACGCGTCGCAAAATCCCAAGGCGCTCCTCAAGGAGCGCGTGACGGTTGCGGACGTCGTCGGCTCGCGCTGGATCGTGACGCCGCTCCACCTCCTCGACTGCTGCCTCGAGACCGACAACGCGACCTGCGTCATCGTGACCTCGGCCGAGCGCGCGCGCGCCTGCCGCCCCCGGCCCGTCCACATCATGGGCGTCGCCGGGCGCGTGTCGAAGCCGCGCCTGGACTTCCACTGGGCGCACGGCCCGATCACCCGCGTCGCGGGCTACTACGCCAAGGACATCGTCTTCGGCCAGGCGGGCATCGGGCCCGACGACGTGGACCTGACCGGCTCCTACGATGCATTCACCTTCACGACCATGCTGCAGCTGGAAGAATACGGATTCTGTAAGAAGGGAGAGGGGGGCCAGTACGTCGGGAGCGGCGTCATTGAATTAGGCGGCCGGCGCCCCAACAACACCTCGGGCGGCCACCTCTGCGAGGGCTACACGCACGGAATGTCGATGGTGATTGAGAATGTCCGCCAGCTCCGGGGAACCGTGGACGACTACTGCCCGAAGGCGGCCGAGGGCGTCCACACCTACGACTACGCCCCGGGCGGCTGCCGTCAGGTGAAGGACGCCGAGATCGCGATGAACCTCGGCTGGGCGATGCCGCCCCTCGGCAGCGCCCTGATCCTGAGGAGGTAGCCCCGTGCCCCAGCCGGTCCAGTACCGCGGGATGTCCCTGATCGTCCCCGACAACGACACGGAGTGGAAGGAGTTCTACGCGCACGCGCGGGCCCACCGGCTCGTCGTTCGGAAGTGCGCCGCGTGCCGCCTCCTGCGCTACCCGCCGACGCACGCCTGTCCCTGGTGCATGGCGCTCGGGTGGAGCTGGCGGGAGGTCTCCGGGCGCGGAACGATCTACTCCTACGAGATCGTCCACCACGCGATCCAGCCGGGCTTCCGCGAGCTCACGCCCTACGCGGTCGTGCTCGTCGAGCTCGACGAGCAGCGTGGGCAGCCGACGCCCGACGAGTCGCTGCGGATCATCGGGAACCTCCTCCGGCCCGACCTCACGCCCGAGGCCGAAGCCGAGGTAGCGATCGGCAGGCGCGTGCGCGTGGTCTTCCAGGATCTGGCCGACCACCTGGCCCTGCCGCAGTTCACGCTGACCGACGAGCCCCCGCAGGGGCGCGTGTGGCGGCTCCCGGGGTAGCGCCTAGCGCCCGAGCACGGCGTCGAGCGCGACGGACCCTCCCCCGGCGAGCAGGCACGCGAGCGCCATCGCGATGAGGGCGAGGTTCACCTCGTAGCCGTGGCCCTTGCCGGGGCCGAGCTCCCAGTTGAGGAAGAAGCCGTTCTTCGCATGCACCTTGGCGATCGCCCCGATCATCACGATGATCACCGCGAGGGCGGCCAGCCGCGTGAGGAGCCCGAGAATGAGGCCGATACCGCCGAGGAACTCGAAGAAGCAGACCGCGTAGGCGACCGGCAGTGGAAGACCGATCGAGGTCAGGAATCGCGTCGTGCCCTTGAGGCCGTAGCCGCCGAACCACCCGAGGACCTTCTGCGCACCGTGGGCGAAGAAGATCACGCCCAGCACCACCCGAACCACGGTGATCGCCCAGGACGGAGTCGTCGCGAAGAGCCATTCCATGCGGGGCCTCCTTGTTCGCTCAGAGCGGTGAGTGGCTGACCTTGTCGATGTCCTGCTGATACTTGAGCAGCAGCGAGAGCGTCTTCCGCGTCGCGTCGGCATCGACGCGATCCACGCCGAGCAGGAGCAGGGTGCGCGCCCAGTCCAGCGTCTCCGACACCGACGGGGGCTTTTTGAGCTCGAGCGACCGGATCGAGCGGACCACGCGTGCCACCTGCTCGGCCAGCGCCGCGTCGATCTCGGGGATCCGCGCCCTGATGATCCGCGTCTCCCGCTCGATGTCCGGATAGCCCATGTGGAGGAACAGGCACCGCCGCTTCAGCGCCTCGGACAGCTCGCGCGTGTTGTTCGACGTCAACACCACGAGCGGCGGCCGGGTGGCGGCGATCGTGCCGAGCTCCGGGATCGACACCTGCCACTCGGACAATACCTCGAGGAGCAAGGCCTCCGTCTCCACCTCGACCCGGTCCACCTCGTCGATCAGCAGGACCACGGGCTCGGGCGAGCGGATCGCCGCGAGCAGTGGCCGGGGGAGCAGAAAGTCCTCCGTGAAGATGTCCTGCTCGACCTTGTGCCAGTCTCGCTGACCCGAGTCCGCCTGAATGCGAAGGAGCTGCTTCTTGTAGTTCCACTCGTAGAGAGCCTTGGCTTCGTCGAGCCCCTCGTAGCACTGCAGGCGTATCAGCGTGTGCCCGGTCGTCTCCGCGAGCGCCTTCCCCAGCGCCGTCTTCCCCACGCCCGCCGCCCCTTCGCACAGAATGGGCTTCGCCAGCCGGTCGGCGAGGTACACCGTCACGGCCACGTCCTCGTCCGCCAGATAGTCCACGGCGGCGAGCCGCTGCTTGACGTCCGCCGGGGACTGGAACCGGGTCATCCCTCGCTGCGCGTCCATGGGGCTCACGCTTGGCTTCCCAGCGGTGCGCGGTCGCCCCCGCCCGACCTGCGTGCGTCGCTCCGGGTCGCCTCGTTGGTGAACCGCACACGCCGCTGCACCGGGAAGAAGCGCAGGCCGTAGCGCGCCGTCACGAGCCCCCACAGCCCCTGGGGCGCCCACAGCATGACGAGGATCGCCACGGCGCCGAGAACGATGAGGTACCAGGCGCCGTAGTCGGCCAGGAACTCGCGCAAGACAAAGTACACGGTCGTGCCGACGAGGGGCCCCTCGAGCGTCCCGATCCCGCCGATGACGACGACGAAGATCATCGAGGCAGTCCAGTTCACCGAGAACGCCGCGGTCGGCAGGATCCGGAGCAGGTTGAGGTAGATCAAGGCGCCGGCGACGCCGCAGCCGAACGCCGCCACGACGTAGACGAACAGCTTGCTGCGAAACACGTTGATGCCGAGGCTCTCGGACGCTCGCGCGCTGTCGCGGATCGCCGTCAGCGCGAGTCCACGCCGAGAGCGGAGGAGGACGTAGACGAGCGCGACAGCTCCGACCCCCACCACCAGCGCGACCCAGTAGGTCAACCGCTCCCGCTCGGCGCGGGCGATGCCTCGGATCGCCTGCAGCGAGCGGCCGAGGCCGCCGCCGAGCGCCGAGCTGTTGGCGACCAGCAGGTAGTAGACCTCTGCCACGACCCACGTCCCGACGGCGAAGTAGCCACCCTGGAAGCGGAAGACCACGGCCGCCGTGGGCAGGGCGAATGCCGCCGTCACGAACCCTGCGAGAAAGACCGAGACGAACGGATTGACGTCGAGGAAGTCCGCGAGGACGATCAACGCGTAGCCGCCGAGCCCGACGTAAGCCTGCTGACCGACCGACACGAGGCCGCCGTAGCCCGCGAGGAGATTCCACATCTGCGCCAGCGTGAGCATCGACAGGAACTCGACCATGAGGCGCATGTCGCCGGAACTGCCCCAGAACGGCAGCGCGACGAGGGCCGCGACCAGCACCGCACCCGCTCGCGCCCCCAGACGACTCGCCGTCGTCCCGCGCTCGATCGTGTAGCCGGCGGCCGTCACGTCTCTCTCACTGGCTTCGCGAACAGCCCCTGCGGCCGCGCGAGCAGCACCAGCAGGAACACGAGATGCCCGGTCAGCTCGCGGTAGGCGGGATCGAGCTTGGCACCGATCGTGTGCGCAATCCCGAGAATGACGCCGCCCATCAGCGTTCCCCACAGCGATCCGAGACCACCGATGACGACCGTCTCGAACGCGACGAGGAGGCGGCCCGGACCGATGTCCGGAGAGAACGTCGTCCGGATCCCGAGGCACACTCCGGCGAGGGCGACGATCCCGAACGCGATCGCGACCGCCAGCCCGTAGGTGTGACGGTTGTCGATACCCATGAGACGCACGGTCTCCTGGTCGTCGGCCGTCGCCCGGAACGCGCGGCCGAGCGCCGTCCGCGTGAAGAGAATTTGTAGCCCCGCGATCGCCAGCACACCGGCGAGGAAGACGACCACAGGAAACCACCCGATGGCGAGCTGCCCGGCGATGCCGATGCTGGCGGTGGAGATGCCACCCGCGTCCAGGCGCCGGTCGTCCGCCGAGAAGATCTGCAGCAGGAGGTTCTGGATGATGACCGAGAGACCGAACGTGACGAGCAGGGGTGGCAGGACGCCCCGATCCAGCGTCCGGGCCAGCAGCCCGCGTTGCACAGCATAGCCGAGCCCGCCCATCAGCGGCACCACGATCACGAGGCTCAGGAAGGGGCCGAGACCCGTCACGCCGACCACGACGACGCTGAGGAACGCCGCCAGGATGATGAAGTCCCCATGCGCCAGGTTGACGACCCGCATGATGCCGAAGACCAGAGAGAGCCCGGCCGCGAAGAGGGCGTACAGTCCGCCGAGCAGCACCCCCTGGATCACGGCGTTCATCCAGTCCATGGCTCAGACTCCAAAATAGGCGGCGGCAATCTGCGCACGCGTGAGATCGCGCGGCGAGCCTGCGAGCGCGATCCGGCCCTCCTGAAAGCAGTACACGCGGTGGCACACGCTGAGGGCCCGGCCGACATCCTGCTCCACGAACAGTGTGGTCGTTCCCTCGCCGACGATCGTGGACAGCCTCGTGTAGACGTCGTTGACGACGATCGGCGCGAGACCGAGCGACACCTCGTCGAGCAGCAGCAGCCGCGGGTTGGCCATCAGCGCTCGGCCGATCGCCAGCATCTGCTGCTGGCCACCGGAGAGCGCCGGGCCGCTCATCGCCCGGCGCTCGTACAACATCGGGAACAGGTCGTACACGCGCGCCAGCGACCATGGGCCCGGGCGCGCGCGATGTCCCCCGATCAAGAGATTCTCCTCCACCGTCAGGCTGGGGAAGATGCGCCGACCCTCTGGCACGAGCGCGATGCCCAGCGTGACGATCTCGTGGGTCGGCCGGCCGCCGATGGGCCGGCCGTCGAAAAGCGCCGCCTTCGCCGCGCTGGCGCAGAGCCCGACCACGCTCCGTAGGAAGGTCGATTTGCCGGCGCCGTTCGCGCCGATGATGGCCACGACCTCGCCCGGCTCCACGTCGAGCGTGACGCCGAAGAGCGCCTGGAAGTCGCCGTAGAAGGCGGTGAGCTCATGGACCGACAGCAGGCTCACCGCGCCCGCCTCCACGGGCTCATGTGACGTCGATCCCCATGTAGACTTTGCGCACCTCGGAGCTCGTCATGACTTCCCTCGGGTTCCCGTCGGCCAGACGGCGCCCGAGGTGGATGACGATCAGCCGATCGACCGCCGTCATCAGCGCGTGGACGATGTGCTCGATCCAGACGATCGTCACGCCCTCGGCGCGGATCTCCCGGATGGTGGCGACCAGCTCCGCCACTTCGTGCTCCGTCAGCCCGCCCGCGATCTCGTCGAGAAGGAGGAGGCGGGGGCCCGTCGCGAGCGCCCGCGCCAGTTCCAGGCGCTTGCGCTCGAGCAGCGTCAGGGATGCCGCGAAGGTGTTGGCCTTCCGGGCGAGCCCGGTACGCCGCATGACCGCGATGCTCACATCGTGCGAATCGCGCTCCGACTGACCTCGACCGAAGGTGGCCCCGACCAGGACGTTCTCGAACACGGTCATCCCGACGAACGGCAGCGGGATCTGATAGGTGCGCGCGATCCCGGCGGCGCAGCGATCGTAGGGCCGCCGCGCCGTGATGTCGGCCCCGCCGAAGTAGATCCGGCCCCGGTCCGGTGTCACGTCCCCCGTGATGAGGTTGAACAGGGTCGTCTTGCCGGCGCCGTTCGGTCCGATCACGCCGACGCCGAGCCTCTCACCGTCGCCGACCTCGAACGTGAGGTCGTCGGTCACCAGCAGCGCGCCGTACGCCTTGGAGACGCCCTCGAGCCGGAGCAGCGGCTTCGCCGCCGCGGCGCCGCCCGTCACCGGCTACACCATCCCCCGCAGCGTGCCGCTCGTCGGGATGAGGGGCGCCCGCTTGTTGTTGACGATGGTCAGGTCGTAGGCGAACTGTTTGCCTTTCCCCCACTGCCCGCCGACCAGCGGCGTCTTGGCCACGTTCCCGACCGGTCCCTTCGCCCAGCTGATGTCGCCCACGATCGTCTTCTTGGTGGTCGCCTTGATGGCTTCACGGAGCGCCTCGCGATCGCCCGCCTTGCCCGAGCGCGAGAGGGCGTCGAAGGCGACCTCGAACAGCGCATGGATGAAGCCCATGGGCTGCGTCCACTGCTTCTTCGTCGCGTTCGTGTACGCGGCGGCGAGGTCGCGCGCGGAGGCCCCGGTCAGCGATGACTTGAAGGGATGGTTCGGCGACCACCACACCTCGGTGGTGAGCCCCTCGCCGATGGCGCCGAGGGCCTCGACCGAGCGTGGAAAGAGCAGCGCCTTGCCGACGGTCACCGCCTTCGGCCGGAAGCCCTGCTGGCGCGCCTGGGTCCAAAAGGTCGTGAAGTCGGGCGGAATCAGCACGCCCGTCACGATCTCGACCTTGGCGTTCTTGAACGCCGTGATCTGCGCGGAGAAATCGTCGAGGAGCGGCTTGAAGAAGCCCGGATCCACCATCTCGAAGCCGAGCTTCTTGAGCGCCGGGGCGAAGCCGCGCTCGGGGTCGCCCCAGGCGCGCCCGTCGCCATCGTTGGGCCACAGCGCCCCGACCTTCTTGTTGGTCGGCACCGTTTGCCACAGATCGGTGAAGACGCCGATGATGTCCTCGAGGCCCCAGAAGAAGTGGTAGGTCCACTTGAACCCCTTCGCGGGGTCGCCGCCGCGCCCGAAGAACCACGGCTGCCACGGCGCGATCGACGAGACGCACGGCATCTCGTTCAGCTCGCACTGGTCCGCCACCGGATTCGTCGTCTCGGGCGTCGACGCCACGAGCATCAGGTCGATCTTCCCGTTCAGGATGAGGTCGGACGCCACCTCGGCGGCGCGGTTCGGGTTCGACTGGCTGTCCTTGACCAGGAGTTTGATCGGATGCCGCTTGCCGCCGATCGCGACTCCGTCCTTGAACGCCTGCTCGAGGCCAGCGAGGATGAACTCGTCGGCCTCGCCGAAGCCGGCGAGCGGGCCCGTCCGCGGGCTGACGTAGCCGATCTTGATCTCGCGCTGTGCGCCGCGCGCGGGCCCGGCACGCAGCGCGCCCAGACCGGCGACCGCGGCCGCGCCACCCTTGATGAACCGCCGTCGTGTTCCTGTGCGCGGCACCAACCGCTCCGCGTCGCTCGCCGTCGCGTCCGGCATGGCGTCCTCTCCCTGGGTCTGGCGGTGCATCCCGATCAGCTCAGAAGCTCACCGGGTTCGTCGGCGCCTTCCCCGACGCGATGAGCGCCGGAATATCGGGCGACCCGTTCTCCCACACGAGCAGCATCGCGCGCTTGGGTGAGTAGCCCTGGTGGCGGATGTCCGCCGGCATCGCCGCGACATCCCCGGGCTTCATCACCACCTTCGCGCGAACGGCGCCCGTGTCGCGGTCCTCGACGTCCCAGTAGATCTCGTCGCTGAGTTGCACGAACCACTCCACCCGGTCGTTTCCGTGGATGATGGGAAGGATGTACTCCTCGGTGGTCGGACAGTAGAGGCTGTTCTTGCACACGGAGACGACCGAGGGGTTCCACGTCACGTTCGAGCGGGACAGATACGCGAACAGGCTGAAGGCGCACACCTGTCCCTCGAACCCCGGCTCGGCGAGGATCGTGGGCTCGTCCTGCGGCACGTCGAGGAAGTGGCGGTTGATCGGATGCCCGGTGGCGTCGGATCGGAGCGGCTCGTCCCCCGGCACACCCACCATCCGCTTCGCGGTGACCCGCCGCCGCGTGACGGCCGCGGTGTTGCTGCCGGCCTTCGGGCCGAACGCCGTCCCGGTCTCGTGAGGGCTGGCGAAGGGGTCGAAGGTCGCGCTCGTCCAGTCGTCGAGCATGGCGGCGAACGTCCCCTTGATGCGCGGCGTGGGAAAGTTCTCGACGTGGTCCAGCTCGGCCTTCCGGTAGGCGTCGTTGTACCGGCCGGCGAAGAGGTCGACCGTGCCGTAGTGGTTGACCGTCCCGATGACGCCGTCGAAGTTCACGATGCCGTAGAAGAACTCCCACGCCACATCGCGCTGGAGGCTCCGGAGGAACGCGTCGGCGGACATGACGTGCCGGCCCGTCGGCCACTTGACGTAGACGAAGTACTCGTCGCGGCTGAAGGTGACTTCCCCGAGGGAGAAGCTCCGATACCCGTGCTCGTTCGGCCCACTCGACTTGACGTCAAGAGTCTGGACGCTCATCGCGCGTCTCTCCTTGTGCGTGCGGCGTGACGGCCGTGCGCCCGGACGCCCCTCACATCGTCTGGCAGATCTCGGCCCAGCGATACTGCGTGTCGTCCCCGGCGATCGTCTGCAGAAGAATCACGCCGGGCCGATCGGCATGGAACTGGTAGGCGGCCCCCGCGGGGAGCAGCGTCAGATGCCCACGGCGGGCCCGGACGAGTCCCATCTTCCGCCCCGTCGGCTCGGCGCGGAGGCGAATGGACCCTTCCTTGCCCGGCGGAACCACCGAGGGATCGGCGAGCTTGAGCAGCCGGACCTCGACCTCGCCGTCCATGACGAGGGCGAACTCGTCGTGCGCGGCCGCGCGCCATTCG
>Ga0209237_1000485_pt1 | contig 22414 bp, 18 predicted proteins | sample GraSoi013_1_40cm_2_FD_185820 | JGI IMG/M metagenome (GOLD analysis project Ga0209237, IMG submission 185820) | Grasslands soil microbial communities from the Angelo Coastal Reserve, California, USA - Sample 10_02_2013_1_40cm (SPAdes) (version 2) | ecosystem: Environmental > Terrestrial > Soil >... | reverse complement strand
CCGCACCCGCGAACACGACGGTGAGCGTGCCGCGAACGCTGAACGCGCCCCCTCGCCCAGTCGCGACCGCGAAGAGTCGCATCACGAGTCGCCCGCCCAAGCCGAGCATCAGTGCGCCGCAGGCGGTGCCGAGGGCGAGGGCGAGCGGAAGGGTGCGGATGCCGACCACCGGATCGCAACACCGGGACGGGGTGCCTTCACTCCCTCACCCCGTCCCGGTGCCTAGGCCTTGGATTGCGCGGTCAACATCCGCCGGTGGTCGCCGTCCAGGTGCCGGAGAAGGTGCCGCCCGACGAGCTTACCGTCCAAGTGCCGCCGCCGGTCCCGTTCGACGCGTTGACTGTGCCGGAAGCGGATCCGTTCTTGAACGTGACCTCCACGGCGCCGTTCGACGGGGTGTAGGTGCCTGCCATCTGGCGGGCGCCGTTCTGTGTGTTAACCACGCCAAACAGGCGATCGGAGCCGTCGAGGGTCAGATTCCAGGTTCCGGTCCCAGTCCCTCCCGCCGTCACGTTGTACGTTCCGCAGAACACCTTCACGACGCCCGCCGACACGGTCCATTCACCGTTGTCGGTGGGTGCGGTGAAGCTCCCCGAGAACTGGCCGTTTGACGCCGAGTAGCTACCCGTGATGGTGTACCCGCTGAGGCTGGAGGAGACACTGAGCTGGGGATTGGCGGACGGGTCGTACGTTCCGCTCAGCGTGTAGGTGCCGCCGCCGGTTATGGCGAGCGAACCGGTGACCGAGACGGCTGTGGCGGCCACGGTCGCCGCGTCCGCGACGGGAACAATGCGGAAGCGCGGCCGGTGGGCGGCCATGTACGAGGCCGACGCCGGAAAGCTGAGGGTCATGACGCCGCTCACGGTCGCGCCCACGAGCGTACCAGTGAACGTGCCGGTCGGTCCGCCTGCGGGCGCCGTCGACGTTGTTGAGTTGTTACACGCCGTGAGCGCGAGCGCAGCCAGCACGCCCAGCGCGGTCATCCTGCACATGGCCAGAGGCGATTGCATACGAGGCTCCTTGTGATGGGTTGGCGGGTCAGCGTCAGAGTCGCCTCTGAGATGTCGGGCGGGTGAGGAGCCTGCCTGCCTCGAGACCCAAGCCGAGTGGAAGGAAGCGGAATGCGAGGGAGACATCCGGGACGAAACCGCACCGCCCAATCCGGGACGGTGTCGAGACAGTTGCATAGGGCGCTCCCCATCTGCGTGGAGAGTCGCCGGCTGCCGCACGCCGGATGCTAGGATCTACGCCAGCGAGCTCCCACCACAGTCACTTCACCGGGTCGGGCATCCCAGCAGTCGGGCGGCGTCGAGGAGGAGGCGTCGGGACGAGGGCGAGGGCGCTTCGCCAGTGCGAGCCAATGCTCGTAGGAGGTCGAACCTACGGTCGGTCGGCCGGTCAGCAAGATCCACGACGCACCGTTGAGAAATGAAACAGTGCTCGATGCTCACGCGGGTCAACGGGAGCTCAGTCTCCGGGTCCACGACCCGAGCGCCGCCAGCGCGCGCTCCGGACTAAGTTTGGCTCCGGCCGCCAGCACCTGGCGCGGCACGCGCTTGCGGAACGGTGTGAGCGCCACCCGATGCGCCCCCGAGGAGGTGTGGACCTCTTGAACCGCTCGCAGCGCCGCTTGACCGAACCGACGTTCCAGCCGCGCAAGCGCCGGCCAGAGGCGGCGGTGGACGTAGGTCACCTTCCCCGACACCAGGCGGCAGACGAGCACGTCCCGCGACGCTCGCACGGCGCGCGTCAGCCAGAAGAACTCCTTGCCGCGCGGATGTCCCCACCAGCTGCCGCGCGGGCGGCGGCCGAGGGCGGCTTCGAGAAGGCTCGGCACGGGACCGCGCGCGGCCTCGAGCACGATGCCGTGCTTAGCGATGAAACGCAGGGCTTCGCGGGGAGTCACTCACCCCGCGCCCGGACCAGAGCGCTGCCGGCGGGACGCGCGAACCACCGATAGAGGATCGATTCGGCCGGCTTGTTGCGCCACGACTGCGAAATGTTCGGAAAGCTCTGCGCCGGAAGTATGACATCCACATACCAGGAGGCGGTGGCGGTCACCCCGACGGTCGTGAATGCCGTCTGCGTGGACACCGCTTCGAGCATCGCCTCATAGGCGATCGCCTGTACCGAAAAGTCCGTGCGCACCGCGTTCTGAGCACACCCCGACACGCAGAACCCGTCCTCGACCCACCCGTTGAGCAAATAGTCGCGATGCGACTGCGCGAAGAGCTGCCAGATGACAGGGCGTTTGGTGGCGCCGAGCACGTTGCTGAGGCCCGTGATCAGGTCGAGGTATTTCTGCCTGAGCTGCGGCACGGTGATGTTCGCGTTGTCAGCCGGGCTGAATTGAATGCCGAAGATGTTGCCGATGAACCAGTCGATGCTGTTCATGAGGTCAGGGTCGTTCGATATCCACGGTGCCACATCGCCATACAGGATCTTGCCGGAGTAGACCCCACGCACCTGCTGGGCGGCGGCGGTCATCTTCGCGATGAAGAGGTCCCGCAACGGCGTCCAGTCGAACCAGTAGCCACCGTCCCAGTCGAGTTGGAACGCCTGGATGCCATCGCGCTGGGCGAGGGCGGCGCGATTGACGATGAAGCGAGTGTACCCGTCGAGGTATGCGCTGGCCCAGGCGCTGGTCGGCGGCGTGGGGAGCGGCACGTGATTCAGATCCTCTCCACCGACCTGCATGTACTCGTGCACCGCGAGTCCGGCGGCCTTCGCCGCGCCGACGATCCAGGCCAGCTCGACATCGGAGATCTCGATGCGACTCGTGAGATCGAAGTCCAGCGTGGTGGCAGTCACGTCGACCAGATAGGCAGCCTCGTAGATGTCCACGTGATCGGCGCCCAGTTTCCGGAGCCGTTGCAGCGTGTTCAAGAACGCCGCGTGCAGGTCTCCCGAACAACCGGCGTTGGTGGACGGATCCGTGAGACCGTAATGCCAGTAGTCCTTGACGGCCGCGCCGCGGCTCAGGGCAGCGGGGAGCGGAGCGCCCTGAATGGCCGGCAACGGGAACGCACCGAGGTACGATGCGGGATACGCGACCACCCCGGTGGCGATGGCGCAGTAGGGGTCCGGCACCATGTAGCTGAACGACGGGGCGCGCTGATAGAAGTCCGGGTATGGGATCTTGGTGAAGTCTGTCGGGACGGTCATCATCCCGTCGAACCGGGTCCCGCTCGATGGATTGCCGAAGGCCCACAGCACGTGGTCGGCGGTCATGGCAATCGAGCCGCTCGCGGGCACGACCGAGCCGTCGAGCACGGCGAGCGCCGACGCGTTGCCGGCGGATGGCGCGTAGCAGTACGGCACGACCGCTCCCTGATCGTACGGCACGGTCGAGGTCAGGGGAGTGCCTTGCGCGCCATCGCCGACGATGGTGGTGAGGAGAAGCCCCTGCGCGACACTCGGGGGAGACTCGCCCGACCTGCAGGTTGGCGTCGCCGCGACATCCGTGGCAGGACTGCTCGAACCGCAGCTGAGGAGGGAAGCAACCAACGCGGCGGTGACCGAGGCAGCCGCGGCCGAGATGAGGCGGCGAGCGTGCGCGGAATGCTCCAAGCAAACGCTCATCTGGCAACCTGGTTTGGCGAACAGGTCGTGTCAACAGGTGGGTGCCGCAGCGTCCGCCGAGCCGCTAAGTTAAGACGCTGCTCTTGTGGGAGAGGTGGCCGAGTGGCTGAAGGCGGCGGTTTGCTAAACCGTTATAGGGGCTAATACCCCTATCGGGGGTTCGAATCCCCCCCTCTCCGTCGCAAGACGCCGTCAGCTATCAGCCTTCAGCCAAAGCCGACAGCGCATTATCCGACTTCACCCGTGACGACATCCAGCGCTCGCGTCCGCTTCGCCCCGTCGCCCACGGGCTACCTCCACGTCGGCGGCGCCCGCACCGCCCTCTTCAACTGGCTCTTCGCCCGCCACACGGGCGGCAAGTTCCTGCTCCGCATCGAAGACACCGACAAGGAACGGTCCTCCGACGAGCACACCCGCGTCATCCTCGACGGCTTGAGCTGGCTCGGCCTCGACTGGGACGAGCAGCCAATCTTTCAGGGCGCGCGACTCAAGCGGCATCAGGAAGTCGCCGATAAGCTGCTCGCCGAAGGGAAAGCGTACTCGGACGAGGGCGCGATCCGGCTGCGCGTCCCCCAGGGCGAGATCGCCTGGAACGACGCCGTCCACGGCCCCATCAGCTTCCAGGGCGAAGACATCAAGGACTTCGTGATCCTCCGCTCCGACCGCACGCCGCTCTACAACCACGCCGTGGTCGTGGACGACCTCGACATGCGCATCACCCACGTGCTGCGCGGCGCGGACCACATCTCGAACACGCCGAAGCAGATCGCCCTCTATCAGGCGCTCGGCGCCCCGCTCCCCGTCTTCGCCCACGTGCCGATGATCAACGGCCCGGACGGCAAGAAGCTTTCCAAACGCCACGGCGCTACCGCCGTCGGCGACTACCAGCACCTGGGCATCCTCCCGGCGGCGCTCCGCAACTTCCTCGCCCTCCTCGGCTGGAGCCCGGGCGGGGACAAGGAGATCATGACCCTCGACGAGATGATCCAGTTGTTCACGCTCGAAGGAATCCTCAAGAAGCCCGCCGTGTTCGACCCGACGAAGCTCGAGTGGATGAACGGGCAGTACCTCTCGATGACGGCGGCCGAGGAGCTGTACGACCTCGTGGCCCCGCACCTCGAAAAGCTGGGCGTCAACGGCCGGAAGGACGCGGTCACGAAGGCGATTACGGCCGTGAAGACCCGCTCCCGCACCACGATCGACATCGCGCGCCAGGTGGCCGTGCGGCTCGACCCCAAGTTCGTCGAGCTCGACGACAAGGCCAAGAAGGAGATCGCGAAGAACCCGGCGGGCTACAAGGCGTCGCTCCAGGCGAGCCTCGAAGTCTTGAAGACGGCGGAGTGGAACCCCGAGACGCTGGAGCAGGTGTTGCGATCCCTCGCGGAGCAGCGCGGCGTCGCGGCCGGCCAAGTCTTCCAGCCGATCCGCGTCGCGCTCACGGGGGGAACGGTATCGGAGCCGGTGAACGAGCTGCTGTACGTGGTGGGGAAAGAGGCGGCCCTGAAGAGGCTGAGCGACGCGGCCTCCCAGTAACAAACCTACGGGACCAGCGTATCCGCCCGAGCCCTGGTCGTATCGCCACGGGCCCGGCGCTCAAACTCCCGCTCCGCCTGTTTCCGCGCCCGCAGCTCCTTCACGTACTTCTTGAACTGGTCCATCGTCTCGGCGCGGCGCGCCGCCTGCAACAGGTCCGCCCGCATGTCGGCGAGCTGGCGCGCCCGCCGCGACTCGTCGTAGTTCCCCTGCGGCAACAGGTTCCCGAGCAGCGCCAACGCCGCGGTCGGGATGCGGATCGGCCCGATGTAGATGTTCGACCCGTCGATCCCAAACTTCTCCCCCGCCACGTTCGCGGTCCACGAGGGCGGCTTGCGCGCGATCTGGAGCGAGTCGAGCTGGCGGTTCAGCGTGTCCACCATCGCCCGCAGCCGCCCCACCGCGACCGAGTCGCGCAGATCGGGCTCCCCGTACAAGGCGTCCGCCACCACCTCGGGGAGGGCGGGCCGCGGCAACACCCACAGCCGGCCGTCCGCCGGCTGCGGCGGCGTGATCAAATGCGGGCCGACCGCGGCCGGGCTCGCCGCGAGGGTCGTGTCCGGGCGGCCCACGTCGGGCGGCGAGGGCTGGGACACGGGCGCGGGCGTCGCCTCGACGGGCGCCGGGCGCGGGAGACCGCCGGCCGGGCCCCGGCCCGGCTGCGTGCCGCCCACGGGCGGCAGCTCCACCGGCTCGGGCGCGGGCGGCGGCACGAGGTTGATGAACGTAGGGCGCTCGGAGAGTCGGAACGTGGTGGTCACGACCAGCACCACGACGCCGAGGTGCAGCGCCACGGAGACGAGCCACGGGACGCGTGACCCACGGGGCGGGACCGGCCATTGCCTAAACAGCGGCGAGCACCTTTCCCAGGCGCGCGGCCCCTTCGACGAGCCGCGGCGTCGCCACGGTCAGCGCGACTCGGAAGAACCCCTCGCCCCCCGCGCCGAAGCCGCTCCCGGGCATCACGACGACGCCCGCTTCCTCGAGCGCACGCCGCTGGAACGCGGCCGAGGGGAGCCCCTCGGGCAAGGGAACCCAGATGTACATCGTGGCACGCGGCGTCTCGGGCTCGAACCCCTGGGCGCGGAGCGCGGGCAGCATCGCGTCGCGCCGCTCCTTGAATTGCGCCACGTAGGGCCCGAGGTGCGCCGCGGCGTCGTGCAGCACGGCGGCACCCGCCGCCTGCACCGCGAGAAATGCCCCGGTGTCCACGTAGCTCTTGACCCGCGACAGCGCGGTGACGAGCTCCGAGCGGCCCACCGCCCAGCCGAGCCGCCACCCCGTCATGCAGAAGCTCTTCGACAGGGAGTGGAACTCGACCGCGACGTCCCGCGCGCCCGGGATCTCGAAGATGCTGGGCGCGACGTAGCCGTCGAACGTGATCTCGCAGTACGGGTTGTCGTAGGCGATGACGATGTCGTGCCGGCGGCAGAAGGCGACCGTGCGCTCCAGGTAATCGCGCGGCGCGATCGCGGCGGTCGGATTGTTGGGGTAGTTCAGGTACACGAGCCGGGTGCGCTTCAGCACGTCCGCCGGGACCGCGTCCAGCTCGACCAGAAAGTCGCTGCGCGGCGTGATCGGATAGAGGTGCGGCTCCCCCTGCGCCAGCACGGTGCCGCCGTGATACACGGGGTAGCCCGGGTCGGGCACGATCGCCACGTCGCCCCGATCGAGCACCGCCATCGCGAGGTGGGCGATCCCTTCCTTCGAGCCGAGCAACGGATGCAGCTCGGTGAACGGATCAAATGCGACCCCGAAGCGCCGCTGCATGTAGGCCGCTGCCGCCTCGCGGAACGCGGGCAGGCCGAGCTGGAAGGGATAGCGGCTCATTGCGGGATCAGCCGCCGCCCGCGCCAGCGCGTCGATCGCCGCCTCGGGCGGCGGGAAGTCCGCGTCTCCTGCCCCGACGTCGATCACGTCCACGCCCTGCTGGACGAGCCGCCGCTTGATGGACGGAATCTCGCCCATGGGGTAGCTGGGCAACGCGGACAGGCGCTTGCTCAACTTGGTCACAAGAGGCGTTCCCGCTCCTTTGAACCCCGGGGCATGGCCCCGGGGTTAACCCACCCGAACGGCACTCGGTTCCTTGTGAATCTACACGTCAGCGTCAGTCCCGCGGGTAGCGTCCGTCGGGTCTCCGCTCCGGGAACAGGCCGCGCGTCACCGCGATGGCGTCGATGGCCACGAGCAGGCCTTCCTTGGGAAGCGACTGCACGCCCAGCACCAAACCCGCGGGCGGGTTCCGCTGCGGGAAGAATTCTCCGCCCGCTTCGCGGATCAGGTCGAAGTCTGCGGGCCGGTAGTTCACGACGTAGATGCTCAGCTTGGTGACGTCGGACGGCACGGCGCCCGCGATCCGCAGCACCTGCGCGAGATTCGCGAACGCCTGGCGAGCCTGGGCGCGGAGGTCGCCCGGGCCGACGAGCTGGCCCGTCGAGTCGAGCGCCACCTCGCCCGAGACGTAGATCGTGAGGCCGACCTTGACGGCGTGGGTGAATCCGTCCAGGGCGGCGAGCGTGCCGGGGTTGATGTAGCGCGGACCGCCCGGCTCCGAGGCCGGCCCTCCCATCGTGCGCCCGCCGGCGGGCGGCAGGCAGCCGGCCACGAGGACCGCAATGACAGCCATGCCTATCTTCACGACAGCTCCTGAGTGTGGGGTTCCCCGATGCCGTGACGGGCGAAAAACTCCTCGCAGGCGTCGCGCACGTCCTCCCAGCGACCGATGAGGCGCTCCGCCGGCGGCAGTCCCTCGAGGACGAGCGGGCCATACCGCTTCGTGACGACGCGCCGATCCAAGAGAATTACGGCGCCGACGTCCGTTTTGCTGCGGATCAGGCGGCCGAATCCCTGTTTCAACTTGAGCGCTGCGTTCGGAACGAGGTAATGGCTGAAGCCGTTCAATCCTTTCGCCTCGAGGCGCTCGAGCCGCGCCGCGGTGAGGGGCTCGCTCGGCACCTTGAAGGGCAGCTTCGCGAGGATCAGCACCCGCAGCGCGCGGCCCGGCACGTCCACGCCCTCCCAAAAGGAATCGGTGCCGAGCAGGATCGCGGTGCCCGCGTCGCGGAAGCGGCGCAGCAGCAGGTCGCGCTGGCCCTCGCCCTGCACCAGGAGCGGCCAGCGGCCGCCGATCTCGCCGCGCACCGCGGCGGCGGTGCGGCGGAGCGCCCCGTGGCTCGTGAACAAGACGAACATGCCGCCGTCCGACGCGTGGGCGAGCTCGAGCAGCACGCGTGCCACCGCAGCGTCGTGCCCTTCCTCGTCGTCGCGTGGCTCGGGCAAGTCGGTCGGGATCGCGAACAGGCACTGCGACGGGAAGTCGAACGGCGACGGCAGGACCTCCCGCACCACGACGCGCGACGGCGGCAGGTCGAGCCCCAACCGCTCCTCGAGATAGCCGAACTCGCCACCGGCCGCGAGCGTGGCGCTCGTCAGGATCACCGTCTCGACGCGGTCGAACAGGTTCTCCTTGAGCAGCGGCGCGAGGTCGAGCGGCACCGCCGCGGCCGAGACGTTGGGGATCTTCTTGCCGCGCCGCTCGAGCCAGCGCACCGCCGCCGCCGCGCCCGGCGCCGGGCGGAGCGCCGCCGTGAGACCCGTCGCCGAGGCGTCGAGCCGCCGCACCACGCCCCGCAGCTCGCCGACGAGCTGCGCCCGCCGCTCGCTCGGGTCGTCGAGCGACAGGCGGTCGGCGACGGTCTCCACGCCGTCCCTCAGGCGCCCGAACGCGACCAGCAGGTTGTCGAGCGAGACGCCCAGGCCCTCGGCCCAGATGACGTCGCCCGCGAACTCGTCGCCCAGGCGCAGCACGCTCGGCGCTCCCTGCTCGCGGTCGAGCCGGCGGCCGAGGTGCGCGAATACTTCCTCGGCCGCGCGGCGCGCCGCGTTCAAGGCGTCCCGCAGGCTCTGCTCGATCAGGTCGCGGCTCGCGGCGCTGAGCAGGTCGTCCCGCCCCCGCAGCAGGATGGCGAGCGTGGGCAAGAGGCCGCGCCCACTGCGCTCGAGCCGCGACAGCAGCCGGTTCACGCCCACCATACTCACCTGCGCGCCCAGGTGGGTCGCCGCCACGTCCTCGAGGTGGTGCGCCTCATCGAGCACCAGTCGCCGGTAGGGCGGCAGCACGGCGGCTTCCTGCCAATTGTCGGACGCCATCCGCACGGCGAGGTCCGAAGTGAGCAGGTGATGGTTCACGACCACCACGTCCGCCTCGGCCGCGCGGCGGCGCGCCTGGAACACGAAGCAGCGCTCGAAGTGCGGGCACTTCAGGCGGGTGCACAGGTCCGACTCCGCCGCCACGGCGTCCCACACCTCCGCCCCCGGCTCGTCGGCGAGGTCGGCGAGGCTGCCGTCGCTCGTCCTCGCGGCCCACGCGCCGAGCGACACCAGCTCCGCCGCCTCCCGCTCGTCGAACAGCGTCTGCAGGCCCGCGCGCGCCTGCTCGAGGCGCGCCAGGCAGAGGTAGTTGTGCCAGCCCTTGAGCAGCGCGAAGCTCGGCGTGTGGTCGCCCGTGCCGAGCGCACGGGCGAGGATCGGCAGGTCCTTCCCGACGAGCTGCTCCTGCAGGTTGATCGTGTTGGTCGAGACGATGGTGCGCTCGCCGTTCTCGCGCGCCCACACGAGGGCCGGGACGAGATAGGCGAACGACTTCCCCACGCCGGTGCCGGCCTCGAGCAGCGCGATGCCGCCGTCGTTGTAGAGGTCGGCGCCGTAGGCCGCCATGTCCCGCTGGCTGGGCCGGTCCTCGAACCCGCCGAGCGCGCGCGCCACGGCCCCGCCCGGAGCGAGCAGGCCCGCCACGTCGATGGCGTCGAGCCGGGTGGTGGAGCGCGGGCGCGGGCATTCGACCACGACGTAGAACTCCGTGACCGCGTTGTCCACGATCCCGAACCCGACCCCGCCGTCGTGCAGCCGCGCCGCCACGGCGAGGTCCGCCCCGGAAGGCTCGAGCACGCCGCTCGGATGGTTGTGCACCAGCATCTCGCCGCGCCCCGCGATCCCGGGAAGCGCCAGCACCGCGTCCACCGTGCCGCGCGCCACCACGCGCGCCTCCACCACGAGCCCGTTCGCGTCGGGCCGCACCACGAACGACACTTCGCGCCCGTGCGCCGCCGCGATCTCCGCCCTGAGCTGCTCGCGCACCGGCGCGGCGAGGCGCTCGGCGCTCACGTCTTGAGCTCGCGCTTCTTCGCCGCCGGGAACAGCACGTTGTTGAGGATGAGGCGATAGCCCGGCGAGTGCGGATGCAGCGACAGGTCGGTCGGGGGATCGCCGATCTGGTGCTGCTGGTCCTCCGGGTCGTGCCCGCCGAAGAAGGTCCACGTCCCTTTGCCGTGGTCGCCGTGGACGTACTTCACCCACGGCGCCCCCTCTTCGTCGCCCAGCACGGTGATGCTCGGCTTGAGCCGGCTCCGCATGAACGACGTCGTGAGCCCGTAGAAGTCGGGGATCACGTCGCGGTGGCTCTGCACCAGCATCGTGGGCACGGGGTCGATCTTGGCGCTGAAGTTGAACAGCTTGAACGCCCCGAGCGGCTGGCGGCGGAAGCCGGCGTTCACCTGGTGCCCGTCGATGTCGGAGAAGCTCGCCACCTGGGGGTTGGGCTCGAGGTGCCCCCCGGTGAAGGCGAGCGCCTTGGACCAGTCGAGCTTGGCGTCGGCCTGCGGGTCCATCGGCGTGCCGTCGGCGAAGGCGGCGGCGATGTCCACGCCTTCGGCCGCGAGCGCGAGGTCGAGCGTCTCGGTGGCGGTGCACATCGCGAACAGGAAGCCGCCGTTTCCCACGTAGTCGCGGATGCCCCGCGCCACCGCTTTCTTCAGCTCGGGAACGCTCGCGAAGCCGAGCTGCCGCGCCGCGGCGCCGTTGAATCGCACCATCTCGCCGAGCCAAGGCGCGCCGGCGTAGATGAGGTAGAACTTGGAGTACTGCCCGGTGAAGTCCTCGTGGTGCAGGTGCAGCCAGTCGTAGGTGCGGAGCCCACCCGCCATCACCTCCGGGTCCCACACCTTCGCGAACGGGATCCCGGCGTACTGCAGCGCCATCGTCACGGCGTCGTCCCACGGCGGGGCGTTGGGGGGCACGTACACGGCCACCTTGGGCGCCTTCTCGAGCGGCACGGCGTCCATGTTGGACGCCTCGATCTCCCCCTTGATCGCCGTGACCTGAGTGTCCGTCACCGGCTCGACCCGCACGCCCGCGAGCGCCGCATCGCGCCGGATCGCATCGCCGTCGGGGACGAGGAACGAGCCGCCGCGATAGTTGAGCAGCCACTCCGCGCGGAGCCCCGCCTGCACCACGCGGTAGGCGACGCCGTAGGCCTTGAGGTGGTCGGACTGCAGGTCGTCCATGGGAAGCAGCAGCTGGGCGGTAGAAGGCGGTAGCAGGCGGTAGAAGGCGGTAAGGGGCGACGGCGCGCCCAGAAAGTCCGCACCGAGCGCCAGTCCGGCCGTCCGCCCGACCGCCCTCACGAACGCTCTCCGCTTCACGACTTGGGAACCGCTCCCTTCGCCCGCTCGAGCTCGCGCCGCGCTTCGGGGACGACCGCGCTCTCGGGGTAGCTGAGAATCAGGTGCTCGAGGTGGCGGACCGCCTCGAGCGCCTGGAGCTGCCGCAACAGGAGCCGCGCCCACTCGAGCTCCGCGGCCGGCGCGGCGGCGCCTGTTCCCTCTCCCCCGCCCTCCCCGATGCGCACCACCTCGGCGAACAGCGTCGCAGCGGTGCGCTGCTCTTCAGGGCCCGCGCCCGGCCGTGCCGCGATGCGCCCCGCGAGGAGCAGCAGCTCGGCCGCTCCGCCACGCTGCCCTTCGGCGGTCAGTTGTCCAGCCGTAAGGCGTAAGGCTTGAACAGCCCCGATCGAGTCGCCGCGCGCCAGCGTGAGCAGCGCGTCGCCCAGCTCGGGGAAGCGGTCGCGCCGCACCTGCTGCATCAACGCGAGCATCGCGGTGCGCTCGACGGCGTCGCGCCGCTCCCCGGCGTACGGCCCGGCGGCGCGAAACTCGTCGGCCCCCGCCTTCAAGTCGCCGCGATACAGCGCCACCCATCCTCGGAGCGCCGCCGCGTCGACGCTCGAGTCGCCGGCGAGGGCCGAGTCGGCGCGCGCCAGCTCGCCGCGGCGGATCCGGGCCCGCACGAGCGCCCGGCCCAGGGCCGCGCGGTCGTCCGCGGGGACGCGATCCCCCACGGCGGCGAGCCGGGCGGTGGCGGCGTCGAGGTCGTCCTGGCGGATCAGCGCCTCGACGAGCGCGGTGTTGGCGAGCGCCTGCGCATCCGCGGGCGCCGTCGAGTCCGCCGCCAGGCGCTCGAGCACCGGGCGCGCCGCCGCGAAGTCGCCCGCGTCGAGCAGGGCGCGCGCCGCATCCGCGCGGGCGCGGGCGGCGACGGGCTGCGGCACGACGTCCGCGAGCCGCGCCAGCGCGAGCGCGCGCACCCGCCGTCCCTCCGCGGTGCCGCGCGCCCCCGCCAGATCCGCGAAGCGCCGCAGCGCGAACGCCGCCTGCGGCGACCCGGCGGCGGTGACCGCCGGCTCGAACACCGCCCACGCGCGCGCGGGGTCGCCCCAGGCGAGCAGCAGCTCGGCGCCAAGCCGCCGGGCCACGGGCGAGGGGTCCTCCACGAGCGCCCGCGTCACCCGATCGCGCTGCCCCGGCGCCACGTCGACGAGCTGCGCCGCCGCGTTGGGCAGCTGGTCCGGGGCGGCAGTCGCCGCCCGGCCCCACTGGCGCGCCGCGTCCTCCCAGTCTCCCCGTCGCGCGGCGAGGTCGGCCAGTTCGACGGCGAGCGCGCCCGCGCGGCTTCCGCCGAGCGCCCGCTGCCCCGCGACGAGCACCGCCCGCGCCTCGTCGAACCGGCGGGCGTCCGCCAGCGCGAGCGCCCATTCGCGATACGGCCCCTCGTCGCCCGGCGCGAGCGCGATCCAGCGCCGTGCCGCGTCCTCCGCGCTATCCGGCTCGTTCAGCGTGGCGAGCGTACGCACCTCGAGCGCCCGGAAAGCGCGGTTCGTCGAGTCTCGCGCGAGCGCCCGTCGCACCAGCGGCAGCAGCTCGGGGAGGCGGCCGAGCGGCGGCAGCACGCGCTCGAGCCCGAGCAGCGCCGCGAGGTTCGTCGGCTCCCCGCGCAGCACGGCGAGGTAAACCACGGCCGCGCGGTCGTGCCGGCCCGTGCGCTCCAGCTCGACCGCCTCGCCGATGACTTGAGCCCGGACGGAGTGGAGCGGGACGACCAACAGAGCGGCCGCGACTAGCCAGAGCGAGCCCCCACGCGTGAGGCGCGGGTAAACCCCCGGCTCGGCAACACCCGCTAAAGCGGGAACAGGCCGGTTTACCGGCCGGCGCCGAGCCGCGGCTTCAGCCGCGGCCGGTGCGCGGGCTCGACGCCGCATGCTAATGCTGGGGCGCATTGATCAACCGGAAGTACTCGAGCACGAGGCGGCGCTGCTCGGGAGTGAGCCGGGCCAGCTCTTCCCAGGTGGGATAGCGGAGCTTCGGACCGGCGCCCGTGGCCCCGGCGGCGAGCACGCCCGGCAGATGGACGCTGTCGCCGATGGCCGGGCGGCTCACCCGCTCCTTCTGATCGTCCGGCTCGGGGCCCGTGAGCGTGCGGCCCGCGTCGAGCAGCCGCCGGTACAGCCGGCTCTGGCGCTCGATCGTCTGGCGGTCGAGCCGGCCGGCCTCGAGCTGGCGGGCGAGCTCGCGCGCCTCCTCGGCGAGGGGCCCCGCGGCGGCGCTTCCGCCCGCGGCCTGCAGCCGCTCGAGCTGCTCGGCCAACGCGCGCTGGCGGGTCGCGAGCGCGCGCAGCTGCTCGAGCACGGCCTGACCGCCCAGGCCCATCAACGGCAGCAGTCCCTGCGCCTGCCCGTTCAGCCCGCCCTGCGACTCGGCGAGGCGCGCGAGCTGCTCCACCGCCTCGGCGAACCCCGTGCCCGAGCGCGCGCCCGCGACCTGGCCACGGCTCCGCGCCAGCGCCAGCGCCGTGGCGTTCAGGGCGTCGACCGCCTCGCCCGCGAGCGCGGCGGCGGCCGGGGTGTTGGGCTCTCCCTGCTCCAGCTGCTCGCGCGTCGCCGCCATCTGGCGCTGCGCGAAGCCGAGCGCGCGCTCGAGCTGCGGCGAGACGAGCGCGTGTCGGCCGGCGGCCTCGCGGATGTGACGCTCCACCATTGCCGTCCCCTCCTCGACCGACGCCTGGCGCGACCGCGTGGCGGCGCCGCCCTCCCCGCGCTCCAGCGCCTCAGCGACCTGCTGCTGCCGCCGGGCGAGCGCCGCCGTCTCCGACAGGGCCTGATCGAGCGCGGCCAGCGTTTCCTCGCGCCACGCCTGCACCAGCGAGTCGCGCCGGGCGCGCAGCGCCTCGGGTATCTCCGCGAGTGCGGTTTCCGCCTCGGCACCGGTCGCGCCCGCGGCACGCGCATCGCCCGCCGCCGCGGCACCGGCGGCCTGCCCCATCGCCCGCTGGGCGCGCCGCGCCGCGTCTTGGGACCTGGCCAGCGGCTGCGCGTCGGGCGCCCCCTCGGCCGCGCGGGCCAGGTCCTGCGCCGCCTGGGCGATCCCCCGCCCCAGCGAATCCGCCCGCGTCGCGAGCGCACGCTCTCCCCGGGCGGCGGCCGTGTCGGCGCGCGGCGCATCCGCGCGGTTCCACTCGGCCTGGCGTTGCTGCAGCTCTTCCGCATCGGCGGCGAGCGACGCCAGCGCGCCCTCGACGGCCGCGCGGCGGAACAGCTCGCCGCTCCGCTCGAGCTCTTCCTTCAACTGTTGCTGCGCCTCGGCGAGCCGCTGTAAGGCCTGTCGCATCGCCTCCGGGTCGAGCCGCGCCAGCGCCCGCTGCAGGTCGCGCAGCCGCTGCTCCAGCTCGGGGCTGATGGCGCGCTCGAGCAGCTGTTGCACCTCGCGCAGCCGCGCCTGGAACGCCGTGTCGTCGATCCCCGCGGCATGGGCGGCGCGGGCGATCTCCGCCACTTCGCGCGCCAGGGCGCGCACGCGCTGCTGCAGCGCCTCCTGCTCGCGGGCCAGGGCCTCGGCCCGCTCCGTCGCCTGGAACGGCAGCGTGCCCGCCTGAGCGGCCCCCGGGGGGGGCGTCCGCGTACCGCTGGGCGCGGCGTCACGCGAGCGCTCCTGCGCCAGCGTGCCCGTGCGCTCGCCCAGGGCGCGCTGCTCCGCCGCGAGCGAATCGGCCGCCGCCGCCGCGTCCTGCGCCGCCTCGCGGGTCGCGGCCCGCAGCTCGTCGAGGCTCGGCAGGCGCAGCGCGTACTCCACGCTCTGGCCGCGGTGCGGCACGGGCGCGTTATCCCAGGCGTCCACGCGCAGCCGCAGCGTGTCCCCCGGCAACAGGCCGCGGGCCGTCGCGTCGAGGTCGCCCTGCACGATGGCGCGCTCCCCCACGCCGCTCACGTCGAGCGGCTGCCGCAGCAGCTGCCCCGTCTTCCCGGTGCGGCTCACGCGCCAGCTCACGAGCTCCAGCCGCGACAGGCCGTGGTCGTCGCGCGCGTCCACGACGAGCGGCTGGCGCAGCGACAGGGGGAGCGTCGTGTCCCGGCCCGGCAGTGGCACGAGCACCACGGGCGCCGAATCGGGGATCACGCGCAGCTCGAGCTCCGGCGCCGCGCCCTCGAGCGGTCCACCGTCCGCCGCGGTGAGGTCGAGCCGCCACGTCCCCGAGGCCGCAGGGAGCAGCCGGCCCGAGAAGCGGGCTCCCTCCACGGCGAGCCGTGACGCAGGGCCCCGGCCCGCGTGGCTCCACGCGGCGCGCGCCAGCGCCACGCTCGCCGAGCCGCTCGTCAGGATCTCCGTGCCGGCGGGGATCGGCACGGTGTCGGCGCCCGAGACGAGCGGCTCGTCGGCGCGGGCGAGGTAGGCGGGATAGCGGGCGGTGAGCTCGAGCGCGGCGACGAATGCGGGGAGCGCCACCGTCACCCGCCGCACGGCGCTGGTGCGGGCGCCGCTCGCCGCCTTCACATACAGGTCGCTCTCGAGCGGCCCGACGCGGCGTGCGGCGCGGCCCGCGGAGTCGAGCGTCACGGCGGCCCCGCGCCATGCCTCCCCGGGGCCGCGGGTCCACAGCACCGCGCGGGCGGCGGCGGGCGCCTCGATCGTCACCGTCACGCTGGCGCCGCGCCGCACCGTGGCGCGGTCCAGGAGCACGCGCACCGGCGCGCGCGCGTCGCGCAGCGTGCGGAGCGGGTGCCAGAAGGCGGCGCGCCCGGTGGCGGGGGCGGCCGCGACGAACAGCGCCGCCCCCGCGAGCCCGACTCCCGCGGCGACGCCGATCGCGCGGCGCGTCTGCCGCGCGAGTGTCCGGCGCACCAGCGGAGTCGCCTGCTCGACGATGCCCGCGGCGCGGCGGTCCGCGAGCGCGAACAGGTCGGCGCTCGCCCCGCTACGGCTCGCGGCGGGCGTGACCGTGCTCTGAACGCTGCCCGAGCGCGTCCCGGCGGCCTGCTCGACCAGTCGGCCGAGCGCGGGCGGCGCCGCGGCCGCGCCGGCGCGCGCCGCCGCCCATCCCGCCGCCCCCGCCACCCCGAGGATCGCCGCCCATGCCGCGAGCACCGCGCTCACCCGCGGCGCCAGCAGCATGCCCGCCGCCGCGATCGCAAAGACCACGCCCGCGCTGGAGACCAGGATCGCTCCGGCGCGGGCGCGCGCGTGCGGCAGCCCGAGCTGCCGCAGCCGGACCGCCGTCTCGGTCACCGGGTCGAGCTCACGGCGTAAGTGAAGAGGTTCACACCCATGCGCAGCGCCGCCTCATGCAGCTCGGGGGGGTCGTGGTGGACGTCCGGATCCTCCCAGCCGTCCCCCAGATCGGACTGATAGGAATAGTACACCACGAGGCGGTCACCCAAAAAGACGCCGAACCCCTGGGCCGGCAGCCCGTCGTGCTCGTGGATCTTGGGAATGCCGCGCGGGAAATCGTAGACGAGATGATACACGGGATGCGCGAGCGGCACCTCGACCAGCGGGTGGTCGGGGAAGACGCGCGCGATCTCGCGCCGGAACGACTTGTCCATGCCGTAGTTGTCGTCGGCGTGTAGGAACCCACCCTGCTCGAGGTAGCGGCGCAGGATCTTGAGCTCCTCGTCCGAGAAGCGCACGTTGCCGTGCCCCGTCATGTAGATGTACGGCACGTCCCACAGCTCCGGCCCGGCGAGCGTGACGACGCGCTCCCGCTCCGCGACCTGCAGCGCCGTGCGCTCGCGCAGGGCGGTGAGGAGGTTCGGCAGGCTGGAGGGATTGGCGTACCAATCGCCGCCGCCGTCGTAGTGCAGGCGGCCGATGGTGAGCGTTGCCAAACGCGGAACGCGGAAGTCGGAACGCGGAACAGCCGGACGCGCTCCCGTTCCGCGTTCCGCGTTCCGCGTTCCGCGTTCCGGCCGGCCCGCGAGCGGCAGCCACAGTGCCGCGAGGATGATGGCCAGGGTTTTCACAGTTCGTTCACGAGCCGATATGCGGTGTTCCGCGTGATCCCCGTCTCGGCCGCGAGGCGCTCGGCGACGTCTTTGCGGGTCATCCCCTGCGCCAGCAGCGCGCGGGCGCGCTCCTCGGGATCGGGGGGCCGCTCCTCGCGCGCGGGCCGGCCGGCGCCCGCGACCACGACCGTGACCTCGCCGCGCACCGGGGCTCGGGCGTAATAACCCGCGAGCTCGGCCAGGGTCCCGCTGCGCGTCTCCTCGAACACCTTCGTCAGCTCGCGCGCCACCGCGGCGCGGCGCTCCTGCCCGCACGCCGCCGCGAGGTCGTCCAGTAGGTCCACCACGCGCAGCGGCGCCTCGAACAGCACCGTCGTCCACTCGCTCTCCGCCACGAGGTCGAGCAGGCGGCGGCGCTCGCCGCCCTTCCGGGGCAGGAAGCCGAGGAACAGGTAGCGGTCCGCCGCGAGCCCCGAGACCGAGAGCGCAGCGGCCACGGCGGTCGGACCCGGGACCGTCACGACGGGAACGTCCCGCGCGCGCGCCGCGGCCACGAGCTCGGCGCCGGGGTCGCTCACGGAGGGAGTGCCGGCGTCGGTGACGAGCGCGACGTCCTTGCCGCTGCCGAGCAGGTGGAGGACGCGCCGCAGCGCGGCCGCCGGGGAATGCGCGTGGACGCTCAGCAGGTCGGCGCGGGAGCCGACGTGCGCGAGCAGAGTCTTCGTGTGGCGGGTGTCTTCCGCGGCGACCGCCGCGACGCCGCGCAGGGTCTCGGCCGCGCGCGGCGAGAGGTCGTCCAGGTTACCGAGCGGCGTCGCCACCACGTAGAGCGTGCCGGACATCTCACCACGCCACCTGCCAGGGCAGCCCCGTGTAGAAGCCGGCGGCCTGCAGCACGTAGCGGTGCTCCTTGGTGGCCTCGCGCAGGATCTTGGGCGCCGTGCCCGGCATCACGACCTCCACCCCCTCGAGCAGCTGCAGCGACCAATCGGTGAGCGCGCTCGACAGCTCGTCAGGCTGCACCACCGCGTCCGGCGTGTCGGCACCGCGCGGCACGGAGAGCAAGGACAGCGCCCTGTGCGTCCCGACGATCCCCGCGCATACGCGCGACGCGCGCCGCTTCGCCTCACCCGGAAACTCCTTGTCCACCTCGTCCACGATGCGCCAGTACAGCTCGCGGTAGGTGTTGATCAGGGCGTTGGCGGCTTGGGCGGGCAGCTCGGCGGCGGGCGGAAACAAGCATGCCACCACCGCCGGCGTGGCGCCGTCGGGCGTGTGCGCGAACTGCGATTCGATGTACTTGCCGACCGGCAGCGCCTCCGGCCGGTCGCAAAAGTAGCCGGTGGTGAAGCGGCCGTTCTCGAACCGCAGGTAGGACACGCGGCCGTTCGAGATCAGCTCGAGCACGCCGCTGACCTGCTCCTGCTGCAGCGCCGGGAAGAAGGCGCCCGGCTGCTCCGGGTCCACGAACCGGCTCTGGACGGGCGCGGCGCACGACTGGTACATCCAGGCGAGCTGCTCCATCGGCGCGGCGGCGTACATCAGCTCGCCCCGCTCCACTTCCCCGCGCATCCGCTTCAGCGCCTCCGTGATCGTGACGACCTGCCGCCCCGTGGTATGCAGCGAGGCCGCGTTCACGGCTTCGCCTTTGCGGAAGAACAGCAGCAGGCACTCGTCCGGGAGATAGGCCGTGATGTAACCGTCCACGCGGCCGTCGCGGTCCCGTTTGGCGAAGGCCAGGAGGTTGTCGAGGTGGATGAAGGCCAGGCGGGTCCGATGCACCAGCCGGTTCACCTGCGGGAACATCAGATCCGCGAGGCGAACCGGCGAATTCATCAGGCGAGCGGTGCTCGCGCGCATGGTCCTCCGGGGAGGATGCTACGCCAGATGCTGTTGGATCTTCTGCACGAACGCCGGCTTCGGATAGGCGCCGACCAGCGTGTCCACGTGGCGCCCGTCCTTGAAGAATAGAATACTCGGAATCGACCGCACGTTGAAGCGCATGGCCGTCTGCTGATTCGCGTCCACGTCCAGCTTGACCACCTTGACCCTGCCGTTGTACTCGCCGGCGAGCTGCTCCAGAATCGGCGCCACCATGTGGCACGGGCCGCACCAGGTGGCCCAGAAGTCCACGATGGCGAGCCCCACGTGCTGCTCCACTTCGTGTGCGAACGTGGCGTCACTGACCGCCGCGGGATGTCCTGCTGCCATGAAACCCTCCACTCCGTCTCTCTTGACCGTTAAGTTGACTGCCATATGGCCGACGCCCGTCCCAGCATCGCCCACGTGGGCATCGCGGTCCCCAGCATCGCCCGAGCCCTGGCGTTCTATCGCGACGTCCTCGGCCTCACCCCTGGCCCCCCCGAGTCCGCCGACGGGGCCACCATCGTGAGTCTGGCGTTCGGCGACGTCCACGTCGAGCTGCTCGAGCCGCGCGATCCCGCGGGGCCCGTGGCGAAATTCCTCGCGAAACGGGGGCCGGGGATCCACCACATCTGCTACCGGGTGCCGGACCTGGACCGGGCGCTGGAGCGCTGCCGAGCGGCGGGGTATCGCCTCGTGGACGACGTGCCGCGGCGCGGCGCGGGCGACCGACGCATCGCCTTCCTACATCCCAAGGCGACGGCCGGCATCCTGCTGGAGCTGACCGAGTAACCGTAACGCCGGCCCCTAGCGTCCGGTTCCCGACCCGGGCTTGCACGCCCCCGCCGGATTGGTGACGATGTCGAGGTGCACGTCGTTGACGAGCCAGCTGCCGCTCTTGGCGCGCACGAGATCGACCGGGAACACGAAGTTGCATCCGGTCACCCGCTGCAGCTCGACCCGGAAGGAGCGCTCGTTCGAGTTGCCGGGAACCAGCAGTGGGCCTTCGACCACGCGGTAGCCCGCATGCACGAGGTACCGCTGCATGACGAGGAGACGCTGGCGCAGCTCTTCCGGCTTCATCCAGTCGTTGGCGGGACCGCGCTCGGTGCCCCACAGCGCGCCCATGCGCTGCAGGTCGCCCGCCTTCACGGCGGCGAAGAACTGGTCGAGCGTCTGGTTCATCGACTGCGGCGAGACCGTCTGGGGACCCGGGGCGCCACCACAGGCGAGGCCGGCGAGCGCGCACAGCACGGTGAGTCGTCGTCTCACGGCGGCACCCTGAGGTGAACGGAGTGAACCGAAGGTAAGGCGGCATGCGGCTCTACGTCAACATCGATCACGTCGCGACGCTGCGCGAGGCGCGCAAGACGGACGAACCCGACCCGGTGCGCGCCGCCGAGGCGGCCGAGCGCGGCGGCGCGGACGGCATCACCGTGCACCTGCGCGAGGACCGCCGTCACATCCAGGACGCGGACGTGCGCGCGCTGCGCGAGCGCGCGCACACCGTGCTGAATCTCGAGCTGGGCGCGAGCGCGGAGATCCTGCGGCTCGCCTGCCGCCTCCGCCCTTTCCAGGCGACGCTCGTGCCGGAGCGGCGCCAGGAGATCACCACCGAGGGCGGGCTCGCCCTGCGGCCGCGCGACCGCAAGCTCGCGCACGCGATCCGGCGTCTCGCCGGCGCGGGCATCCGCGTCAGCCTCTTCATCGATCCCGAGCCGCGCACGATCGAGCGGGCCGCCGCGCTCGGCGTCGCGGCGATCGAGCTGCACACGGGCCGCTACGCCCACACCTGGAGCCGGAGCGAGGCGGCGCTCGCGGCCCTGCGCCGCGCCGCCCGCGAGGCCCGCGCCCTCGGCCTCGCCGTGCACGCCGGCCACGGCCTCACCTACCACAACGTCCAGCCCGTCGCCGCGATCGCGGAGATCGAGGAGCTCAACATCGGGCACTCGATCGTGAGCAATGCCGTCTTCTGGGGGATGGAAGAGGCGGTCCGGCGCATGCGGCGGCTTGTGGACGAGGCCGGGAAGTCTTCTTAGCTTGTTTCCGCCATGACGCCCCCAGGCAAGCCCCTCGGCATGTCCGACTTCTTCGCCCTCGAGGCGGGGGAGTATCTCGAGCGGCTGGACGCGTTGCTCCAGCAGAGCGAGACGCCCGCGGCGGACGAGTTCGTGCGGCTGGCACGGGCGCTGCGCGGCAGCGCCTTGATGGCGAATCAGCAGGCGATCGCCAAGGCGGCGGCGGGCGTCGAGTCGCTGGCGCGCGCGCTGCGCGAGGGCCGCCGCCCGTGGGATGCCCAGACGAAGCAGCTCGCCGTGCGCGCGATCGACGACCTCAAGATCTTCGTGCGCCGCGCGGCGAACTGGACCCAGGCCGACAGCGCCAAAGCGGAGGCGCTGGGCGCGCAGCTGGACCAGCTCGCGGGCCGCCCTTCCGCCCAGGTGCGGGCGGCCGAGGCGCTCGGCCTCGACGCCGGCGCCCGCGCGTTCGTGGCGCGCGAAGGCGCGGCGATCGCGAGCGCGCTGGACCGCGCGGCCCAGGCTCTGCGCGCCAACCCGCTGGCGCACGACCCGCTGCAGCACGTGCTGCGCGCGCTCCAGGGGCTGCGCGGCCTCGCGGCGCTGAGCGACCTGCCGCCCCTCCCCGACCTGCTGGAGGGGATCGAGCGCGCCATCGGCGAGCTGTCCCGCCCGGGCTTCGCCCCCCCCGCGAGCGTGGGCGACCTGTTCCAGGGCGCGGCGAGCGCGATCGCGAAGAGCGCCCGCGAGGTCGCCGAGCGCGGTCGGCCCGATCCCGAAGGCCCGGAGTTCCGGAGCTTCGCGGCCCTGCTCGTGAAGGTCCTGGAGAGCGAGCCCGACGTCGTGCCCGTCACGTCCCTGTACTACGAGGACGCGGGTCCGCACGTGGTGAAGCAGGGCGTCCCGGCGGCGCGGCCCGCGACCCTGGGACGGTTGGAGCTCGTGAGCCACGGCGAGCACCTGCGTCAGGCGGCGGACTCGCTGGAGCGCGCCCCCAGCCCGACGCAGCGGGAGCTCCGCGCCCACACGCTGG
>Ga0209237_1000480_pt1 | contig 22529 bp, 16 predicted proteins | sample GraSoi013_1_40cm_2_FD_185820 | JGI IMG/M metagenome (GOLD analysis project Ga0209237, IMG submission 185820) | Grasslands soil microbial communities from the Angelo Coastal Reserve, California, USA - Sample 10_02_2013_1_40cm (SPAdes) (version 2) | ecosystem: Environmental > Terrestrial > Soil >... | reverse complement strand
CTCGTTCTTGAGGACCGTACTCCATGAAGATTGAACACTGCGAGTTTCCGGACGACCTTCTCTACGACCCGGAGGGACTCGTATGGACACGCCTCCTCGAATTCGGAGAGGTGGTCGTGGGCATCACCAGCATCCATGCGGCGCTCGCAGGGCCGGTCGCGAAGGTCTCCGCGAAACCGCTCGCCGCCTCGTACCCGCGGAATGCCGCGATCGGATTCCTGGAGAGCGGGAAATACTTCGGGCCAATCCGCACGCCCGTTCGAGGAATCCTGATTGAGGTCAACACCGCCGTATTGGCGAAGCCTCGGACGTTGACCGACGCCTCCTACGACAGCGGATGGTTCGCGCGCTTGCAACCGACGAACTTCCAGGAGGACGGCCGGTCGTTGCGGTCGGCTCAGGATGCGCATGACGGCCTCACGAAACAGATCGCCGCGTTGCGCGTCCGGTGTTTCGCCGCATTCCCCGACCACGAGATGTTCGAGATTGGCATCGAGTGTTCCGCGGTCCTCGCGAAGTTGAATGAGCTGCTCACGCGAATCGAGGTCGGGGGCGTGGTCCACCTCGTAACGGACGATCCCACGTCGCCCATCGAGATGGTCCGGTGGTCGGACCAGACCGGACAGCCGGTCATCGATCAGCGGAAGGAAGGGAACCTGTTCCATTTCCTCGTGCGCAAGGTGATGTGACCACAGTCAGCCCAACCCGCACGCGGCGGGTGAACGTTCATTGGTTGCACCGCCGTTCTGTCGATGGCGCGAATCATGGGATTCCGGTACACAGGAATTCGGGTGCGGGACCTCGATCGGTCGATCGCCTTCTACACGACGGTCCTGGGGATGCGGGTGACGTGGCGGATGAAAATCCGTGAAACGGGCGGCGAAATCGCGGTCCTCAAGTCCCCGCGCGGGACGCAACGTCTCGAGCTGAACTGGTATCCGCCCCGGGGCCGCTACCGTGAGTACCGCAGGGGGACGAACTCGACCACCTGGCCATCGCGATTCCGACGTCGACGCGTTTCTCCGCGACCACCGAGGCGATTTTCGCGTCGTCGTAAAGACGTTCGATGAAGGGACGGACCGCCTCGCGTACGTCACGGATCCGGACGGGGCGTGGATCGAGCTCATGCCTAGGCGGAAGCCTCTGCCGAAAACCGGGGCCGGCGCGCCCGACTGGCTTCGCCTACGGATCCATCGGTCCTGGGAACAGCACCGCGCGTCCGACGATCTTCCCGGCCCGGAGGTCGTCCAACACATCGGCGGCGTCCGCGAGCGGCGCCCTTCGAGCAACGACAGGCCGGAGACGACCCGCCTCGGCGAGCGAAATCGCCCGCGCGAAGTCGGCCATCGTCGACGAGTACGCGCCGAGATACGCTTTGCCGCCGTTCACCAGATCGCTTGCGGCGACGTCAATGGTCTCCCTTCCCTGGGCGACCGCGACGAACCGCCCTCCAGGACCAAGGACAGACCGCCCAAGGTCGAACGTCGACTTCGTCCCGACGAAATCGATGGCCACATCGGCGCCCGCATCGGCTGCGAAGTCGCGAAACGCGGAACGCGCCTCGCCCGGGCCGACCGCGCGGTCTGCGCCGGAGTCGAGAGCGGCCTTACCTGCCTCCTCCCTCGGTTCGATCGCGAAGACGCGGGCGTTGTACGCCTTTGAGATCTGGACGGCGGAAAGGCCGACGCCGCCCGCCCCGATGATGACGACCACGTCCCCTTCCTCGGCCTGGCCGAGGGCCACGACCGCCCGGTACGCGGTGGCGCCGCTGCATCCCAACGGGGCGGCGGACGCCACGTCGAAGTTCGGCGGCAGCGGCAGGATCGTGGTCTGCTTCGCGACGACGAATTCCGCGTAGCCGCCTGGCGCGTCGAAGCCCAGTGTCGTGCCATCTTCGCAGAGATTCGTTCGCTGGCGTCGGCATTGTCGGCAATGACCGCACGGCTGCTCGAAATGCACCCCGACCAGGTCGCCCACCTTCGCGGTGTACACATCGGCGCCGATCGTCGCGACCCGGCCCGCGATCTCGTGACCGGGGATCAGGGGCGGGTGCGTACCAGCCTTGACCTCATCGAGGAGGTGGAGGTCCGTCCGGCAGACTCCCGCCGCGAGGACCTGCACGACGACGTCTTCGGGTCCCGGTTCCGGCTTCGGGACTTGGACGAGCTTCACGACCCCGCCCGCCTCGAATCGAATCGCGCGCACGTCCCGGACTAGCGAGGCGCGACGGAAAACGATTTGCCTATCGACCACGCAGTGGTGCCCTCGGTGTCTCTTTTTGAGTCCAGTCCCAAACCTAGATGAAGCACACGGCGATGCCATGGGCCGAGGGAATCCATGGAGGGGAGCAGTGGAATCTGGGAACGCGTCCGGCAGAAGCCGTTCGCCTTGTGGGTCATCTTTGGCGGATTCGTTTATCTTGGCCTTGTCATCCTCAGCCTCGCCCTGCCAACGCTGGTGGCCTCCCCCGCGTCGATACTCGCCGATCCGATTGCCGCGAGCATCCTCGTGTTCATGGCTCTCTTCTTCGTCTCCGCCTACCTCGGTCTCAAGGGCAAACTCTGGACCTCCGTGCTGAGCGCGGTTGTGAGCATCCTGTTCCTCGTGGTGTTCGGTTCTTTCCTCGTGCCGAGTCTCGCGAATCCGGCGGATGCCGCGTTCTCATTGGCCATCTCGGCAATCCCCGCTCTCGTTCTCGTTGCCATCTTTTCGATTCTCTCGATCATCCACGCGAAGTCCGGGCCGCTTCAGAAGCGATACCTCGCGACTCCAAATTCAGCGGGCGGCTTGTTGACGATTGGCATCATCGGTTTCGTCGTGGGGGGCCTCATCGTCGGAGCAATCGGCGGAAGCGTGATCCTCCGCAACATACCCGCCATCAGGGCCGACATCACGATCGTGCCGAATGCGCCGTCCATGGCGATGGCCTTCACCCCCCAGAATTTCACCGTGTCGGTGGGCGGCACCGTCACGTGGGTCGACAAGGATACGACCGGGCACACCGTCACGAGCAACGTGACCGGCCTATTCGGCTCCCCTCTCTTGTCCGTAAGTGAGACTTGGAGCCACACGTTCTCTCAGGCCGGCATCTATTACTACCACTGTACCCCGCATCCGCAGATGTGGGGTGTGATTGTCGTCTCGTGAGCCCTTCTCCTCGGGGCCGCGACCTCACGGTGTCCTAGTCCAGCAATCCATCTAGGACTTCGCAGCAATCGCTAGGAGGAGCGAGAGAAAAAGCCCTCGCCGCCTATCGCGCTATGGCGAGACCTTCGAGATGACCTTCGTCGCTTCCGAGGTCGTCCACGCCTTCAGCGTCTGCGTCTTGACGTTCCCGAGCTTCCCGATTTCGAGAAGGAGTTGCATCGCGACATCGTCGTTCGGCGCTTCCGTCAGGGCCACGATGTCGTACCGGCCCATCGTGTAGAAGATCTGCATCTTGGCACCGAGTTTGTTGGCCAAGGCAGACACGGCGTCCGCGCGCTTGGGCGACTCCTTCACGTTCTTGATCCCTTGCTCTGTCCAATTCCCTAGGGTAATGTAGTTCGGCATCTCCAATCCCCGCACCAATCGCATCATGCGGCGAGTATATAATCGCGCGGGACGCGCGCTCATCCCCGAACCACGTTCCCCGGAGAAGCGAATCAAGCGCCTTGTCCGCGAAAACGGCCGAACAACCAAATTCGTTATCGCATTTGAGAGCGTGGATGCACCTCTTCGAAACGATTCGGTCCTAACGCTTTCGGTTTGCAACAGGGTTAAATGCCGATCATGTTTGCTGGCGGGAGAGGTGGGGGACTTCCATGAAGTCGATTGTTCCGTTGGTTCTCGTCGTGCTGGGATTTGCGGTCATTGCCGCCGGAGTCCAGGTGTCTGCCGCATCGCCGAACACATCCTCGTCGCCGACGTATGACATTACGACGTTGGCGGGCAAGGTCGCCTCGATCCGGGGCACGCAGGGATTCTACTTGCGGGCGTCGGCGCTCATCGAACAGGAGGCCGACAGTCAGGATGTGGGGGCTTCGCCTCCCTACGCACCGGATCCCATCACACCCACGTACGTCTTATCGAGTCCGCTTGACGGCACGTCGGTCTCGTCGCCGGCCGTCGTCGTGAATCAGGACCCGAACGCCGCGTCCCAGAATGAACCGGCGATTGCGGTCGACCCCGGCAACCCGAATCGAATCGTCGTCGGCATGAACGATTACGTCAGCCGGACCTGGTCGTGCACGATTGATGGGACGCCGTGCAGCGCCCTTGGGGACGCCTACTCCGGCGCCTACTTCTCCAACGACGGAGGTGCCACGTGGTGCTGCACTCCGACAGACCCCGCGCACCTGGGGACCATGATTCCTGGTGTGCAACGGTTAAACGGCGGAATCTACGACGCGGGCGGCGACCCGAGCGTCGCGTTCGACAGCGCCGGCCACGTCTTCTACGCGGGACTCGGCTTCGATCGGACCGCACCTCCGAACACGGTCACGGTGAACACAGGCACCTTCGACTCCGAAGGAACCCTCTCATGGAGCGCGCCCACGTTCATCAACCCGACCACCGCGCCGTCCACCTTGAACGACAAGGAATGGATCGGCGTGGACTCGCATGTCGGGAGTCCGTTCCAGGACCGTGTGTACGTGAGCTGGACACGGTTCCTCTTCAACCCGATCAGCGGACGGTACGTGCAATCGCCGATCGCGTTTGTCTACTCGAAGGATGGCGGCGCCATGTTCAGCGATCCCCAGCTGATCGTCAGCAACGTGCTGTACGACCAGGGCTCTCGGGTCATCGTAGGCGCGGACGGAACGGTCTACGTCTTCTGGGAAGGGTCCACCCGGCACGCGGCGTTCAACAGCATCTACATGGTCTCCTCCACGGATGGCGGCGTGACGTTCAGCGCGCCGGTCGCGGTCGCCCCGGCGGTCGACATCATCTCGCCGTTCAACACGGTCTTCCGGGTCAACAGCTTCCCGGCGGCGGACATCGCTCCGGACGGGACCCTATACGTGGCCTGGTCTTCCGAGGTCCTGAACTCGGCGACGACCTACGGCGCGGATCCCACGTGCGCGTACTTCTATTCCGGCGTGGCTTCGGTCTACGCGAACTGTCATTCGTCGGCCGTGTGGAGCTCGTCCGCGGACGGAGGGGGCACCTGGAGCACGCCGGTCCCAATCCTCACCGTCTTGGATGCCTCGAACCGCATGGCAGACGGGTATCCGGTCACGCAGCCGAACGGGAACATACTGAACGCACCCGCAGCGCGGCGCGTCGACAGCTTCTGGCCCGCGGTCGCAGCCTCGCCGTCGGGGAAGGTGTACCTGTCCGCGTACGCGGGAGATGTCGTCTCACCGTGGCGGACCTGCGCGGCGCCGGCAACCCCGGTCGCGGTGGGACGGATCAACTGCCTGGCGCTCGGCCCCTACATCAACAACACGCGCCTGGACTACGTCGTGACGAACGCGATCACGGGGACCACGAAGACCGTGACGCCGAACCCCGTTAACACGCGGTATCACTTCGGCGGCGGGTTCATCGGCGACTACACGGACCTCGCGGTCGGTTCCGACGATGTGTTCCACGCGGTGTGGACGGACACGAACCAGCAGCAGTCGGTCACGTGGTGGTTCGGCTTCGAGTTCGTTCCCACGACAGTCAACCAACAGGACATCGTGACCGCCGCAGGGACCCTGTAGGGGCGTGTCGCCGAGAAGGTATCGTAACGTCAGCGCGGGCCATGACCACCGGGTGACGCGTCCTGAGGCGCCGGCTTACGCGCCCGCCAAATCGTCGTCCCCGGGATCATCCGGATCTTCGACAAGGGGAACACGTCGGCGTACGTGTTCTCCCGGGGCAACGGCTCGGGCTCGAGGATGTCCGTCACGACGAACCCGGCATCGGTGAGGGCCCGGTGCCAGTCCCCGTAGGTCCGATGGAAATCGATCTCGGTACCGTCTTTCTCCTCGAACACGATGGGGCTGCGATCAAAGTAACTCCGCTTGACCAAGAGCCCGCGGTCCTCCGTGATGGCAAAGAGCGGTGACGTCCAAGAGAACGCGAACAGGCCGCCCGGACGCAGGACCCGAGCGACTTCCCGAAACGTCCTTCCGATGTCCTCGACGAAGCCGAGCGCGTAGGCCGAGAAGGCGATGTCAAAGTTCCCATCGTCCAGCATGGAGAGGTCCTGGGCGTCGGCCTCGAGGAAGCGGACGCTCGTTTTCTTGGAGCGTGCGAAGGCGCGGGCATGTTCGAGTTGTGCCTTCGAGAAGTCGATCGCCGTGACGCGGGCGCCCATCGTCGCGAGATGGACCGCGGACTGACCGCCCCCGCACGCGATTTCGAGGACATGCTTTCCGAGGACGGACTCTCCAAGGATTCTCAGTTCCCGCTCCGGCGGCATCGACGGCCCCCAGAGGACGTCTTCCTCGAGCTCCGCGTGGTGGCTCGCCTGGTACTCCTTGCTCGACGCGTTCCAGTTGTCGCGGTTCGCTTTCGTGAAGGCAGAGTCGTCGACCACGGGGTCACCAGAGAACGGATGATCGTTTGTGTTTCAGCGACTGCCGCAGAGCCCTAGACGAGTTTCGCGGTCATCGTGATGTCGGCCTTGAGGAGCCGAGAGATCGGGCAACCTTTCTCGGCGGCCTTCGCGGCCGTCTGGAACTTTGTCGGATCGGCGCCGGGCACCTTCGCGGCCACGTCGAGGTGGATGGACTTGACGGTCCAGCCGGCGTCCGTCTTGTCGAAGTTCAGGGTCGCCTTCGTCTCAATGCGCTCCGGCCGATACCCGGCCTTCTCGAGTTCGCCCGACAGGGCCATCGAGAAGCACCCCGCATGCGCCGCCGCGATGAGCTCCTCCGGGTTCGTCCCCGGGGTGTCGCCGAATCGCATCGCGAAGGTGTACGGAACGCCTTTCACCGCGCCGCTCGCGGTCGACACCGTGCCCTTCCCATCTTTCAGGCCGCCGTTCCACTGAGCGCTCGCCTTCCGTTCCATTCGAATCGCCGCCAGCGGAAGTCGAGGGAGACGCTTAACTCTATCCTCGCATCCTCCCTGACGCCCGTGGGACATGAAGCACCTCCGCCGTCACCGCTCAGGCGATTCACTTGAAGCGCGGACGCTTGCTTGTCGCGCAGCTTTTTCCGACGTTCGTCGATTCATTCGGGATGGCAAAGATCGCGGTGGGATTCCGCGTCAAGTCAGGGTGGGCCGCCGCCATCGTGCTCTCTGGGCCTTCGTCTTCCCCGAGCGTCCTTCACGCTCGCCGGATCGAGCTGAGTGATCCTGCGGTCCCCGAGTCTCGGCAACCCTTCCACGCCGTTGATGACGCCCAAGGGGATCTGGAACCGAATGAGGCCCAAATCAAGAAGCGCGTGCAGGTGGTCCGTCACGTCGCGGAGCAGTCGATCGGACGACTCTTGACGGACTGCCGCGCGAACGGCTGGAATCCTCAACGCGCGGGAATCGTCGCGGGCAGCTTGGTTGACCCGTCCACGATCCACAGCCCTCACATTCGTGCCCACGCGATGGAAGGACGGCTATTTCGAACGGTCGTGGATGATGCGGTGCAGGCCCACGGTTTGTCCTCCATCGTGCTCGGCGAGAAAACGGCTTTCGGGGCGGGGGCTCGGCAGATCAATCTCGACGAGCGAACCCTGAGACGGACGTTGGTCAGTCTCGGACGCCACGTTGACGGTCTGCGGCGAGCGGAGGAAAAGCTGGCAGCTCTCGCGGCGTGGGTGGCGGTTTCGGAGAACCGCTAGACCGGGCTAATCAGGAAGTGGGGTGGGAGGCCTTTCGCGGCAGCTCCGCAGGCCTCGAATAAGAAACCTTCTCGGACGAGGGCTATGCTTTTCCAGCGCGCTTGCTGAGAGCTCTTAGGACGATTTCGCTCGCCTTCGGGAATGGAATGGTGCGATGAAGTTCGAAATTGACGAAGGGAGACCAAAGCGCCAATTCCTCAAAGGCCTGTTCTTCGGTGACATCGCCCGTGATGAAGTACCCTGCGCCGCCTTCGAGGAAGGCGTGTACCTCGCGGAGCCGTCCCGACTTCAGCTGGCCACGAAGCAATGCGTCAAATCCTTCTTGCTGCTTAATCTGCTCCGCCGGGGTTGGCGGAGGCGGAAGGCTCGTGTTGGCCTTCCACAACCCGAAGTAAGTTGCCATGGAGACGGAATCGGGTGTTCGCTATTAATCCATTCTTGCGGGATCGCAGTCGGATGGGAATACTCCGGGGGCGCCTGGGGTTCTCGTTCGGGCAGCCGAGGGGGTACCTCGCCACGCCCGCAGGTGTGATGGTCCCTCCGTCATGCGGTAGTCGCCGATGGCCTGTTCGTACGGGCATTCGCCTCAACGTTCCTCCCGCCCGAATAGACTTAAGGTTCCTACCGTCGATGCGAGCCTCGGTGGAAACCTACGTCGTTTCAAGCTTCGGTTGAGATCGTTCATTTCGCGGATCCTTGGTGCTGGTGGTCGTGGGGCCTCGAGCCGGTCCTTCAACGACTGAAGGAGGTATACGGGGAGAACCTCAAGGTGACGTACAAGATGGGCGGGCAGTTCGAGAGCCTCCGGGAATGGATGAAGGAGTACGACGTGGACGAACGCAGCGCATTGGACTGGACTCGCGAGTCGATCGAGTTGACAAAGATGCCCATCCGGCCGGACTACTATCTGCGGACGGGCGTGACGAGTTCGTATCCCGCTTGCCGTTCGTTCAAGGCCGCCCAGTTTCAGTCCGAGGAGCTCGCGGCTCGATATCTGCGTCGCATGATGGAGGCGTTCGGCCTCGAATGTCGGCCGGCCACGGACGACGAACTCATCCGGCTCGCGGAGGAGGTCGGGTTGGACGGGAACCGTCTGAGGAAAGATTTCCACACGGACGAGGTCGCGAAGGCTCTTGACGCGGACATCCACGAGATGCACCATAGCGGGGTGAACTTCCTCTCCCTCCTCATCCGGAACCGCGATGGACGCCAGGTCGTCAAAGGTGAGATCTTCACCGCGAAGCCGTTCGAGGCGATCGTCGACGACCTCGCGCCGGGTCTCCCAAAGCGAAGCCCGGCGGACATTCTGGAGTATGTGGAACATCACCGGGCCCTGATGCCTGCTCACGAGATCGCGGAGGTGTTCCGGATTCCCGACGAGGACGCGCGTCACCGGCTCGAGAGGCTTGCGGCGGCGGGCCTGTTGACCGCACGTACGTTCGACGGGATTACGGCTTGGCGCTGGGCCGACAAAAAGATGGAGAAGCTCCCGATGGAACTCGTGAAGGTCTCCCACGTGCCGCCCGAAGTCCAGGTCGAAGCAGTATCAGACCTCAAACCGATCGTCACGAAGGCCGTACAGTCCCTCTATACGGAGGTCGCCACGCGGCCGGATAAGGCGTACCACTTTCCGCTCGGCCTCGAGGCGCTCCGCTATCTCGGCTATCCGGAAGAGGACCTCCGGAGGCTGCCGCCGACCGCGACGGAGTCATTCGCCGGCGTCGGGTACCCGCACGTCGCGAACGTGATGCAGACCGGCGACACGGTGCTCGACATCGGCTCGGGCTCCGGGACGGATGTTTTGTACGCTGCGCTGAAGGTCGGCCCCAAGGGGACGGTGTACGGCCTGGATATTACGCCCGCGATGATCGCGAAGGCGCGGACGAACATCGCGAAGACTGGCGCGCGTAACGTCCAGATCCTCGAAGGGGACGCCACGAAGATCCCGCTGCCCGACGAGAGCGTCGACGTGGTCACGAGCAACGGGGTGCTGAACCTCGTGCCGGACAAGCCCGCGGCGTTCCAAGAGATTTTTCGCGTGCTGAGGCGTGGCGGGCATCTGCAGCTCGCAGATATCGTCGTCGAAGAGGACGTTGGTGCCGTCTGCGGGCTTAACCCGCAGCTCTGGGCGGACTGCATCGGCGGCGCGGCCGTGGAGATGGAGTACCTGGCGACGATTCAAGACGCGGGATTCCGCGATGCGCGGATCCTGCGGAAGGTTGACTACTTCGCGAAATCCTCCTCGGAGAGCACGAAGCGGATCACGAAGTCGTTCGGTGCCAAGAGCGTCGTAGTGGCGGCAGCGAAGCAGTAGCGGCCATGCGGTGGATCTATCCACGCCCTCGGTGAGCAGAAGCGACTTCTCTCCGAATCGCGGCCTCTCGCTTTTTCACCCAGGTTCTCGCCCGTTTCGCGATCCATTCGAAGTTCTCCCCTTCGGCCGGGGCCTTCTCCCGCTTGCGCCGGTCGTGCATAATCCGCTCGATCTTCCCCCAGGGCGGGGCATCCATGAACGTGTCGAAGGCGATCTCCTCGTGGAGAAGCCCGCGTCGCATGAGGGAGCCCGCGGTCTCCCAGAAGATCGCCATCGTCGAGAAGTGCTCCCAGCCTTCGCTCCCGCGAGGAAATCGTTTCTCGAATTCCTCGAGGCTCAGGCCGTCCTGCAAGGTTCGCCACCACTTCCGAGCCTCGCGCACGGAATCCGAGAGGAAGATGTCCATCAGAGTGAGCAGGACCTGGGCATCTTGCTTCGTGGGTCGTGGCATGGACGCGGCAACGGCGAGATGGGCTTATCAGCCCTCTGGAACGGTCCAGGAGCCGTCATAATTCTGGACGTCCCGGTAGCCACTTTCAGAGTCTCGGGCATCTGAAGGTTTTCGAGGGTTGATTCTCAGGACACATTCCGTTGCGGTTGAGCCTTCAAAATCACTTCCCTTATCCGGCGTGCCCGCTCATCCGTCGTCGCGAGAAAAGTGCGCCGGGAGCGCGAAGTCGCGAGGTCACGGGAGAGCAGGCGATGTTCTTCACCGGCGGCCTCGTCTCCCATGATTGATCGGAGCACGGACGCGACGCGGTGGTAGTGAATTGCCTCGGGCATTCTGACCTGGTGACCCGCCTCGTCGAGGAGTTTCCGAGCGGATGGCGCATCGCCGTCGAGCAGTGCGACTATGGCGCGATACATGGTCGGGACGGCCGGCTCGACCTCGGCCGCCGACACCAGATCAGGTTCGCGATATCGTTCGACAACTTCGCGAAACGCAGCCACGTCTCCGGCGAGCAGGCTGATTTCGGCGAGGTAGCCGATGATCTCGATCGCATCCGCGGCGTTCCCGAGACGCCGATGCTTGGCGACGACTTCCTCGATGATGGCTCGGGCCTCGCCAAGTCGCCCCTGATAGTATCGGAGGACGGCGATTCCTGCCCGCGAATTGAGGACTCCATTCGCGTCGTACCTCCGACGGAAGAAATCGGCAGCTTCCTCGAAGCCTCGTTCAGCAGTCTGGAAGTCCATCCTCAGTAGGAGGTCGGAATACGCTCGGGCTCCCAGGGTGAAGTCGCGGATTGCAGGGTTTCCGGTTTTCGTTGCAAGGGCATCGATCTCGTGGTAGTAGGCCGATGCCTGTTGGGTATCCCCTTGCCCAAAACCAACTAGGTGCGCAAGGCTCGCAAGGACGCGCGCAAGGGGGAAGGGGTCTTCGAAAGACCGGACGATCTGAAGCGCCTCTTTGAGGTGCTCCTCAGCGGCCTCCGAGCGGTCCCAGCCGGCCTCGACACGGGCAAGTTCGACGAGGGTACGGGCTTGCCCCTTGAGATCGCCATGCCTCTGGAAGATTTGCAGCGCGGCGGTTCCGTGGTCGTACGTCGCTTCGAGCTTTCCTTCGTACCTCACGGCCCAAGCGCGCATGAGTTCCAACCATCCCTTCTCTACGCTTTCGAGCGTACCCAGGGCTCTGAAACCGTCCTCGATGGCTGCCTTGGCGCTTGAAAGATTCCCACGGGTCACGAACTCGAATGCCATCTTGCGATCGAGGCGTGCGACGGTTTCGGCTCGAGCGGCGAAACTGATTGCCTGTCGGTGCGCGGTCGTGGACGCGGGCAAGTCCCCGAGCTCAGCGTATGCGTCCCCAAGGGTCTCGAGCAACCGGCCTTTCTGCTCCGGCGGCACCCCGAGGGCGATGGCGTTCGATGCGTAATCGATACACGCGAGGAACGAACGGTCTGCTAAGGCCTGCGCAGCGAGGCGGTCAAGGCACCCCGATACAAGCCGAGACGAATTCCGACGTTCGACGGTCGTGAGCATGCGGTCGAAGAAGTCTCGGATGGAGTCATGCACATCATACCGGTTCCCGCCGACCCTGCGCAGGAGGAACCAGTCCGTCAACTCGAGGACTACGTCGTGAGGGACCTCTAGATCTTCGAGAAGCGCTTCCGCCGGGATGGCGATACGGAAGGACGAGGCGAGCTTCATCGCGCGCCTTGCGTCCTTCGACAGGTTCGAGTAGACTTGCTCCGACAGGAACCGATCGAAGTCTTCCAGGGCCACCAACGGATCGAACGGAGAATGATGGGACTGCTGGAGGAATTGGAGGAGTAGGGGATGGCCGCCGCGGCGTCTGATGAACGTCCATACGGCCGGAGTAAGTTGGGCTCTGGATCCGAGTTCGGCGACATCGATGGGCGTGAGCTCGGGGAGTTCGAGTTCGCCGACGAGTCCGGCTAACCGGACATCCCGCCGATCGTAGAACGCAGGGGCATGCCGTGTCAGGACCAGGGCACGGCTGTCCGGGGCCCGCTCCAGCGAGTCGAGGAGGAGCCGGAGCACGGAAGGAAGTTCGGGGCCGCCGTGATGGAGGTCGTCGAACACAAAGAGCGCGTTGGAACCGGGAAGATCCCCGGCGAGCGCTCTTGCACCTAGGACCACGTCACCCCGCTCAAGGACAGACTGGAGGCCCGGCTTTCCGAGGGCGGCTAGGAACCGCCCCAGGTGGCCGAGGATCGACCGGGCCGAATCCCAGGGCTGGACGCGGTGCCAGAAGAGATTCTTGGTCCCATGGAGTTGTTGGCAGGCCCTCGCCGCGAACCACGTTTTCCCGATCCCCGCGACGCCAGACACAATGAACATTCGCGGGCCGTCGTCTCGAGTGGTCGCACTCAGCTCTTCCCGGCGGCCCACAAACGTCTCGATCGTGGGGGCTTCCGATAGCATCTCGACAAACGAGGAGGGAGCAGACGGAACAAGGGATGGGAGGTCCACAACACCCGCGATCCGCACCGAGCGGAAGATTGCGAGCAGGCTCGCACCTCTGCCAACGGTTTTGAGCGCGTCGCCCACGCTCGTTTCCCGGATTCCCGCTGGGTCTTGGACACGGACGGTTTCCGCCAGCGCGCGGTCACGGACGCGAATCGCCTCGATGCGTCCCGTGGTCGTCAACTCGTAAGTTTTGCGGCGTTGTCGGATGCCTCGGACGTGCGCTCGCTGTTCCCGGACCAGGCCATCACGGATCAGGGGTCGAATCGATTGCGCGAGATGTCGGAGCCCGACCCCCACGGCTTCGGCGATCCCCTCCTGCGCCAACCCTCGGGGCGCTTCGGAGGGCTCCTCGGCGGATCTCGTCTCGAGGAGATGCACGAGAATGCGTTCTTTCGCCGTGAGGCGCACCGTTCCCCCCCGGGGCCCGTATCTCGAAGCGGGGCCATCAACATTAGGGAACCCTAAGGGATTCTTCCGAGGGATACTTACGCTCGCCGGGAATTGCCATCGCGAGGAAGCGATTGAATGGAGCGAGAACATCATTTCGACAGGAGAGTGATGGGAGGATCGTCGCGCGTTTCGATCTTGATGGGTGTTTTCGTCATTGTCGTGGTCATCGGTTTTAGTGTCCCAGCCACCGCCGCGGTAGGGACCTCGGCCACGATGAAACAGTGGTCCGTTTCCTTCACACCCAACGATTTCGTCGTGGCGCCGGACGGCACGTTGTTCTTCTCCGCGCCCGGCGTGTTGGTGGGGAGGCTGAATCCCTCCACCAATGAGCTCACCACGTGGAGCATCGCGACGTTTCATCTCGCCATTGGACCCGCGTTCTCCGTTGAATTCAATGGGCAAACGTTCACCGATGACTTCACGGTGGCCCTGGTGAGGTTAAATGGACAGGTCCGCCTGCTTCTCCCGAGTTCGGGCGTGGTCGTTCGGTGGCAGCTCCCCGCTGGCTCTCAGGACATCACGTCGAGCGGCACTCGACTCTGGACGACACTCTTCCCAGATGACGATACCACCCAGATTGCTTCCCTTGATCCCGTCACCGACGTCCTGATGACCTACGACCTCCCGCAAAGCATCGCCGGTCCCGGAGGATTCGTCCACGGCCTTTCCTTCGGGGATGACCACCTTTGGTTCGGCGTCACCGCCACCGATATCGGAGACACAGTTCCGTTCGAACAAAAGACCGGCTCCCTCGATCCCGCCACCTCCACCGCGAAGCTTTGGACCTTGTTTTCGTCCCCCGGGGCCGTTACGTTTGGTGTTGGACGAGCCGCTACCTTTGCGGCAGGCTCCTCTTGGACGCTCTACCATTCGAGTGACCCTGCGTTGACCGGGGCGTACCGCCTGAAGGCCGATTCGAGCAAGGTAGAGTTCTATGACGCTCCGCTCGGGACCCCGGCCTCCCTCGACTCCTTCCCGGTGGTCGAAAATGTGGATCGGGCCACCATGGCGGGGGGCGCAGCTTGGGCGGCCAGCACGTCCGAGAACGAGGGTGTTCAAGCCATGCAACTGGCGAGATGGAAACCGCTGGGGTTCCGGAGTGTGTCCACGGTTTCGCCCGAGCAGCCCACGGTGACAGTTTCCACCGGGACTCTCACGCGAGTCGACGTTTCTCAAGTGGCCTCGTTTACCACGACGATCACGCCGGAGGTCACGACGATCACGGGAACCTCTGTGAGTCCTAATGTGACGATTTGGAGTCTTGTGGACCGGCGCGTTCAGGCTCGCATCGCTGTGAGCCCGGGCGGTGTGCCGTACTTCGGTCTCTTCATTCCTTCGACGGGCCAAGCCTTCCTCGCGCAACTCTCGGCGTAGTCATCCGGTCGTCGACAGGGACGGCGAAGGGTGGCAGGTAGGCCGCGCCCGGTGGCCGGTTGAGTAACCTGCCGTTCCAGAGACGTTCAGCACGGATACTCCCTTGGTCGGATTACTTCTCGATTGGCGTCCGCACGAGGTTGCCCCACTCCGTCCAGGAGCCGTCGTAGTTCCGGACGTTCGGGTAGCCGAGGAGGTACTTCAGGACGAACCACGTGTGGGACGACCGCTCGCCGATCCGGCAGTATGCGATGACCTCCTTATCCGGCGTCACGCCTTTCGGCTCGTAGAGCGCCTTCAGCTCCTCCGGCGCCTTGAACGTCCCGTCCTCGTTGACGGCTTGGGCCCAGGGGATGTTCTTCGCCCCGGGGATGTGGCCGCCACGCTGGGCATGCTCCGTCGGATATTCCGGCGGCGCGAGAATCTCGCCGCTGAACTCCTTCGGGCCCCGCACATCGACGAGGACCTTCCCCGCCTGCTTGTAAGCTTCCTTCACGTACGCGAGGAATACGCGGAGCGTCTCGTCCGATTCCTTCGCCGTGAAGGTCGTCGGGGGGAACGTCGGCACATCCTTCGTCACGGGCAAGTCCTGCTCGATCCACTTCTTCCGACCGCCGTTCAGGAGGACGACGTTGTCGACCCCGTAATACTTGAACACCCAGAACGCGAACGCTGCGAACCAGTTGTTGAAGTCGCCGTACAAGACGATCCGGTGGTCGTTCGAAATGCCGAGGCGGCCGAAGAGGGCCTCGAGGCCTTCCTTCGAGACGATGTCCCGGCGCACCGGATCGTTGATGTCTTTCTTCCAGTCGATCAGGACCGATCCCGGGATGTGGCCCAGGTTGTAGTTCGGAATCGGGTCATAGTCGACCTCGACGATCCGCACGGTCTCGTTGCCGATGTTCCCCTTCACCCAGCTCGTGTCGACCAAGACTTCGGGATGCGCGTAAGCGGCCATCGTTCTTCGCTCCAGGCGGTCCGAAGTATTACACCGTTATATTCATTGCGCATATCGCTATTCCTATGCGACTACTCAATCCGGTCGGATCGAGGCGGCGGATCCCCGAAATCTTGGTTTTGTTACATCTGCGAAGTAGTTTGAAATACCTCTCCGTCGCATCTCGACGCGGAGGGAGCGTGGGGCCGTCGTCCCCGTGCTTCGGGGGGAGAGATCATGCGCGGCTCCTGGAGATTTGTCGTAGCAATGGGCTTCGTCGGGATGATGCTAGGCGGATCGGGTTCCGCCTTGGCCTTCATCGACGACATGGAAGAAGACTTCTGGCTCCCCTTCACGCACTTTCACCTGGGGGACGGCGCCTCGGCCGGATATTCCTCGGAGTTCGCGCGTTCCGGCACGCAATCGTATCACGTGGAAATATCGGGTTGGACGGTCCGTGATTTCGGGTCGGCGTACGGATACGCGATGTACGCCACGCGTCGCGCCCCAATTACGGAGTTGCGCACAACGATCCTGTACGAGCGCCTCCAAGACATCTCTCCGTCGCCGTGGGACTCCTACTCGGCGGGAGTCAGCCTCGACCTCCTTGATGCGAGCTACCGCAGTCTCGGACGTCTTCGGTACATCACGTCGTACCATGCAAGCCAGAACGCGGGACGGTGTGCACCGACCCTCGCCGATGTCGCCCTTCCGGCCCCGGCAGGCCTTGGGACCTGGACGGACCTCGGCCGAAATCCGACCGCCGACTTCCCCGCGGCACCGTGGCAATCCGCGGAATACGTGAAAATTTCGATCGGATTCCTCTGCGCGGCGGGACTCACCGGGGCCCGCTATTCTCTGTACTTCGACGACTTCATGCTCGATGCCGGTTCGAGGGACAACGACGCGGACGGCCTCCTCGACCTCGAGGAGGAGGCGAGGATCTACGCGGCGCGCGTCTGGGCCGCCCCGGTCGCCCGACCGCTCGCCCCGGGGGCCTCGACGACGTTAGACATCGAATCGCCGCCGCTGGCAGGGCTTACGGCGTCCGCGGCGATCGACCTCCAGGTCGACCACGCAAACCCGACGGACCTCTCCGTCGCACTCACGTTCTCGGGGGCGAACGGCCCTCGCACACAGGTGTTGTGGGACCCCGGACTCCATATCCGCGGGGCGACGATTCTCGCGCCGACGTACGGAACCTCGGTCCACGGCGCGGTCCGGGTACAGGGAAGCGTCGTCCAACCCCGCGCCTCCGTGCGCCTGCGCGTGGACAACGTCGTGACGGCAACATCGGAGGCAGATTCGAATGGTGCGTTCGAGATTCCGTGGGACTCGGATGCTTGGATGGAAGGGGCCCATCATCTGACCATCCTCGCCGAGCTCGCGGACGGGGCACAGATGGTGACGCGATCCTCGCGGGACGTCCTCGTGATTGTCGATCGCACGGCCCCGGAGCTGTCTCTCCTCCGCCCGGCGAACGGTGAGACGCTGAGCGGCCTCGCCTTGATCGAGGCGGGCGTCTTCGATGGTCTAGGGGTCGCCACCGTCGAGCTGTGGATCGACGGCGTCCGCGTCGACGCACGCGCCGACGAGCCCTACACATTCGCGTACGAGACGCTCGACCTGACGAATGGGCTGCACTCATTCGAAGTGCGCGCACGAGACGGCGCCGACAACGAGGCGGTCCGGTCCGTGACGGCAGCGGTGAGCAACAAAGACAATGCGCCACCCCCTCCGTGTATGCCGGTCTGTAACCTCGGAGCCGGGACAACGACCGGCGACTTGCCATCGCTGAGCATCAGCCCCGAAACTCGAGTGCTACATCTCTCTTCGGGGGTATCCGTCGAACTGTTCGAGGGGTTCCGTGTCCCCTGGCGTCCCCAGATTGCTTACTCGGTATCAGGAGTCCATCTACTCCTGGACGTCACGCGGTCTCGGAGCATGCCGGAATCGGATGGTCTCGTCGGAACCGACCTGGCCTTCGAGGATCTGGTCGGCGTCCGCACGTGGCATGTCACGGTTCACAACCATGGTTTGAGCCCTGGTCTAGTCCGGAGCGCCGCGGTGTTCCTTGCGTCCCGGACTTCTCCCGCGAATCCGGATACCGATGGCGATGGGCTATTCGATGGCCTCGAACGCTCGGCGATCGGCACAGTGCCCGTCTTCCCCGATCTCGACTCCGACCTCATCGCGGACGGCGAGGAAGTCGCATCCCGCATCGTCGGATTCACGATCGACGGGACCCTCATCGAGCGGACGATCCGGACGGATCCGTTCGACTTCGACACGGACGACGATGGGCTTCTGGACGGGCTCGAGTTGCAGCCCGGCGAGGGTGCGTCTGCCACGGATCCCACGGATCCAGACACGGACCGAGATGGGCTCCGCGATGGCCCGGAGCGGGCGACCTACGGATCCGATCCGACTCTTACGGACACGGACGGAGACACGCTCTCCGACTATGTCGAAGTAACGCCGCAGGCGTTCCGCGCCGAGATCGATGGACAATTCGTGGAGCGACCTGTGGTGACCTCTCCGATCGCCCCCGATACGGATGGGGACGGTTTGCGGGACGACGAAGAATGGGACGGCGAATCGGCGTACGGATTCCTCACGGACCCGAGCGATTCTGACACGGATCGGGATGGCCTCTCGGATCACGACGAAGTCGTCGGATTGAATCGCCGGCCGACGAATCCGCTGCGCTCGGACACCGAGGGCGACGGGGTGATGGATGGTCTCGACCTTTCGCCGACCGAACTCTGGGCCCCGACGTGGAAGACGACGTTCGAGCCCGGGCTGATCCGATTCACGCAGACGTTCCACGCACTGGGCGTTCAAGCGTTGTCCGCGACGATCTGGACGTACCGGATCACGGACGGCGCATGCGTGTTCTTGTCCGACCACACGAGCACGGCGACCCGGAGCAGCGACGAATCGGTCGGGAACGTCCTCGCGACGATCAACCGAGTCCTGGTCGAAGGCGGCGAGACGAACTTCACCGCGACGGAGGCCGAGGATCTGGGCCAGCAAGGCTTCGGGGTCTCGACGACGAGCTACGGCGCCTGCGACCTCTTGGCACCGCGCCAGTATCGGTTCGAGTACGTCCACGACGATCGTGCCTTCAGCATCGACTTCATGAACTCGGCCGAGGTGGCGGTCCGGGACGACTCCGGCGCCGTGTATTACCACACGGTCCTCGAGGTTCCGATTCAACTCTCGAAGCCGCAGGCGGTCGTCCTGCAGTTCTCCATCAGCCCTGAGGCGGACCGAGGGGGCGACGCGGTCGTTCCGGCTTTGGCATATTCCTTGGTTCGGGGTTCGGACTTCCTCGCGACCACGCCGTTCTATCGGAACCTGGCCGTCGGGGCGGCGATCGACAACCACACGTACGAGTTTCAGTTGCGGATTCCGAAAGAGGTCGCACGGGAGGATCACGTTGTACGAGTGGACGACGAGCTCAGGGCGACCCTCTTCCTGATGCCCATGTGGCTAACGAGTGGAGAGGTCGAAGTCACAAGGTCTGCCTTGAACGCCACACACGTGACCGTCGGCGCTCTGATATCGCGAGTGGAGGAATCGGCGGAGATCGTCGTCGCTCGGCTCAGCACAGAGATGGGAGACCTGAAAGCCGCCTTGCCCGCGTCCGGGGAAGCCTTGGTGACCGGGTATCAGACATTCGGGGCCTTCTCCGTGTACGTGTATCGGATTGGCGATCCGTTCGATGCCGGAGCACCTGATCAGGTCGACGCGGTCTATCTCATCGGCGAGTCGCCCGAAGAAGTCGCCACATTCCAGGACTCGATTTCATGGAACCCGCCCGGGACGTGGGTGCGGAGATCCGAGGACAGCTTCGGTCGCGCGATTAACGTCCTCAAGATTTTGAGGCGCGGCATCTCGCTGACAAGTCAGATTACCGCGGCGATGCTCCTGCCTCTAGTAAACACGCCGACAGGGCGCGAGGAAATGACGTTCGGCCGTTCCGTCTTCGTTGTCGACAAGCTGACGGACTTCGAGTCAGGACGCCCCTACTACGTCGTCAGCGAGACACAAATGCAAACTGTGAAGTTTCGTCTCGGGGCGAGGCTGACGTCAGTCCGTGAAGTTCCCGTGTACAGCGTCGGGGAGATTGTCGACGATCTCGATGACTCCAAACTGCTCACAGGCGTAAAGTACGCGAATCTCAGACTGGCGCTTCGCGGGGCTGCCGTCGGGGCCACCGTCGCGATATTCGGGACCCAAGCGGTTCTCGCGTTCCGCGATGGCGACGTGGTGAAGGGGACGGTGTTCGTCCTCGCAGGCGCGACGGCGACGTTTGGAATCGTAAAGTCGGATGTGGTCCTTACGAGTGAGTTGCTTGAGGGACGTTTTTCGAGGTTCGGCCTCAGGGTAAGACTAGGCACTGTCGCGACCGTTGCGGTAACTGCAATCTTGGCATCCTTTGAACTGTTCCAAGCAGACCAGGAGCAAGATCCAATCGAGCGCCTATCTCATTACGAGAGCGCGGGGGCAATCGTCGCTGACTCGATTGTTGCAGCTGTGCCCCTTTATGGGGCGGCAGCGATGCTTGGATGGCAGCTCGGGCTTGCCATCTCAGTCAGTGTGGGGGCGCTTATCGGTGTCATGCCCGATCCCCTCGCGATCAAGATTGTTAGCACCCCAGGAGGCACGATAGTTTTCCTTTTCGAATATGTCTTCGCGACTGAAATCCCGTCAGATATCGCCGAAGATGCCCTCACCCAACTGCTGATCTTCCTCGCGGGGTTGGCAAGGTTTAACAATTTGTTGGACCCTGCTATTCCAACCCTATTGCTGGTGCCCTGACGTGCCATTGGACCCCGATCTCAATTTGGACGTGCACGTTGGCGACCTGGACGGCTTGGGTAGCGTGTATTCCCCGTCAGGGCTTCTCATTACGAAACCTAGCGAGAGGATCTTGGGGACTTCGGAAGGCTGGGACATGAACGTGAGGTCTCCATGGAGGAGGCTTCTCCCGAAACTCATCTTCCCAGGATTCAATACAAAAGCGAAGAGCACGCTATATGTGACGACAGAGCGAATCGTACTGGTGCGCGAGATCGACGCGTGGCGAGAACTCAAGGAAGAGCTGTCTCCATTGGGCGTTCCCACAGCGGCTGCTAAGGAAATCCGGCTTAAACAGCTGAAAGCGCGAGGAGGCCGGCAGTATTGCGAAATTCGGCCAACGGACTTCCGGGTTGTCAAGATGAAGCGAGTCGACCGGCCTTGGTCGTGGCTCGGCCTTCGTCTTCTGGGGACAGACACCAGGCAATATGCCTTGACGATTTCCAAGACCGACGGCCTTGATCCGGAGATGCTGACTCTTATCCAATCCAGGTTCGCGGGTCATTCGTTCGGTAGCGGATGACCGGAGAGCCCTGCTACTTCGTCTCAGGGGAGGCCCTATTCAATTCAAGCCTCACCTGACCTGGGTGCACCTCTGCGTTCACGTCGCTTCCCGTAGCGTTTATGCCATCGCCCGATTTTCGGCTTGCTGTGCCTGCGAAGACTCGTCCACGACTCGTCAACGTCTCGATACAGAAGCTGATTGATCAAGCAGGTATCGAACATCTCAACGAAATGCAGAACCTGTCAATCCCGCGTATTCGGTCAGGCTCCAACCTCCTGATTGTGGCTCCGACCGGTAGCGGAAAGACCGAGGCGGCCCTGCTTCCGGTCCTGCAGGGATTGTCATCCGGTACGGGGGCGGGAATTCGCGCCCTTTACATTACTCCACTGCGAGCGCTCAACCGCGACATGATTGATCGGGTTCACCACCTCGTATCGAGTACGGGTTTGTCGGCTGCGGTGCGCCATGGCGACACTCCTCCTTCCGAACGGAGGAAACAGGCCGCGGCTCCTCCGGACATCCTCATTACGACTCCCGAGACGCTCCAGGCAATTCTGCCTGGGAAGATCATGCAGCGTCATTTGAAGAACGCCAAATACGTCATCATCGACGAAGTCCATCAGCTCGCGGCGGATCGCCGAGGAATCCAACTCGCCGTCGCTCTCGAACGCCTGCGTTCGGTCGCCGGTGGCTTCCAGCGTATCGGGCTCTCCGCGACGGTCGGCCATCCGGCTTCCATCGCGGCCCTCTTCGGCGGTGAGAACCCGCTCGAAATCCTGGTGGCTCCCCTCGAGAAGCAGTACGAATACCGCGTCGAGTGGCCCCGCCCGATCGACAAGGATTTCGAGACCGCCCGAGACTTCTACATCACCCCGGAGGCGGCAGCCGGGCTCTCCGCGATCGACGATACGCTCGACGAGAGCCGCTCCACGCTCGTCTTCGTGAACGCCCGCCCTCTGGCCGAGCTCCTCGGTTCTCGCCTCTCGATGCTCCGACAAGACGTCGCCGTCCACCACGGCTCCCTCCCCCGCGAGGAACGGGAGCGCGTCGAGGCCGGATTCAAAGGCGGAGACATCAAAGGGCTCGTGTCGACGTCCACCCTCGAGCTCGGGATCGACATCGGGACGGTCGATCAGGTCGTCCAGTACAACTCGCCGCGGCAAGTCACGTCCCTCATCCAGCGGGTCGGACGATCGGGCCACAAACTGGATCGAACCTCCCGAGGGCTGGTCCTCGCGGTCTCCTCGGACGATGCGATCGAATCTCTCGCGGCGGTCCAGGCGGCGCGGGACCAGGACCTCGAGCCGTTGCACGTCCATCGCCTCGCCCTCGACGTCTTGGCCCACCAGATCGTTGGCGCCGCGCTCGACCAGGGAGGCATGGCGTCTTGGT
>Ga0209237_1000479_pt1 | contig 22535 bp, 24 predicted proteins | sample GraSoi013_1_40cm_2_FD_185820 | JGI IMG/M metagenome (GOLD analysis project Ga0209237, IMG submission 185820) | Grasslands soil microbial communities from the Angelo Coastal Reserve, California, USA - Sample 10_02_2013_1_40cm (SPAdes) (version 2) | ecosystem: Environmental > Terrestrial > Soil >... | reverse complement strand
ACTCGGAGATGCGTTGCGCCGTCTCGCGGGGTTTCTCGACCATCGGAAAGTGTCCGGCGTCTTCGATCGCGGCGAAGCGGGATCCTTGGATCCGTGTCGTGGCTTCTTCTGCGGATTGCCACGGGAACTGGACGTCATACCTGCCGGAGAGGACCAGCGTGGGCGCGTGGATTCGCCCCAGGTCCCCCGCCACCGAAGCATCGCTCCGCCTCAGGGCGAAGCCCGTGGCCGTGAACCCCTTCCGTCGATCCCGGGGTTCCCAGGCGGCCACGATTGCGTTGACCCACGCCTCATCCGCGAATCGCGGGTCGTGGAAGACGGCCTTCGTCAGGAGCTTCCGGACGCTCTTCGGACCCGGTGCGCGGAAGAAGCACGGGAGGAGGAACGGCAGATACATCCTCGCGGTGCGACCCGGGAGTTTCGGCGTGAGCCCGGCCGCGTCGAGGACGACGACTTTGGAGACGCGCTCGGGCCGATCGAGCGCCGCCATGATGGCCAGCGTGCCCCCCATCGAGTTGCCGACGACCGCGAACCGGGGAAGAGCGAGGGCATCGATGAAGGCGGCGATGGCTTTGCGGTACGCGGTCAGGGTCCGAGCCTTGCCCGGGAGCGAGGAGCTTTGGCCCTGACACGGGAGGTCCGGCGCGATCCAAGGATGACGGGCGCCCAGGACCCATGCGACCGGAATCCAAACCTCCGCCCAGGTGGGCCACCCATGGAGCAGGAGGATCGGAAATCCGCTCGTGGCGCCGCCTTGGAGAAATCGGAACCGAACGCCTCCGGCTTCGATGAAGCGCTCCCCGACCGAAGCCGGGAGAGGCTGTCCGAGGACCGTGGCATCCGCAATGCTGACACTCGAACCATCGGTCATCGCCCGAGCGCGAAGGCTGGACGTGAGATGAGCTTTCCTGTGCGTGCGGGCGGCGAGCGCCTTCGCCGGTCGACGACCAACCTTTCCACGAAATCTTGGCGGCCACGAGGACTCGGTTCGAAACTCCCTGGATCTTCGGGTCGTGGCATTCGGAGTCGCTCGGCGCCCAGTCAATCAGGCTCGCTCCTCCCGGATCGTGACGACGGGTACCTGGTCGTGGCCCACGCAAGTCAAATGACTCGGGAGGCCCTCCCGGAGCCGGGAAGGAACGCGTGCGAATTCTCTCGGCCGAGCCACTGAATGCGGAAACGCCGCTCGCGGCTCTCGAAGAGGCCCTTACACCGGAATCCGAGTTCTTTGTGAGGAGTCACTTCCGCCGACACGACCTGGTGCCTCGCAAACACGTTCTGGAAGTCGTCGGTGCGGTCGAGCAGCCCCTGCGGTTGAACATAGCAGACCTCGAGGCGATGGGCACTCGCACCTTGGCGGTGACGCTTGAGTGCGCAGGCAATGGTCGCACCGGACTCCAACCGCTCCCGGCGGGGGAGCCTTGGGGGCTCGGCGCGGTGAGCACAGCCCGATGGACGGGCGTCCCCTTGAGGGCCGTCCTGGAATCCGCTCGGCTGAAGCGTCGCGCGGTCGAAGTCCTCGCGATCGGCGCGGACCGAGGACGGTTACCGGAGGTCGCTGACGAAATTCCGTTCGCCCGGTCCCTCCCGCTCGCCAAGGCGAGGGACCCGGACACACTCCTCGGCCTCCAGATGAATGGCCGGCCGATCCTCCCCGAGCACGGAGCGCCGATCCGGCTGATCGTCCCCGGCTGGTACGGCATGGCCAGCGTGAAATGGCTCGAGCGGCTCGAGGTTCTCGAGGAGCCTTTTCGCGGTTACTACCAGCTCGGCCGGTATGTGTACGATTACGAGGACGGCAACCCGCCGACCCCGGTTCGCACGATGCGCGTCCGCTCTGTGATCGTGTCTCCCCAGGACGGGGACGAGGTGCGCCAGGGCCACGTGGTGCTACGCGGCAAGGCGTGGTCCGGAGAGGGTGTGGTTGTGAGAGTCCAGATCGGGGTGGACGGTGCCGAGCCGTCCAAGGACGCGACGCTCTCGCCTCCGATATCGCCGCATGCGTGGCGCGCCTGGGAATTCGGATGGGACGCGACGAACCCGGGCCGGCACGTCCTGCGATCCTATGCGACGGACGCGAAAGGAAATCGGCCGCCCGACCTCGGCCGATGGAATCGATACGGTTACGGGAACAATGCCGCGCAGGCCATTGCTGTCACCGTGCGGTGACGGCGGGAAGGCCAACGCGCGACGCGTGAGGGGGACGCCACGCTGAATCTTCCGATTGGTGGTCCGCAAGCGGGAAACGGTGCGGACAAAGAGAGAACGGCCGCCTATCACGGCCGATAATTACCGGCGACGGGTTTATCGAACCTGGTGTGGCTCGGTTTCACCAGTTCTATGGGTTGCGTGCCTTTCGCAGCGTCAGCGGTGCTCCTGGCCCTCGTGTCGACGGCGCCGGAAGAGAAGGAGAAGCCTCCGGCCTCGTCGAAGGGGGCCGGCCGAGCCAAAGGAAGCCCCGCCACGGGACCGACCGAACTCCAGAAATTCTTTCAGCTGGACCCGGAGGAGAAGTTCGATCTCGAGGCCACGAATTCGATTGACGCGCCAGCGCTGGTCGAAGAGGCCCGAGGAGACAAACGGGTCTTGCGGGACGTGCTTCGGACGGCGGAGGCCCTGTTGCCGCGCGTTCGCGCCGAAACGGAGGACCCGTTGCTGGTCAGCGCGATCCTCCGCAGCAAGACGCTCGACTGGGTTCGTCGGAGTCCCTCAGACTCGAGTTGGGCGGAAACCATGCCGCTTCGGTGGGGCGGGATCTTCTATGAGTCTCGGGTCCCCGGTGGCCGGCTGAGCCGTAAGCTCTCCACGCGATTGGGGAATCTCATCTCGCTGTGCGTCGAGGCGAGCGGCACGGTCGCGTTTCTGCGCGCGGGAGTCACCGGCATCTTTCGCGGCTCCGCGATGATGGCGAAGATGGTGCAGTTCGGCCTCAGTTCGAAGCGGCCGCGTCACGTGCAGCAGGTCGCGCAGGCGTATCTCGACGATCTGGCATCGAATCGCTGCGTCGGAAAGCAATCGGTTCCGCTCGAACGATTGAGCGAGGTCGCTCGACGCAACGGATCGGCGGAGGTGAACATCACGCTCGTGGAACTGTTCTCCCAGGAAGGCACCGGGACCCTGATGGTCCTGGACCCGCGGTTTCATCCGGGGATGGATCCGGTGGCGATCCGCGTGGTGTCCCCGAAGACGCAAGACGACGCCGCGACCTACGATTTGGTCCATGGCGGCGTGCGGCCGGCCCGGGAATCCGGTGATGCGAACGAGATAGCGAGCGAGGCGAGTCCTGCATCGCCATGGGAACGATCGGACATGACCCGGAAAGATTGGCTCTCGCTGTTCAAGGCCCTCGAGAAACGCAAGGAGCGGCTCGGCGCCCCCCCGCGGGAGAACTCCCGCGATCGGGAATCGTACATCGGACTCCGGGACTTGCTCTTGACCGATTCAGTCGTGCGGCGGGCCTTCCTGGCCGTCCACTGGAAAGGGAGACCGAGCGGCTTGGCGCTCCTGTGTCAACTCCTCTCGGCCGGCACCCTGGTGCCGGAGTTCGACACGGACGCGGACTACCTCGAGGCGGAGCTCGAGCACCTCGGTCAAGGCGCGGCGGAGCATCGGTCCAAGGACGGCCAATGGAAACTCGCCCACGGATGGACTGTGGTGCGTGAACAAGCCGGCGGCAGTACGCGGACCTATCGGGCCAGCGGCAAGTCCGCGGACTGACGGACCGTCGCGGTCAATACCTGATAGACCTCGTCCCGATCGAGGACGCGAGGCAACACGGACTCGCTCAGCGCGCTCTCAAGAATGGCCCATGTCGAGTCGGCCCGGACGCCCCGCGGCGCGACGACCAGATTGAAGAAATTGAGCGCGGAGGACCGTGGCGCTTCACTGATCGCGGTCGCGAGCGGGAGACCGCAGCCCCAAGCGAGGAGCTCGTACATCAGGTTCAACGTCGCCTTGCGCGCCTCGGCCGTGGTGTTGCGGCACAGGAGAAGCGTGCGGCTCGCCGGATCCGTCATGATGCGGGTCGCCAGGGTCTCGATCGCGGGGAATGTGAGGTGCTTGTGGATCCCATTCCCGAATCGATGCGGCCCGTCCGTTTCAGGCCGCGGCGGGACGTGGAGCAGCGGCATCTGGGCGGGGAGGTCCGCGGCCGCCTTCGCGTCGAACGCCTTCATCGAACGAAAGATCGCATCGAGCGTGATCTGGCCGGACCGGAGGACATCCGCCCGCGCGATGACCGTATGATTCGTGAAGGTCGGTCGCCCCGCTTCGTCGGGAATCCCTCGGCTGATTCGAGAGAGCAGGAGTTCCCGGCCGGTCTTCAGCGGGTGGATCATGTGCAGGTCGACTTCGTCCTCCGCGGCCGCCGCAGCCGCCGCGCGGATTGGCGTGTAATGCCCGCGGAGGTAGGGATCGTACAGGCCCGCGTCGAGCCCATGAGAGACGGCTTTCGTCGTGTACCCGACGCCGGGCACGACCCCATAGATCCAATGGTCGAACTCGACGACGTCTCCGTCCGATGCCCCTCGATCGGATTCTGCGGGCGCCATGGTGCAGCCTACTAGGCCGACCGAGCCATTACCTGAGCCTGGAACCGCTCCGCTTCGAGGATCTCGTCGGGGATCTTGTGTGCGATCTCTCGGAAGTGCTCGATGAAATTGACGTACTCATCGTACGAGAAATCGGGTTCGCCTCCGCCTTCCGGAGCGAAGCCCGTCCGCACGATCTTGGACTGGCCGACCGGATCCATGCCTTCGTGGGTTTCCGTTCGCACCCAGCTCAGGAAGTACGCCGACTTGTCCATGCTGACCCCGGCGACTTTGCCGCCGCGGATCTGGGAGAGCGTCTGCGGCACGAAGACGCGGAGCAACGCCTCGGCGTATTCCTTCCGGGCGCGGTTATTATCCGGGAACCCGCGGTGCAAGCCGAGCCGCGCGAGGACGTCATCCCGGAGGGTGTCGAACTTGGACAGGACGAAGACGGGGTAGATTTTCGGGGCGTCGGCCCGGACGCCCGAGTCCTTGAGCCGGTCGTATTCCTGCTTCTTGTAGGTCTGGAACGAGACGAGGAGCTTCGCGACCGTGCTGTCGTAGCGCAGCATTTTCTTGTAGGCGGGCGTGTCGATTTCGGTCGTCATCTTGCTGCAGTCGACCAAGACGCAGACGACGACGCTCTTCAGGAGCTGTTGGATGAGCGGCCGCGAGGCGATCCCAGTCTCGATGAACTCCTCGATATCTTCGCCCGACACGTCGTAGGCGGAGAACCGAAGGGTCGAGAATGGGTGGACCCAGTTCTGTTGACGGATGTAGTACGGCAGCTTGCCGACGACCTTACGGAGGTAACCGAAGACGAATCCGAGTTCTGTGATTTCTTCCTTCAGCGTGGCGCTCGGGAACCGGCCGTCTTTCATTCCTTCGTAGACCGCCGACATGATGTTCAGCGATTGGATCGGCGCGTGGAAACGGAAGTCATCTTGGACCCCCGTTCCGTATTTGACTTGGGCGCTGTAGAGGAGCCCCAAGAACGTCGTCTTCCCGGAGGCTCGGTCGCCCAGGAGTGCACAGGGCATATCCCAGTGCAGCCCCGCTATCCATACTTAATCCTAGCTTCGACGTTATCATGACTGCGACGACCTACGCCCGACGAACCGTGCAATCTAGGCGCGTCCAGCCGCCGCGAGGTCGCCGAGGGCCGTCAGGAAGGCGAGGTACTCGTCGCTCGAAAAGTCCGGCTCCCAGCCGACCGCCCCGCTGTGACGGAGCCGGATTTTCTCACCGCGGCCGGATACGGGATGGTCCGTCCGCACCCAGCTGAAAAAATACGCGGGTGTCCCGAACCGAAGCCCTCGATCCCTCCGAGGCTCAATCGCCGCGATCGTCTTCGGCATGTTGCGATCCGCGAGCGCCTTGCCGTACGCGGCATGCGGGCCTCTCTTGCGAACGTCCGGCGGCGCCGACTCGAGATTCACCAGAAGCAATGAGTCCGGGTCGACGCGATCAAACTTTGAGAACACGAAGATTGGCTGCAGCGATGCGGCCGCGCTATGAGCCCGCGAACGTTGGATCTGAGTCAACAGCGCCTCGACCGCGGCGTCGAGCTTCGCCATGGGAGCCAAGGGTGCATCCCCGTCGGCGACAGCGAGTTCCGTCGCGTCGACCATGATGACGACGGCATCGCTGATGAGTGCCTCGGTCAGTGTCATGTGACCAATGGAGCTCCCCGGTTCGAGCGATCGAGCGACGTCGTCCTCGAAGGATTTCAGCAAGATCAACCGGAACAGATCGGCGTTGTCGGAAACGGGGTTTCTCCCTCGCCGAGACAGGATTCCGAGTCTGGACCTCCGAGGGCTCAGCCGAAACGCGATCTCCCGAACCCCCTCTTTCGTCGCGGAATCGGGAAAGGCGCCTGACATCAATCGTTGGAAAACGCCGCTGATCTCATCGAGGGACTCGAACGAGGCGTGGAAGCGGAAGTCGTCCGCTTTTTCGGAGCCGAACTTCACTTGAGCCGCATAGAGGAGGCCCAGGAACGTCGTCTTGCCGGAATTGCGATTTCCGACAATTACGACTCGCGGCATCCGCGGCAACCCTCACGACGTGACATCGGAAAGTCCTATCCCCGGCGAAGTCGAATCTCGCGCCTCTTTCGTTGGATGCGGAAACTTATATTCCTCGTCGCAGTGGCCCCCCGGCGGAGGTGTGGACTGGAACAACAGATTCGTTTCTGCTCCTCCAAAGATGGAGTACGCATCGCCTGCGGGATGACCGGCGACGGTCCCCCGCTCGTTCGGGCGGCGAATTGGCTGAGCCATGTTCAGTTCGATCTGGAAAGCCCTGTCTGGCGGCATTGGATCGAGGAATTTTCGAGGTTCCATCGATATGTCCGATACGACGAACGAGGATGTGGCTTGTCCGACTGGATCGTCGATGACTTTTCGTTCGATGCGTGGGTCCACGACCTGGAGGCGGTCGTCGATTCGCTCGGACTTGAACGGTTCGTATTGATGGGCTTGTCGCAGGGCGGCGCGGTCGGCATTGCGTACGCCGTCCGGCATCCGGAACGAGTCAGCCATCTCGTGTTATACGGTACCTATGCCGTCGGTTGGGCCAAGGGCCTCCCAGAGGAAGCCGTCGAGGAATACCGAGCCCAGATCCAGTTGACCCGGATGGGATGGGGACGGGACAACCCCGCGTACCGTCAGATGTTCACCTCTCAGTTCATCCCGGAGGCGACGCCCGAGCAGGCTCGTTGGTTCAATGAGCTTCAACGGAACTCGACCTCCCCGGAGAACGCCGCACAGTTCCAAACCGAGTTCGGAAAAATCGATGTCCAGGACCTCCTCCCTCAGGTCCGAGTTCCGACGATCGTGTTTCACGCGCAAGGGGACAAGGTTGTGCCCTTCGAAGCCGGTCGGCGCGTGGCCGCCGGGATTCCCGGAGCTCGGTTCGTACCGCTCGACGGCGAGAATCATATTCTGCTTCGAGACGAGCCGGCGTGGCCGAGATTCCTGACCGAGGCGCGCCGGTTCATCGGGGTCAAGGAAGAGCTCCTGATGGAGCTACGTTCGGCAATGGGCGGCTCGCTCGAGGGGCGAGCCACATCGGCGGTCGGAGCCGAAGAGAAAACGGCGCGGGAGGCGCACGCGGTCCTGTCCGGGCTGACGGCTACGACCCTATCCTTGTATCGCGTCGCGGGGAACTATGTGCGATACGATCAGGTCGCGCGGAACCTCTTGAAGGATGCTCGGCAAAAGCTCGTCGCTGCGTTCCGAGTTCCATCCTCGAGACGGGAGAACTACCTCTTCTGGGCGCCGCCAGGGAGCGGCAAGACCTATTTCGTCGAAGAGGTCGCCGGCTCACTCGGTCCGGTCGCGCAATATCGCGCACTCAATCTCGCTGAACTCACCGAAACCGAGTTCCGCGTCGCCCTGGACGAGCTGGTCCATCAGAAGGCGCCGTCCCTCTGCTTGCTTGACGAGATCGACGCCAAGTCGGATTCGAGTTGGCCCTATGAGCTGCTCCTTCCCCTTTTCGATTCGACATCCGTCGAGGGAGCCCGTCGCGCGTTCGTCGTCGCGGGAAGTTCGGGCGCAAGTCTCGGAGAAATGAAGGCGCGAATTGGTTCGCGCCCGAAAGGATCGGACCTCCTGAGTCGGATTCCGAGCGACAACGAATACGCGATTCCCGCCATGGGGGTCGGCGACCGCATCGTCGTCGCCTTGAGTCAATTCCGACTTGCGGGGAAGCGGCTGGGTCGTGACGTGAGCGAGGTGGAGAAACTCGGACTTTACTACATCGCCCTCAATCCGCGGCTCGGCAGTGCTCGGGCCCTCCACGAGTTGGCCGTGCGCGCGGTGGAACGGATGCCTCCCGGAGATGATCGGGTCAAGTACGACAATCTCTTCAGTCCCGGGGATCCCGAGAACAAGGCATTCTGGGGGCAGTCACTTCCAGTGGCCGCGGATCTTTCAGGGACCTTTCTCGCGTTACAGGACTAGGCGTGGACCAGCGGACTTGAACCTCGATCCCCTCAGCTTTGCGGAGACAATCGTGACGTCAGGAATTGACTCGTCCGTTGCCAGGCATCCTTGGCCGCCCGAGCATTGTATGAGTCGGCTCGGTCCTCCTCGAAAAACCAGTGCGTCGTTCCGGGATACGTGTGGAACGTAACGTCCTTTCCGATCGTGCGGAGGAGCTTCTCGAGATCTTGCACCGAAGCAGCGGATTCAAACTCGTCCGCCTCGGCGAAGTGACCGAGGAACGCCGCCGGTGTCTTGGAAAGCTTCGTCGTATCGTAGTCGCCCTCCCGGGTCCCATAGAAGAGGACGATCGCAGCCACGTCCCCGGGGAACTCCTGCACCAACCCGAGACTCAAGAACGCTCCCAGGGAGAAGCCGATCACGCCGAGGCGCTTTCCTCGCACCGTCGGATGGAGTTGAAGCCCTCCCACAGCGTTCCCGATGTCTCGTCGGGAGGCTTCATCGTCGAGTTTCGAAACGAGCTTCTTGGCCTCGTCACGGGTAGACGCGGTTGCACCGCGGTAGAGGTCGGGAGCAAACGCAACGAATCCGGCCGCCGCCAGTCGATCGCAGAGGGCTTTGAAGAAATCGTTGAGACCCCACCATGCATGGAGGACGAGGACGCCCGGCCCGTTGCCCTTCCGCGGGACCGCCAGGTATCCCGAGACGGTTCCATCAGGGCTCTTCAGCTCAACCATTCCCATTCTTCGTCTCCCTCATCGAGCGGAGCGCCCTAAAGGATCGTTGGAGCTTAAGATTGTCCGAAAACTCCTCGCGGTGACTCCCGTCTGTCATCAGGCCATTCGGAGCCGGAGCTGTCCCTCCGAGTTGCTTAAGGCGGTGCACTTCATTCGGCTTTCCGGCTGTCCGCGATGGCAGTCCCTTCAATCACTCGAGAGAATGTGCTTGCGTTCCGGCAGAGGGCCACATACCTTCACGCGCGCCTACCGCCTAGCCGACTCGTCAACGCAGCGTTCGCAGGACTTCAAGACAGCGCTCCGCGTTCCGCCGTATTGGCGCTCCACGCCCGGGTGAAGGATGTATCGCCGTCCGCTTGGAAGGATCCCCGGTTCGTCCAGGTATGGGGTCCTCGGGGCGCCGTGTACGTCGTCCCAGCTCATGACGTAGCCGTCTTCACACTCGGTCGGTTGCCGCGCAATCCCGTGTTGGTATCGGCCGTGAGAGCCGCCGCCGAAAAAGCGAAGCGCGCATTGCGCGCTCGGCAGGCTCAGCCCGGACGCGACGTATCGGATCGAGCCGTCGAGGCGAACTTCCGCGAGTTGCGAATCGCATCGATGACCGGCGCCGTGAGGATTGAATGGAATGGAGCCACGACATCCTGGCGGCTCGTCGAGCCGCCGACGCAGGCGCCCGAACCTGCTCGTCTCGAGCTTGCACGTCGGTTCCTGCGGTCGGTTGGGCCTTCGACGCCCAAGGAATTCGCCTGGTGGTCGGGCGGGTGGGCCGGATCCTTCAGCTCATCCACACGCGAAGAGCTTTCCGACGCGGAGCAGACGTTTCGTTCCCTCAAGAAGGAGCTGATCGAGGTTGAACTCGAGGGTCGGAACGAGTGGGTCCTTCGGACGGACCGCTCCCGGTTGGAACGCGCAGCGCCTGTCGAATCCGTGCGCCTGCTGCCGGCCGGAGATCCGTACTTGGCGTCCGCAGACCGGACACTGCTCGTGCCGCAGCCACGATTGCGATCCGAATTGTGGCCCAAGTCCGTGTGGCCGGGTTCGCTCCTGGTCAACGGTGCGCTCTTGGGTACCTGGCGTCGGCAACTGGGCCGCGTCACGGTGCGGGCCTGGCGACCGTTGGGAGCCGACGTCAAAGAAGCGGTCGAGGAGGAGGTCTCCGGCATGCCCATAGAATCGGCGAGGAAGGAGGTCCGTTGGTCGAAGAGCGATGCGCCCCTTTGAGTTGCGCGATGGCCGCTCGTCCAGTTGAGACGATCCGATTGCACCTCGTGTTTGTCGTTAGTCGTGCTCCGGATGGCCCTTCATCCACCGCTTCTCCTCCTCGTTAGGAGTGAGCGGAAATCCGACCGACCAGAGGAACACCCTGGCGGTCGCGGGGCCCATGTGCTTGAACTTGTACTGGAGATCCTCCAGCAGCTTCCCTTCGCGCTTCCCGAAGCCCTGGATGTACCCCTTCACCGAACCGTGTTCCTTCGCCAAGTCCAAAATCGTCTTGGCGTTCTCGACCGTCGCACGGATTTTCTTTTCGTTCCGGACGATTGCTGGATCCTGCATCAACGCCCGGATGTCGCGCTCCGATAGCCGCGCGACTTTCTCGGGTGAGAAATCACGAAACGCCTTTCGAAAGTGGGGCCACTTCTTCTCAATCATCTGCCAATTCAAGCCCGCGCTGAAGATCGCCCTGGACATCAGCTCGAGGTACCCGTGGTCATCCTTCGGGGGAACCGCTTTCCATCCCGGCATGGGGACTGCGACTATGTTCGCTCTATTTATGACTACCTTCGTGGCAGTCCTCGCTCCGCCTTCCAGCGGTCGTCAGCAACGCCACTTTCAGTCGCCCGGTCCGAACGGCGACCGTACCTTTCACCGAAAAGTGGACCGGATGGGATTTGAACGGCATTCCCCGCCTATGACCGTTCCGTCAATAGATCGATTTTCGATGCCCCACTTTCAGCACTAGGATCCGGAGAACGGTTTCCTGGATGTCCAGGATGACGCGATAGTCTCCGACCCGAAGCCGGTAATAGGGGGAGTTGGCAAGCTTCCGGACAAACCGATGTGGCGTCTCGCGCAGTTCGCCGACTTTGTCGAAGATTCGACGCGCGACGGTTCGATCGAGCTTCTTCAACTGACGTGCCGCCGAATCGGACCAGATGATTTCGAAGGGCATCAGTAGCCCATCTCGGACCTGAGCTGTTCATGGGTCCGATACTTACCTGCCTTGATCTCGCGGATCGCCTGTTCGATTTCCTTTTTCGTCTGTTCGCTCAACTCGTGAAGGTCCTCCAGAATCCGCTCCAGTACTTCTTCGTATGTTTCACGGGGATGGAGCTTCATCGATTCGAGAGTGTTCTTGATTTCCTTGCTGAGTTGAATTGTTGTGGTGGCCACGGGATAGACATGGCGGAAGCGGTTGATATAGATTCCTATAGTGTGCCATAGCATCCGAGACAAGCTTGGAAGTGGACCGGGTGGGATTTGAACCCAGAACACCAACCTTCGCGCGCCAGCTTGACCGTGGGTTGCTTTAATCCGAGCTTGCATGCACGTGTGATGGTCGGCTCACGAAGACCTCAACGCCTGAGACCAAGTCTCAAGGTGCCGATACGACAATCCGTAGTTGTCCACCTTCAACTTCTCCGCCATCTCGATTGACTTTGTGAGTTCTTCGTCGAGTTGGCGTAGGTCACTGTTGCCAATGCGGCGCGATTCTTGGAATCGGTTCAGGAGGAAATGAGTCTTCAGTGCGTCATCATCTAGTTGATCGAAGAAAGCGGCGATTTGTTCCGGCTTCGGTTTCGCGCGAGGCTTAACGCCGGTCGATTTGAGCGCAGCGGAACAGACGGAACAGTCGCATAGGAGGCTAGGTTGGTCGGACAGTAGGGTTCGAATGTTCGTTACAACCTGTTGTCGTTTCAGGAGCCTCAGGTAATACCGTGAGGGGAATCCGCCGCCAGTCGGCTTGGCGGTGATTTCTCTCGACTCACCGAAACCGATGCCCGAAGAAACTCGTTTAGCTCCCACAACGCCCAGGCACAATGAGTAGTAGCCCGCGTGCATCAGATGCACCTTTGCCCGTTCTGCAGAGAGGCCTTTCACTGCCCGTTTGAGACTCGCGAGCTCAGGCACTCCAAGTTTGGCCTCGGACTGAGCGGATATCCAGAGAATAAAACCTGCGGATCCTTTGAAAGCACGAACCGTTCCTCCCCAATCAGCAACCCTGAGCCAACCGGGCGATGCCGCGATGAATACGTAAGTCTCGATGCCCTCCTTGTGCCGGAGGGTCTCCTTGAACAATTGTTCGTTCACCGCAACCCAAGGGTCGTCTCCGTCCGTGAAGTGGAAGTACGGTGCAATCAGTGCCGCCGGCTGAAGATCACCCGGCGAGGCCGTTTCCCCGAGCATCCTCCGATATTTGCCCAAAGAGGCTTGCGTAGGCGATTTTGCGCGCTGTACTTCCAGTTGGAGATCGATTACCTTTGAAACGAACTCCTTCAAGAGGGGGGTAGCACTGCCACTCTTGTCAACAAAATCTGATGACCGAACCGACCGACGTTGTATGATCTTCGAGAAGTTGTGTCCGTAGAACTTGAGGAGGGCCTCATACGACTTCTTCACCTCCTTCTCGCCTTTGATCAAGTCGCTGCTCTGAGAGAAGATGTATGTCATAGGATCTATGAGGAATGGTTTGGCCGTCCTCGTCAGCAGTCCCGTGACCCAGGATCGACCCCATGCCAGGATGTGTGCAGGAACGACAAACCCTTGGTATGTGTTCTTGTTTGCTTCGAGTACGTGTTGGTCTTGTGCGGAACCTAACCGGTACCAGAGCTCAGGAGCAACCAACCCGCTTGCCCCCTTCAAGAAACGCAATATTCGAAAAGGACTCGCGGACTTCCTGAAGCAGGCTGGCATGGACGATTGTTGAGGGGCGCGCTCTTAGTATGACTTGGGCCTCGCCGTCGACTGCGATTGCTCCAACGCCGTATGGGCGCAGGACTTCGAACTCGATCCTATTTACGAATCGATTGTCCACGGCTACGTACACGTTATTCGCACAGATTCGATAGATCATGGCCTGTTTCAGGCCTGCACGCCAATCCGCTACCTTCGCCTCAACCGCAGTGATCTCTCCCGTGTGAGGATTCATTGCAGCAAGGTCGATTCGCTTGGGTCCCACGGAGACCTCTTGGCGGATTTCGAATCCATTGTCCGCGAACATGCGACCGACTCGCCGGACGACGGTCACTTCCTTCATTCGTTGCTCCTGCCAATGTAAATTGCTTCTGAGCGGCCCTTGAAGTCGACATCTGTGGATATAACCTTCGCGGCCATCCGCTTAGCCACCGCTAGGAGAATGCAATCCGACAGGCCCATTTCGTTCACATCTTTCTCTGACCGTAATTTGCCCGCTAGAAGGGCGGTCTCGCTGTCGAGATCTAGGACGTTGTCACTGAGGGCTCTAACGGTCTGGAGATCGTTCTCAAATCCTTCCAATCCCCTGACGATGTAGTGCTTCCGCATCTCGGCCAAAACGATCGTAGGCGTGATTACCTCCACTACCTTGCCTGGTGGAAGAATTAGATTCTTGATCCTGACTCCCTGCTTGCTGCCGCGGAGATACTCGATCCAGGCCGAGGTATCCATTACGTAGCGGCGCAAGGTCGCATACCCGCCTTACTCCGCATCCTCGAATGCGGGCAAGTCCGGTCTGGACCCGAGCCCGAGAACTTGATCCAATATTCTCGACTTCTCGACCATCTTCGGGTATCGTTCGTAGACGTATCTGAGGAGCTCGTTCAGCGACACCCGATTGAACCTCTTCTTGATGTCAACCATCGCGTCACGTTCGTTCCTTTTCAGCTCTCCAAAGACCGCCTTTCCAATGAGCTTTCCCTTGTCAGAGAGTCCGTAAATCTCTACCCCCCTCGGCTGCGGGCTCGATTCAGGATTTCTGGAGGCCTCAACAACGAGCCCATCAGCCACCTCCTTGAAGGACTCGAGACTCACTACCTCGGACTGCACGAGACCCTCGCCCTTCAGAGCCTCGAGGATGTCGATAAGCTCGCCCGAGTAGGGGCCATAATCATAGGCTTTGTAGGAAAGCTCACCCCTTGTTCGACTTTCAAAACCTGCCTCCTTGAGAAGCAGGAAGACCAGTTTTTCCAGTCGGGTGATCCCGCGAATCTCCTCGCCCACCTTCCCGGTCCCCCCCGGGGCGTATAACAGAGCCATAACGAGGTCTGCACCGGATTCTATTGGCATCTTGTATCCCTCCGTGTGTGGTTCGTCACTAGAGCTGGGTCGTATTTAGATGTAAAGGGGAGTATCACGAAAGCGGGCCCAAATGCCCAGACGTTGGCGAGTGAGCCATGTTCACCCAATGTTGGGTGTAGTCCGCTGTCAGTGAGCATCGATACGTCCTCATCTAGCTAGAGCATGTCGGTGGCGTCCACAACGATTACCTTCCGACCCCGCCACTCTTTTGGAAGATAGACTTGGTTGCCTCTGCCGTAATTCCTGACCACACTCTTTACGATTAGCACTGGGTTGCCTCTTTCGTCTAGGGCGGCCAAGGCGCCTCGGCTCACGCGAATCTCGATTTTCATGACACCGTCTAAGAGATAGGCTACATGTACTAGATATCGATTTGCGATAGTAGATACATGTATTTCCGATGAGGAGTACGCTGGACGATTTTCTAGCTTGGATGTCGAGGTCAGGGAACAAGCGAAAGGTAGGTAGTGAACGCTTGCCGGCCGAGCCCCTTTCTCCCCGCACTACAATTCGCCATCTCAAGAAGACCCGGACTATTCTAAGGGACCTCGGTTATCTCCTGTACACCAAGAATCCGGTGCCCCGTCGTCCGAACCAGTGGCTCGTCAATCCCGACAAAGATGTTCGTTTCGTCTCCGTCGAGGAGGTTGGGAGTTGGTTCGAGGCCCACTTTCCTCCAGGAGATCGTACACCTCGTGAAAAGGCCCGCTGGAACGACTACGCCGGGGCCATCCGGAAGTTCGCGGAGTTCATGCACTACGGCAAAGGCGTGTGGTCCGAGGAGAAGATCGAGAAGATCCGGCGCCGAGTCGTCCTGTTCTACGTCGACTACCCGGAGCTTGAGATTGTTGAGCCCGCGAAGGCCCACGCTTTCCAGAGATGGCTGGAGGCCCAGCTTGGGTACTACGTCCACGGGATGATGCTCTACCTGATGCAGTGGCTCGGGATGCGGTACCTCGAGATAGTGAGCGCGAAGGCGTCGTTGGACGGTCCCACTCTCAAGGTGGATTGGGCCAAAAGCTGGATCACGATTTGGGGGAAGGGCAAGGGTGGGCTGTCGAAACAGCGATCGTTGCCATTGCGGGTGGAGGTCGCTGAGAAGTTACGGGGGTACCTTCAATGGCGACAGGACCACGGAATAGTGTCGGAGCATCTTTTCGTGACGACGTGGGGACTGCCATGGAGCGAATCCTCGTGGGGATTCAACAAGACAATCCGGACCCTGTGCTTGCCTCGTTTCAACAGATGGGCCCAATCGCAGGGCACGCTGGATGTTCTCTTTTCGCAAGAGGAGGTCCGGAAGATGACGACCCACAAGATGGGCCGCCACGTCTTCGGCACGGTGTACGCGCCGCAGCTGCCCGCCAAGACGCTCATGGAGTACATGGGCATCACGAAGTTCTCTGTCGTCCAACGGTACATTAACTTCAGTAAAACTGAGAAGGTCGAGCAGTTCGAGAGGGCAACAAGGAGCATCGTCGGTGTTGAGAAGACACGAAAAGGCTCCCCTCCGATTAGTGTGCCAGAGGCCCTCTTAGATCAACTACGGCCCCTGGCACCACCGGGCAGAGAACAGGCCTGGATGGCCTTCCTCGATGGTTTGAGAGCGATGTTTGGCAGCGAGGCGAAGCGACGCGATACGACAGTCGAAACAGCCGAATCCTGATCGAAGTCCACTCGCGGAATGATAGCTTCCCAACGTGGACGAGCCTATCGGACGAAGAAAGGCTCCGTCTGTTCCCGCATGAAAACTTGGAGTTGTCCGGTCCCCATCTCAATAATGTCAACAGGCTCCTTGCGCCCCATGACGTTCTCCAGGATCACGCCGACCTCTGGTAAGATTTCCTCCAATCGTCTTGATGTACCTGCCCGCAGACCTACGCCCAGAATCAAATGCGGTTGATCTCCAGATGAAGGAACGTAGATTTCTGCGAGATACGCCTCTTTGACGACATCCGACCTCCGGAAGTAGGCCGATAGAGCGGCAATCAGTTTCTCAGGTGGAACCGGAGGTTTCCGGAGGTAGTACTGCTCTCCGGGTGGGATCGAGCCTGTCTTCGGCTTTTGGAATATCGAACCGTCTAGTATTGCCTTCACCTCCTCTGGTTCGAACTCTTTCCCGAAGGAGGATCTCGGATTCAATGCGAAGGGCGTCCCTTGTGGGAGCGATTCGAAGAGCGTGCGCGCGTTCATTCGGACGTACTTTGCTTGGTCAAATGCCTTCGAGTCCAGTGCCTCGCGGATTCGTTCTTCGGAAGAGAATAGAGCAATGAGCATTCTGCCTCCGACATTGTACCCCCGGGCTTGTAGTTCCTGTCCGAGCGACTCGCGGCGTCCCCCGCCAAGATCCCTGGACGGACCGACCGCCTCTCCCAAGACGTACAGGTCGAAGTTCAGCAATTCCCTGTAGAACTGTGGCCTCATCGATACATCGTTGGCCGCTGCCAGCAGGAGCTCCTCTAGACGATTCACGGGCTTGCTGGAGGTTCGTTTACCGAAGAGTTTCAAAGCGAGCGGCGAATACTTTGGTCGCTTCATAAACGTGTGACGGGACGTCAGACCCCAATGCCAAGGTCAAAATCGGTCTTTCGTCCAATCTTCAAGGCATGAATCGACGATCGGCGCCGGGCTTCGCTGATGTTAAGTAATAGAAGACGAAGGCCTGCTTGTGGTGCCTCTTAACTGAGCCTCGGGTCCGGAAAGCTCTCCTCTCCATAGAAAAGTGGACCGGGTGGGATTTGAACCCACGGCCTCTACCATGCCAAGATAGCGATCTTCCAGCTGATCTACCGGCCCGCGACGCGCTGTATTGAAGGTCCGCTATTAAGGTTTCTTTGCGCGTCGAGGTGCAATCGTTTTCCGCATGAGAACGCCGCTCGTCCCGAGAGGCGCGACCTTGCGGAAGCCTTCCTCGCGAAACATCCCCGGCGTGCCGAACCAACGCCACTCCGGCACGGCTGCCATCTTCGGTGAAGACACGGGGTACGCTTCCACGACTCCTCCTCCTTTGCTCCCGATCGAATCGAGCGCAGCACGGAGGGCGAACTTCGAGACACCGCGCCCTCGATACTTCGGATCGACGAAGAAACACGTGATCCTCCATAACTTCTTGACTCCGACCGGCGGGGCGACCTTGCGGTAGGTACGTCGCGCATCGATCCGAGGGAGTTCCTCTTGGCCGCCGTACTGGCACCAACCGACCGGCGTCCGGCCCTCATAGACCAGGATCGCGTGGGACCGGCCGCTGCGGACCAACGCTCGCTTGTCCGACCGATTTCTCCGCTTCCACTCCTCGCTGGTCGTTCCTGGGCGAAGGGGATTCGCCCGCTGATAGAAGATGCACCAACATCCTCCCTGCTTGATGGCGAGCGTTTCAAAATCCGAAAGAGTACGAACGCTCAGCTCGCGGACCGAATATGGCTCTCGCTTCATGACGGGGCGCTCGTACGCAGCGGGCCGAAATGAAGGTTCCTGCCTATCCGCCGCCCATCGTCTCGATCCACACGTGGGCGAGCGCAAAGACGAAGAACAATGCCGTCACCACCAGGTGGGTTGGTTTCCAGACCGTGAAGGCGCGCTTGAACGCGGGTAGGTGACGGTACAAGTATCGCCCGAAGACCCCGCTGATTGTCGTAACTAGAAGGAGCCAGGTCGCCAACGCCGCAAACCCGTGGGACCACAGGTTCGAGGACCGGAATTGGAACGGAAAGCCGGCGTGAATCAGGATTGCGAAGAAACCCACGAGGCTCACGACAATGTGGATGTTGAGCCACAGTCCGGCGCCGCCGAGCTTCCGGATGTACTCCGGGATTCCGATCCGTTTGACGACAGTGTAGGCCTGCGCCACAACCGTGAGGGAGAGTCCAATGTACGCGAACAGCAATCCCCAGTCCGTGCCGCCTTGGTAATCCTGCAGGAAGTTATCGATGTTCCGCACGGTGCTGCGTGAGACCGTGTAGTAGAATAGAAAAATCACAAGGCAGCTCAGGATCGTGAAGATTGCCCCTCGGTACCGCTTCCAGAGACGGCGGACGTTCACGGGTTGGCGTGTGACCGTGGCGTCCATCAGTTCCTCCGAGCCGCTGTCTCGGGTTTCTTGGCGGCCCGAAGGCGGAGCCCACGCTTCTGCAAGGCATCGCGGAGGGCGAAACCGAGCAGGAAAATCAGGGCGAGCGAGACCACGAAGATGAATGTCAGCGCGAAGTTGCGACCGAGGAGGCCGCCGCCTTCGGTTGCAAGAACGCCGAATCTCGCGAGGACTCCCATGCAATCCCTCGGCCGTCACGCAGATCGGATTGTTTCAGGATTCCGTTCCGATTATCACCTGAGAACGCCGGCGACTCAGAACGGCTCCACTGTCTACTCGTTCCCATTCTTGCGAACGACGGCAGAAGAAGGCCAGGGTCGCCCGAACGTCATGCCTGCATAACGAAATCATCTTCCGGTCCCCCGCGATTGGATGATTACGGCAAAGAAGCGGGTTGAGGTTAGCCCAGCAGTAGAGGGTCGGGGCGCCGAGGTCTTCACGGCGGAAGCGCTTGAATTCATCTCCGACCTGCAACGACGATTCAATCCCACGCGCCTGGACCTGCTGCGCCGTCGAGTGGAGCGCCAGGCCCAGGTGGATCGCGGAAAGACGCTCCGCTTTCGTCCAGAGACCCGGCGGATTCGGGACGACTCATGGAACATCACCCCGGCTCCGGCGGATCTGGTCGATCGCCGGGTTGAGATCACCGGGCCAACCGATCGAAAGATGATGATCAATGCGCTGAACTCGGGCGCGAAGACGTTCATGGCCGATTTCGAGGACGCGAACACGCCGGCGTGGCGGAACGTGGTGGAGGGCCAGGTCAACCTCCGCGATGCCGTGCGGCGCACCATCTCCTATGTGAGCGCGGAAGGCAAGGAATACCGGTTGAACCGCGAGCTCGCGACGCTCCTCGTCCGGCCCCGCGGATGGCATCTCCCCGAACGGCATATCCGCATCGACCGCGAACCCGCCGCCGCGAGTCTCGTCGATTTCGGTCTGTTCTTCTTCCATAATGCAAAGGACCTCGTCGCCCGGGGAACCGGGCCGTACTTCTATCTGCCCAAGATGGAAAGCCACCTCGAGGCACGCCTGTGGAACGACGTCTTCGCCTTCGCGGAGGATACGGTCAGCGTCCGGCGCGGGACGATCAAAGGGACCGCGCTGATCGAGACGTTCCCGGCCGCATTCGAGATGGAGGAGATCCTGTACGAGTTACGGGACCACGCCGCGGGCCTGAACGCAGGCCGATGGGACTATCTCTTCAGCATCATCAAGACGCTACGTGCCCGGAGGGACTTCGTCTTGCCGGACCGGGCCCAGCTCACGATGACCGTCCCGTTCATGCGCGCGTACACGAAGCTCCTCGTCAAGACGTGTCACCGCCGCGGCGCTCACGCGATCGGCGGCATGGCCGCGTTTGTCCCGAGCCGCAAGGACCCGAAGGCGAACGAGGTCGCCTTCGCGAAGGTGCGGGAAGATAAGGCGCGCGAGGCGGACGACGGTTTCGACGGCACGTGGGTCGCCCATCCCGACCTCGTGCCGGTCGCTCAGGCGGTTTTTGACCGAGCGCTGCAGGGACGATCGAACCAACTCGCACGCCTGCGGGACGATGTGGCTGTGTCGGCGCACGACCTCCTGGATGTCCAGGTTCCGGGCGGCAAGACCACCGAGGCGGGCTTGCGCAGCAATGTCCGGGTCGCGATTCAATACCTCGAGGCATGGCTCCGGGGAACCGGGGCGGTGACGATTTCGAACCTCATGGAGGACACCGCGACCGCGGAGATCGCGCGCTCGCAGGTCTGGCAATGGATCCATCATGGGGCTCGCCTGGAGGATGAGCAGACGGTCAACGAGGGACTCGTGCGGCAGATCGGCGACGAGGAGCTCGACCGGCTACGGATGGAGGCGAAGCCCTCAGCGCAGACGCGCGGGCGATTCCGAGAAGCGCGAACGCTGTTCGACGAGATCGCTCTGAAGGAGCCCCTAGTGGATTTCCTGACGATCCAGGCGTATCCACTCATCGAATGATCGATCCCGCTCGAGGCGGTGCGAGCGAGGCAGGCCCGCGTCCGAGTCGGAACTACGTTGCGGCCTTGGCGCCACGCTTCGCCGTCGGCTTGTTCGACGTAGGTTGGGAGAAGAGCTCGAGGGGTTTCTCTTTCCGCATCTTCTCGCCGGGGATCGGGACCGGGTACTCCCCGGTCAGGCACCCGAGACAGATGTCTTCCCGGGAATGCTTCAACGCGGTGATCAGCCCCTTCATGGAGAGGTACCCGAGAGAATCCGCATTGATGAAGTCCGCAATCTCCGGCACCGTCTTCTCGTTCGCGATGAACTGATCTCGCGTCTTCATGTCGATACCGAGATAGCACGGGAACCGAATGGGCAGGCAGCCGATACGAACGTGGACTTCCTTCGCACCGGCCTGGCGGAGGATTTGCACGATCTTTCGAATCGTCGTCCCGCGGACGATGGAGTCGTCAATCAGTACGATCCGCTTGTTCTTCACCGCAGACCGAATCGGATTCAACTTGAGCATGACGCCAAGCTCGCGCTCCCCCTGATCGGGCATGATGAACGTCCGCTCGATGTAGCGGTTCTTGATGAGCCCCTCGACGACCGGGAGGCCGGCGAGTTGCGCGTACCCCTGGGCCTGCGCCCGTCCGGATTCCGGGACGGGCACGATAATGTCCGCCTCGACCGGATACTCTTTCGCGAGTTGCTCGCCGATCTTCACGCGGGCGTCATAGACGAGACGCTCGTCCAAGACGCTGTCCGGGCGCGCGAAGTACACCCACTCGAACATGCAGTGCGCGGTATGGTTCGGATGGGGGAGCCGCATCGAATCGAAGCCGTCCGGCCGGAGCTCGACGATTTCACCCGGCTTCAGGTCGCGGATGAACTTGAACCCGAGCGTGTCGAATACGACGCTCTCCGACGCGATCATGAAGCGTCCGTTCCCTTCCCCGATGCACAGGGGCCGGATCGCCAGGGGATCGCGGACCGCGTAGACGGTCCCGTTGATCATGAGCGCGAGGCTGTACGCCCCGACGAGCCGGGAGGTGAACTCTTTCAAGGCTCGCTTGACGTCCCCCCCAAAGTTCACGATCTCGTTCGCGAGCAGGCGGACGATGACCTCGCTGTCGGAGGTCGTCATGAAGGCCCAGCCTTTCTTGCTGAGTTCCTCCCGGATCTCGTCCGCGTTCGCAATGTCACCGTTGTGCGCGAGCGCGATGTCTCCGTACGACGTCTTGACGACGATCGGCTGGGCGTTCTCGAGGACGCTCGATCCCGTCGTGGAATAGCGAACGTGGCCGATCCCGTTGTTTCCGCGCAGGTCCATGAGGTCCTCTTTCGAGAAGACCTCGTGGACGAGGCCCATGCCTCGCTTCGACTTCATCTCGCCGTTGTACACCGCGAGACCCGCGGACTCCTGGCCGCGATGCTGGAGGATTCGCAAACCCAGGAAGAGGTCCGTCGTCACCGGCGTGGTGCCCGAGCAGCCGATGATCCCGCACTTCTCGCGTGGCCGATGGTCGGAGCGCTCCGAGGTTGCCTGGTCGACGGCCATCGTCAATGCCTCTTCGCCCAGGAGTAGTTCCGAAGTTTCTTCATGCGTCCGAAGCCGCAGGCGGCGCAGTACTTCTTCTGTTTGTGATACGCACGCTGACCGCAGCGCCGGCACCGGATGTGGACGCTCTTCCGTCCCATCTTGCCAAGCGACGCGGTCCCCTTCGTCAAGCTGGCCACCTACGTCATGGGGAGATGTAGATGACGTTGTCTCCACGGACAATCGCGAGGTCCATCTTCCGCTGGGACTGGTTGTCCTGCATCTCCTCGGCGTTCCGGAGGACGAGGTTCATGTGCGGGTCGAATCCATCGAGGATTCCGCGGTACCCCCGCCCGCCTTTCAGCTCAACCATCACGTTCGAACTGATCCGTTGGTTGAGGAGAGAAAGCGGCTTAATCATCGGACCACGGCGCAGCCATGGAGGCGGCGTACTTAAAGGTTTAC
>Ga0209237_1000478_pt1 | contig 22580 bp, 19 predicted proteins | sample GraSoi013_1_40cm_2_FD_185820 | JGI IMG/M metagenome (GOLD analysis project Ga0209237, IMG submission 185820) | Grasslands soil microbial communities from the Angelo Coastal Reserve, California, USA - Sample 10_02_2013_1_40cm (SPAdes) (version 2) | ecosystem: Environmental > Terrestrial > Soil >... | reverse complement strand
GCTGAGGCTGAAGCTGTTAAAGATCCCACTGCAGCAACCCGTTGGTCAGAGCGCCTTTACACGGCGCGGCTAGAGGTTCGAACCCTCTCGGCGGCGCCAAAACTTCAACGAATTCGAACCATTTTTTGGACAGGTCTTTTGTGGTCGTCTTCGTCTCGAGTCCGATCGTGTCTCACTCGCAGGGGCAAGGCTTCTTCTCTAAGCGACTCGACCCCCCCTCGACGAATATGAAGAGCGATGGCCACGCCCCCAACACGTTTCCGGTTGGCGGGTTTCTTAGGACGCTACCTTTCTGGCTTGGAGCTGTCATCGTCAGTTTCGTTCCGACAAAAATTCTTTCGACGATAGAATACGTGCTTGTTCCTTCGCAAGGGGTTGGAAGCCTAATCCTCGACGAAGCTCTAGTCCTCTCTCTGGTCATGCTCTACTTCGTATACGGTATGCGATACATTACCAGAAGAATTGACCGATTGAGCGAGTATGCACAGGGGATGAGCCCCGAGAACACGGAGTTACGCCTGAGAACGCCGCCCTATCGACTCTCAGGGGTCTTGATAGTCTGGATCATACTCTTCGTAGTCATCAACCTAGTCTCGCCTATTCCGTTGAACTTTGAAGGGGTTGTCTCTAACCACGTTCTCGTCTTCGCATATTTCTTCCTCATCCTTTCATTCTTCCTCTGGACATACGGCTCTTCCATGCTGGCGATATATCGGGCCGGAAAACTTCCGTATCAACTGAAACCCTTCACCGAGGACCGGACCCTCGGCCTGAAACCGTTTGGCACTGTCTCGATGAGGCTGGTAAGCGTCTACACCATCTTCCCGATAATAGTAACGTTCCTCCAACTCATCACCATAAACGTGGAAGTTCCCGGTGGGGTAACTGTTGGACTGGGAAGTTTTCGCGCGAGCGACCTGATCATCCTAGGCGGACTCATACTAGTTGGGGTTATTCTCTTCTTAATTCCCCTACTTGGCATCCATCGCCGGCTCCAAGAGGCTCGACGTCAGGAGCTCAGCTGGATTACAACTCGCTATACCAATCTTGTCCAACGCCTGAAAGATCGCATAACCCGCTCCGACCAGTTCGAGAACGCGAACGAGAAAGACGCCTTGGCCAGTGAAATCTCAATTGTCCGCCAGATTCAGAGCGATATTCACAGGATCCAGACTTGGCCCTTCGACCTGGGAGTCATCACCCGACTCGCAACCGTTCTTGTCCTGCCTCCGATTCTCGGCGTAGCCGCGAGAATCATGATTCTCATCTTCCTTCGTATCTAGTACGAGAACAGATTTTTCACAGGTCTCTCTGATCGAGAAACATTTCAACTCAGCGCGTACAATCTTTGATTGAAGAACTGATGACTGACAAGAGGGATGCACCGTTTGGGCGTCTCAGATATCTCTACATGGGAACGTCCGATGTCCAGAAAGACGTTGACTACTACACAAAGGTCCTGGGAGCTAAGAAGATCTGGGACATCTCCAGCTTTGGCACTCGAGTCGCCGCTCTTCGACTCGGTGAGGGCCCGCTCCTTCTTCTCGCAGACCATCGACCCGCGCCTAGCTGCATCTTGATCTTCCAAGTAGGCGACTTGCAGGCGGTGTCAAAAGAGCTTCGACAGAAGGGCTGGAAACCTGAACGAGAACAGTTCGAGATTCCCGAAGGACCCTGCTACAGGTTCAATGATCCAAGCGGCAACCCGCTCGCTCTCCTACAAATAACAAGGCCCAACGTACTCGGAATAACCGGGTGAAGATACTGAATGACTCTACTGAACTACCTCAACGGAATAATTTGTTCAGGTAGCAACTAGGAGACGAACGGGATCAAACTTGACCAGGAAGATCACGGTAAACATGTACATGACACTCGACGGGTACGGTGAATTTCCCAAGTATCCCGGGTCCGACGTTCCTTCGAAGGAGCCGGTGAGGGTTTCACCGATATGTGGATCGAACATCATGATTCGGTGGACACGATCTTGTACGGTCGGAGGTCCTACGAAGGTCACGTTGCTGTCCATTCCGAATCAGCAAGGAAGGCATCAGATCCGGACTACCTGTTCGAGTTCTCACGATTCCTACGCCGATGTCAGAAGATCGTCCTCTCTCACTTTCTGAAAAAGACCGAATGGCAGAACTCTAGGATCACGAAAGGAGACCTCAAACGAATCGTCGCCCGCCTGAAACGGGAATCTGGAAAGGACATCATCGTAGACGCGGGCCCCTCGCTTGTCCAAGAGTTCATCCAGAGGAGTCTTGCGGATGATTACCGGATGGTTGTTTGGCCGGTCATCCTCGGACGCGGAAAACATTACTCGGGTTCGATGCTGAAACAACAGACCCTCAAGCTCCTCTCAGTCAAAAGCCTCAAGCATGGTGAGCTAATCTTGCACTACGAGACTCTCCGGGCAAGAAAGAGCTAACCCGCGAGCGGGTTCGAAGTCTCGGCCATCTACATATTCAAACGGACGTCTTGAACTCACAAGAGAGAAATACGGCAAAACATGATCGGCGACTGTCACAACATGAAGCCGCTTCCAGATTCCGTCAAGAAGCTCTTAGAGGCCAAAACCTTCACGAACATCGCCACGCTGATGCCAGACGGCTCCCCCCACGTCACTCAAACATGGGTCGACCCACGATGGGGACCTCGTCCTCATCAACACCACTGAAGGAAGCCAGAAACACAAGAACGTCCTCAGGAATCCCAGAGTCGCACTCGACATCTGCGACCCCGCCAACGCCTTCAACGTGGCAGTGATCCGTGGACGCGTCAAGGAGGTTACCTTCAAAGGGGCAGACGAACATGTAGACAAGCTGGCGAAAAAATATCTAAGACAGGACAAGTACCAGAGCCGACGGCCGGGTATGAGGCGTGTATTGTTCAAGATCGAACCCGTCCACATCGTGCCTCCCTTCACGGATACTACGCCCCGGAAATCTACCTGAGACGTGTCGAGTATAATTGCGCCTAGCCGGCGCACTCAACACAAGACCTCTGGGGCGAGGGCAAGAGATGGACTATTTTCTGGCTTTCTCTCTTTTTGCGTCTTTCACTAGCTTCTTTTTTGCGAGTTCAGGATCCTTGATGTACAGAATGATGGCGTTGGCGTGACCGTGTCCCAAGCCGCAGTCTGATTTGAGCCAGGAGAGTAGCTCAGCGTGCGATACCAACCCTTTCTCTTTTGCCAGTTTCTGAAAATACTCGGGGTCCTTACCGGTCTTGGCCCTGATGTTGTCTATGTACGCTTTGTAAGTCATGGTTTCCACGACTCGTTAGATCATTCGAGCTCGGATTTGACTTAACTCTTTTCGCAAAAGAGAATAATGAACGAGATACTCGCCACTCAGCCAATCCGCCACAACTGGCAGCACCGGCTCTGATCTGCGTCCGTAGAATTGTTCATTTGACGCTTTTACAGGAATCACGATAATGAGTGGTCCCGTTCGGCCCCCGCCAAACTTCAAGGAATCTGACTTGGGTCTTCGCGTTGAACCCCTAGTAGGGAGACGCCTAAGAGAATCGTGCTGTTAATGACGCCTCACTTGGTGGGCACGCTTAGGCGAACTCTTCCGGACGCCAAGAGCCCGAGGACTTTGGATGTGCAATCGTCTCACCAACGGGGCCATTACCCGAAAACCGTTCTCTTCTGCTCAGGGCGGCCCTATTGCGGTTGTCGGGCTTTTCCTTCGACTTCTCCTCCCGAGACGGTACCCCAGAACGGCTGCAACGAGAATTGCGATGGTTGCCCCAGCAGCGGTAAACCAGGTGTTTCTCAGTAGAGGAAAATAGAATGCCTGGGATGGCGGAGGTTGAGGACCAACGAAGGTTGCAGGCTCCACAACGGGAGGTAACGGTGCCTGGTTGAAGTTGAACTCGCCCATCATGCTGTTCGCCTGGGCGTCTCTAGCTCCTAGTGACGAAAGCCCGAACACTTGTTCGACGAGTTTCAGCAAAGAGCCAAAATCGTACTGTGTATGGTCAATATAGTTTGGAAAGACCCAGGGAGATATGACGAGAGTTGGAACCCGGAAGCCATATCCAAAACCGTCCACCTGCGGTGGTGCTACGTGATCATAGAAGCCGCCGTACTCATCCCAAGTAGCGATTATCGCAGAAGACTGCCAGTATTGGCTCTCCATCACTTGGTTCACGAGGTAGGCGACGTAGTCCATCCCGCAATCACTGCGTGCGGGTGGATGTTCGCTGTCTGGTGTTAGAGACGTACGGCAGAGAGATGGCCATGTCGGCGGGTGATATGGTCCGGGCATTATCCAGGAGACTTGGGCGAGATTGTTCTTCTGGATGTCAACCGAGAACTGGTTTGTGCTCTTTACATTCGAAATTAGCAGACTTGGGTTGGTCCGGAAATAACTAAACAATGGCAACACGTTGAACTGCGACGGATCGGTGGAGTTCGAGTACCCTCCGTTGTACCAAGTCCAAGACAGACCGTGCGCGCTGAGTTCCTCGGGCATAGATGTCCAATTCAGAGAAAGACTAGACCATGGAAAAGTCGGGGGAGGAGTTCCAACAATTGTTCCGTTCACGACCCATGACAGGTTGGTAACGTTCACGCCAGGTCCTGCTGCACCTGACGCGATGTAGAGATGGTTTCCAAGGCTCGGTCCCATCTCCGAGGCGAAGAAATGATCGTCGAGCACATAATGGTCTGCGTAGTCCCAATAATAGGGAATCAGCGTTCGGTCATAATATCCCATGGTCAAGCTACTGTTTTCTCCGTCAACGAAACCGTTCATCGTCCCTGCGGCAAAGTCAACCTGGCTTGAATACCAAGAATGAATTAGGTCTTGGTCGATAGACTCCGTACTCACCAAGTAGGGTGAGACATAACCCTGGCTGGAATTGTCCGTGTCTAAAGGAATCCTAACTGCTGACGGAAGACCATCTGCTCCCGGGTATGTGCCGAAGTAATTGTCAAAGGAATGGTTTTCCTGGACTATGAAAATCAAATGTTGAAGCTTCGAGGCGCTCCCTGAGGCGCCACTTATGAACGTCGGCTGTGAAAGGAGCATGCAGACCACTAGCAAAACGATTCCGAATGCACTTACAACCTTCCTAGATAGGGGCAACTTCCAAAACACTTGTTTCGAAGCATGCGACTTTCTATGCAAACGATCTCGGTCCATAATAAACAGCGCGAATACGGTCGATCTCGCCACGACGGATTCAACTAAGTCCCAAAAAGATCATGGTTCTGAGGGTTGAAGGTTCTCATTCGCACTAGGCAATGAGAAACAAGTGTGTCATTATGGATCCTCCACGCACGAACCGCGTGGGTTCCGATACGGATTATAAGCCGCGAAGCCCTAGCTACGTCTAGAGCACTCTTCACAAGTTTGTGTTCTGGCTGGTTGAGACATGAAGCTTGACCCAGGTCCCACAGGCGAATTACGAGTCCTAGACTCCGGATACACAGACCAAGTCTTACTGGACACTATCAGCGAGGAGGTTCTGCGGATCAAAGCAACAGTCTGCAACAGCCTACAAGACCTCAACAGGCTCTACATGGTCGACCGCGCACTATACACCAACACACCCGGCATACCTCTCTACATGGAATTCACACCACAAAACATGAAATCTATCAGGACACCGCTCATAATCAGCGAAGTCAAACTCTACACTGTCGAACGAGTCTGGGGCATGCGAACCCTAAGAATCACCACTTAACCGTCCGAAATGATATCTCCAGATCGTCGATAACGGCATCTTCCTTTCTGAAAAAGCACAGTCCGAGCCTTGCGAGAGTGGATATGCGAACCCCACACGCTTGGGGGGTCTGTCCTATCGATCCGCAGACACGGCAGCGGAACATGTCAAGATCCTCAAGGTAGCGTTCCGGTTCGAGGCCCAAACGGAAAAGTCGACCAAGTCTCGGTAAGTTGGACTTTAACCCAGTGCAATTTGAAGACTGGAGTTTTCCGAATCTTCGTGCAACCAGGAAACTACCACGTGAGCTTCACAGGCTATCCCTTGACCCTTCCCTCAAATGCTGAGGTAGGTGGCACCAACTGCCCCTGACTGTTAATGTTGAGCCACGTCGGCTCACACAGGTCGAGATCGGCATGAATTTCGGCATATAGCACAAATCCTGAGATCAGCTTACTACCCTGGCAATGCAGAAGATTGAATCACAGGTTGACTCTAAGAGAGCTGAACTTGAGCAGTACAGCACCAGCAACCCTTGCTGAGACAGTCACTCTGAAGACGATGGTCGCAGTGTCCGCAGACACAAAGGTACTTGCCCGCCTTCACCTTACTCATTGCCGAGTTGTGAACTTCTACTGTGTTCGATACTAGGACCTGCTTTGTCAGAGACATTTCTCAACGGCGATTGAGAAAGCGAACCCCCTTAACTCGATCTTGTAACTTTGAGAGTTGGATGCTAAGTTCCTTGATCATCCAAGCAGAAACTCCACGCGACCCCCAGGACTCGGAAGTTACTTCGAGTATTCGGGTGGAGTTTCGTTCTGCTTAGATTGAACAGAAGAGTATCTAACGTAGGATAAGTGCGAGCGAAGTATGCGGATGTCACTCTCTACAACTGAACAATCCAACCACTCATACAGAGCAATCCCTGGCTATCTTAAGATCATCATCCTCGCTCAGGCAGCTACGATCCTCTCCTTGACGGTCTGGATGTACCAAGAATACCTGAACGACGCTTATTTCCAGCAGTATGTGATCAGCCTTCTCCAGACGAACATCATCGCCGATGCTCTCTTGTCGATGGTTACAATGTCGGTCTTCGCCCTTGGCACCTTCACTCTGATGGGTTCAATGCGCAGCGGGCGCGGGGAGAGCAAAGAATGGCGTCTCCTCTCCGACGAAGCGAAGGCGCCATCTATACCATCATTGCCGGTTGTAGACACGGTCGAACGAGCCACGAGACCACGGAGCAAGAGCCGCCGACCCCGAGCGCGAAAACCGAGAGCCGATATGGATAAGCTCCTTGATTCCATGCGCTATTTTGCAGACGATCATCGCGAAGAGTAGACGCCAAGAGTTCAAGTCGGGACCCATAGACGCCAAAGCAGTACCGTTGCGTCGCGGTGTGGGTTGCAGATCAAAAATGAATAGTCTAACCGCTATCGAAGGCAGGACTGCAAGATGGCCTCGCAAACAAAAGGTAGAGAGTCGTGGACCGAAGAAAACTCCCCTAGGACAACCATACGGGAATCGAGCCCGCTGAAACTGTCACGGGTCTTCCGATTCGTAGACCCACAGACGGGCGCTTCTCAGATCTCGGATTTTCCAGACTCCAATCCTAGCGGGGATACTCCGCTAGAGGTTCGGATGAAGCACTTTACGGAGATCGAAAACTTCACCTTTCTCGGCTACACTCTTTCTCACGAGCTCGGAGGGACGACTCCGAGCCCCATTCGTACGGTAACAGATCTACAAGTGCCCGACGAGGAATTTCAGAACTTCATCAACGAGGCAAAGAGCGCTACTCTGACTGACGAGGAGCTGGCTGACACGGTGCTCGACGTTGGAATCAACTGGGAGCATTTTGTTGCCTCAAACGATAACCTGCTCATCCCTGAGCATCCGCTGAAGATAACCGATGTTCTGATGCAGGAGAAGATCGACTCCCTCGACATCATCACAGAAGCATTCGTCCGAGAAGTCAACCTCCGCAGCATCGAGAAGAAGACCGGGACGAAAAGCAGAGCAAGCTAAGAACGATTAGCGCAAGAGACAATCGACGTTTCGAATTCTTCCCGGTCGGATGGACGAGTTGTCACGCGAGATGATCGTATGCCTTTAACGTCATGAACTCGGGGAATCTATCGCTAGTAGTCAGTTTGTCGAGTAACTCTTCCGCGCCTTTGTAGTTGCTCGTGCGATAGACTCGCGATCCGATCTCTTCAGTTATTCGCCCTGTTTCTTCTCTCAGCATTGATCGGAATAACTTGCGCGTAATGGTGGGTCCTTCGACCAGTTTGGCGGAGTGATGAATCCACTGCCAGATCTGCGCTCTACAAATCTCAACCGTCGCCGTGTCTTCCATCAAGTTATTGATCGCGACACAACCAAGGCCTCCTAGCCAAGACTCCAGATACCTTAAGCTGACGGCAATGTTCGCTCTGACTGCTTGCTCGGTTATCTTGGGCTCCGGGACTTTGAGAAGATCCTCACGGCGCACCTGCACGATCTCTCTACCGTCATTGGATTCTGCAGGGTGGTCGTTGAAGACTCTCATGACCACGGGTACAAGTCCTGGGTGAGCGACCCACGCGCCCTGGTATCCCTCTGAAAGTTCGCGCTTCTTGTCGGCAAGGACCTTGTCGATGGCTTCCTGTGATCGCGGGTCTCCTCTGATGGGTACCTGTGCAGCCATTCCGCCGATTGCGTAGGCGCCTCGTTTGTGGCAGGTTTGCGCGAGCAGGACAGAGCAGGACTTGAGGAAAGGCGCGGTCATCGGGAGTAATGGTCTTTCAGGCACGACAAACTTTGGGTCCTCACCAAGGAACTTGATGAGGCTGAAGATGTAGTCCCAGCGGCCGAAGTTGAGGGCCGTTATCCTCTCGCGCAACGAGTGGAGGATCTCTTCCATTTGAAAAGCTGCGAGAATAGTCTCGATGAGGACGCTGCATTTGATGCTAGCGCGGGGAAGGTTCAGAGCTTTTTCTGTGTAGTCGAAGACGTCGTTCCAGAGGCGGGCCTCCAAATAGCTTTCCAGTTTAGGAATGTAGATGTACGGCCCGGTCCCGCGACCAACCAATTTCTTCGCATTATGGTAGACGAAGAGACCGTAGTCGAAAAGGAAAGCTGGAGTCGAATAGGGCCCAAGCCGGATATGTTTCTCGGTGAGGTGTAGGCCTCTAGGTCGGACAAAGAGTGTCGCAAGTTTTTCTCCGAGCCTATACTCTCGTCCATCTGGACCCGTGTATGTGATGGTCTTATCGACTGCGTCTCGAAGGTTCACTTGACCCTGCAAGGTTCCCTTCCAGGTTGGCGAGTGGGAGTCTTCGAAATCCGCCATGTAAACATCAGCGCCCGAATTGAGAGCATTAATCACCATCTTCCGGTCGACCGGGCCTGTGATTTCGACGCGCCGTTGGCGAAGGTCAGCTGGGACTGGTCCTACCTTCCAGTCGGAGTCTCGAATTTCATGTGTCTCGTCGAGAAAATTGGGAAGTGTTCCAGTTCGAAGCCGCGCATGAGCGAGGGTTCTCTTCTGCAGCAGCGAGTCTAGGCGTGGAGAGAATTCTCGGACCAGATCGCGGACAAAGGCCAGCGCTTCAGGCGTCAGTATCTCGTCGAAGCCCTCGAGGGTCGGGGATGGTATCATGAGGCTCTATGGTCTAAACTAGACTTCGGGCCGACCATTGGCTTAGAATGGCAATTCAACTCTACTGACTCTTGTCGTGATCATGTTCCGAGCGGCGTATTGGAGGCGTGACCAAGGTTGTCTGCTCTTTGAACTGAGCTGTCTCTGTAGACTCATCCATTGCCGTTGTTGAGGATGTTCCGCTTGAGATTACGGTCGAAACCTCGTCGAAGTATTCTGTTCCTACGAACGCTTGGTGTTTTACTGCGGAGTAGCCTTCTCTTTCAGCTTCGAACTCCTTTCCTTGGACGCGAACGTAGGCGGACATTCCCTCGACCGCGTATTGTCTGGCGAGTTCGAACATGGAGACTGAGAGGCTGTGGAAGCCGGCGAGCGTGACAAACTGGAACTTGTAACCCATCGAGGCCAGGTCTTTCTGGAAGCTACGGATTACGCGGGGATCGAGGTGTTTCTCCCAGTTGAATGAGGGCGAGCAATTGTACGCGAGTAGTTTACCCGGATGGACTCTGTGGATGCCTTCAGCGAACCTTCTAGCCTCGTCGAGGTCTGGCGTCGCAGTCTCACACCATATGAGGTCGGCGTATGGCGCGTAGCTTATGCCACGCGTGATTGCCGCTTGTAGTCCCGGTTTGAGTCTATAGTAACCCTCCGCGGTTCGTTCCCCCGTCATATACGGAAGGTCTCGCGGATCAGCGTCGCTCGAGAGAAGCTTCGCTCCAACCGCATCCGTCCGCGCTACTAGATAGGTTGGGACACCCATCACGTCAGCTGCAAGCCGGGCCGCGACAAGGGTCCTTATGAACTGGTGAGTTGGGACCAGAACCTTCCCACCCAAATGGCCGCACTTTTTCTCTGATGCAAGCTGATCTTCGAAGTGTACCCCCGACGCTCCAGCCTCGATCATTCCTTTCATCAGCTCGAACGCGTTGAGGGGACCTCCAAACCCGGCTTCCGCGTCAGCGATTATCGGGGCGAACCAGTCAATCTTTCCTTTCCCGCTCAAGTATTGTATCTGATCGGCTCTTTGGAAAGCTTGATTGATTCTCTTTACAAGATTCGGAACGCTGTTGGAAGGGTAGAGACTCTGGTCCGGGTACGTCTGGCCAGAAAGGTTAGCATCCGCGGCTACCTGCCAGCCGCTCATGTAGATGGCTCTTAGGCCGGCCTGAACCATTTGTAGCGCTTGGGCGCCTGTAAGTGCACCTAGCGTTGGAATGTAGGCCTCGTCCGTCAGGAGGCGCTCGAATTTCTCAGCACCTATTCTTGCGAGCGTATACTCGGGACGGATTGTACCACGAAGTCTGACAACATCCTTTGCCGAGTAGGGTCGGCGAATCCCATTCCAGCGATCGGAGAGCCAGCTCGTGTCCAAGCGTCCAGTCTCAGTGCTAACATCAGCTACGCTGGTCACGAAGCGTCTAGCTTTCAATGACTGATCGGCTGATAATAAGCGTTAATGATTAACCCATTCTATTTCTATCCTTGGATATACTTGTATGCACAGCTAAACCCAAGATTCCCGAGATTCGGTGTGCCTAATTTGCTTCGGACCCGATGGATGATTCGTTGGAGCCCGAGTCAAATCAAACAATAGTGTAGAGATTCAACCTAAATCGAACATACGTGGTGGATCCAGGAAAAGATCAGATGATATCATCGGCCAAACATGGCGTTGAGGAATGTAGTTTGATTGCTCGCGATATATTTTCGACATCCCCAAAGCAAACTACCACGTTTCCGCGTCAGCTTCCACTCAAAAGACCATAACAAGCCTCTGGGGCTCACCTAAGCGAACCGCGACTCTTGTCCCCTCTCCGATCTTCGGCATTACAGTATTCCCCCCCGGCGATCGGATCGGCGGGCGTGGAAGAGGCGGTCTCATTGAAGATCTATGAAAGAGAAGGGACCGGAAGAGAACTCCGGGCGAAGCTAGTCACGAGACTCCTCTTCTCTACGGTTGGAGTAGCTTGGCCTGGCTCTTTGTCACTGGATTCTTTTGGTATGCGTTCAGAGGTTTTGAACTTCTCGGCTGGAGACTTCCCAATGATGGGTTTGGGATTGTCTGGGGTGAGAGTAATGGTCGAAAGCGAAAATGATCTTGGTGAAAACACAGCTCCGGTACCGTCGAACTCGATAGGGCCGCAGCCGATTTCAGTTTCGTTGATTGTGGACGTTTTTGAAAATTTCGGGAGATGCGGAGTCTTGCTTGCATCTGTGTTCACCCGTGGACATAACCTATTTCCGGTTTCGCGTAGATACAGTACTAGATGAGATTTCCATACCCGCTTGACGACTGCGAATGTGGACACTACAGGCTGAATCACAGCCCTAGGACAGACTCTGGCGAGACGAAGTGTAGCGCGTGTTCGTGCTCTCAGTTTAGTCTGAGGGTGGCGGCGAATGGACGAATCGAAGTGAAGATCCAGGATTGAAGGAATAGCCGGAAGTATCGTTTTCGGCTAAAAAACGTCCAGTTCAAATGCCCAGAATGCGACCAAGTAGAGCAGGCAACATATGTAGGCAGCCCCTGGACCGGGCTGGTCCAATGAGCACAGTTCGGGAAAGTTCTCTGGGCATCGCAAACTATCAGCGGCGGCAAATAGGTTAGCGTGGAAGAAGCTAAGAGGTGTTCATTCGTGCGCCAGTGCTGACTGTAAAATGAGGACTAACGAAGAAATCATCAGACCAGCTGGAAGAAGCCGGACGATGATGGACTTTTACATGATCCAGATGGAAATTCTTCTAGACATTCGCACTTTAGTGAAGGAGCTGATAGAAATCAGCTCAACCAATCGACGAATGGAAGAAACCAAACGCTCAGCTGGAAGGTAGTCAAACACTAAAGCCGGTGAGCCCAGGCCTCAGCTCAATCTGGGCTTTTGCTCATGCCGATCCAGGCTCGGTGATAAGACCCGTTGTGGGCAATCTTCCAACTATGTATTGGATCGAGTGTTCTATCAGGGAGCCAACGACTAGGAATGCGGGGCCGATCGGTCCATAAAGCAACCAGAGGCGTGCTCCGACGCCCTCGCTGAGAGTCTCAGCAATGACTCCTGCGGTGATCACACCTCTTGGGTTCCTGAAGCGAAGATACGGCTGTTGAGTAATCACATTCTCCGTGATCTGATGCTCAATGTAGAATCCGATGAAGAAGTAGAGCGAGGCGATTAGCGAACTCATCGAGAGCAACGACGATGTATTCGAGAGTAGTATCAGCCAGACGCTCCAGTTGACCACTTCGAGTAGCGTGAAACCGAATATTTTGGCGAAGACTCTGCCGGTGAAATTCGGATTCTCGGCTCGCTGCATGATCGAGTGCTCGATGAGGAGGACGATCAGGAGGACTAGCGGGGCGATTGGGATGCCTTGATAGAACATTGAGGCCCGAGCGAGAATGAGCCAGGCGATCAGTCCAGCATCCTCTATGATAGTGACTAGTAACGCAACGCCGGCTGCGGTAGCTTTCGAGTAGGAGCTCATCGTTCCACCAGCTACCTATTCGAATGAGCATATACTTTACATGTACACAAGTGCATCAAGAAACCAACACAACATTCACGGCTCAATATCCGGGGTCCATCCAAGCGATCCGTTCTCTAGCCTGGTATCCAGATTTTGTCGAGCCAAATAAGCCGGATGAACGGTTCCTAGATGGCTCAGGTAATCCTCTCTATCAAGAGGAATATCACATAAAGAGCAACAAATTGGAGGAGGTGACGTCACACCCTAGAAATTCTTGGTCTCGGACGGAGCCATGGGACAGCAGCGACCGAAGCTTTCCAAAGCAGGATGAGGGACAAGCATGAGGTCGTTGCAGACGCCGAATCGACCGGTGAATTCCTGTAGACTTATACTGTTGAACGCCTTCTCGGCGAGAGAGGAGAGTTCATGGTGACCAGACGGAACTAGTTTCTCTCACTTCTGATCGCAGCGATTTCGGTTGTCATCATGTTCGCTGTTCCAGTAATATACGTCGCTTCTCCCGCCTCCCCGCCCCCTCGCTGTGGGTTGTTCCCGTGCCTGGGGTCCCAGGCTAGTTACCAATCGATTAACAGACACCTACTAGGAGTTGGTGGACAGATCCCGGCCGACTTCACGCGATACGATTTCTTCTGGTGACAATCTCTCTTTCATGGGGCAAGTGGCTTCAAAGACGGAGTAAACCTCGTTTTATTGATATTCGGAAGATGCCGGTTTCGGTGGTAGGATTCGGCCAAAACTAGAACTGATCCTTTTTCTCCCAACTGCTTGTTCTCTTTCTGGTTGAGCTTGGGATCTCAGCGAAGCAGTCACTTAGTTATCATTCCTTGCCTGGTTACAAAAGGCGTATTCGTTTCGAGAATCGTACAACTCTCTGTCGGCTGGGGGCTGTTTGGCTAATGACTGGCGACAATGCAAGTTTCTGGAAATGTGACAATTGCGGATACATTAACGATACGAGAGATATCTTCTGCGAGAACTGCAAACGCGGGGTCCGTCCAGAACACTCAGAGATTGACGATTATCTTGCCAACACAGTTGTAAGAGAAATGTGGAAGAATCAGAAACAGAAAAACATAGAATGATCGATTAGCCAGAGTATACGTCGCTTAGGAAACTGAGCATGATATCGACATGTCTACCATGACTGGTATTCTTGGTACCAAGAAACAGGTGTGACTCTGGTATAGCAGGCACTAATGTACTTCTTCGTCTGAATAATGGTTTCGTGAGAGGATTTGTTGAGAAGAGCTGGCCCGGCAATCGTAACTCAGCCCAATGCGGTATCGGCCTGCTAGAACTACACTAACAACATCACAATACCCAGCATCAACCACCACATCACAGTTACCGGACCCTACGTCTTGGATACGTCCCACAACAACTGGGCGGAGATCCACCCAGTCTACACCCTTACAACATCTTGACCTTCTGAGAGAACGTGAAAGAGGATTTGACTCTAACCCGGATGGATATGATGGTTCACGTCGAATACCAGGAGGACCTACTGTTGAACATGGAAAATCCTCACTATTTTCCGCAACAAGGGTAGACTAAGGTTATTACCCCTAATCCCAGAACAGGAGCGCTCATGTCCAAGTTCATAATGTCACTAGGAGACGTCGCGTATGAGATCCTTCAATTGGAGGCCGCGAGACGATATATCACAGTACAGGAACTATTGAGAGCTGTAATTATTCCTGAATGGGTAGAACAAAACCCGCCCGCTCAGAAGATACTAGGTCCACGTCTAGCACCCCCGCTAATTCGATCATGATATGCCAGTCTTGCCACAAGTCGATACTCGACGGAGAAACGCGGCACCTCAGATATGATGATAGGCGGGAATGCTAGAACCCGTCCCCGACAAGTGCTCGAAGGGCATCTGATAGAGTGGCATGAAAGACTATCTCAGTTTTTCGTGGGTCATGATGTTCTGAACACTCCATTTGCATCGCACTAATCGAAAGGTTTTGCCATCTAATCTCCTTGACCTCTGCCCGCACGCAGAGACTCCTTTCACAAGTATCCATTTGTGCTGGTTCGTGGACGCAACCCCAATATGCCGACCACATGGTATGGGCCGCAATAATGGATAATGGATGAAGCGGGAACAGAGAATACCTCAGGATAAGTGTACCCACGCCCAAGCCTTCCGCAGCAGGGATGGAACCATGGAGTGTTCCGAATGCGGCAATACGTGGGAGTCGCTACAATCCTACGTGTTGAATTCTCGAGTGAAACTGTCGAAAACCTACACCATAACTCGCTAAGTATCGCCTACCAATCATTGCAACTGGAGAGTTCCTCTCGACCACTTCCAAATAGTCTGTGGAACACGATTCTATGAGTTGTAATCCGTCCAGCGTGCGGGAGGTAGAGACTTTCCGCGGGCTAGTGCTAGGCGTTACTGACACGGTTCGTCTTGGGTACAGTCAGAGAAAAACGGGTCTATCACAATGGCTCTCCACGGTAGAAAAAATGACGAAAAATGAACAGACGAGCTACATATTCGCCAAATGCAAAGGAGAACGTGCACACACAATTTCCCAGATCGAGCACATTCCGAACGTCGAATCTGCCACGCCTGTAACGGGAAGATTCGACCTGGTGATCAAGCTGGGAACCAACGAGCCGACCAAGGCCTTCACCACCATGGAGAAGATCAGGAACATCCCAAGCATCACGAACACTCAGACAACCATCTCGTTCGAGAGCATCATCAACAGCTCCAACAAGGCAGACAGCGAGAGCCCCCTAGCATTCGCTCTCTTGAAAGTCAAAGGCAGCTTCGATACGATTCTGCGGAAACTCAAGACCATTCCGAACTTTGCAGAGGCACACGTCATACCTGGAGCGTTCGACATACTTGCGGCTTTCAGGGCAGACAGCTCCGAGGAGCTTCTGGAAAAGTCCGTTGAGAAGATAGGCAGCATCAACGGAATCACGGCCAGCGAGACCCTCATATCATACAACCTGCCCGGAAGAACCGAAAGGTTCTAGACCAGAACCAGCGGACTCTCCAGAAATCTCCTTTTTTCTCTCGACCAAGACCAGCGAATGCCCTAGACGAGTATCCGGGCCAGCATCTTCTGGTCGCTCACCTTCTCGCTGGTGAAACCTCAGTGGATGCGCTGGAAGGGCTAAAACCTACCTGGAGTCACTGCCTCCCGGTGTGGCATTGAATCGGACCAGACGAGCTTCTGAGGATAATATTACGATTGGCGCCTAACGATCGGGTCTGTCAGAGCGACTATTAGGGTCGCCAATGTTTGAGAGAGGCAGATCAGGATCAGACTTCATCGATCGGTTCCCTTGACAGCGTCTTCATTCTTTCACTATCATGCCCATAGAAATCAGGTGAAGGAAGGTTTTCAGAAACGCCTTCTGCACTATCGGTTCCAGCGCCTGTCCAGTCTTTACGTATTCTGCCGTCCAAGAGACAAGCCTTGAAGATTTTGTCAGGAGAACCATCCTGATCCTGCCGTCTCTTGTCAAGTAGCGCTCACCAATGACTTCATCTTCAGCATCACCTGCATCGATCGGAGACACCATGCCAACACAATTATTGGATTGATGCCAAGCTCGCAATAATAGTCGAGTTCAACCTAGCTGAAGACAAGCCGGTGACAAATCCATTGCGTGAAGCGGAGTGGCTCTGAAGGGTCTGCACGAGATCCGTTATTCCTTACTGGTTAGAAGTTGGAATATAGTAGATTGTCTAGGAGGCTGCCGTTCTGCGTCTGTATGCTGCCCTGCCGTATCTGTAGCGTAGATAGAGGACTTGTAGTCCAATCCCTATCGCCGCGAATACGCCCCCGACCGTTATTGAAGTGAGGCTGTTGTTCGTGAACCCCCACCACATGAAAGCTGCGGCGAGTATGAGCGCGATTGTTGGGGGATTGGGGCCTCGAATATCCAGCATTTTTCCATCCCAACAATAATTCCGTCTGTGGCGCTCTTAAGCAGGCTGATACTACGGTCTAGGACTCTATTACCATCACTAGCGAGAATCCGTTACATGCTTAGGGGTTAACACGGGTCCCTCCAAACCCTGCGGACCAATGTTACATTACTCTTAACCTCGACCAAGAAATAATGCTATTCTAGGAATAATCGCCATGCAGACAGCGATCGTGGAAACGTTCCAGTCGACCATGAACAAATGCTTCGCTACCGTTGTAGAAGATATTCTAGGCCGGACGGTTAAGGAGGAGATATTTCTGCTACTCAGCAGGAACGGGATCCGAACTTCAGAGATCGCTAGCCGGTTCGACGATGCGGTCGGAGTCCTCACGAGTGCCTTCGGAGACGGCGCTCGCGTTCTGGTATTCAAGACTGTGACTGAGCTCTACAAGAAGTATTCCCAGCAAGCCGGTTTCAATTTCGGCGAGTCTCTGAGAGACCAGATCACACTGTTGAGGGAGAGAGTGACCACGGACCTTCTGAAGCCCAAGACACTATCCTAGCATCGACAACTCGATCTATACCGCATCGCGGAAGCCACCGGAATAACTCACCCGATCCACATTTTCCACCTCCGAAAATAGACTAAATTCTCTAGAGCCAGTATGGACTCGATTATCTAGAGAGAGTCGGCGACCATTGAATATGCGAAACTCGCGGTACCAGAGCGCGTGTCCGGACCGTGCGCGACTCCAAAGATTCCATCAACTATAGACGCGAGCTTGAACATGCTCCAGTCCGCAAAGCAAACGAAATAGCTAGAACCAGTAGCGCCATTGTCCAAGAGCCGATAAGAGTCTCCATAATTCCTCGGCCAACGCAGAGATCTCACCCAGAATTAGAGAAGGACGAAGGTCGTAATTTACGGATACTCGTTCGTAGGAACTTCCCGCGCCCATCCGGAGAGACGATCTAGAAGCGGGATCTTCACGGTTCCTGTAAGCATTGCAGTAATTGGCGCAGGCTTTTGGGGACAGAAGGTCATCAGAGAGATTCTGACCCTTTCGCGGAAAACAGGCATGGTCAGTCTGCGCTCCATCGTTGATAGCTCTCCCTCCGCCTTGGAACGGTGTCGCAAGAAGGTCGGACCATTGGACTACAGGACAGATTATCAGAGTCTCCTCTCAGATCCGGACCTCTCAGCAGTTCACATTTGCACGCCAAACTCGACCCATTTCGAGATAGCATCCTCGTTCATCAAGGCAGGAAAAAACGTCTTGGTGGAGAAGCCTCTCGCCCTCAGCTCTAAAGAAGCCTACCTCCTCGTCGAGCAGGCCATAGCCCAGAGAGTAGTGCTGTCAACTGGGCATTCTCACAGGTTCAACAACGGACTCAGAGCGCTAAAGAGCACGCTTGAGCCATCGATTCTCGGGGAGCCCAACTATCTCGGTCTAGAATGGACAGGCATCTCACCACCACAAGATCAAGGAAACGTGATTACTGATCTAGCGCCACACGCCTTCGACATAACCAACTCTCTCACAGGGCTGTGGCCCGACAAGATTTCGTGCATCGCAAGAGGATACAGGAACAGGGAGAATGAAGAGGTTGCCTTCATCACATGCGAATATGAGAGTGGCCTTAGTGCTGAAATCGAAGTTAGCATTCTTGATCCCCGGCAGCGAAGAAACCTGAGAATTGTGGCCGAGAAAGGGAACGCAACTCTAGACCTTCTAGAACAAAAAGTGGTTCTTCAGCACGAACACGGAGTCGTGAAGATTCCAATAATTCCAAGTAATATTCTGAGAGAAGAAATCGAACATTTTGCGAACTGTGTCGGTCGCAATAGACTTTCGCAGACCTTCTCCAACGAAAACGATGGACTGCTGGGCGCACACGTAGTCACTTGCCTTGAGGCAGCGAGAGAATCCCTGTCAGAGGAACAGTCAGTGAGGGTCAAGTTCCCCTCTATGCACGGTGAGTCGGCGGTGATGAACTAAGATACGACTGCGCATACGAACTATCCTGATACCGCAGAATCGGGCGAAACATACGACGGGTGGAGAGGATCCGTTCAGGCTTCGTTGGAGGGTTAGGTTAGCGGGGCCTCATCACCGGAGAACGGAAGATCCATTCTCGGAGTCGAGGCATCTGGTTCAGTTAGGAGATAGCGTTTGGTGTCTTCTGTTCGTGTCTGCGCCCGAATGCACGTGGTGGGAGAAGAATCTGCAAGAGGTTTCTTAACGAGTCTCTCGAATCCTCTCCTCGCGCAACTAGGGCTGGTTCTTCCTCGACTCTGTGATCAGTTGTTTGCTCTGGTTGCGCACGGCCACGCTGATGAATGGGGCTCCCCCGCAAATGTTCGATCATCAAAGTTTGGGGAGCTTGTAGCCCACATGCCGGGCAGGTGTAGATGACTGTTTGAGAGGCTGAGGTTACATTCGAATTCTCCATGGTCGCCGCGGATGGTTTCGGCGCTGTTCTCAGATGTCCTTTGCGACCCGTTCCAGACCTGACTCTTCGAGTCTTCTTCTTCTGCTGCTTCCTGTTGGCTCTAGGCCTTCCCGCTAGATGCCTTCCTGCACTTACTGTATTACGCGAAGCTGTCTTCTTTCCATTACGCTTCATACGGACGAGTCCCGAGATAGCCCCCGTAACTCCTTGCAGGAATCCAGTGATCAACGCTTTCATGCCGCCAAGCCCGCGAAAGATCGCTATGAACTAGAAAGGGATGGACCGGTGATTCCCGATTGCTACTGGTCCCAGGAAATAATGGTAACGGTCGTCGTAAGGGTCAGACGATTCTCTCTAGCGAGGAGACTTCGGTTTCTATCCTTGGGTAAAGTGCGCACACACGTTGGAGCTCCGACCGCAAGAGGCTGATCACGTATTGTCGGGAATAATTGTGTTTAGGTATTCCTGATACACCCGGTTTACACTCTAACAATATGCTAACCTCGCGCTTGGTCCTCCTGACCCAGATTCGGAAGCTGCGTTCCTGTTATTCTGGAATCGGCGTGTTCGCGCTCCGGTTGACACTGAGGATGTTTAACAAAGTGAGATGTTTTCCACTCATGGCAACCGATAGCCATCGCGGGCTATGAACAGTCTAGCAGAGCTACCCGTGGCTATAGTCGCTCCCTATGCCTGCTACTAAAGCTAAATATGAGAAGCCACCGAAACGCTTTGTCGGAGAGCTGATTTATTCATTTGAATAAACGTCTAGTCCTCCTGATATCTCTCGCCCTCACCGTTTTCCTGTTTGTTCCCTCAATCCCTAGGGCTCACGCGGTCACGGGTGTCGTCTGCTTGACCACAGCAGCAGCCAACGCCTGTCCCGCTAGTCCGCCCGCTTTCGGTCCTTTTACCATCGGCACAAACTTTAGCATCGGTATCTTCATCCAGAATTCTAACGCTATGGCAGGCTTCGACATCTACGTAAAGTCCGACCCCGCGGTCCTGACTCCCACTAGCGCTAGTCTCGGTCCTCTGATCGTCAATCCATCATTGACGTCTACCTGTGTCAACGGCATAGCCCAGACTGGCTCGTGTACGGTCAACACTGCCAACGGAAACGGTGTCGTCGAGGTTACTACGATAGAAAGTTCGGGCGGCAACGAGTGTGGAGGCATCTCACCATGTTCCGGTATGGCATTCTTCATAAACTACACAGTAGTGGCATCGGCCGCGAGCACTCCGCTATCCTACCCCGCGGCTCCCGGATGTGCTGCCAGCAGCGTGTCTTCACCACCGAACATGTGTGTTCTCGTAGCTGACAATGTTGGAACTACTATCCCTGAGAATATCCAAGCCGCGACAGTCATCCAGACCACGTCGGCAGACTTTACGATCACCGCGGTTCCGAACAGCGTGTCGGTCAACGCCGGCTCCTCCGCAATCTCCAACATCACCCTGACGAGTGTCAACGGACTCAACGGCATGGTTACACTCTCAACAACTCCCCCGCCCGCCTGCCCGGCATGCCCAACTTGGGGCGTCAACGGGTCCATGATCCAACTTCACGCTGGAGGAACAAACTCGTCTACACTCATCTTCTCCACAATCTCATCGACTCCGATAGGTAGATGGATCGTCAACGTCACCGGAACCTTCGGGAGCACGTCGCACACTGTTACCGTCGTCTTCACGATAATGTCATCCGGGCCACCTCCCGATTTCCTAATATCCGCCAACCCCGTTTCGCTCATCATCCCGGCCGGCATCAATGCTAGTTCGACGATCACGTTAACCAGCATCAACGGGTTCAGTGGAATGGTTCAGCTGTCCACAACATCTCCGCTCTGCCCCCAGCCACAGTGCACGACATGGTTCGTGACTCCGACCCAGGTTAGTCTTGCCGCAGGCGGAAGCGCCAACGCCTTCCTCGTAATAATGGCGGCAAACATGGCCGACAGTGGAACTATCAGCATCAGTGGGACGAGCGGCGGTCTAGTACATCAGACCACCGTTGCGTTCCAAGTCCATGCAGCTTCAACAGACTTTAGCCTCACCGCCTTCCCGTCCTTCTTCAGAATACCCGCGGGGACCACCGTTAGTTCCCAGATCCAGCTCTACCCCAATGGATTCTTCAGCGTCGCACTGTCCGCTGCAGTTTCGCCACCAAACGGCCTGACAGCAACTCTCAACCCGACCATCGTGACCCTATCTTCGTTCAGTGTCTACTCCACACTGACAATAGGCACTCTCGCTACTACACCCGTCGGCAACTACACTATCTCAGTCACGGGCAGTAGCAGTGGCTCCACGCATTCCATAATAGTTTACGTGCAAGTTCTACCCCCGCCAACACTCAAGGTTACGCCGACGAGTGGCACGGTCGGAGCAAAGGTTCTGGTTCAAGGCTCAGGATTCCCGGTCGAGTTCGGTTCATCCGAGATCATCGTCAGCTTCGACGATCAACTCGTTGGATTCATATTCATCCCTACAACCAGTTTCAATTTCACATTCAACGTACCAGAAGCGCAGGCCGGGGCTCACACGGTCAAGGCCTTCGAGCCTTTCTTCTTCAGTGGCTCCGGCTCGATAATTGCAACCGCGCCCTTCCAAGTATTACAGAGCCCCACAGGCTTGACGGTCAGCCTAGACATTGGAACAATCTACTTCCCTGGAGACGGCGCAACAGCGTTCATACTCGTCAACCAGAACGGCCAACCAGCCTCGCCAGCAGACCTCCAGGTAACAGTCCAGCTCATCAGACCGGACGGCTCCATGCTGCTCCTAACCGCAACCAAGATCTCCACGGGCATCTATCGCGCCGTCTTCACAATACCCGCAGCATCAGCCAACCCGCTCGGAACCTACGCTATGATCGCAAACGCCCACTCGTCAAGCCTAGGAGACTCCACAGCCCTCGGAAGCTTCGAAGTCAAACCGACCTGGTTCGCCCAGAACAGCAAAGCAATAACAACTGGCGCCACTCTAGTTGGCTCAGTGGGAGTGGTGGGAATGGTCGGCCTCGCCTGGAAGAAGGGCTACCTCAAGAAAAAGGACGACGAACAAATCCTCCCGGCCTGAATCTCCGAATCAAATAGGCCTCGAGATTCCCTGAGCAAGAATAACCACCGGGTATGTTGCGACGATCCCGTCAACTCCCAGCCTAAAACAACGAGTCTTCTTTCCAACAGGGACGAGTGCATCACCGATGCAACATCCCCCGATGCAAAAGCTATTCGACTAATGCAGCGATAGACAATCTCACGGTGAGGCTCCTTGAGGAAGACAGCGCTGGCGGTCACACTCGCGGCCGCGGTGATTGTAATAGGGATAGGTGTAAACGGCTACTACGCTGCTCATACTGGATTTCCTAGGTCGGATCAGTCCAGTTGCAGTGACCCGGATTCCA
>Ga0209237_1000477_pt1 | contig 22601 bp, 18 predicted proteins | sample GraSoi013_1_40cm_2_FD_185820 | JGI IMG/M metagenome (GOLD analysis project Ga0209237, IMG submission 185820) | Grasslands soil microbial communities from the Angelo Coastal Reserve, California, USA - Sample 10_02_2013_1_40cm (SPAdes) (version 2) | ecosystem: Environmental > Terrestrial > Soil >... | reverse complement strand
CCCGAGGCGAGCCGCAATCTGAAATGGGCTCGGCTTCTTCTTGCGCTCCCAAGCGCGGAGCAGCCGGGCCAGGGAAGCCTGCTGCGCGGTGATGCCGTGAGAAGAGAGCTGGCGCTCGAGCGCGACCCGAACATCGCGCGCGACGTGGAAGACAAGCGTCGCGATGGATTCCCCCTCATCCGCGGTTGGGGCCCGGTCGACCTGCTCGGCGTTCCGCACCATCCCTCCAGGTTAACTGTCTAGACAATCATTGTCAAGACAACTATTCGCCGTGGCGACCGCCGCCCTCGCTGAAGCGACGAGCTCCGGCCTGAGCCTCACCCGACGCCAGGGCCTCGAGGCCGCCTCGATACTCCACCCGCATCGCTTCATCGATGCTGAGCGACCACTGGCCCAGCAGGCTGCGGCGATCTGCCCGAAGCGCGCCCTGGGGGAGCTCCGCCAGCATTCGGGCAAGGGCCATGGCCTCGGTGAGGGCCATGCCGGGCGGCGCGAGCCTCTCGACCAGGCCGATTCCGAGTGCTTCGACCGCGGACACCGGCCGGCCTGTTAGGACGAGATCCATCGCCCTGCCCTGCCCGATCATCCGAGGCAGCCTGATCGTGCCCAGGTCGATCAGAGGGACGCCGAATCGTCTGTTGAACACACCGAGCGTCGCGTCTCGCGCCGCGACCCTTAGGTCGCACCACAGCGCCAGCTCCATGCCGCCGGCCACCGCATAGCCTTCGATCGCCGCGATCACCGGCTTGTCGAGGAGCATCCGCGTAGGCCCCATCGGACCCGGGCCGGTTTCCGCGAGCTGGTTGCCCGCTCCGCGTGCGAGCGCCTTCAGGTCGAAGCCGGCGCAGAAATGCCCGCCGGCCCCTGTCAGCACCGCCACCAGCAGCCCGTCATTCGCCGCGAACTTCTCGAAGGCACCGACCAGCAGGCGTGCGGTATCCGGATCGACGGCGTTGCGGACGTCAGGCCGATCGATGGTCACAGTGACCAGCGACCCGTCGGGTTCGTATCGAACCGTCATTGAGCCGAGGTCTTATTCAGCGTCCATGAAGGGATACCGGTGATCGGTGGGCGGCACGTACGTCTCCTTGATCGTGCGCGGGCTGGTCCAGCGGATGAGGTTGAGGATCGATCCCGCCTTGTCGTTGGTGCCCGAAGCGCGCGCACCGCCAAACGGCTGCAGGCCGACCACCGCTCCTGTCGGCTTGTCGTTGATGTAAAAGTTGCCTGCGGCGTTCACGAGCGTGTCCGATGCCTCGCGAATCGCCTGGCGGTCACGCGCGAAGATCGCGCCCGTCAGCCCGTATGGGCTGGTGCGGTCGACCAGCTCGAGCGTGTCCTCGAACTTACCATCGGCATATGGGTAGACCGTCAGGATGGGGCCGAACAGCTCCTCTTTCAGAAGCCTGAAGTCTGGGTCGGTCGTCTCGATCACGGTCGGCCGCACGAACCAGCCCACCTTGTCGTCACCCTTGCCGCCGGCGACGACCTTTGCGTTCTCGGATTTGAGCGCGAACTCGATCGCGTTCATGTGCTTCGCGTACGCGTTGCCATCGATCACGGCACCCATGAAGTTACGGAAGTCCGCAACGTCTCCTTGTGGAATCGCCTCCACCTCCTCGGCCATGTCAGGCCGCATTCGCTTCCACATCGACTGCGGTATGTAGGCGCGAGACGCCGCCGAGCACTTCTGTCCCTGGTACTCGAACGCACCGCGAATGAGGGCGGTGCGCAAAGCGTCGGAATCTGCCGACTCGTGAGCGACCACGAAGTCCTTCCCGCCGGTCTCGCCCACGAGTCGTGGGTACGTGCGGTAGTGGTCGAGGTTCTGACCCACAGTCCGCCACATCCCCTGGAAAACCTCGGTCGACCCTGTGAAGTGGATGCCCGCAAGCTCCTTATGGCCGAGAACCTGCTCGGAGACCTTCGAAGCAGGGCCGCTCACCATGTTGATGACCCCGGGGGGCAGGCCTGCCTCATTGAGGATCTCCATCAAGAAGTGGGTCACCAGCAATGTTTGGGTCGCGGGCTTGAAGACGACGGTGTTGCCCATCAGGGCGGCCGCGGTGGGCAGGTTGGCGGCAATGGACGTGAAGTTGAAAGGGCTGACCGCAAAGATGAAACCCTCGAGCGGCCTGAACTCCATGCGATTCCACGCGGTGCCGTCGTTGTACGGCTGCTGCGCCAGCAGCTGGTCGCCGAAGAAAGCGTTGTAACGCCAGAAATCGACGGACTCGCAAGCCGCATCGATCTCGGCCTGGTGCACGGTCTTCGACTGCCCCAGCATGGTCGCCGCGTTGATGGTGTCCCGCCACGGGCCGGCCAGCAGCGACGCGGCCCTGAGGAGCACGGCGGCGCGCTCGTGGTAGGAGGTCGCCGCCCACGCCTTACGTGCTTTGAGGGCCGCGGCGATGGAATCGTCGAAATCCTGGCTCGAGCCGACCGCATACTCGGCGATCGTCAGCTCGTGGCGGTGGGGCGAACGGATATCCCCCCGCGAAGAGCCCCAGCGCCGCTCACCCCCGATCTGCATCGGGACTTCGGTGCGGGCATCGGTCAGCTCGGCCAGCCGGGATTTGAGGCTCTTGCGGTGCGGATCGCCCGGGGCGTAGGCCCGCACCGGCTCGTTGACTGGGGTTGGGACCTTGAAGTGTCCGTCGGCGGTCATGCGTTGCTCCTGAGATGAATGGATGGCGATATTGCCGTATCGATGATGCGACAAACCCGATCCTGACGTAACCCCGACCCGTATCGCCCTTCGACCCCTTCTGTCACTTGGAGGCGCTGTGGTGATCGGTCCTTCTCCAGCCCAGACCTGGTCCACGTCGGAGCGCGTCCGTCGCACGGTCGCGCTCCTGTCGCGCCGGGGATTCGCCCTCGGTCCCGAACGGCTGGGCGGCCTGTGCCTGGGCGGCGCCGTCTCCGAGTCGGACGTGCGGTGGGCAGTGGCGGCCACACCCGAGCTCACGCTCGCCCACGATCTGGTCGTCAGCCGTTCCGACGCGATGCGCGCCGGCGCGATCCGGTCGCGCGCCTCCGCCCACGAGTCCGACGCGCCGCTCTATCTGCGGATGACGGCGCAATTCGTTCGCCGCCTGGTGGGGCTCGCCCCCTTCATTCGCAGCGTCTCGATCGCCGGCTCGCTGGCGAGCGGCGGCTTTCGCGCCTCCGACGACGTCGACCTGAACCTCATCGTCGACGACGGCCACCGGCATATCGCCTACGTGGCGGTCAATCTCCTGGGCCTTCTGCATGCGCTGGGTCACCGGACCAAACCGGTGGATGACCTGACACGCCGGCCACTCGCGCCGCGATTGATGACGGCGAACCTGATCCTCGAGCGTTCTCAGTGTCACCCGCTCGAGCGCCAGGACGAGGACATGGCGTTCGAGATGTTGATGTCGCAGCCGGTGTTCGGCCTCGACGTGTTCGACGGCGTCGTCGACGCGAACCCGGAGCTGCTCGACCACTTCCCACAACTTGGATACGGGTCGCGGGAGCTCGCCATCGACTCAGATCAGCGCACTCGACTTCCCGCATGGCTCTTTCCCGCCGCGCTTGACGGCGCCGCGCGACGGCTTGGTAGCGCGGCCTGGCGCTACATGCAGTGGACGCGACGCAACAAGCCCGAGGCCCTGGCGCGCGTCGCATTCGTACGCGCGACCATGCGCCCCTACACACTCTTCGATGAAGCAGACCTGACGTGATCACCACGATCACGCTGGGCGTCGTCGCTCTGACAAGCCTCGCGCTGTTCGGCTACGGCGTGAACCTTCTGTATCTGACGTGGCGCGCGACCCGCCTGAAACGGCGGCCGCACCCGCTCGTCGCGGCGGGAAGCGAGCCCGTCGTCTGCGTCCAGATCCCGGTCTACAACGAGCGCTACGTCGCCGAGCGTGTCATCGACGCCGTCTGCGCTATCGATTGGCCTGGCGAGCGATTGGAGGTGCAGGTCCTCGACGACTCCGATGACGAGACCTCCGGCATCGTCGGCCGCCGCGCGGCGCACTGGCGGGGCAAAGGCGTCAGCGTGTCCCATGTCAGGCGCGGCGGTCGCCAGGGATACAAGGCCGGAGCTCTCGCATTTGGGCTGACCCTCACCGGCGCGCCGTTCATCGCCATCTTCGACGCGGACTTCGTCCCACCCCGCGATTTCTTGCGCCGGACGGTGGGCGTCTTCGACGATCCCCGCGTCGGTTTCGTCCAGGCGCGCTGGGGCCACCTCGACGAGGGCTATTCGTGGTTCACCCGCCTGCAGGCGCTCGTGGTCGACTTCCACTTCCTGGTCGAGCAGGCGGTCCGCGCCTCGCGTGGCTACTTCACCAACTTCACCGGGACCGCCGGCGTCTGGCGCCGAGCGGCAATCGAGGACTCGGGGGGTTGGAGCGCGGCGACCCTCACCGAGGATCTCGACCTGAGCTACCGCGCGCAGCTCAAAGGCTGGCGGTCCGCCTACCTCGAAGACGTTGTGGTGCCCGAGGAGCTGCCGGTGTCGATCGACGCGTATCGACGCCAGCAGTCACGTTGGGCGACCGGCAGCTTTCAGTGCGCCTTCAGCCTGCTGGGTCCGGTGCTCTGGAGCCGGAACCGCGCGGCCGTAAAAATCCAGGCCGTGATCCATCTCCTTGCGTATGGGGTAGGACCTCTGATGCTCATCCAGGTGGCGTGCTATCCGCTGCTTCTGTTGACCGCCAGCCACTACCGGCTTCCCTGGCCCCTGGCATATGCGTCGGGGCTGGTGGTCCTGATCGGGATCACCCCGTGGGTCTGCTTCATGGTTGCCCAGACGCGACGGGGACGGAGCTGGTGGTCCGGCGCGCACTCGATCCTTTTTCAGGTTGTGGGGGCTGGGATGTCGCTCAACACGCTGATCGCGCTGGTCCGGGCAAGCCGGCGCGGTGGGGAGTTCGTGCGCACACCCAAGCACCGCATCGTCGAGCGCGGTCAGGAGTGGCGCGACCAGGCATACGTGCGGGTTGGTGACCCGAGGGCCGCAGCCGAGGCCATTCTCGGCGTGGCCGCACTCGCCATCGTGCCGGCGGCGATGGCCGCCGGCCAGTGGCTGATGGCGCTGTATTCCTGCCTGTTCGCGGTCGGATTCATGGTGGTCGCCGCTCTGAGCGCGGTCGATCTGCTCGAGGTGGTGACGCTCCGCCGCTTGGGACGTCGCGCGCTGGCACGCCTGCAGGTGGCTGGGCCGGCGGCGGCGCTGCTCGCACTGTGCGGCCTGCTGCTGCTCTTCGCCGCGCAGATGCCAGAACCGTTCGAGGACGGATACGGGCACTGGCTCATCGCCGCCAACCTCGCTTCGACCGGAAGCCTGCACGACCCGCTCTTCGGCATGGAGGACACCTGGCTGCCGGGCTACCACGTGCTAGCGGCGGCGGTCCTCCACGTTTTCGGTTTGTGGCAGCTGGGCGCTCTGAAAGCGCTCGGCGCCGTGCTCGGGATGGCAACCCTTGCGTGCGTCTACTGCATCGCGCCAAACGCACGGCAAGGCCGCCTGGCGGTGATCCTGCTCGCGCTGAACCCGGTTTTTCTGTTCACCTCCGGGTCGGCCGTGGTCGAGCCACTCCTGACCACGCTGCTGGCCGGCGCCGCGCTCGCGGGGGTTCGGGGCCGGATGCGGCTCGCCGCGCTGCTCGCAGCCGCGGCCGCCGTCACCGCCACCAAAGCCTGGATCTGGATCGGCGCCGCTGTCGCGATGATCGCGGTCGAGCAGGTCTACGAGCGCATCACCAAGCGCGCCACTCGGCCGATTCCGGCTGCAGCCTGGGCGGTGCCCGCGGTCGCACTGCTCCTTGTCATGCAGCTCGGCTATGCGCCGGCCGGCCACTCGATCGCTCGCGGTTCGGTCGAGGTGATGTCCGCCGCAGCTCGCGGCAGCATCCCGGGCGGGCCCGCGGCTCGGCTTCTGGAGCTGGCATCCACTTACGGACTCGCAGCGCTGCCGTTGTTTGCGCTGGGCTTGGTCGGCCTGGTCTCAGCCGTTCGCCGTCCGGAGTCGGCAGGCGGCCGAGCCGCGCTGCGCTTTCTGCATGTGCCCGCCCTGGTCTATCTCAGCGCGGTGTTCGGCCTCGTCGCCGTCGGGGTCTATAGCGGAAGCCATCGCTATCTGTATCCGGCCCTGCCGTCGCTGGCTCTGCTGGCCGCTGCGGCTCTCGACCGCCACCCGGCGTTCGCACGAATTGGCGCAGCCGCCGCAGGCGCGCTCCTGGCAGTCGCCTTCCTGCCGGTGTTCGCGGGCTTTGCGTCCGGCAATGACGGGCTGGTTGCGGCGGGCAAGGTGGCGTCGAACAGCCGCGGAATGCTGGTCACCGACTCGCCGGCGGTCGCTTTCTACAGCCACCGAAACCCGACGGACATCTCTGGGTCTCAGGTTCTGCCCGCAGGGCGCGAGCAGGCGATCGCCTGGATGAAGAGGCACGGTGTCACCACCATCGTGCTGGAAGGCATCAGCTATTACCGCGCCACCTCGCTGTTTCCCGACCTCGCGAGCGGGCGCGCGGCGCCTCCCTTCGTGTTGCTCGGCGAACAGGCGCAGTACCAGGTCCCGGGTGGCAAGCCGGTATTCGCGTACCGGTTTGGCGACGAGCTGCTGACGCAACCGATCTTCGAGGACGTTGCCGCGTGCATCGAGGGCACCCCCGGCCCCGGCAAAACCGCGCCGCTGGCCAAGGGCGTGGTCCTTGAGATCTCGGGCCGTGACATCTCGGGAGAGGGGATGGGTCTCGGCGTGCCGATCGTCCACTACCCCGACGGGTGGGTTTATTCACGGACGGCGACGACCGCCGACCTCTCGACCTCCACGGCGACGACCTGGAGGCGGACCTTCTATCTCGATGAGATCGGGGGGGACGCAGCGCACAGCTATGCCTTCGTGCCGATCGAGTCGCGCGGCGTCATCGACGTCACCTACTCCATGGATGCGACCGGGATCTCGGTCGCCGTTCGGATCCTGAAGCTGGCGTCCGGGTACACCGAGGTGGGCATCCTCAACGAGCAGTCGGCGGCTTTCAACGACTTCGCCGCGCAAACCAGTCCCACCCTAGTCGACGGCAAGTTTGGCACCTGGGTTCCTGTGGATGGGACCTGGGCTCGTCTCCAATCTAAGAGCCTCGGCGTCCAGTGGTCGGTGCCGAGCCTGGCCGGCGCTCAGCTCAGCGGGGGACGCGAGCTCATCCCGCCGGACTTCGATTGGGCGGGCCTCGACTACATCTTCGGTCCGTCGTTCGCCGGCGCCACATACGTGATCAACGTGCAAAAAGCGAGGTGAGAGAGTTGGAAAGGGCCGATGTCGTTCTCGTCTATCCGCAGCGGGCACCAGCGAGGGGCCGGCACTGGATCATGCCGTCGCTCGGGCTCATGTACCTGAGCGCAGCCCTCAGGCACGCCGGCTACAGCGTGCGCCACATCGATCACACCTTCCTCGAGCGAAGCGAGGTCCTGGCGGAGATCGAAAGGCTGAGGCCGTCGGTGATCGGCATCTACTGCATGATCACGATGCAGGACGAGGCGCTCTCACTCGCGCGGCAGGTCCGCGACAAGGCGCTCACGGTCGTCGGCGGTCCATACCCTTCGGGTGAACCCGACACCTTCGTCGAGGAATTCGATCTTGTCGCCGTCGGCGAAGGCGAGGAGACGATCGTCCAGGTCATGCAGCACATCGACGACCGCCGCTTCGACGAGATTTCCGGTCTCGTTTTCAAGCGCGATGGCGAGATCGTGCGGACGCCGCCGCGCGTTCGCAGCAAGGACATGTCTCACCTGCCGCTGCCCTACCGAGGCGACGTCCCCAACGCGGAGTACATCGGTTATTGGAGAAGGCACTGGAAAGACGCAACGACGCCGCTCATGTCCACGCGCGGCTGTCCGTTCCGATGCGATTTCTGCCACAAGTCGGTGTTCGGCGACCTGTTCAGCGCTCGACCGGTCGAATCGGTGGTGGCGGAGATGCGCGAGATCGCCGAGCTCGGCTACGACCACATCTGGATGTCGGACGACCTGTTCACGCTCAACTACAAGCGCACGTTCGAGCTTGCCGAGGCGATCGAGAAGGAGCAGCTGCCCCTGACGTGGGAATGCCTCAGCCGCGTCACTCACGTCGACCGGGCCCTGTTCGAACAGATGCATAGAGCCGGCTGCAAGCGGATCTTCTTCGGCATCGAGTCCGGCGACGCCAACGTGCTGAAGGAGATGAAGAAAGGCATCACGCCGGAACAGGCTCGCGCCGCCGTCGAGGCCTGCGTCGCCGCCGGCATCAAGGCCGCCGGTTTCTTCATGGTCGGCTACCTGGGCGAGACCACCGACTCCTTGATCCGCAGCATCAATTTTTCCAGCAGCCTCCCGCTCGACTACGTCAGCTACACGATCGCTTACCCATTGCCTGGCACCGGGTTCTACGAGCGCGTGCGCGAGCGCCGGCGGCGAGGCGAATGGCACAAGGTCCGGCACAACCGGCTGCTCTTCAACACCGACTTCTCTGAGAACAAGCTGCGCGCGGCGATCCTGAAGGGCGCCGTCCAGCACAGACTGAACAAGATGCACCTGCGACCGGCCGCCAGGGCGTTCGAGCTAGCCACCAATCCGCTGCTGCGGGTGCTCCGCTAGCGTGGCACGCCTGACCGAAGCCTGGCCGAGCCTGTTTCGGTTCACGGTCGGCGTCTACTGGCTGTACTTCGCCAGCACGAAATGGCAGGGCGTGGATTGGGTCAAGGGCCTCATGCAATCGGCAGGGCCCGCGAACCCGATTCCTGGGCTGCACGAATTCTTGATCCAGGTGGTCGCACCGAACTGGTTCTTTTTCGCCGTCGCCCAGACCCTGGGCGAGACGGTCGTCGCCATCCTGTTGATTCTCGGCCTGGCCACGCGCTGGGCCGGGATCCTGGGCCTGCTGCTGGCGACGGGTCTGGCGCTTGTCGTCGCATTCGAGGTCAAAGACGACGGCTTTCGCTGGCTCTATTACCTCGCCGTGCTCGTCAACGCTCAGGTGATCGTTTCGGGTCCGGGCCCGATCGCACTGTCACGGTTCAGCTGGGTGCCCGCCCCGCTGCGCTGACAGGTGTCAACGCGGCTCTACCAGCTCCTGTCGTGCCCGCGCTGCGGCACGGCGCCGAAGCCAGGTGAGGCGCGATGCCCAGGTTGCGGCCGCCCCTTGGTTGCCGCGCGCGGCGGCCTCGACCTGCTTGACGACGATGCGCGCATAGCCGCCGACCGGTTCTCCGAGCGATACACCGCCCTGCGCCGGCGCGAGGGCTGGGTCGGCGCCAATGATCGGGAAGACCCAACCGGCGGCGCGTCTCGGCTCTGGAGCGGCCGGATTGCGGCGGTGTCCGCAGCTGCCGCCGAACTGTCGAGTCGATGGCCCGGCCCCGGTCGGCCGGTGGTGCTCGACATCGGATCCGGAGGTGGCTGGGCCGCCCGCTACCTTCCCGATGCCGATGTCATCGGCATCGACCTGCTCAACGCCGAGCCGCCCCCCAGCCCTCTGCAAGTACGCGGCGACATGGGCCGCCTGCCCGTGCGCGATGCGACGGTCGATGCCGCGCTGTACGCCGCCTCACTTCACTACGCTCCAATCAACGAGGTGATCCGCGAGGCGGCGCGCGTGCTCCGGCCGGGCGGGCTGATCCTTGCGGTCGACAGCCCGATGTACCGCAATGACCGTGATCGAGCGCGGGCGGAGGCACGATCTGAGGCGTATTACATACGCGCGGGCTTTCCAGAGCTGGCCGCGCGCTACCACCCCATCGATGCGAGCGCACTGCGAGCAGCGCTGTCGGACGCGGGCTTCGAGGTTTTGCGCTTGGACACTGGGCGACCCGCCGCCCGCTGGTGGGAGCGCTTGGGCCGGCCCAGGAGTCCCTCCTTCCTCGCCGCCCGGCTTACATGAGCGGCTGTGAATCCGGGTTACCCTTGACGAGCATGGGCGTCGACGCCGAGGGCTACGGATTCCCCGAACACAAGCGCACTCTCGCGCGCCTGATGGATGACGTCCGCATCCTCTCGCCCTCCGGAGTCGAGCGGGTGGCGGCGGGGTGGGACGAGCACGTGGGCGAGAAGAATCTGCCGGCCTTCCGTGAAGCGGAGAGGGCAGCGCTGCATGCAATCGAGCGGGCGGACCGGGGACCGGCATGGGACGAGGTGCGCCGCACTCTTTTCGGGATGACCGAGTCCGGAGGGGCGCTGATCTCATGGCGAGCCGAGCATGGCGAGATGGGCCACAAGGCCGAGAATGCCGCTTTTGCCGCGGCGCTCGCCCTGCTGGCCGACGGGCTCGTAAGCAAGGAGCAGCAGGACACGCTGCTCCGCCCAATGGCGGAAGCCCTGCCCTGGCTCCTCCAGGAATAGGACTCAGCCGGCGGGAACCAGGTCCGAAAGGTCCGTCGAGGAGTCGGCGAGAAGCGTCTCATCGACCGACCGGCGGCTCTCGATCAGCCTGCCACCGACCTCGTTGACCTTCTTGTCATTCATGGAGAGAACGGCGCGGATGCGACCGCCGCGAATGTAGAACACTGAGAATCGAAGGCCGGCTTTGTCTCCCCGCCATACCGCGCGGTCATCACCTGAAGCATGACCGCGATACTCGAGACTCACGTCGTACTGGTCGGACCAGAAGTAGGGCAGCCTCGTCACCGGTGCGTCGCCTGACGCGATCGCGGTTGCGATGCCGCGTCCGTGATGCTTGGCCACCTCCCAGTGCTCCACTCGAATCGATTGCTCCAGCACCGGGTGCGGGTGCAGCGCGATGTCCCCGCCGCAGTACACACCTTCGGCGGCCCGCAGACCAGAATCCACGCGCACGCCCGTGCCCTCGATGGGCAGGCCGAGCATTCGAGGCACATCAAGGTTGGGATCGATGCCGATCGCGATCAGCACCACGTCCACCTCTTCGCGCGTCCCGTCGGACAGAGTTACGCCCACCACGCGACCGCCGTAGCTGTGCCATTCCTTGACCGTCGTGCCTGTTCGCACGTCCACGCCTTTGGAGCGGTGGATCGATGCGTAGAGCTCGCCGACATCGGTGCCCAGCGCCCGTGCGAGCGGCACCGGCGCCGACTCGACCATCAGCACCTCCTTGCCCAGCTGTCTCGCGGAGGCGCCCACCTCGGCGCCGATGAAGCCCGCGCCGACCAGCAACAGCCGCGAGCCTCTCTTCAGCGCCTCCCGAACCGCCTGGCTGTCGCGCAGCGACCGCAGGGTGAGGACGTTGTACGAGTCCGGCGCGTCGGGCAGGCGGCGGGGGGTGCCGCCGGTGGACAGCACCAGCGTGTCGAACCTCACCTGGCCACCACTCTGCAGCGACAGGGTGCCATCCCTCATCGAGCCGCCGACCACCCTCTCCTGAAGCCGGAGCTCGATCTTCTCCTTCGCGTAATCGGCTTCGTCGTGCAGGAACACCTTCTGCAGCTCGATCTCGCCGCGAAGAAATTCCTTGGACAGGTACGGGCGGTCGTAAGGCCGGTCGCGGTCCGCGCTGAGCATCACCACGTCGCCGTCGTAACCCTTCTTGCGCAGCGCAAAAGCCGCGGCGTCACCACTGCCGCCGCCGCCCACGATGACGACGCGTTTACCTGCCACCCGCCTGGAAATCATGCCCCAATCACTTAACGATTTTCATGACGCGGCGCGCTACCGACGCCGATTTCGCGGCGCGCTGAAAAATTCCTTGTTTAGATTGCGGAAGCGCACCTTTTTGGGACTAGAATCCCCGCCACGGTAATCGGTCTGGGATAGGGTGTGAAGAGGGAGGAAGGGGACTTGCGGTCGATTTTGTCTTTGGCACGCGTGTTTGCCGGACGGGCCGGGGCGCTCGTCTTGGCGGCGGCGTTGCTCGTTGCCGGGGTGGCTCCAGCGTCCTTTGTGACAGCCGGCCACGCGATGACTCCGGCGGTCGACAGCGAGTCCCAGTTCGAGTTCATCAGCGACTTCCAGTCCGACGCGCTCCCCCCACTCCCTTGCTTGCACTCGACCCCGATCGCCTGCTTTGGCGCCGACACGATCCGCGCGGCCTACGCAATCCAGCCCTTGCTGGACCGCGGGATCACCGGGGCCGGCCGCACGATCGTCATCATCGACGCTTTCCAAAACCCGTCCATCGACTCGGACATGGCGAGATTCAACAGCTTCTGGAACATCCCGGCACCTCCCAGCTTCACCGTCCTCAAGCCTTACGGGGTCCCCGATTTCGACCCCACCAACCCCAAACATCTGGGTTGGTCCCAGGAGATTTCGATCGACGTCGAGTGGGCTCACGCGATCGCGCCTGGAGCGGCGATCGTTCTTGTCGAGGCCAAGAGCGAAGCAGACGTCGACCTGGTCGACGCCACGAGCTATGCCATCCGCCACAACCTGGGCGACGTCATCACGCTGAGCTTCGGCGAGGCGGAGAGCTGCGCCGCGCCTGACGTCCTTGGCAAGCAGCATGCGGCGTTCAATGCGGCAAGCGCGCGAGGCATCACGGTCTTTGCCTCATCCGGTGACAAGGGAGCCGCACGGCAATCGTGCGATGGAAGCTCGCTGGTACTCAGCGCGTCGACTCCAGCCTCCGATCCGAAAGTGACCGGGGTCGGCGGGACCCACCTGCTGGCTGACAGAACCGGTGCCTTCCAGTCGGAGACGGCCTGGAACACCGCCTCTGGCGCGAGTGGAGGGGGCTTCAGCACTCGCTATAACCGCCCCAGTTACCAGGCGCCCTTTCAGCCCAACAAGAAAGCAAGGGGGGTACCCGACGTCGCGTACAACGCCGACGGCAGCACCGGCTACCTGGCGGTGTGGAATGGACGCGGCGGGCTGGTGCACGGAACCAGCGCCGGCGCCCCGCAATGGGCTGGAATCGCCGCCCTCGCCGACCAGGCGGCGGGACATCGCCTCGGAGCGCTCAACCAGCGCCTGTATCAAATCGCGAAGGGCGACACTTATGGCAGCGCCTTCCACGACATCACGGCAGGCGACAACACGTTCGGCGGGATCTCCGGCTACCCGGCAGGGCCGGGCTGGGATCCGGTGACGGGCCTTGGTTCGCCCCACGTGACGACCCTGGTCGGGCTCCTGGCCATCGACGGCGGCGAAGGAGAACACGACGGCGGGAGCGGAGGGGACGCGGGCGGAGAATAGTCGACGGGGGGTATGAGGACCATGGCCAAGAAGGTCACCGGAACCGGCACCAAGCAGTCGCCATGGCAGCTCACCACACCGAGTGGATCATCTGGATACCAGATGTTCAAGGATGAGTCCGCCAGCCCGCCGGCGCTTGTGTGCGTCGTCGGCAAGACCGAGCTGCGTTATCAGCTGCGGGCGATCGAAGACCTCCACAAGATGCTGAAGGCCAACGGCGGCTGGATGCCACTCGGCAGCGCAGACGAGCAGAAGCCCGCCGCCGAGGGCACCGTCGAGGCCTGGGGCCGCTCGCCGAAGAATCCGGTCGGTGGATGGTACGGGCTGCGGAAGGGCTACCGTGGGCGCTTCGGAATGTACATGCCGCCTCTTCTCGAGGCGCTCGGGCTCGCCGAGGTGGAGCACAACCCGAAGAACAACCGGATGCGGGCCATCTAGACGACTCTCGGTGTCAGGCCGGTGGCACCGCGTGCATCCAGCCGTGCACGTCGGGCGCCGCCCCCCGCTGGATGTCGACCAGGGCCTGGCGCAGGCGCATGGTGATCGCGCCCGGCCTCGTATCACCAACCTGCCACGAGGCGCTCGCCGACTTCACGGCGCCGACCGGGGTGATGACGGCGGCGGTCCCGCATGCGAAGACCTCACTCAGGGAGCCGTCGGCACAACCGGCTCGCCACTGCTCGACGGTGATGCGTCCTTCCTCTACCTCGTAACCGAGATCTTTGCCCAGGGTCAGCAGGGAATCTCGCGTGATGCCCGGCAGCAGGGTTCCCGTGAGCTCTGGCGTCATCAGCCTCGGTTTCGGTCCAGAGTCGAAGACGAAGAACAGGTTCATGCCACCCATCTCTTCGACCCATCTGTGCTCGATGGCGTCGAGCCAGACCACCTGGTCGCACCCTTGCTCCGCGGCCTGAGCCTGGGCCAGCAGGCTGCCCGCGTAGTTGCCGCCCGTCTTGGCCGCACCGGTGCCGCCCGGTGCCGCCCGGCTGAAATCCTCCGACAGCCAGACGGTGACGGGTTTGACGCCAGTCGGGAAATATGACCCGGACGGGGAGGCGATCAGGACGAACGTCACCGCGTCTGACGGATGGACGGACAGGTTGACTTCGCTCGCGAACATGAAAGGCCGGAGGTAGAGGCTGTGCTCTGGCGCTGAGGGTACCCAGTCGGCGTCGAGACCGACCAGCTGATCGATCGCTTCCACAAAAGCGGCTTCCGGCAGCTCGGGTAGGGCCAGCCTCCGCGACGATCGCCGGAATCGGGCAGCGTTTGCCTCCGGTCGGAAGACCGTGATTCGGCCATCCTGCTGCCGGTATGCCTTCAACCCTTCGAAGACGGCCTGCGCGTAATGCAGGACCGACGTTCCGGGGTCGAGCGGGATTGGGGCGTATGGGCACACCAAAGCGTCGTGCCACCCGGCGCCTCGCTCCCAGCTCGCCACGGCCATGTGCTCGCTGAACACCTTCCCAAAGCCGGGGTTGGCGAGGATGCGCTCGCGATCCCCCGCCGGCGTGCGCCTGGCTGCCGGCGTGACCTTGAACTGGATGTCAACCGAGGCAGCGCTCATGGTGCACTGAAGTCTGACGGAAACATTTGGAGGCCGAACCACAAGGCCCGGCCTCCGAGAGGAAGGAAGGGGTTCTTAGGAGAGCGCGGGTGCCGCCATGGCGGGCTCGGCGGAATCCGCCAGGACGACGACGGTGGCGACGGGGGCGATGGATGCCCCTGTCGCAGAGAAGATCTTCAGAAGTGGCTTGGACCCTGGATGCCCACGGCGCGGGGGTGCCGGTGTCCGCACCACCCGGTCCAGCATCCAGGCCAGCTCACGCTCGAGTCGCCGGTCGAAGTCATCCATCTGTAGTGGAAACGCCTCCCTCAAAGGGAGTACCCACCCCCGCCGCCTGTGCTCCCAGGAGCGGCGGGCGCCGAGGAATCGCCGGCGGCGGTTCTGCGAGACGGACGCGCCCGCGGGACTAAGCGGCCTCACGGCGTTCCTGAGGATCGTCCAGCTCATGCGCTAGCTTGACCATCTTCAGGCGGAGCGGTCCAGGACCGAGGAACCTTGCGGCGAGGACGACCAATGGCTTGACGACGGGCCTGGCGTTGACGATTTCGCTCGTCAGCTTCAGCACCCTCGCCACATATTGAGAACGCGCCCGCCCGCCTGAGTATTGGCAGCGCCGATCACAGGTCGGTCGTGCAGAAGGGGCACCGGGTCGCGCTCGCGGGGATGTTGCTGATGCACCGCGGGCACTGCTTCATGACCGGCTCAGGCACGGGCGCGGGCTCGTAGCGCGCCCTGAATCGCACATAGGGCAGTACGACAAAGAAGTACATGACCACCGCGATGATGAGGAAAGCGATCACGACGTTGATGAAGTCGCCGTACAGGAACTTGCTGTTGTTGATCGTGAAGGTGAGGGCGGAGAAGTCCGGCTTGCCGAACAGAGCCGCGATTAACGGGGTGATGAGGTCCTTGACGAAAGCCGAGACGAGTGTTCCGAAAGCGATACCGATGACGATGCCGACGGCCAGGTCGACGAGGTTTCCGCGCAGCAGGAAAGTCTTGAAACCACTCATCCCGCTCCCCTCACCACTCTTCCGACGACGACACTTTCAGACTTTCCTACGCTACCGGCTCCGGCTCCCAGCCACCGCGCGATCCCGCCTGACGTAGCAGCCGTCGCTTGCGACTCCACAGGCGCTGGATCAATTCCTTTCGGCGGGGCGGCGCCACGCGGGCGGGCGCCTCGCTCAAGGTCGGCCTTGCCAGATGAGCAAGGGCCCGATTGAGACGGATCAGCTCAAATGCGTCGCCGCCGGTGAGCCCGATTGATCCCTGACTCAAGACCCTGTACCTCTGCGCAACCCTCGTCCCTCTCGAGCCCCTCTGGTTGAAAAACGCGGAGGGGGTTGCGAGTACCGGCCGATCTGGGCCCGTTCTCGAATCAAAGGGGGTTCGAAACGAGGCCCGCTCATTAGAATCCGCCGTAGGGGATGTAGGCTCCTGTTCTTGGAGACCGCGGGACACTCGGAGACCAGCCTTTGGGACCGGCTCGAGGCATTTCAGTCGATTTCGGCCACCATCGCCGGGGCTCAAGACCTGGAGCGGGTGGCGGACCAAGCGCTGGGGCTGGCGCTCGAGCTGACCGGGGCGTCGGTCGCGTTCATCGGACTGGTCGACGACGCGGGTAACCGCCAGCAGGTGTTCTCGCGCGCTGCCGACCCGGCGCGGTCTGTCACACGCGACGAGATTGACGAGCTCTTCGCGGCGGCCAGGGCCAGCTCCTCGTCGAGCCACAACGCGCGCATGCCACTTCCCGGATTGAGCGCGTACCACGGGCTGCCCCTCAAGGCCGGCGGCAGCGTGATCGGCATCGTGGGCGTCGCGGGCGGCAGCGTCTACACGGTCGTCCAGCGACGGGCCCTGGCCATCCTTGGCAACCAGCTCGCCGCGACCCTGGAGATCTTCCGCCTCCAGCAGCGCAGGCAGGAGCTCGTCGAGGCTCTGGTCAACATGCGTGCCGAGCTTGACCTGAGTGAGAAGCAGCGGGTCCTCAACGAGGAGCGCGCCAAGGCCGCGCTGCGCATCGAGAAAGCCCACGAGCTGGCTGTCAAGGCGCTTGTCGCCGTCTCCACTCATGCGCGAACCGGCGCTACGTTCGCCGCCTTCTACTGGGGTCTCACCGAGAGCGTGGCCGAGCTTGTCGGAGCGGGCAAGGTTTTGTTCTGGCAGCTCAACGAGGACCGCACGCTGACCCCGATCGGCGGTGCATTCGGGATCGACGACGAGTTCATCGCGCGCCTTTACCCCGCGCCGGCGGAACCGTTCGGAAGCGACCTCACCAGCCAGGTCGTGTACAACGACCTCGTCTTCAGGGCGTCCAGGTCGGACGCTGAGGAGGATTCACCTTCTCGCGCGGTCCTGGACGTGCTGGGCGTGTCGAGCGCGATCAGCGTGCCGTGGCGCGCAGGAGCTCAACGGCTTGGAGTGGTGGCGGCTTACGACTCGAAGGACCGGGATGGATTTTCGATGGAAGACGCCTGGGTCTTGCAGATGGCCGGGCTGGCTGCGGGGCTCGTGTGGCAGCTCAAGCTGGCCGAATCCGACCTCACCACGACCATCAACCGGCTGCAGAAGGTCGACGAGGCGCGTCAGCTCCTGCTCAGGAACATGTCGACTGCGGTGGACAAGGCACGGCGGCGCTTCGCCGACGAGCTGCACGACGACGCCCTCCAGAAGCTGACCGCGGCGGAGCTTCACCTGCAGCGGGCCGGGGACCACCTGTCACCGATCGTGGACGCACGCAGGCTTCTCGATCAGGCAGAGGAAGCGCTCCGCAAGCTGCTGTTCGAGGTGAGGCCGCCGGCATTGGAGGTCCCGGGTGGGTTCGAAGAGACGATCCGGGACCGCGTGAGGATCACGGGCGCCATCACCGGCGTCGAAGCGGAGATCGATCTTCTGCTGCCCGATAACCAGCCCTATGAGATCAAGTCCATCGTTTTCAGGCAGGTGTCCGAAGCCCTGACCAACATCGAGAAGCATGCTGCGGCGACTCGCGTCCAGATCGCGGTCAAGGAGCGCGACGGCGGCATTTACGGTGTGGTGGTGGACGACGGCAGAGGCTTTGTGGTCGCCGAGCGGGACAAGCTGCCTGGACACCTTGGTCTGCTTGCCCTTAGAGAGCGCTCCCTCCTGGCGGGTGGCTGGTGCGAGATCACCAGCGAGCCGGGGAACGGCACCAGGGTCGAGTTCTGGATACCGTCCTCAGAATGACCGAAGGCGGGATTCGAGTCCTCATCGTCGAGGACCACCAGGTGGTGGCGGACGGCCTTTCGGCGTTGCTCAACGACCAACCAGACATGACAGTCGTCGGCAATGCGGCTTCGGTGGTCGAGTCGGTGGCGCGGGCCCAGGAGCTCAAGCCGGACGTCGTCCTGGTCGACTTCCGCCTCACCGACGGCACCGGTGCCGATGCGGGTCTGGGAATCCGGCAGGTGCGGCCCGAGGCCAGGCTGATCTTCCTCACCCGAGAGGACAGCGATGCCGCGCGCTTTGCGGCCATCGAGGCCGGCGCAAGCGCCTTCATCCACAAATCGCAGGCAGCCTCCGAGGTCGTGGATGCGATTCGGACGGTGGCTTCCGGTGGAACACTCTTCACCCCGCGTACCATCGCGACTCTGCTGAACCGCCGCCGCGAGATGGACACGCAGCTCGACAGCCTGACCCCGCGCGAGAAAGAGGTGCTGCGCCTGATGGCTGAGGGACTGTCCAGCCGCACCATCGCGGCGAAGTTGGGGATCAGCTACACCACTGTTCGCACGCACATTCGAAGCCTCGGCAGCAAGCTTGGCGTCCACTCCAAGTTGGAGGCGATCGTCAGGGCCAGGGAGCTGGCGCTGATCGAGTAGGACGCGCCGGAGCGGTCAGCCGCCGGTCAGGCGCCGCCGGCTGGATGTCCGCCCAAGGATCCTGATCGGCGTCGCATGCTTCCTCTGAACCGCCGCCGGCTGGTCATCCTTTCGGCGCCGTTTGTCCTCGTACAGGTCGCCGTCCGCGGCCTCGTATGTCGCCTGCCAGTCCTGCCCCGGACGCCAGGCCGTAAGGCCCGTGCTGACCTCGATCGGCTCAGGTGATCTCGACGCCAGGCCCGCCTCCTTGAGCGCGGCCCGAAGCCGAATGGCCACCTCGCGTGCACGCTCCATCTCGGTTTCAGGCATTGCAACAGCGAATTCGTCGCCGCCGACTCTGGCGCAGATGTCCGAGGTCCGGACCACGCGCTGAAGCTGCTGAGCGACCAGCCTCAGCGCGGCGTCACCGGCAAGGTGACCCTGGCGGTCGTTGATTCGCTTCAGGTTGTCCAGGTCGATCATCATCAGCGAGAGCCTCCGGTCGTGCCGCTCCGCGAGCGCCACCTCGCGTTCCATGATCCTCTCGAATTCGCGCCGGTTCGCCAACCCGGTCAGGTGGTCGGTTCGAGCCTCGTTCGAGAACTGGCGTGCGCGGTCGAGCGCGATGGCCACCTGGTCGGCGACGGCGGCCGTGAACAGCAGGTCGGATGCCCCGAAGACTCGGGGCATCTCAGTGCCGACGGTCATGACACCCACAACCCGCCCCCTCACGCGCAGCTGCGCACGCAGTGCGTTCCAGACGCCTCCCAGGCCGCGGTCTACACGCGACTCCGAGCGCCCGATCGCGGTCACCGTCGCTTTGACATGAGGGCCGGCCTCGCGGGCGAACTGCTCGATCTCGTGCGGGTCGAGGCCCGATGCATGAATCAGCCTGAACGTGCCACGCTCCCTCAACCACATTGCGCCCGCGCTGAGGCGCAGCGCCGCCAGCGTCTCGGCCAGCGCGACCTCAGCGGTCTCGGCGATATCCAGTGAGCGACCCATCGAGGTGACTATCGCTGCGAGCCCGAACAGCTCGCTCTCCCTGGATCTGTGCTCGGCGTCCAGATGCTCGAGATACCCGCGCACGATGCTGGTCGTCAGCCGCTCGACGACATCTTCGAGGCGACTTTGCGCGAGAGCGAAGATCTCGTCTCGTCGCGCCGTGCCTTCGATTGGTTGCGTGATCAGCTCGATGGTCGCTCGCCGGTAAACAGCCAGGATGTCGATCAGGGTTTCGAGCGGGACGCCCTGCGCGGCCTTGACGCGGCCGTACTCCCGCGTGCGCTGCTCGTGGTCGGCCCACGGAGGCTCGGCGTCCGATCTCAGGGACATGAGCAGCACGTCGATGAAGCCGCCTGATGTAGCGATCAGGTCTTCCCCGGTGTCCTCGGTCAAGCGCACCAGCTCCGGCGAGCGCGCCCGGATTACCCCGAGCGTCTTCCGCCCGGTCTGGACCGAGTCCGCGGCCAGGCCTAGGGCGAGAGCGTTGAGGATGTCCGCCGCACGGCCGAAGGCGCCGGCTGAGCCAGGAGTCATCCTGCTTGAACAACGCCGGGCGCAGAGCGTGCTACCTGAACTCGAAATCGGGGCCCGACTACCTCAACTGTGCGAGGCAAAATCCGCCCAACCGTACGGTGACCCAGGAGGCCCGCAGGAGAGAGATTAAACGCGGGGAAAGCGCACGTAGCTTGCGCACCCACACCTGAGGGGGTGATCCGATCCCGATGCTCGAAGAGATCCAGGAATCGGTCGATTCAGTTGACCAACGCGAGCAGAAGACGAAGTACACGCCAGGAAACGAGGCTGACTTCGAGCGTTTGTACCAAGCGTCGTACGGCAAGATCCTCGGCACGCTGACCGCGATGCTCGGCGATCGCGCCGCGGCGGAGGATTGCGCGCAGGACGCATTCGAGCGCGCCTACAGGAAGTGGAGCACATGGAAGCCAATCGCGCCCGCGGAGGCGTGGGTGCACCGGATCGCCATCAACGCCGCGGTCTCATACCAGCGAAAGATGAGACTCCGCGAGGTTGGCGAGGTGATCCGCCGGATCGGACGCCCGGAGCTGGCCCCAGATCCGCAGAACCTGGTCGAGCGGCGAGACCTCGCCGAGGCGCTTGCCAAACTGCCGCCGAAGCAAGCTGCGGCGATCGTTCTACGCCACTATCACGGCTACACCAACCGTGCGATCGCGCAGTCACTCGGAATCCCCGAGCGCACCGTCGCCTCGCGGCTCGCCGTCGCCAAGGACCGCCTGCGCGTCATGCTGAGGCACTCCTACAGCGAGGCCGGCGAGATAACCAGCGGCGACATGGTCGCGAGCCGGGCTGCCGCGGCTGACTGAAAACTGCAGCCAAACCAGCACGATCTCCCGCGGATTGTGAGGTTCATTTAGTGCAAGCGAGGTTCGACAAGCGAGGGAGGCGCCTTCCCGACACCGGTCATGGCTGCGGGTGCAAGCTCTGCGCCGAATCGAACGCCCCGCGGTATGAGCGACGGCACTCCTCCGAGCGGAGTGCCGCGTGGAGTCCCCTGCGCCGCCGCCTGGCTCGAGTGGTGCGCACCCTCACCCTGCTGAACAAGCTCAAAGCTGCGTAGGCGCCCCGAGACTAGGTCCCAGGCAGAAACCAGGCCGGCTGGCCGCTGACGGTCTTGTGGACCAGGCCAGGGGGCTCCCCGTACCACTCGTCGCCGATGCCCAGCGCATCCAGCCCCTGTTGCATGAAGGCGTGCCACGCGGGAGCAGCAACGACGTAGCTGTCGGAGTCCTTGGTCATCTTCTGCCGCCAGTCCGGGTTGCCGGTCCACACCGCCGTGACGAGATGCGGCGTATAGCCGACGGTCCACGCGTCGGCGAACGAGTCCGATGTCCCCGTCTTGACGCCGACATGACGTCCTCGCAGCGTCAGGAGAGAGTTGCGCCCGAAGATCATGGCCCGGTTGTTGTCGTTGGACATGATCTGTTCCATGATGAAAGCGACCCGCGGGTCGAGCACCTGCTCCCCAGGGTTCTTCTGGTGCTTGTAGACGGACCTTTCATTCATCGAGATGCTCTCGATCGCGTATGGCTCGCGAAGGATGCCTTGCGCAGCCAGCACCGATGCACCTGTGGCCATTTGCAGCGGCGTCTCACCATAGCCACCTAGGGTGAGCGACGCGCCGTATGTGTTGAGCGGGTCGTCGGTGGTGTAGTTCGGGTTTCCCGAAGCATCGTAATGAAGCTGATATGGCGGAGCTCCCATCGTGCGCGCCATCGAAACCACAGACGAGACGCCGATTCCCAGCTCCACCTTGACCGCTGGGATGTTGAGTGAGTTGCCCATGCACTGCTGCAGCTGCAGAGTGCCGTGATATCTGCCGTCGTAGTTGCGGGGCGAGTAGGCCTCGCCGGAGACGGGATCGCGATACGTGTATGGCGTGTCGGGGATGCGGCTGACCATCGTGTACCGGTTGCTGTTGATCGCAGCGGTATAGGTGAAGATCTTCATCGAAGAACCAGGGTTGCGAGGCGGCCAGACCGCAAGGTTGTACTGGCCGCCATTTCCGTTCGGGTTGGCGGACGACACCATCGCAACGATCGCCCCGCTCGTCGGGTCGATCGAGACCAGCGCTCCCTGACTCACGCGGCGGTACGCGAGGCTCGAGACGGTACTCGTGATGGCGTTCTGCCCAATGCTCTGCAGCTTGAGGTTGAGCGTGCTCACCACCTTCAGTCCACCGCCATAGGTGATGTCGGACCCCAACTTGCTCACGAGCTGCCCAACGACGTAGCGCACGAAGCCGGCAGCGACGATCTCGTTCGTCGGCGTGAACATGTGGGTCGGAGGCGATATGTCCTCGACATATGCCCTGGCGGCGTCGTCGCCGGTGACCATGCCCAGTCGCTGCATTGCGTTCAGGACCACAAGCTGCCTCGCCTTCGCCGACTTCCAGTTCAGCAGGGGGTTGTAGACGGTCGGCCCCCGAACCAGACCAGCGAGCATCGACGCGTCGGCGAGATCCAGGTCCTTGGTCTGCTTGTGGAAATAGATCCTTGACGCCGCGGCGCTGCCCCATGCGCTGTTGCCGAAGAACACACTGTTGAGATACATCT